>WNGI01008508.1_pt1 | contig 22956 bp, 29 predicted proteins | sample 5400621 | NCBI WGS metagenome assembly WNGI01 (sample SAMN13153374, study PRJNA577476) | soil metagenome | isolation source: 20 cm soil or saprolite under Garry oak tree replicate 1 | place: USA:California | collected 2016-06-15
TGAAGCGCCCGACGAAGCGCCGATAGCCGGCGGAAGGATCCGACCTTGTCGGGTAAACCTCTCTGATGAATCATCCGCTTTCGCGATAACTTTCGCGCATGGCGACCAAACCAACGATCGCGATTCTGACCGGCGGCGGCGACGTCCCGGGTCTGAATCCCGCCATCAGGGCGATCACGATCCGCGCGCTGCGCGAAGGCTACCGCGTTATGGGCCTTCGGCGCGGGTGGGCGGGACTCGTTGACTACGACCGGGAGGACGGGGCCGACAACTCCGAGAGCGTTCAGGAGCTCTCTGAAGCCGTCGTCAATCGCGCCGGCCGCACCGGCGGCACTTTCCTCCACACCTCCCGCACGCGACCCAGTCACCTGCCGCGCGCGCGCGTCCCAGCCCATCTCAGCGGCTACGACCAGCCGATCAACGATGTCACGAAAGATCTGCTGCGGAACCTCGAGCACATCGGAGTTGATGTATTGATCCCGATCGGGGGCGACGACACGCTCAGCTATGGCAAGCGCCTGCACGATGAAGGCGTAAACGTAGTCGCCATCCCGAAGACGATGGACAATGATGTGTACGGCACCGATTACTGCATCGGCTTCAGTACCTGTGTCACGCGCACGATCGAGCTGACGCACCGGCTGCGCACCTCGGCCGGGTCACACGAGCGCTTTCTCGTCATCGAGGTGTTCGGCCGATACGCCGGATTCACGGCGCTCCTGCCGACGATGGCGGGTGCGGCCGACCGCTGCCTGATCCCCGAGTACGCCGCCGACGTCGAGCATTTGACCGAGCTGATGACCTACGACCACAACAGGAATCCCAGCAAGTACTCGGTGGCTCTCGTCTCGGAGGGAGCACGCCTGAAGACGCAGGAAGGAATGAGCTTTGAGAGCGAAGAGACCGACATGTTCGGCCACCGCAAGCTCGGCGGCATCGGCGACAAGGTCGCGGCCGCGCTCAAGGAGTACTCACCCAGGTACAACAAAGGGCGCCGGATCGACGTCGTCAGCCAGCGGCTCGGCTACCTCGTTCGCTCGGGAGATCCGGATGCACTCGACTCGATCGTGCCGATGGCGTTCGGCAATCTCGCGCTCGACCTGATTCTGAAGAAGGAATTCGGCCGTCTCGTAAGCGTTCACAAGGGCTTTTACGACAGCGTTCCGATCACCAGCGTGACGTCGGAGAAGAAGATCGTCGACGTCAAGAAGTACTACAACATGGCTCGCCTGCGGCCGATCTACGAGTTCGACGGCGCGCCGCTGTTCATCATGACGAGCGACTGATTCACGGTCTGGGTTTTTCGTTAACAATCGTCCATGACACGCCAAACCGGTCACGCAGCATGCTGAAGCGAGTCGCAAAGAACGTCTCCTCCATCGGCATGAAAACCTCGCCGCCCTCGGTGAGAAGTTTGTAGACCCGCTCCGCTTCTTTCGCCGAATCGACAGATAGGTACATGTAGGCGCTGCGCATTTTCTTGAAGACCGTTGCGGGAACGTCGTTCCCGATCAATACCGTGTCTCCGATGTTCATCCGCGCATGAATGATGGCCTTCCCCGCTCCGCTGGGCGCGTTCGGTGCCTGGCTCTGATTCATCATCATCGTGATCTTGCCGCCGAGATGCGTTTCATAGAAGCGAAAGGCGGCTTCGCAATTGCCGCCGAAATTGAGCTGCGTGTGGAGTTTCATCGCTCCCTTCCTCGATTCATGACTTCTGCGCTACAACGAGCAGGTGGGCACTCAGCCCGATGAGCGACGGCTCGCTCTCGACCATCCGAGCCGCCAGCAGCAGATCTGCTCGGCGGCGTGGATCGCTCATGCGTTCCTGCACATCCGGGAACAACCACCCCGGCCCCTCGATCCCGAAGATCCGCGGGTTGGCGAAGCCGGCTCCCGCAGTCTCCATCAGGGCATCGGATGGCTTATGGAAGTAGGCCGTTGTGAAGAAGTCCAGTCGATCCGTCGGGTTGCGATGCTGTCCATCCTGCAGGTCACGCTGCACGATAGCGGCAAAGCGGGAATCTTGAAGCAGATCGCGCGCGAGACCGTCGAGGGCCGACGCCCAGCGCGAGATCACCGCGCCGAAGAGCCAGCCCCCGGGCTTGAGCACGCGCCTCGCCTCGGCGAGCGCTTTCGCGCGATCGGCCGGCGTCGTGAGGTGATAGAGCGGTCCGAGCAGGAGCACCACGTCGGCGTGCCCATCAGGGAACTCGAGCGCGCGCGCGTCGCCGACGCGGCTCGAGGCCAGCTGTTCGTGCGCCGCGCGGCGTTCCGCCTCGGCAATGAGTCGGGGTGCGGCATCGACGAGGTGGACGCTGTAACCCAGATCGGCGAGCCAGAAGGAATACGCCCCGGCACCCCCGCCTACGTCGAGGACGACCGCCGGCGGCCCGGGCGCGTGACGTTGAATGAGCTCCCGGGTGCGCGCTTCTTCCAGCAATGCCGCGCCGTACTTGAGGCGGTCTTCTTCAGGAGCCTGGGCGTAGTAGGTGGCGACTGCGGCATCCAGCTCAGCAGGTTTCTTCAACCATGGCCCTCGATGCGGGACGGGCGAATCAGGATCAGCGAGAGAATGGATACCACGGCAATCAGTCCGGGCGCAACGCTTCCGGTCAGCAGGTATCCTACCCAACCCACCATACCCGCTCCCTCGACGATAGCCCAGAGAATGACGGCGGCATCCCGACTCTCATGAGCGGACCAATACTCTTCGGGTGATTGATCGCTGCGGCGCTGCGGAATCCGCGAGCGCAGAAAGAACAGGGCAACGGCAAGCACAACCAGGGCCATCACCGCGAACAACCGCCCCAGGCCGGTCCCAAAGCCGAAGGTCATGTGCAGCGAGCGTAGCAGAAGGAGGAAAGTCGCGCCGACGATGCTCAATCCGGCAGTGAGCGCGGCGTGGACAATTCGTACGGCGCGAGTTGCGCCGGCGGAGATCATCAGCGAGGCGTGATCGTACCGGCGACCTCGGCGACGACGCGATAACCCTCGAGCTGCGATGGGATCTTCGCTTTCGCCTCCACACTCGAGTCGACGAGCAAGACCTTGATGCACCGATCCCCGCGGTCGCACGTCCCGATGGCCGTCCCGACGACACCCGGCAGCGACATCAGCTCATCGGAATGGGCGGCGAGGACCGCCTCGATAGTGCGACCGCTCACCACATCGTCCTCCGCCTGTCGGGCTGACCGCTGCGAGCTGGAACAGCCCAGGCACGCGGCGGCGAGAACCGCCGCCGCGATCACGCGTCGCGCCCCCATCATCAGTGCCTCACGAAGATTCCATAGCCGTTGCTGCTGCCGTCCGGATCATGATTGGCGGCCGGCTTATACGTGTAGCCGGTGAGCGTCATCCCGCTCATCCCGAAATAGGCGCTGCGTGTCGTGTTGGGAATGGCTGCGAGAGTCAGCGTGCACGTGCCCGGGCCAATGCCGTCGGCGTCAGCCGTAACGCACTGAACTTCCGGACCGGAATTCCAGCTGCCGCGCACCGTCACGCCGTTCAGCGGATTGTGTCTCGAATCGTGTGCTGTGACGCGAACGTTCGCGGACCAGGTATCCACCGCGCTCGTCGCAAACCCGTCGATATTGCCCACGTGCACACTTGGCGGATTCACGTTGATCGCGATCGCGCGCGCGTTGTTGCTCCCATTCGCGTCGGGCAACTTCTGCGTGGCGGTCAGGATATGCCCGCTGATCGCCGCCCCGGCGGTGTTCCAATTGATCGTGCCCGTCACGCTCGCACCGATAGCGAGCCCAGCGAACGTCTGGGTGCCGACGACCACGTTGCCCGCTGTGCCGTCCGTCAGCACGACGTCGAAGCTCGTTGTGACATCCTGCCCACCCACGTTCTGCACCGTCACGACCACCGGCGCCGTATCCCCGACCGTCACTTGACCGGGTGCCGTAATGCCCGCCAGTGCGAGGTCGGCCGGCTGCGGCGTCACGTTGACGGTCGCCGAGCGCTGGTTGTTGGCGGCGTTGTCATCGGCAAGAGTGTGACTCGCCACCAGGGTGTGGTTGCCCAGGGCGGCGAACGCGGTATTCCAGCTGAACGCCCGCGTTGCCGTGGCGCCTACCGCGAGACTCGCGACCGCCTGCGTACCAATGGTCGCCCCGCTCGTCGCGTCGGTGAGCACGACATTGAAGCTGCTCGTGACGTTCTGCACCGCCACATTCTGCACCGTCACATTGATCGTGGCGGTGCTGCCCTTCCCGATTGACGCGGGAGCGCTGAGCGCGGTCACCGCCACATCCGTCGACGGCGCGCTCACGGTCACGGCAATCGAAGCCTGGTTGTTCGAACCGTTCACATCCGTATAGGTGTGGGCCGCGACGAGCGTGTGACTGCCGAGCGCGGCGCCGCTGGTATTCCAATTGAACGTGCGCGTCGTGTTCCCGCCGGCCCACAGACCACCGGCGATCGTCTGAGTACCGATCGTCAACCCTGTGGTCGCGTCCGTCAGCGTGAGATCGAAATTGCTGCTGACGTTCTGGCCACCGATGTTCTGGACCGTCACGCCGATCGCGGCCGTCCCTCCCTGAATCACCGCCGCCGGTGCGGTCACACTCGTCACCGCGATATCGGCGGGTGGATTGACGATGACGCTGATCCCGATGGCATTGTTCGAGGGGTTCGCGTCAGGCAGCTGCTGGGTGGCGAACAGGGTATGGCCGTTGGTGGCCGCGCCGGCGGTATTCCACGGGAAATCCACGGTGGTCGACGCCCCGATCGCGAGGCTGGTCACGGTCTGCGTGCCGAGCACCGCATTGCCGTTCGTGCCGTCGGTCAGCACCACGGTGAAGCTCGTGCCGACGTCCACCTCGCCGACGTTCTTTACCGTGACGACGACATGCGCCGTGTCGCCCTGCCCCACCCGCGCGGGCGCGGTGATGCCCGTGAGGGCGATGTCGGTCGGCTTGGGATTCACATTGACCGCCAACGTGCGGCGGTTGTTGACGGCGTTGTCATCACTCAGGCTCTGCGTGGCAACCAGCCTGTGCACGCCGAGCGCCGCGCCGGTGAGGTTCCAGCTGAACGTGGCCGACGTGTTGGCTCCCACAGCGAGGCCCGCGACCGTCTGGGTACCGAGCGTCACACCGGCGGTCGAATCCTGCAGCGCGACATCGAAGCTGCTCGTCACGTTCTGATTGCCGATGTTCGACACGAACACGGTGACGGTGACGACGTGTCCTTCGATCACCGATCCCGCCACGCTCATGTTCGTCACGGAGATATCCGTGATCGGCGGCGTGACGGGGATGGTCCCGAAGCGCTGATCGTTGCTCGCCTTGTCGTCGCTCAGCGTCTGCCGCGCCCCGAGCACGTGATCGCCCGCCGTGGTAGGTCTCCAGGCGAATGTCACTCTCGTGACCGCCCCCGCCGCAAGCGCCGGCACGGTCTGCGTCCCGACGGCCACGTGCTCAGTCGTATCCGACAGGACCACATCAAAGCTCGCGACATCCTGATTGCCGAAGTTCTTCACGGTTACGGTGACATTGGCCGTGCCTTGCACCACGATCGCGCTCGGCCCGCTGATGCCGGTGATCGCCACATCGGTCAGGGGACCCGGCGGCGGCGGAGACGAGCCGTCGATCGTCACGCCAAAGCGATTGAGCACCAGGTCGATCCGGTTGGCGACCGTCACCGAGGAGCTGCCGGCGAACAGCAGCGCGACAGGATTGAGGTTGGCATCATCGGTCACGATGAGCGAGCCGGAATCGCCCCCACCGCTGAACGTGCCCGGCGAGATGATCAGCTGATCGACGTAGCGCGCGGTCTTCGTGCAGCTGAATCCCGAGACCGCATAACAGATTGTCACCGTCGCATTGACGCCGGTGATCTGCCCGTGCGTCAGCCGCGTGGTCCGCCCGTACTTCTGCACATTGAGGCCCAGCAGCGCGCTGGGGTCGTCGAAGAAGCCGTCGCCGTCCGAGTCGCCGTAAATCTTCGAATTCGGCATCCCGTAGCCGTCGTCCGACGGCACGGCGTTGTCGAGCAGATCGGTGCTGGAGAGAGCGATCGCGGCGTCGATCGTGTTGCTGCCGTTACTGGCGAACGAGATCACCTGAAAATCGGTCAGCGTCGCGATCTGATCGGCGCTGGTCCCACCGTCGTACGGTCCAGGCTGGTACTCCGGGTCGCCGATGCTGGCGCCATTCGAGTTGGCCAGGACGTGATTGTTCGACAGGATGTACACGCGGCCGAGTGCATCCCGCGCGCGTGCGCCGATCGTGCCGGCCGTGATCGCCGGATGACCCACTGAAAAGCCCATGGGAGCGGGCCGCTGCCGCTTCGTGGGGTCGCTGAACGCCATGAGCCGGCCGGTGACCCGTTGTCCGACAGGCACACCCTCGAGCACCTGGGGCAGCCCCGCGATGCCCGCCCGCTCCAGCAGCAACACCATGCCCGCATGTCCATCCGGCTGCCGGGTAATCGCGGTCCCCACGACGCCGGGGATGGCGAGCAGGTCATCGGTGTGACGCCGCTGCACCGCCAACGCCTTCATGAAGTCAGGGGCGAGCAGCACCGGCGACGTGATGGACGGGCCGGCGGCGGAATCGAGTCCCCGGTCCGAGCAGGCATACCACACCGCGGGGGCGGCAACCAGCAGAACGACGAGGGCGCGGCGGGACAACGTGCGAACTGCCACCATAGGACTCCCTGGTGAATCCTAGAAGGGGGGCGCCCGGGGCACGAGTATGACGCAGCGGCAGCCGGTCGGCAAGGCCCACGCCCCCTTTTAGCCTCGAATCACCTGGCCAAAACACAGGCGGTAGCCGTTGCAGTCCTCGATCTCGAAATCGCGGCACCCGTAGGGTTGGTCGAAGGTGTCACGCACAATCTTGGCGCCCTTCGCCTTGAGCTCAGCGTTGAGCGCGTCGGCATCGCCGATCCAGATGTATGCATCCCAGGCGCCACCTTCGGGATCGACGACGTGATTTGGCCGCATCCTGCCGGGAGTTTCGAGCTGTGCCAGCATGATGATGATGCCCTGGCGTTTGACCATGCAGAATGACGGTGGATCGTTCCAGAAGCGCTCGTAGCGAAATCCCAGCGTGTCGCGATAGTAGTTCGCGGTCTTGACGACGTCGTCTACGATGAAATAGGGGGCAATCGACCAGGTGGTTGCGCGGGGATCGTCCGTCATGCCGTCAATCCCTCTTCCGCGTCCCGCGCTAGTCGACCGGGTGCCACACGAAGGAGTCGCGCGCGCGATACGCAACTTCCCCGTGCCGATTACGAACCGTCACGAAGGCGGACAACACGGGGGTGTCGAGCCGGCTGGTCGCGACTCGCGTCAGGAATCTGCCCTCGACGGTCACCGTGCCGATCTGGTCGTCGTCGCACCGCAGTTGAATTCCATCGGCCCGGATGCCCGCGTCGGCGCAGCCGATTTCGTGCCTGGTCCCCGTCGTGGTCTGGGAGAACGTCAGATAGGTCTCCGGATGGAGCGTGATGCGGCTGAATCGGAAGTACCCGATGGAGAAGTTATAGCCGGGGACATAATAGCCCTCGGCGTCCGCCTGCAGCGGCCCTGGCGGTCGTTTGGCGGACGGCGGAGCCTTCTCCGCGGCAGGAGGCAGCGGCGTTAGCAGCGCCCACGCGACGAAACCGACCACAGCAAGGCCGATCAGGCCGAGTAGAACCCAGAGCGCGCGGCGCATTCCCTAGTATAGCAAATTCGCGGCGCGGCTTACCCAGTCGCGGCGGCCATGCGCTTTCGACACTCGGCAATGAAGAACTCTGCGGGGCACGATAGCTCCGTAGCGGGCACAATGATGTCGTATCCTGTCAGGCGGCTTTTCAACGTCAGGAGCAGACCCGCGAGGCCCGGTTCCACCGGCCGCTTACTCTTCAGTTTGATGCAGACGTATTCGGAATCGCCCATGCTCGCGCGGTACCTGACGTGAATCTCCTTCTTGTCGATCTGCGCGCCTCGCCCCGATCGGTGAGGCAAACAGCAAGCTGAGCAGAAAAAAGACCGCGCCGGCGCCCATCAAGAGCCACGCATACACCGGAGAAAACCGGATTTCCAAGACCGGCGAGACCCTGGGTTTGGCTGTTTCCACGGTGACCCTACCTCCTCTTACTGTTGGAGAGGGAGACCGGCACACCCAGGAACCGCTCGTAGCGCGCTACCTCGCGCCGTACCGCGCGAGTCTCGGCCGTGGTCAGCGGGCGCAGCGGGGCGACGTTGACGTCCACTCTGTCGCGCTGCGCCACGGCGCGCCACGTCCCCGCTACTTGGCCCCCAATCACCAGCGCGTGTTGAAATTGCACATACCCGCCCGCGCGTGTTCGCAGCATCGATGGTCCGTGCGGAACCGCCACACGATCGCGATAGGCGACGAGATACTCGTCGTAGACGGGCAGCAGCTGCACGGGCTGACGGCGCGGCCGCACGCGGGAGGCGCCGAGCGTCCAGTAGCTCGTGCGGTCGACCGTTAGCTCCCGTGCCCGGATCATCTCGAGCCCGCGCTTGGCGTCGCGCGTGGCGAGGCCGGACCACCAGACATAGTCGCGCAGGGTCGCCGGTCCATGGCTGCGAAAATAGCGCTGCGCCAGCTCGGCGAGGGCTTCTTCCCGCGAGAGACGCTCGGCGCGAGGAGCGCGCTCCGCCAGCAATGCGTACGTGGACTGCTTCTCTCGGCGCGGGCCGCTGCAGATCACCCCTTCGGCTTCGATATACAACGCGATATGACCGAGCGCCCAACCACTCCCCGGTAGGCCGGCACCCGCGAAATACTTGCCGAGCTCTGCGCGGGTCAGGAAGTTGCCGTCGCGCAGCACTCGCTCGCACACCTTCGCGGCGCGCATGAAGGTCGACTTGTCCAGGCCAAGTTGGCGATCGTAGGTTGCCATCCGGCGGTGGACACTCGCCCCGGTGAGCTCGAGCATCCAGCCGATATCCGCCGGCGTCACGAAGTGCCAGGTCGGCCGCATCACGTGGGTACGGAGGATCCGACCTGCGTCGAAGGCGCGCTGGATCTTCGCATCGGTAATGCCGGCGGGAAGACGGAGGCCGAGACCCCATTTGGCGGGGCCAAATTCCTGAGCCTGTACCGCGCCGAGCCACGACACGAGCCTGGCCGGATCGCGCTGCCCGTTCTGTGTGACGCGCTGGTTAGCGAGCCGCTGCTGAACGATGGATGTCAGCATCGAGTTGGATCTGAGAGGCCGCGCGTGCCACCGCGAGCCCCAGAGCTCATTTCATCTGCACCGCATGACCGCCGAACTCCTTGCGCAGCGCGGCGATCACCTTGGCGCCGAACGATTCCTCCTGACGCGAGCGGAAGCGCGCGAGCAGCGACAACGTGATGACGGGAGCCGGCACGTTCAGCCGCATCGCCTCGTCGACGGTCCAGCGCCCCTCCCCGGAGTCCTCCACGTATCCTTTGATGCCGGCGAGCTGCTGATCGCCTGAAAAGGCCCGCTCCGCCAGCTCATTCAACCAGGAGCGCACCACACTGCCGCGGTTCCACAGCTTCGCGATTTTGCCGAGATCGAGTGTGAAATCCTTCGACGCGTGCAGGATCTCGTAGCCCTCGGCATACGCCTGCAGCATGCCGTACTCGATCCCGTTGTGGACCATTTTGACGTAGTGTCCAGCACCAGCTGGGCCCACGTGAGCGTAGCCGTCGGGTGCCGCGAGGGCGCGCAAGATCGGCTCACAGTGCTGGAACGCGTCCGGCGATCCGCCAACCATGAGACAGTAGCCGAGCGTGAGGCCCCAGATCCCGCCACTCGTTCCTACATCCACGAACTCGACCCCCCGGGACGTGAGCGTCTCGGCCCGGCGCCGTGAGTCCTGGAAGTTCGAGTTGCCGCCATCGATGACGATGTCTCCCCGGGAGAGCTGCGCCGCGAGCTGCGCGATGGTGCCTTCGACTGCGGCCCCGGCCGGCAGCATCACCCAGACGATCCGGCGCGGCGTCAATTGCTTGACGACATCGGCGAGATCCTTCGCGGCTTTCACGCCTTTGCCGGCGTGCGCCTTGACGGCAGCGGCGCTCTGGTCGTACACGATGACCTCGTGCCCGCCCTGAGTCAGCCGCCGCACCATGTTGCCACCCATGCGGCCCAATCCGATCATCGCCAATTGCATCATCGTTCCCGGGGAAGACGTCGCGGTAAGCGTAGCACGGATTCCATTCGCGGGATAGCATTGGGCGACTTGTGAACACAGGACGCTACGTGATCATGGGCGTCGCGGGCTCCGGCAAAACGACTGTCGGAGCAAAGCTGGCTCACGCGCTCGGCGTCGAGTTCATCGACGGCGACGATCTGCACCCGCCGGCGAACGTGCAGCGCATGGCGGCGGGAATTCCGCTGACCGACGCAGACCGCGAACCCTGGCTGCTCGCGATCGCGACCCGGCTCCGCGAAGCGAAGCGCGCGCGGCGAGGACTCGTCGTCGCCTGTTCGGCGCTCAAGCGTCGCTATCGCGATCTCCTGCGGTCGAAAGGAGCGGCGGACACGCGCTTCGTGTATCTCGCCGGAGACAAGCCAGTTCTCGCAGAGCGCCTGAGCAGCCGCCGCGGCCATTACATGCCTGCAGGGCTGCTCGAGAGTCAGCTCGCGGCGCTCGAGGAGCCCGGGTCCGACGAGCAGGTCTGGGTGAGCGATATCCGCGAGACACCCGACGCGATCGTAGCCGATCTCCTGGCGCGCACGACATGAGCCCGACCACTCGACTGCTGCTGTACGCGTTGTTGGCGGTGATCGCGCTGATCGTGCTGATCGCGCGGTTCAAGCTCCATCCCTTCGTGGCGTTGATCACTGTATCGCTCATCCTGGGAATTGTCGCCGGTATGCCGCCTGGCACGGTCGTGAAAGCGTTCCAGGACGGGGTCGCCGGGGTGCTGGGATTCATCGCGATCGTGGTCGGGCTCGGCACCATGCTGGGCAAGATGATGGCGGAGTCCGGCGGTGCGACCCGCATCGCCACCACCCTGATCGCGCGGTTCGGCGAGGGGCGCGTGCATTGGGCGATCATGTTCGTCGCCTTCATCGTGGGCATGCCCGTCTTCTTTCAGGTGGGCTTCGTGCTGCTGATCCCGCTCGTGTTCACGATCGCCCGCCGCTCAGGGCTCTCGCTCGTGAAGGTCGGTATTCCGCTGGTCGCGGGGTTGTCGGTGGTACATGGAATGGTCCCGCCACATCCGGCGGCCACGCTGGCTGTCGTCGCCTATCACGCTGATCTCGGCCGCACGATCGCCTACGCCCTTGTTGTCGGCCTCCCGACCGCCGCTCTCGCCGGCCCGATCTTCGCTTCGTGGATTGCACCCCGGATCCAGTTGCCGGCTGATAATCCGATAGGCGCTCAATTGACGGGCGAGTCGGGCGGGACGGGCAAGACGGGCGAGATGCCGAGCTTCGGTATCTCCCTGTTCACGGTGTTACTTCCGGTCATCCTGATGTTGGGTGCGAGTGCGGCTGACGTCGTCCTGGCAAACGCGCACCCGCTGCGGCGGGCGCTGGATTTCATCGGCGGGCCCATCGTCGCGCTGCTCGTCGCGCTCCTGTTTTCGTTTTGGTCGCTCGGATACCGGCAGCACTTCACACGCGACCAGATTCTCAAATTTGCAAATGACTGCCTCGCGCCGACTGCCGCGATTCTGCTGATTATCGGCGCCGGCGGCGGCTTCAATCGGGTCCTGCTCGACAGCGGTGTGGGGAAAGCAATTGCCGACCTGGCGGTTGGATCGCACACCTCGCCGCTGCTGCTCGCCTGGGGTGTAGCGGCACTGATCCGCGTGGCCACTGGTTCAGCCACGGTCGATTCTGGCTCATCAAGGAGTTCTTCAACATGACCGTGCCTCAGACCCTGAAGACGTGGACCGTCGCCGAAACGATCATTGGCGTGGCGGGCTTGGCCTTCACGCTGCTGCTCAGCCTGCTCGTGGGCTGTGCTCCTCGCGACAAGGGCTCGCCTGCGTTGAGCGCGCGGGGATGGGTCGACATCACGGCGAGCCTTGACCCCGCCACGACTCCAGTGTACGCCGGCGATGCGCCCTTGAAGTTCGATTTTCTCAAGGACATGCGGAAAGGCGACAAGCTGACGCTGTCGGCCTACTCGATGGGTGCGCACAGTGGGACGCACATCGACGCGCCGATGCACTTCATCAACACCGGCTCATCGGTCGACCAGCTGACGCTGGACCCGCTGATCGGGCCGGCGCGGGTGATCGACATTCCCGACAGTGTGCAGGCGATCGATGCCGCGGAGCTGAACAAGCATGACTGGAAAGGGACGCAACGGATCCTATTCCGGACTCGGAGCTCGCTGCGTGGCTGGATGGACTCAGCCGCGTTTCACCGGGACTTTGCCTACATCGCGCCGGACGCCGCGCAGCTGCTCGCGGACGCCGGCGTCGTGCTGGTAGGCGTGGACTACATCTCGGCGGAGCAGTTCGGTGCATCGGTGCCGAGGACGCATCAGATCCTGCTCGGGCGCGGGATTCCCATCGTGGAAGGCTTGGACCTCCGCCCCGTGCAAGCGGGCAACTACGATCTCATCGTGCTACCGATCAAGGTTCGAGGGCACGAAGGCGCGCCGGCGAGGGCTATCGCGCGACCAGCTTCCAGAACTGCGCCTCGCCGATGACGGTGACGCGATGCCCCTTCCCCGCCAGGCGTCTGATCTCCATGAGCTTGAGCCCGCCATCCTTGCCGGCGATCTGGAGCGCGTTGGGGCGGCCGCGCACCAGAATGTCCGTCGAGGGCCCGGGACTGCGTTGCACCAGCGCGCCGGAGCGTGTGGCAGCCTTGATCGCATCGCGCCGCGGCCGTTTGAGGAAGCCGGTAAACGAGACACGTCGGCCCTTCAGCGACTTGACGACGCCCTTGTGGAGCTGCTTCGGGGGATGCTGGAGCGCTTCGATCATTTCACCGGCCGACTCATAGCGCTTGCCCCGCGCGCCAAGGCAGCGATGAATGACTTCCTTGAGATGATCACTGCAAGGAAGTCTGCGAACGTCGCGCGTGCGCATCGGGCTGTGCACGTCGCCGCGCAGCAGCATCGCGATCAGCTGCCCCACCTGGTACACGTCGTCGCGCTGCTGCCATTTGCGCACTTTCCCCCAGGCGATCTCGGTCGGTGCCCCTAACGGGTTGAATGCGTCGGCCGTGACGCCGCGCCGGCTCGCCTGGTGGGTGGCGATTCCGAAATCCCCCAGTTTCAGGCACTCGTTCGCGCACACGAACACGTTGAACGGCGTCAGATCGCGGTGCATCGCTTGCCCGCGGTGGAGGACATCCAGCGTTTCCAGAATCGCGGCGATCTCCTGGCGCACGAATTTCTCCGGCTGCCCGCCCTTCGCGCCGAGCCAGCTACTCAGGTCGCCGTGCTCCGCATACTCCATCACCAGGCAGTAGCGGGTGAGCGTCGACTCGATCTGTACGAACCGGTCGAAGACCGGAAGCGCACGGGCCTGCCGGGAGAGGAGCTCCGCGAAATACGCCTCGCGCAGCCAGCCGGTGAGCCGGTAGCTGATCTTGACGCAGACCCGCGGCGGGAGAGATCCAGCGGGCGTGGGGGTGGCGAGATAGACCTCACCAAACCCGCCCTTGCCGATCAGCCGGTCGAGACGATAGGTGCGGCCCGTTTCGGAGCTATAAAGGCTGGGAAGGACCGGAGCCGCCGGAGGCGGATGCGGCTTGCCCGCTCGCGTGGCTGGTCGTGTCATGGCACCCACAAACTAACATCACTCGACGGGATCCTGCCCCGACGCCACAAAGACGAGCCGAACGGCCGTGCACATACCGACCAGCCCAATCGCCATCACACACAGCACCAGCGTCGCACGCACCGGGTGATCGAACGGATCGCCCGCGGCCATGCCACCACTGGCCACGAAGACGATAATGGCCGCGAGCGACGGCACGAGACACACCGCGGCGACGACGGTCCACGCGACCGCGCTGCGCAGGCTCGCCTGGCGGTTGGCGGCCAGTCGCTTGGCGACTTCGTCGTCGACGAGCGTGCGACTCAGTATCGACGCGAAGACGAGCAACAACAGAAACAGGACAAACCCGAAGTACACGCCGTCCATGGGTCCCCCGCCTGCCTCAGGGCGTCTCGCGGATCACGCGTCCGTTCACGGGCTGGAGCGGCCGGGCGTTGTGCGGATACTTCTTTACGAAGGTGGCGACTTCCTCACTCGAAACCTGTGTCGGTTCCTTGAGCACGAACCACGTGACGCCTTCCGAACACGGCGGCGTGGTGAGGGAACCGCTGAAGGTGAAATAACCCCGCATGGCGGGGAGCAAGTCTATCGCGTTGACCGACACACGTTCGGGGGGGGGAGTCACTTCCTTGCCCTGCTCGTCCGGCAGGTACCTCCAGACCTTCTCGACGAGCATGTTCGCCGAGCCTTCGTTCAGCAGCACCGCGACGACGGCCAGCTGGCCGGCGGCGTTCTTGTGCACCAGGTGCGCCACCATCGGATACGATTTGCCCAAGACCCGCTCCTCGGCGGGATGATGAAAGTGAAACTGCTGCAACTCATACTGCTGATCGCCGACGGTGATGAAACTGCCGGGCGCGTAGGTCACCTGAATGGTGTGCCCGTTGTCGATTACCTTGAGCGGCGAGGGCTGGTAGGAAAACGTGATCGCGGGCAGCGCGGCACCCTTGACGTGCCGGATGTCGATCGGCGACTGCTGCTTGCCGACGAGGCACGTCCTGTACGCCGTGTCCAGGGTCCCCCAATTTGCGGGACCATGGGTTCCCTCGTACTCCCAATGCGGCAGCGTACCGTGCTGCGCAGCCAGCGGCAGGGCCGTCCATGTCAGCGCGATGAGCGCAAGCAGCGTCGGGCGCATTTGACCTCCGGGGTTACGCGCCTCCTCGAGATCGCCCACGATCGCCCTCGCCAGAATTGGACTTTGGCCGTACTCCTCTGCTGTTGCTCAGTGCTCGGCGCCGAAAGAAACCAGCCGGCGTTCCGTGTCATCGCGTTCTATACGGCCAAGGAGGACCCGGCTCATATCAGCTTCGTGCAGGAGGCTCGGCGCTGGTTTCCGCAGATGGCGCTGAAGTATCAGTTTCGCTTTGACACGACATCCGATTGGCGCAACCTCAACCCCCGGTTTCTGTCGCAGTATGACGTCGTGGTATTTCTGGATACCCGCCCTGAAGATCCGGCACAACGCGCCGCCTTTCGGACGTACATGGAGCACGGTGGCGCCTGGATGGGCTTCCACTTCGCCGGTTTTGCGTTGACCCCGTCGGCGTATCCCGCCGACTGGGACTGGTACCACAACACATTCCTCGGCGCAGGCTCATACGTGAGCAACACGTGGCGACCAACATCCGCTATGCTGCGCGTGGAGGACCGAGCGCACCCGGCCACCAGGCATTTGCCCGCCACATTCACGTCTGCGCCTAACGAGTGGTACCGGTGGGAAAGAGACCTGCGGCAGAATCCGGACATCGACATCCTGATTGCAATCGACTCGACCAGCTTTCCGCTGGGCACCGGGCCAAAGCCGAACGAGATCTGGCACAGCGGCTACTATCCTGTCGTCTGGACGAACCGGCACTACAGGATGATCTACCTCAACATGGGGCACAACGACATCGACTACGAGCACAAGTACGATGAGACCAACCGGACACTTTCATATACACTCAACAACACGGTCCAGGATCAGCTAATCGTCGATGGCCTGCTGTGGTTGGGAAGGAAACAGTAGATCCGGCTATTCTATGACTCTTGTGTACTTCAGGCTTGCACCGTCCTCTCCCGTGAGTGTCAGTGCATCGGCCGCGACCGCGAATCTGAAGACCGCGCCATAGGGCAGATCGCCACTTGGCCGAATGGGCTGCGCCACAGGCTTGAGCCGAACGCGATCGGCAGCAACCAGCTCCCAGGAATACCAGGTCGTATGATCAACATCCGGCGTCGTCACGCGGATTCCCGCTTGCTGATTGGGGAGAAACTGAAGCGTCGAGTGTCCGCTGGGGGCTCGCCAGGAGCCCATCAGGTCAGCTGGGATTCGTGGGCTCCGGTCGGCGCAACCGAAGACCACCAGCGCGCCAGCGAGAAGCAGACTATAGCTGGTCATCGAGCCAATGAAGCTTGTGCAGAATGCGGTGAAACAGTGGTGCGCCGAGCAGTGTCGCCACGAAGATGAAGATCAGGCCGGCATAGAGGGCGTAGATGCCGGCGAACATTTTGCCGCCGTTCGATTGCGGCGCGTTCACCGGCCCCATCCCGGCGAGCAGCATCGCGCTGTTCATGAATGCGTCGCGCCATGCAAGCCGCTCGTAGTGCTCGTATCCTGCCATGCCGATGGTGATCGATCCGACGACGATCACGCACGCAACGCCGAAATGCAGGACCCAGCGCCGCATGAAGCGGCGACGCGACAATGGCGGAACGTGGCGCGGCTCGTACACGATCAAGCGGCCTTGATATCGAGAACATGGTAGATCACGATGCAGAGCCTTTCTTGAACGCCGACTTCGTCAACTCATAGACCACGCGCTCGCGCCCTTTGGCATCCGGTCTCGTGCCGGTATAGACGCCGCCGATTTTCTCTACTGCCCTGCGCGACCGGCGATTCTCCGGTCCGATGACGAAGATGACCCGTTCCACAGTTTCGAACGCATGCTGGAGCATGAGGCGCTTCATCTCTCCATTGTACGTTCCGCCCCAGCACCGCCGCGCCAGAAAGCTCCAGCCTATCTCGATGACGCTCTGCTCAGCATCGAAGCCGTGAAAGCGCGACGATCCCACGATCTCGCCCGTCGCCCGCTCAATCGCCACCAAGGCGCCGCCCGAGCTCATTGCATCCGCAAAGAACTGACGAAAGACGCTCTCCTGATATCGATCGGAGTCGGGGTGCTGCGCCCACAGCAGCGGATCTGACGCCACGGCGAACAGGGCGTCCCAATCGTTCGCCCGCAGTGGTCTCAACTGGAGGAGAGCGCCTGTGAGCGTGGGTTGGCGGTCAAACGCGATTTGCGGGATGGTCATCGCATCCCCTTCAATTCGCTTTCAGAACCGCCTCGATGAACGTCAGCGTCTTGGTCTCGACCCACGCCGCCGACACAGCGGTGATCCCGATGTTGCCGAGACGGTCCCCGGTAGCGGTCGCAGGCCGCCCCTTCCACGGCGCCTGCTTGACCTCCCGCTGCACCGCGATGCCATGCCGGGGGTCGTAGCGAAAGATGAGCGCGGAGGCCAGTCCGCGACGCGGCGTGAAGGAGAGCGCGACACTGGGATACGCGTCGTCGCGCTCGAGGTGCTCCCGGACTGATGCCTCGTGGCCCGCCTCCTTCAGCTCCGCCATGAATGCATCGAGGATAGGGCGCACGATCGCATGGAGTCGCTCGCCGCACATCCGCCGATCCGCATGATCCTCCGGTGTCTTCTCCTCGGGCTTGACCTTCGCGGCTCGCTCGGCGTACGCCTGGAGCAATGCCCGGAGTTTGGCTCGCTGCTGCTCAGTCATGGGGTTGTACCTTACAACAAAACCAGAAGCGCTGTAAGCGCCGCTGCGGACACAACGGACTTGATGTGCACCGCGCGTGCCTGCCGGCGCACCTGAGCCAGCTCGGCCGGATCGGCGATCCGTTCGGAGCCCTGATCCCCATCGCGCAGACCGCGCGCCGCGAGCCGCACTCAGGTCTTGTCGCGCGCCTGAAACACACCCAACCACCCGACCCACAACGGCAGGAACGCCGTCCACCGCCACGACCGCGGCACGCCCACCACCAGAAGTGACACCCCAACGACGACGCCGGCCGCGAGCCCAATCAGGCCGAGTCGGAAGCGCTGCTTGCGGCCGCGCGGGCCGATGTTGGGAATGCGCGCGATGGGTGCTGATCCGCGCTAGCGAGCCGCCGGATGATGGGACGCATTCGCAACCTGAGCGTCCACAACCTCGCGGCGCAGGCGGCGATCCTTGTCCAGCGCCCAAATCACCGCGATGCCGATAAGTCCCGGGAATGCCAGCCGACCCTGCGCCAGGCTCACGATGATGACCAGCGCCATGACGGCCACCAGGACCCAGTACGTCGTCCGATAGCCCGATGTCAGCGGGTACACCACTTCGCGATGACAATGGGGGCATGTGAACTGCTGGAAGCCGAGGAACGTGCGGCTGGGCCGCTCGCGGAACGCGTGGTGGCAATGCAGGCAGATCGCATCGATTTCAGGTAGCGCCATACACCCCTCCGCTGGTGAGAAGCTCGCGCGCCCGCTCCGCATTCTCGGCCGTCACGCGAATCCTGGGCGCGCCGGTGATCAGGTTGTAGCCGCTGAACAGGCGGCCCATCCCGAAGAGATCCTGGACGCCTTCTCCTTCGACAACGTACCGCATCCCACCCCGCTCGAGCGCCGCCTTGGCAAGCGTCAGCAGAGCGAAATCTCCAGACTCGAACACCGTAACGAGATCGTTCACATTGAAGCCTGCGCTACGCGATGTCTAGGCGGCAACCGAGTGTACTGCCGGATTGCTCCCAGCCTCCGGAAGGAGCGTTCCCAGGATCGCGAGTAACAGAACCAAACCACCTATCACGATCATGGCGACATTGAGGCCCGAGTACTTGTCATTGCGCGGCGCCTCAGGCGCGACGGCTGCATTGAGCTCGTTAATGGACCGTTGCACCACCAACAAGGGCAGAAAACGAAAGAGCGACACCAACCAGAGGGGGCCCGGAAGTCGCCAGCACATATTAATGAGGATGTACGCGAGGGCGAGCGCAGATCCGGACCACGTCGCGGGCACGCCATAAGTCGCCGTGACGCGCTGAATGCGCGGCAGCAGGCTGAATGCGAAGATCGGCGCGAAGAGCGCGCGCCAAAACGGGCTGAGATCTTCCTGCTCGCGCCGCCGGTACGTCTCCCATTGCTTGTATGCCCAGTACACTTCGTAGAAACCCAACGTGCACAGCGACATGACCACCAGCTTGCTCAGCGATACGGCGAACTGCGGCGTTGCGCGGTAGGCATCGACGTCCGCGGGGGCGGCTGCCGTGCGGAGCGAGGCGAACGTGCCTTCGGGATCACGGTATTGAGACATTAGGCCACCTTGTCACTGCCGAACGTAGCCATGATACCCGCGAGATCATGCCGGTTCTCAAGGCGGACATGCTCCTCAACCGTGTCGAGGTGCGCGGTGGCTGATTCACTCAGGGAGGGGCTCGTGCTGGCGCGTTCCTGCATCGCAGGACTACGCTGCAGTGGGTAGCGGGAATATTCAAGCACGCCTCGAGGCGCCCCAGAGGTCATAATCCTTAAGATCGTTGCGCGGAGACGCCCTTGTGCGTAGGTAGGATAGGTCGGCCACCAGTGGGGTCGTCATGAGAGCTCGAGACTACGCGGGATTGCTCACCGCATGCGCGATTACGATGATCGCGCCGCCGTCGTACGCGCAGCGCGCGGGCGACGGTTTTCTGTTTCATGTCCCGATCGGCACGTGGGGAGTGCGTGGCGGAATCAATCTGGCGAGCGCGAACAGCGATGTCTTTGCGTTCGTCACCGACCAGCTCACCCTCGACCGCTCCGATTTCAATGCACCGGCGGTGGGCACCAATATCGCCATCCGATTGTCCGGGGCCAACGATATCGTGCTCGACGTCGGTTACTCGACCGTCAGCCGCGGTTCGGAATTCCGCCATTGGGTAGACCAGAACGATCAACCGATCGAGCAAACCACCTCTCTGCGGCGCATCCCGATCACGCTGGGCCTCCGGCATTATGTCACATCGCGCGGCCGCTCGGTTGGCCAATTCGCGTGGATCCCCGCGCGACGGTCGCTCTACGTGGGCCTCGGCGCCGGGATCATGGAGTACAAGTTCCACCAGGTCGGGGACTTCATCGACTTCACGACGCTCAACGTGTTCCACGACGAGTTTACATCGCAGGACTGGACGGCGGTCGCGCAGGCCAACGCCGGCCTCGACCTCGCACTTGGCGATTTCGTCCTCCTGAACACCGAGGCGCGCTACAGCTGGGCAAAAGCGCCGATGAGCAGCGACTACGTCGGCTTCAATCGCATCGATCTGTCGGGTGTGTCTGTGACAGCCGGCTTTTCGTTCAGACTCTACTGAGGAACGCTCGTATGCGTACACGAATCCCAACCCTGCTCGTGGCTGCCGCCCTGCTCGGCGTTTCCGCGGCGCCCTCCCCGCTGCGCGCTCAGGACTCGACCGTCGACTCGCGGTGGCTCGCGTACCTCGGGTGCTGGGAGGCGGTCGCCCCCGCGACAACTCATCTGTGCGTCGTGCCCGTAACAGGCACATCGGCCGTCGATCTCGTCACCATCGCCAACGGCGCAGTCGTCGCGAGTGAACGTATCGCCGCCACCAGCGAGCAGGTCCCGATGACACATGGCAGTTGCTCCGGATGGCAGAGCGCCTCGTGGTCCGACATCGGTGATCGCGTCTACCTCCGCTCGGAAGAGACGTGCACGCCGGGCAGCCTTCGCCCCGGCACCGGTCTGATCGCTCCGACGCGCGACGGCCAGTTGTTGTACATCCAGGGCATGACGCTCGGCACGCAAACGGGTGTGCGCGTGCAGCGCTACCGCGAAGTGACGACGAATCTGCTGCTGCCGCAGGAGATTGCGGACGCGCTGCATCTCGATCTCACGGCGACGATGCAGGCGCGTGCCGCTGCCGCTGCGCCCCTGACGATCGACGATCTCGTCGATGCGTCGCGGCACCTCGATCCGGCCGTCGTTGAAGCCTGGCTCGTCGAGCGCGGCGGCTCGTTCACGCTCGACGCGAAGCGGCTGTTGGCGCTCGCCAAAGGCGGCGTGCCATCCCGCACGATCGATGTGCTGGTGGCGCTGTCGTATCCAGGGGTCTTCGCCGTCAAACCAGGCTCGCGGGGCGGTGAGCGGCGGGTGAGCTCGGAAGAATCGTACGGCGGCGGTGCGGGCCCGATTTATCCCTTCGCGTCGTGTGGGATGGACTACACGTTCTACCCCTTCGGGTCGGGGTACTGCGACGGGCTCACACCATGGTATCCGTACGCGTCCGGCTGGTACCCCGGCAACTATCCTGTTGTGGTCATCTACACCGGCTCGGGCGGGGGCAGCGGCGGCGGTGGCGGTGGCGCGACCTCCGGATCTCGACGTCGAGCGGTACCGAGCAGCGGACGGCCAAGCCGCGACCCTGACTCGCAGGAGCATTAGCACCGTCCTTCGCCGTCTACCTCTTCGAGAGGGGCGAGCGCGCGCCATTGAGTGCCATGCCGCACCAACTCGTACGTGATCTCGTGGCGCCAGAAATTCATGCCCGTCCTGCCGGGCTGGCAACGAGACCACGTGAGTATGACCCGCGCCGTATCGCCCTGGATCATGACCTTCCCGACGGACAAATGCACGGCCGCACTGCTCAAGCCCGTCGCCGCAACGGGCGCGAGCAGCTGCCCGTGCTGCGCGTTGAGCTGCGCTTCCAGCAACGCACTCCAGCGCGGATTTGAATCGGAGGTCAGGACGAACGGCGGCCGGTGATCGACCGACTTGCGCGCGTCCTTGTCCACCAGGTCCGCGATGCTCTTCGCAAGCGCAGTCGAATCCGCAACCGATTGAGCAGTAAGCAGGCGAGTTGAAAGCAGGAACGCCAGCGAGAACATGCAGAAGCGCGGGCTCATGTGGCAGGACGTTGCGCTTAGCCGATGATCACCGACAGCCGGCGGCCGCCCTGCCCCGTTGCCGCGCGCGCGACAGCCTGACCGATCTTCGCGGCGCCTTTCGCCGACGGCTCGATCTGCATGACGAAATCGTCTTTGCTGCTGCAGATGGACCGGAGATCCAGCACGTCCATCCCCCCACGGGCGGCGGTGCGCAGGATGTAATCGTTGAGCAGCGTGAGCACGACGCGGGCTCGGCTGGCCGTGTTCTCACCGACGAGCGGTGCCTCGTAAATCGTGCAGAGCAGCACTCGACCCGCGAGACGACTCAGGACCGGCACCACCTTGTCGTACTTCTCGGAGAACTCCTGAACCATCCTGTGGAGCGCGTCGAGCGTGTCCGAGCTCGACTTGGACGGCTGCTGCAGCAGCCCGACGTGCTCCAGGGCGTCGTTGCCGCCGACGCTCAGCACGGCCAGGTCGACGCCCGCCGGAAAACGCTGCAGCTGCGCGGGGATCTCGGCCATCGTCGCGCCGCCCGCCGCGAGCAGCGTGACCGTCCAATCGGGCAGCTGCTGCTGCACCTGCGTGGCCGTATCGGGCTCGGGCGCCGTGTACCTGCCGTTCGCCAGGCTGGCGTCGCCGAGCAGCGCGAGGTGAGGCATCAGCTATGCTGCCGCCGCAGCTCAGCGACTTGCGCGAGGCTAAAGGTGGTGAGCTGAACGATCCTGGCCTGCGAGCGGTACGCCGGCGGAACGATGGCCCGCGCATCCTCCTTCGTCTCGACGTCCACGATGATCCAGGCCTTGTGTTCGCCGTCCATGCAGCCCCACTCGGCCCGTGTCAGGAAGTGAGATCCCGTCCTGACAAAGATCTCCGCCGCCTCAACGCACGACATCGCATCGCTCGGATGCGGGACTTCAATAAAGAAGCGTGGCATTGCGAGAGATCGCCTTTCGGGTACTCGGCCACCGGTGCCTGCGCCCCTGTAAGAATTCGACTGAATGCGTGGGACGCAAGATGTACTTCGGGAGCGGGCTCGCCAGGATAGCCGAAAGAGGATCTAGACCGTAACCACGGGTACCTCGTCAGATGGCCTCAGCGTTGGGGGATCACAACGACATTGGCGGTCCCCACGATATTGTCTGTCCTTGCAGCGATGACAACCGATCCTGACGCGTGCGCGGTCACGAGACCCGCGCTGCTGACCGAAGCGATCGCATCGTTGGAGGATAACCAACTGAAAAACGTGTTCGACACGACCGCCCCACTCGAGCTGTGCGCGCTCGCCACGAGTTGGACCCGCTCTCCCACGCTCACCGTATCGAGCTGAGGCGTGATGACGACGGCCAGC
>WNGI01000971.1_pt1 | contig 22955 bp, 23 predicted proteins | sample 5400621 | NCBI WGS metagenome assembly WNGI01 (sample SAMN13153374, study PRJNA577476) | soil metagenome | isolation source: 20 cm soil or saprolite under Garry oak tree replicate 1 | place: USA:California | collected 2016-06-15
GGTCGCGGGTGAGGCGCTGCTGGGCGGGAGCGGGCCCCGCGCCGGCGATCCCCGCGGCGAGGCTCGTCAGCGCCGCCGCCACCACCGCGCCGGTCACTGGCTCTTCTTTAGGTCTGACTCGCGGTGCGGCCGCCCCGGCTTCAACCAACCGTCGCTCCGGGCCTTTACGTACTGGTACAGCTGCTTCACCGCCGCGGTGTCGAGCAACACCTTCCACGCCGGCATCCCCTTGTCGGGGCGCCCGTTGAGCACAGTGTACTCGAAGGAGTCCCGGGGATACGCCATGCCGCTGGTGCTCAACACCCACCGCAGATCCGGGGCGGTGGCAATCACCGGGTGCATAGCGTCCTCGCCGTGGCAGCGGAAGCAGTATACGTGGAACCACTTCCACCCCTGATAGATCGAATCCGACACCAGCAAGCTGTCCCGCATCGTGTCGCGGGTCGGGGCGGCGCTACTCGAGGGCGTGCCGTGCGGTGCGGCCGGGGCCCCCGTTGCCCCCAGATCGAGCAGGGGAACGCTGTACTCCTGGAGAATCGCGGTGATCTCGCTCTTGCGGCGATCGATCACGGAATCGAGCCGTGCCTTGAGCTCCTTGTCGCGGTGCCGCACGGCCATCGCCATGCTGAACGCGAACGGCATGCCCGAGACGGGATCGGAGTCGGGGAGCGCCACCATCGTGAGCGCCACCGGAGCGCGTTTGACCCAGTAGCCCGCCAGCGGTCCCCACACGATGGCGACGTCGATCGAGTCCTTCGCCACGGCGCGGATGATGTCGTCGGGGTGGTCGGCCTTGGGATCGGGGTTCAAGAAGTTGCCAAACCCGACGAGCCCGACGATGCCGCGCGAGCCTAGCGCGTGCGCCGGCGGCGTGTTGGTGTAGTCGTAGCCGATGATGTTCACGCCGATCTTCACGTGCTTCAGGATCGTGTCGTCGAGCGAGCGCAACCGGAGACCGCGGTCGGCGCGGAACACGAAGTAGTACGTGGAGCGGTAGTAGGGCTTCGTGGTGGCCACCGGGTCGAGACCCACCGGCGCCTGGATCATCACGTCGCAGAAGCCGCCCAGGATCGAGTTTCGCAGCACGCCGCGCCGGCTGGGCCACCAGTAATTGACCACGCGGGCGTTGAGATCTTGCGCGACGACGTGCGCGATCTTGTTCTCGAATCCCTGTTCCTGCTCGTTGGAAAAAGGCAGGTCGAACGGGTCGGCGCAGACCCTGAGCTCCTGGTCGGGGTGCGGCGCGCTCGCCATGAGGGCGACGGCTGCTGCAGCGAGCACGCAGGCAGCCGCGAGTTTGGTTCGAGTGAGAATCATCGGTCTCCCTGTCGGTGCGACGGATGGAGCAACACCCGGTGCCGGAGCGCGTTCGCTCCAGCACCGGGTGTCGTACTACGCCTTCACTGCCTTGCGACTAGAGCCCGAACACCATCAGCGTGCCGCCGGCGTTCGACATGTTCGTGTAGTCGCTGAACGCGCCGATCGCGCCCAGCGCCGCCGTCGGATCTTCGGTCCCGATGCCGAGCGCCACACCGGCGCCGGCCCAGCCACCGATCCCCGAGAGCACGGCGACGTACTGCTTGCCGTCCGGGCCGAGGTAGGTCATCGGGTTGCCGATGATGCCCGACGGACACTTGAACCGCCACAACTCGGTCCCGGTCGTGGCATCCACGGCCTTGAGCCAGCCTTCCATCGTGCCGTAGAACACGATGCCCGAGGCCGTGGCGAGTGCACCGCCATAGGCCGCGAGGTTTTCCTTGATCGACCACTTGATCTTCCCGACGGTCGGATCCCAGGCGATGAAGGCGCCGCGGTTGCCGCCCGGGCCCGGGAACATCCGCACGATCGCGCCCACATAGGGCTGACCGGCCGAGTACTTCACCTCAACGCCCTCGTAATCCATGCAGATGTTGTTGGTCGGGACGTAGAAGAGGTGGGTCTGCGGCGAGTACGCGGAGGGCTGCTGATCCTTGAAGCCGATGGCGGCCGGGCAAATCCCCTCAGTGTTCTTCTTCGAGGTGGTCCCGAACTGCGCGTTACGAACCGGGACGCCCGTCGCGAGATCGATCTTCGAGGCCCAGTTGACCGGCCCGAACGGCTCGGCAACGAGCACCTTGCCGGTGGTCCGATCGAGCGTGTACCCGAAGCCGTTGCGGTCGAAGTGCGCCAGCGCCTTCACCGGCTTCCCGCCGATCGTCAGGTCGACCAGGACGTTCTCGTTGACGCCGTCATAGTCCCACTCGTCGTGCGGCGTCATCTGGTATACCCACTTCGCCTCCCCGTTGTCCGGGTTGCGGGCGAAGATCGTCATCGACCACTTGTTGTCACCGGGCCGCTGATCGGGGTTCCACGTGCCCGGGTTGCCCGAGCTGTAGTAGAACAGGTTGAGCTGCGGATCGTAGGAGTACCAACCCCACGTGGTCCCGCCGCCGTGCTGCCACTCGTCCCCTTGCCACGTCGACACACCCAGATCCTTGCCCTTCATCGACGCGTAGTTGGAGTTCGGCTCGCCGACGATCTTCACGTCGGCGTCGGGGCCCGTGGAGTAGGCGCGCCACACTTCCTTCCCGGTGTTGACGTCGTACGCCGTCACCCGGCCGCGCACGCCGAACTCACCGCCCGAGATCCCCGCGATCACGATGTCCTTGATCACGATCGGAGCGTTGGTCATGGTCGAGCCGGTCTTGTAGTCGGCGTTCGGGACGCGCCAGATCTGCTTGCCGTTCTTCGCATCGAGCGCCAACAGGTCGCCCGCCAGCAGCTCGATGAACAGCTTGCCGCTCGGATGGTAGGCGAGACCGCGGTTCACCAGGTCGCAGCAGGCGATCGGCTTCGCCTCGGGCGGCTGGGCCGGCACAGTCCGCCAGATCATCGGCGCGCCCGGCTTCGTGAGATCGAGGGCGGCGACGGCGTTCGGGAACGCGCTGTGCACGTACATCACATTGTTGATCACCAGCGGGTTGCCCTCGTGGCCGTTCAGGACGCCGGTCGAGAAGGTCCATGCGGCCTTGAGGCTCTTCACATTCGCCTTATTGATCTGAGTGAGCGGACTGTAGCGCTGCAGGTCGGGCGTCCGACCCGTCATCGTCCACTCGCCCGGACCCTGACCCTGGGCGACGGCGGACGCCGCGAGCACCATCATGCTCGCCGCGATTCCACCGGACAGCAATTTGAAGCGGTTCATAGCTGACCTCATGTTGAGGATGAGGGTGGTGAGAAACGGTACATGCAACTTGCCTGTCAGTGTTGCTAACCCTCGTGGGCAAGATCCGGGGGGGCCTCGTTCCCGACAGGCCACAGCAATCGTCGGAAAACCTCCAGCTAAGGATACTGCCAGAGTTATGGGTTATATCCCCGGGTCCAGCGACTGTCAATCAGGCTCGAAAAGGCCCGCGCTTTCAGGGTGAAACAGTGCTCGCCCCGCGCCACACGCGCGCCCCGGCCTGGCTGAAGCCCCCCTCATACACGGCGCCGCCGGGGCGGAGCATTGCCCGCACCCGCCCTACGAGCGCCGCGGCCGCACCCGCGTCCGCTACGATCCCGTAGACCGCGGGGCCCCAGGAGCTTTGGCCCACACCGATCGCCCCCCACCGGCGCAACTGCTCGACGAGCTCACCGGTCTCACCGGGGGCGAATACGCCCCCTTGGGCCGGCGCGAACCACCCGCCGGTGATGCGTTGCACCTCCGTCAGCGCCGCCCCGAATGCCGCGAGGTCGGCCACGGCCACGGCCGGGAGCAGCTGCATCAGCACCAGGTGGGCAACGCGCGCCACCTCGGCCGCCGCGGGCGGCGGCAGCCGCCCGAACGCCGCCGCCTCTTCGTCACCCGCGAGTCCGGGTTTCCCCGCAGGGGTGACCACCACGCAGCGCCACGCCGCGGGCATCAGCAGTCGCGCCAGCAGCGGGGCCGGCGCCTCGTCGCCCGCTCGGCGCCCGCCTTCCAGCACGAACCCGCCGAGCGCGAATGTCCAAGTCCCGACCGCCGACCGCCTGCCGCGGTCCACCGCCCGCGCCAGCGTCGTCACGTCGGTCGGCAGCCCGTACAGCTCGGCAGTGGCGCGCGCCACGGCGAGCGCGAGCTGCGTGCCCGAGCCGAGCCCCGCGTGAGGGGGGATGGTGCGGTGCAGACAGAGGCGGACGCGCGGCGGGATCCTGTGGAACGCGGCGAACCGTTGCGCGAACGCGAGGGCCCGCGCCGCGTCCGGACCTTCCGCCTGGAGCTCGGGGGCGGGATGCGCCTCGAGCAGCAGCGACGGCGCCGGGACCGCGGCCCCGATGCCGCCGAACCGACGGCCCAGATCGCCCCGCAGGTCGAGCACGCCGAAATGGAGGCGGGCGGGCGCCTCGACGAACACGGGAAGCGCGTTCGTGTTCACCGCTGCGCGGGCGCGGTCCGGGCCGCCGGCGCGGCGCGCATGTAGTCCGTGAGCAGGGCCATCGCATCGCGCTCGCGTGGGCCGGACGTCTTATCCACGATCACCTGTAGCCGCGCGAACTCGTCGCGGATCTGCTCGGCCGGCAAGAGATGCGTCCGTGTCGCCAGGATCGCCGCCTCGAGCACAGCGTGGCGCGCCCGGTTGAAGCCCAGGAACTCCCGCCGGAACCCCCGATGCACCACCGCGGTCACGACCCGGGCCCGCGGCGGTGTAGCGTCGAGCGACCGCACCTCCACCTCCCGCCATGAGCACACGCCCTCAAGGACGACGCCACGGACGGCCGTCGCCGGGACCGCCGGGAACCGGACGGTGGCGATCGCGCCCTGCGCGAACAGCATGACGTCGTCCGTCAAGTTCACCACGGCGGCCCCGGTGTCGCGCAGGTTCTGGAAGGTGGTGGTCTCGAGAAACGGCTTGATGACGATCTCGTGCTCGCCCCACTCCACGCCCATCGGCGCGAAGTTGGGCGTCCCGGCGACGTCGAGCGTCGTGAGGATCGACTCGATGATCACCGGACCAGCGCGGCGGGCGGCGGCGCGAGCTCGAGCGGCGCGCCGGGCGGGCGGGGGCCCCCACCGTCGGCCCAGTCGGCCCGACGCGGGAGCGGGTGCGCCGGAGCGGCCGCCCCGTGCAGAAAGCGATCGAGCAGGCGGTACCCGTACTCCGTGAGCACCGATTCCGGATGAAACTGGAGGCCGATCACCGGATGCTGCACGTGCGCGACCGCCATGATCTCGCCGTCGTCGGCCGTGGCCGTGACGCCGAGCGCCGGCGGCACGCCGTAACGGGCGATGGCGAGCGAGTGGTAACGGGCCGCCTGGAACGGGTTCGGCAGCCCGGTGAAGATGCCGCGTCCGTCGTGATGGATGCGGGACGCCTTGCCGTGCACCGGCCGCGCCGCCCGCACGATGGCCGCGCCGTAGGCGGCGCCGATACACTGATGCCCCAGGCACACACCGAGGATGGGCGTCGTCGGGCCGAAGCGGCGGACCACGTCCGTCGAGATTCCGGCCTCGCCGGGCGAGCACGGGCCCGGGGAGATGATGATGTGGGAGGGTCGGAGCTGCTCGATCTCGTCGTACGACGTCGCGTCATGACGTCGTACCACGGTCTCTTCCCCCAGCTCGTGCACGTAGCGCGCCAGGTTGTGCACGAACGAGTCGTAGTTGTCGATGAGCAGTATCATGGCTCGAGGGCGGCGATCAGGCCGCGGGCCTTGTCGAGCGTTTCTCGATATTCCTGCGCGGGGTCGGAATCGGCGACGATGCCACCGCCCACCTGAAAATACACGTCGCGCCCGATCACCAGATAGGTCCGGATCACGATGCTGGTGTCGAGCGCCCCGGTCACGCTCACGTAGCCGATCGACCCGCAGTACACGGCGCGCTGCGTCGGCTCGAGCTCGGCAATGATCTGCATCGCCCGCACCTTGGGCGCGCCGGTGATGGAGCCGCCGGGAAACGCCGCGCGCAACAGGTCGAGCGCGTCACGCTGGGGAGCGAGCTCTCCTACTACGGTCGACACGAGGTGGTGAACGGTCTGGTAGTGCTCGAGCGCGAACAGCTCGGGGACGCGCACGGTACCGGGCCGGCACACCCGCGATAGATCGTTCCGCAGCAGGTCCACGATCATCACGTTCTCGGCCATGTCCTTGTCGCTCTCGGCGAGTGCGAGGGCGAGTGCGGCGTCGTGCTCCGGGCCGACCCCGCGCGGCCGCGTGCCCTTGATGGGGCGCGTCTCCACGCGGCGGCCGTCGTCGACCCGCAGGAACCGCTCCGGCGACGAGCTCGCCACGACGACGTCGCCGAAATCGAGGTACGCGGCGAACGGCGCCGGGTTGCGCTGCCGCAGGCGGCGGTACAGCTCGAACGGAGTTCCCGCGAGCGGCGCCTGGAGCCGCTGTGACAAGTTGGCCTGGAAAATGTCGCCGGCGTACACGTACTCGATGACCCGCGCGGCGGCGTCCAAGTACCCGGCGCGGGTGAAGTTCGAGCGCACGCCGGGGACGTCGGGGACAGGGTAAGACGGGGCGGACAGTCGGATCGGCGGATAGACGGATGGAACGCTCGTAGTGCCCTCACTATCCGCCGATCCGCCGATCCGCCGATCCGCTAGCCTCTCCTTCACGAACGCCAAGCGGCGGGCCGCTCGCTTGCGCCGCGCCGGGCCTTGCTCGGGGATCCCCGTCGAAATGACCCACGCCTGCTCCGTCTGGTGGTCCCAGGCGATGACCCAGTCGTACAGGCCCAGCATCGCGTCCGGGATCGCGAGGTCGTCGTAGCGCGTCCGTGGCACGCGCTCGAGCTGGGCGCCCCAGTCGTAACCCACGTAGCCCGCCGCCCCGCCCTGGAACGGCGGAATGCCGGCGATCGGCTCGGCGGCGAACGGCTCGAGCAGGGCGCCGACGTGGGCCACGGGGTCTGCAGCGATCCGGGTCCAGCGGCCGGCGTCCAGTTGCTGGGTGAGCGCGCCCTTCGATCGCACCACCGTCGCCGGGTCCGCCGTGAGGAACGTGTGGCGGCCGACCTGATCGGGATGGGTGGCGCTGTCGAGCAAGACGACGAACGGCAGGTCGGCCAACCGGGCGCACGCCTCGACGGGATCGGGGACGGGGACCAGCTCCTCCACGAGCGGCGCCGAGTCGCTCACGCGCCGCCCTTCGCCTTGCGGCGCTCCCGGGAGCGCCGGGACCGCTGCGTGAGCCGCACGTGCTCGGGGCCGCGATCGTCCGGCGGCGTGAGGTACCCCCACTCGAGCGCCCCCTCCTGGCGGTAGTTCTTGCCGAGCGTGACAGCGAGCCGCGCTTTCATGAGCTCACGGCCGAGGTAGAACGCGTGGGTCGCCTCGTCGACACCGAGTTGGGCGAAGATCTCGTGGATGTCCGTGCCCCGGACGAAGATCTCGTCGTTGAAAACGGTGATGACGTCGCGATCCGCGAAGATGCGAAAGTTCGGGTCGGTCACGCGTGCCTGCAGCTCGCGCAGCTCGGCTTCCAGGTACACGCGGATCGTGGGATCCTTGAGCGTGACCAGTCGGTCGTCCACCCCCTTGGGGAGCGTCTGCCGGGCGACGGCGTGGTGCATGAGGCGGCGCGCGATGTCCACTTCGCGCACGACGCCCCGGGCCCAGGGGATCACCTCGGTGGTGAGAACGGCGCGCACCCCCAGTTCCTCGCAGATCGCGATCAGCACGGCGTTCACCCCGGTCGTGTCTGCGGCGGTGAGCTCGGTGATGTTGCCGATCCCCATGAACAGGGGTGCCGTCGGGTGGCGGCGGCGGACCTCGGCGAAGCGCTCGAGCGAGGCGAAGAACCCGAAGCCGATCGGCTCGATCACGGGGTCGATCAGGTACGATACCCCCCACCGCTCGAGTGCGGCGATGCTCGGCTCGAGCGTCTCGAGACCTTCCCCGAAGTCCGGGATCACGACCACCCGCGTCGCCGTGCCGGTGAAGTCCCGCGCCACGTCGAGATTGGACCGATTGACGGACAGCACGAGCTCGGCGCCGGCCGTCACGGCGGTGCGGATCTCGCCGGCGTCGAAGGAGTCGACGCTCACCCGCATCCCCGCGTCGACCAGTTCCCGCACCGTGTCCGCGAGCCCCGGGAACTCGCGTCCGGGAGTGCAGCCGATGTCGATGACGTCGGCGCCGCTCGCCCGGTAGTGGTCCGCCTCCCGCCGCAGCGCCTCGCGCTCGAGGCGCGGCGCGTTGTTCACCTCCGCCACGATCTCGATGCCGTACGCGCCGTAGTCCCGCGCCGCCGCCCCCCGGCCGAAGTACTCGGGAATCTGGTGCAGATCTTTCGGCCCCTTTTCGACCCGCACGCCCCCCCCCGCCCGCGCCGCGATCACCGCGGCGTCTCCCTCACACAGGCCCGGGATCAGCACGAGGTCCGTGCCGGCGGGCACCACCAGGAAGCGTGCGATCCACGGCGTCGTCATCAGCGCGGCCACGGTGATCTTCATGACCGCGACATCGTACGCGAACGCTGGCGCCATCTCGGCGAGCGTGCGGCGCAGCGCCGGCTCGGCGAGCCGGCCCGTCACAAACAACACGCGTCGCGGTGCGGCTGCGTCGAGGGCAGCGGTCACCGCGGGTCGCCCGCCCGCACGAACTTGTTCGGCGTGCCCTCGAGGGCGCCGCCCTTGGGACGCCACAGCACCACCTCCTCGAGCTTGCGGGCCAGCTCGAAGTCCTTGTCGGTGATCCCGCCGGCGGCGTGGTTCTGGAGCTTCACGATCACCCGGCCCCACGTGACCGACAGGTCCGGATGATGGTACGCCGCTTCGGAGAAGTAGCCGATCGCGTTCACCAGCATCAGCGTGGTCGGCCAGCCGTCCGTCTTGTAGGTCCGCCGGATCCAGCCGTCCTCGTACCACCACCCTGGTAAGTCCTTCAGCTTCTGCGCGATCTGTGCCTCGTCGTACGTCGGGTCTTTCTGCGCCATGCGTGTCTCCTTGTCCGGGGGCTAGACGACGGCCCCGCCGTTGATCATCAACATTTGGCCGGTGACGTAGGCAGCCGCGTCCGAAGCGAGATAGACCGCTGCGTGGGCGACATCCTGCGGCGTGCCCCAGCGGCTCAGCGGAATCGATCGCGTGATCCGCTCCTTGACCGTGGGGTCGAGGGACTCGCCGTACGCGGTCTCGATCCAACCGGGCCCGAGCACGTTCACCCGGATGTGGGGCGCTACCGAGCGGGCCAGAGCGCGGCTGAACGAGTACACGCCGCCTTTGGCGGCGCAAAAAACCTCGGCATACCCTCCCTTCGTGCCGCCCGCCAACACATGGTCCCAGGACACGTTCAGGATGACCCCGCCGGCGGGCTGCCCCCGCATGAGGGCGACCGCTTTCCACGAGGCGAGCACCGTTCCCCGGAGATCCACCGCGAGGAGCCGGTCGAGCTTTTCGATCCAGGTGAGGCGCGCCGCCTCTCCCGTGAGGATGTCGGCACCGGCGTTGTTCACCCACACGTCCACGCGGCCGAACGCCTCGCGGACCTGCGCGGCGAGGGTCTCGAGGGCCCGCTCGTCCGCGACGTCGACGGAGAGCAGCTCGACCCGGCGGCCGTGCCGGCGGACGCTCTCGGCCGTATCGTCGGCGCCGCGGCGGTTGGCGCGGTACGTGAGGGCCAGGTCGGCCCCGGCCTCGGCGCAGGCGAGCGCCATCGCCCGGCCGATGCCGCTCGAGGCCCCGGTGATGAGCACCACTTTTCCGGTGAGCGTCGGGCCGGCGGCACCGTGCGCCCCACCCGCCCCCTCCTGCGGCGCTGCCTGCACCGCCCCATCCGACTGTCGTTTTGACATCAGGTCTCCGGAAGCCTAACCTATCGGCGACTTTGGGAGACCCACAAGGGAGCCACCGCACATGCAGCTACTGGTCAGCGTCGCCGACGCGCCCGAAGCACGGGCCGCGCTGCTCGGCGGGGCGGACGTGATCGATGCGAAGGACCCACGGGGCGGCGCGCTGGGGGCCGTGCGGCCGGAGCGGCTGCGCACGCTGTGCGACGCCGTTGGCACCGGCCGTCCCCTGAGCGCGGCGCTGGGGGACCGCGGCCCCCCTGCCTTGGTGGAGCGCCGCGCCGGGGCGGCCGCGCAGGTCGGGGCGGCATTCGTAAAGCTGGGATTTCGCGGCGCCGCGGCGGTGTCACAGGCGCGGCGTCGCGCGGCGGCCGCCCGGCGCGGCGCGGGCCCGCGCACCGGGCTGGTCCTGGTCGGCTACGCCGACTGGCCGCGCGCGCACGGTATCGACCCCGATGCGCTGCTCGCGCTGGCGATCGAGAGCGGCGCGGTGGGTGTGCTGCTCGACACCGCGCTCAAGGATACGGGCCTGTTCACCCGGCTCGAGCCCGACGCGGTCGCGACGTGGGTCGCCGCTGCGCACGCGGCCGGGCTATTCGCCTGTCTTGCGGGAAGCCTCCGCGGAGCCGACTTCGCCACGGTCCGCGCGCTCGGTGCCGACGTGGTCGGCGTGCGCGGCGCGGCGTGCGTAGGCGGCAGGACCGGTCGCGTGTCACGCCGGCGCGTGGCCGCGCTGTCAGCCCTGGCGCGCGTTGCGTCCCTGGCTACGGCCGCGGCCCTCGTCTAGCGCCACATCGAGCTGCCCGAGGTCGTCGGCCGTGATGATGAAGTGCTCTACCGCCGGCGGGAGCGTGCGGATGAACAAGGGATCGACGAGCTTGCGCGGGTCGCCCCCTGCCGGCTTGATCAGGACGATGCGCCGCGCCCCGAGCATACCGGCGAGCCAGGCGGCAATTGAGTCGCTCGTGATGTCCCAGGTGTGGGGGAGCGGGTCGGCGGCGCGCACCCAGCGGTACGGCGCGAGGACGGGGAGGCGGCCGGCCTGGCGTGCGGCGGCGATCTCCGCCTGCTGCTCGACGAGCACGGCACCCGGCAGGCGAGCGGTCAGGGCGTGCGCGTACTGATCCATGCCGAGGACGGCCATCCAGTGCGCCGCGTCTTCGCCGATCTTGATGCGGCGGAACATGGTGCGGACGGCGTCGGCAAACGGTCCGCCCCCGGGCACGATGACGAGCCGGCGCCGCGGGCTGAAGGCGGTGAGCGCCTCCGTGACGAGATCGAAGGCGCCGGCTTTGCTGAGCAGCCCGCCGCCGACCTTGACGACGGTGTGAATGACCTGCGTTTCGCCGGTCACGCGGTCACCGTCTCCGCTGCGAGCTCTGCCGCGAGCAACAGCGCGGCCGCCGCCGCAGGCGCATGACGCGCGCCGGGGCCGAGCGCGGCCGAGAGATGGGTGACCCGCAGGGCGGCGCGGCGGGCCGCTTCCGCGGCCAGGAAATCACCCAGGCCTGTGACCACCGCAAGCCCGAGCGCGGGGTGGCGCCGCCGGGCGCGTCCGACGGCCTCGGCGATACGGGTCACCTGGGCGTCCCACAACGCATCCGCGATCGCGTCGATCGCGGCCTCGTGGAGGATCTCCCGATCGCCGCACACCACGCGCGCCAGCCGCTCTCCGGCGAGCTCGCGAGTGACGGCTCGCCCGTCGGGGGTGGGGACCGTGTAATCCGAGGGCGCGAGCTGGCGCCGCCATACGTGGACGTCGCCCGCGAGTGCGAACCCCTCCGCCGACACGCCGGTGGGTTTGCCCCCGAGCGGGACGTGGGTGGCGATGGCCTCGGCCGGCGTGCGGAGTGCTCCGGTGTACACGAGCTCTCCTTCGCAGAGCCGCTCAGGGTCGGTGCGGCCGAGGGCCGCCGGTACGCCGCCCGCGATCGGGATGATATCGGTGGTGGTGGAGCCGACGTCGATCAGGATGCAATCGGGGAAGCTCCGGGCCACGAGACGCGCCGCGGCCGCCCAGTTGGCGGCGGCGATCGCGAGCGGCTCGCGACGTGCCTCGTCGGCTGTGAGCCAGCGGCCGTCGACCGCGTACACCCGCACCAGGCAATCGGGAAAGGCGCGCGTGACCGCGTCGACCACGAACGCCACGCCGTCGCGCTTGGTCCGAAAGATCTGCGACAGCTCGGCGGTCATGGTGACCCCGTGCGCGTCCGCGGGCTTCCCGCCCAGCTCCCCGGCGAGTCGGGCGAGCAGCGGCGCGAGCGCCGTGGGGTCGCGCTGGATCTCGTACGGCACCGCCCGGACGGCGACGACGCGGCTCCCTGCGACGCGCGCCGCCTTGGTGTTCACGCCGCCGATATCCCAGCCGAGCACCCCCTTCATACGCCGGGGCGCCAGGAGACGCTGTCGTGCGCGTGATTCCTGTGCTCGATCTCAGGGCGGGTCGCGCGGTGCTGGCGCGCGGCGGCGTACGGGACGCGTACCAGCCGGTCGAGTCGGTGCTGGTGGCGGCGGTGGGAGACGCGGTCGGGCTCGCGCGCGCGTTCCGAGAGCGGCTCGGCTGCGACGAATGCTACGTCGCGGATCTGGATGCGATCACGGGCGGTGAGCCGCAACGCGCCCTGCTGCGGGCCATCGCTCGCGTCGGCGGGCGGCCGCTCGTCGATTCGGGCGTCGCCGGTCCCGCGAGCGCCACGGCCCTCGTCGCAGTGGGCGCCGCCCGGGTCGTCGTGGGGCTGGAGACGTTGCCCAGCTTCGACGCGCTGGCAGCCATTGCCGGCGCGATCGGGAGTGAGCGCGTCGTGTTCAGCCTCGACCTGCGCGATGGGCACCCGGTGCTCGCGCCGCGGGCGTCCCATCACGGGTCGCCGCTCGAGCTGGCGCGCGCGGCCGTGACCGCGGGTGCGGCCGCGCTGCTCGTGCTCGATCTCGCCCGCATCGGAGACCGGCGCGGTCCGGATACGGGGTTGGTGGGCGCCGTCCACAGTGCCCTGCCGGAGCTCGAGCTCCTGGCTGGGGGCGGCGTGCGGGGGCGCGAGGATCTCGAGCGGCTGGCGGCTGCGGGGTGCGACGCGGCGCTGCTCGCCACGGCGCTGCACGACGGCCGAGTGCAACGAACGGATCTCGACGCCGTACGCCGTCTCCGGCCGGCACCGCTCGAGCGCCGGCGTCACTCCAGCGACTCGCGGTAGGTCGCAGACTGGCCGAAGTTTTCCTCGACCTCGACTTCGATGGCCCGGAGCTTGACCCCGGGGGACGGCGTGAGTTCCCGGCTGACGCGCCCGGCGAGATACTGCGCCAGCATTTCGACCGTCGTGTTCGGGATCGGGAGCAGGGCGCAATCGCCTTTGGGGAAGACGTAGCGAGGCCTGCCGTTGACGGCGACCGCCACGCTATCGCCGTCCTCGCGGACCTGGATCTTCGGGTTCTGCAGCGGCAGCAGCACCTTGTGGTCGATCTCGTCGGTGAGGCGCTTCATCAGCTGTTTCAGCTCCGAGAAATCCACGACATAGTGCGCTTCGGGATCGAGGCCGCCTTCGACCACGACCTGCGTACGGTAGTTGTGACCGTGCAGCGTCTCGCAGCGGTGCCCCGGGAAGGTGATGAAGTGTGCGGACGCGAAGACATGGTTGTCTTTCGTCACGGCGACGCGGAACTGCTTATCGGCGGCCATCGCGTCTCCCCCAACCGCCCTCGAGTAGGACGACGCAGACCGCGGCGCCCGTGAGATCGGCGGTGGCGCCGGGGTTCTTCGTGTTGCGCTCGTCGCGCAGCTCGCGATCGAGGGCGGCGATCGCCGCCCGTCCCGCGGGCGAGCGCACTCCCCCGGCGTCGATCACTTCCCGCGCCCGGCGCTGCACCCGGACCGCTTCCTCGGCACCGAGTTTGCGCGCGATGTGGCTGTCAGGCCAGGCCGCGAGCAGGGTGAGGTACGTCTCGACCACCGCATCGTTCCAGGAGAGCCCGGCGGCGAGCCCGCGCCGCAATACCGGCGCACCGGCGTCGAACGTAGTCTGGAAATCGGTGGCGTACTCGCGCGCGATCGCATCCCGCTCGGCGGCGAGTGCCATCGCTTCGCGCAGCGTCACGGTTGGCGTGCCGGCGACGTCCTGGTGCGGCGAGCGTCCCAGTCCGCCGGGCCGGGCCTGGCGGATCGCGGCGTACACCTCCTGCGCGTCCGCCACCGTGGTCTCGCCCAGTGTGGTGGCCACGGCGGTCCGCAGCGCGGCGGCGTCGTCCGAGGAGATCAGGGCGGCCCGGGCGAGCGGAGCGAGCAGCAGGACCAGACCGAGGTTCGTATTGGACGGCACCCAGCGACCGGTCGCTTCCACCGCGGCGCGGATGGTGGCGCCGAGCGGACGCTCCCCCGCGGCGGCGAGCGCGGGGCCGATCGCCACGGCGCTCGCGAGGAAGTCCTCGTAGGTCGCGTCGTGGAAGCGGGCGAGCGGAGACACGTTGCCGGGTTTGGGGGCGCTGGCCTCGAGCAGGCAGGCGAGCTGCGCCGCGGCGGCGACCTCGGCCGCGCGCGCCGGCGGGCTCACGCGGCCGTCAGGCGCCCGAGGAGATGCTCGACGATCGTCGCCGCGACGTCGACGGAGGTTGCTTCCTGCAGGCCGCGCCATCCCGGGATTCCGTTCACCTCGACGACATAGTCCGTGCCGTCCCGCGCCGGGAGCAGGTCGACGCCTGCGTATTCGGCACCGACGGCCCGGGCCGCGCGGAGCGCTAGGTCCGTGCGCTCCCTCGAGAGCGCAGTCGCCCGCGCCCGGCCGCCGCGTGCGAGATTCGTCTTCCAGCCGGCCGCGCGGCGCTCCATCGCCCCGACCACGTGGCCGCCCACCACGAAAGCCCGCAGGTCGCAACCGTCGTGGTCGACGGCGCGCTGAACATAATATACCCCCCGGATCGTCTCCAGCGTGCGAAACACGCGGAACGCCATCTCTTCGGTCGTCACGCGCACCATCCCGAGCCCCATCGAGCCGAACAGCGGTTTCACGATCACGTCCTGCAGCTGGCGGAACGCCGCCAGCCCGGCGTCCGGGCTTTCGCACACCACGGTCTCGGGAACCGCGAGCCCCGCCTGCGCGAGGATGGCGGTGGTCCAGAGCTTGTCCACCGTGCGCTCGATCGCACGCGGAGAGTTCACGACCGGGACGCCCTGCTCCTCGAGCGCGTGCAGCGCGTCGACCCGAAAGATGATCTGCTCGAGGGAGCCCGCGGGGATGATGCGTGCCAGCACGGCGTCGCAGGCCCCGAGGTCGGTCTCGCCGGCGGCGAATCCCGGTGCCGCGCCGCCGAGACGCGCCACCAGCGCCTCGTACGGGAGGACGCGCCCCTCGTGACCCCGCGCGGCCAGCGCGCGGCACAGCTCGGCAGTGTGCCAGCCCTGCCGCGCGGCGAGGATCGCGATGCGCATGCCGGCTAGTTCGTCTTCTGGCCGATCAACACCGTCACGCCGCCCGTGGCGAAGTTGGCCAGGTCCGCCGCCGCCGCCTTGAATCCGGCGGTCGCGATCCCTTTCTCGAGCGCCGCGCGGGACTCGAACCGGATATCGGCCATGCGATACAGCGCCGGTCGCTGGCCGTCGATGGTCGCCGGGAACTTCACCAATTCGACGCGCGTGACCCCGATCTCCTGCGCGTGCGACGCGAACAGCGGCACGTGCTTCTCGGCGTAGTACTTCTCGAACGCCGCCGTGTCCTTCGGCTGGTTGTACAGCACGACCACCGCCCACTGTACGCCCGCCGCCTGCTGCGGCGCCGGCTTGGAGCAGGCGGCTGCGAAGCCGAGCGCGGCCAGGGCGGCGAGGCTCTGCAACGATCGCTGCATGGAATCACTCCTTGGTGGTGAGTGGTGAGGCGTGGCGCGTCAGCTCTCGACGAGCGACGCGCGCAGCACCTCGGGGTTGAGGCGTCCCGCGTGGTACGTCTTCCCGCTCTGCACGCTCGTCAGCCACACCTCCGCGGGGCTGAAGAGCAGTGGGTCGATCTTGTAGAAGTCTCCGTCGTATCGCTTGAAGACGTCGTAGAACGGCGTGCCGTAGTCCTTCGAGGCCGAGGCCGGGATCTTGGGCACGAGCTCGGCGAGCTCCCCGTCCTCGGCGTTCACCGTGTAGTGCGCCTGCCCGCCGTACAAGATGCAGTCGTTGGTGCGGCCGATGGCGCGCAGGTCGTTCTTCGCGACCGGCGGGAACGGCGCCGTACCGATCCCGCTCACGATCTTCTTGAGGTCGAATCCCAGCGTGTCCATCTTGTGCAGGCCGGTCTCCAGGATGCGGGCCGCGATCTGCACGCCGCCGGCGAGGCTCGCCGTCGGCGCCACGACGAAGCTCACCTGCGCCGGAACGAGCCCCGCCTTCCCGGCCACCCAGGCGGCCACGGCCTCGGTTGGGGCGCTCCGCGTCTCCAGCACCAGTACCCCGCGCCGCGCGGTCTCGGCGTACCCGAGCTTGGCGAACAACTCGCGCTCCACGCGGGCGTGCGCGCGCAGCGGCCCCGAGCCCATCGCGAAATACTTGTCCACTTGGATCGCCCATCCCGCGTACTGCGACGCCATGCAGCTCACCGCCGGATGATCGGTCCAGACGCGCACCCCCGGCCACGCGTCGCCGCCGATCACCAGCGGTGTGTAGTCGACGTGCCCGAGGCCGCCCATACAAATCTCGGCGAGCGCGAGCCCAGCGGCGTAGCCTCCGGGCGCCGCGATGCCGGCGTCGATGACGCGCGCCCCGCCCGGCGGCGTTCGTGCGACGACGCGCAGCGCAGCGGCGTGCGCCGCCAGCCGGTCCGCGATCTCCCAGGCGCGCTCGTTCAGGCCCAGCGCCTCGCCGCTCATTCCGCCACCCATTGCAGGATCTCTCCCTTGCCGAGCTCGGCCAGGTCGCCCGAATACCGCTCGTACCGACCCGTGATCTGTGGGTCGCCGATCGCGAGCTGGTAGCGGGCGCGCAGGTAGCGGAGCAGCAGCAGGAGGTGAGGCGGCCGGTAGGTACAGGCGTAACGGAACGTCGCCAGGCGGTCGATCGCGCCGAGCGCGACGATCGAGCCGCGCTTGAGGAACCGGCCCGCCCCGGGCGCGGCCCGGCCGAACACCACCACGGTCCCCGCGATCATCCCCCTCCCCGCTTGCGGTCCAGCATCGCCCGTCACCACGATGAGCCCGCGGCGGGCGGCGGCGCCCGCTTGGGCGCCCGCGTCGCCCCGAATGACGATCTCTCCGCCGGTCATGCCGCGGGCGGCTCCCGGGGGCGCGCCGCCCGCATTCTCCCCGGCGCTTCCCTGCACGTCGATGCGGCCGCCCGCCATCGCGCGGCCCAGGTCGCGTCCCACGCTGCCGTCGACGACCAGGTCGCCCCCGGCCATGCCGGCCCCTATGCCCTCGACCTTCGCCAGGTCACCGGCGATGCGCAGCGTGGCGGAGCGCTCGCCCGTCACGGTGAAGAAGTCGCCTAATCGCGCGCGCCGCCCCCCGTGCGTCACGGGCAGCTGCCCGATATCGCGTGCGCCTAGTGATGCAAACCGGTCGGCCGCGATGCAGTCCGCGACGAGCGGGTGCGTCGGCGCGGTGGCGAGCGTCAGCACCACGGCGTCGCTCACGCCAGAATCTTCTGGAGATAAAAGTGATGCGGCCCGAGCTTGCCACCGTAGTTCCCCGCCGTGATCGCCACGACTCCGGGTCGGCACGCAGCGCGGATCCCGGCGCGCATCACTGCCTCGATCGCCGGGGCATCGGTTCCGTCGAGCACGATCTCGAGCACGCTGTTCACCCCCGCCGGGACCTGTGAGGCTGTGATCGCGCGGAGCGTGGGGTCGAACACGTCGTTGGTGGTGGCGATCATGTTCTTGTAGCGCTGCGAGCCGACTTTGCTGCCGCTCCGCACCACGCCGCCCGGGAAGGGGAGGATCACGCCCCGGATGTTCGTCATCGCGACGACCGCGGCCTCGGCGGCGGCGAGCGCCGCGTCGGCGTCCTGCGCCAGGATCAGGAAGTTCCCGCCTCCGACCCCCTTCTGCATCCCGAACGTCTCTTCGATCAGGAACTCTCCTTCCATCACGGGCAGCCGCCAGTAGCGCTTGCCCCCGATCACCTTGCTCGACTGGAACCCGTCCCCGAACACCCGGAGCGCCTTGCCCACCGCCAGCCGGTCGGGCGCCTCGGGAAGCCCGTCGAAGCAGGCCGTGGTGGGGCAGGTGAGCACCGTCTGGCCGATCCGCACGATCAGCTGTTCTGGGAGGCTTTGCTTGTCCTGCGTCAGAAACAACACGCTCACCCCCGGCCGCCCGTCGGGGGTCTCGTCCACGGCGAGCTCGCGCTCGATCCCCGCCTCGCACTTGCAGCCGATCACCGATGTGGCGAAGCCGGTGAGCTTGACGGCGGCCTCTCGCGCCCACTTCGCGTTCCGCCCCGTGATGATCAGCCGGGCGACCCGCATCGTGAACGCCTCGGCGAACGTGTCCTCGATGGTGACGCCGTCGATCTTCACGTCACGGCTCCGCGCCGTAGTTCGCGAACGCCACACAGGCGTAGTCGTCGAAGAAGCGCTGCAGGTCGCGGGTGACGGCGGCATCGTATTCGGGGCGCACGGTCAGCCGCCGCCCGGTGGGCGCCCGCCGCAGCTGGCCCTCCTCCACCACGACGACCCCCCCTTTGATCACGTGGCGCGGCGTCGCGAACATCTGCGCGCGGTCGGGGTCGTCGGCATAGATGGTGATGTCGGCGTCCGCACCCGCCCCCAGCTGCCCTTTGTTCTTCAGGCCGAGCAGACGGGCCGGGCCGGCGCGCGTGACGACGGCGATCTCCGAGAGCGTGTATTCGCGCGCCAGCCCGTCGAGCAGCGCGCTCCCCGCGAGCATCCGTTGGTTCACGTGTTTCAACTGCTCGTCGCGATACGCCCGGTCCATCAGCAGCCGGATGAGCCGCGGATAGGAGAGAAACGAGCCGCCATTCGGGTGGTCGGTCGAGAGCACGACGCGCCAGGGATCGCGCGCCAGCAGGAACAGCTCCAACCCGACCGCCCACTGCAGCGCCGCCACCGCGGCCGTCTCCTTGTACGAGTACGGGACGATCCCGCATCCGGTCTCGAGCTCGATATCGATGTTTACCCAACGGCGTCCCGTGCTCGCGTGCAGCAGGTACTCGACCGGTCCGTCGGCGGTGACCGTGGTCGCGGGGCCGAACATTACCTGGCCGACGTCGACGCTGATTTCCGGATGCGCGTTCACGTGCTCGATCACGTCCCGCGCGGCCGACGTCCACCCTTTCCCCTGCTCCCCGCCGTAACTGTGAAACTGGATATGCGTGAAGTGCGCGCGTTGGCCGGCCAGCGCGCGCATGCTCTCGAGCGTGGTCGCGACGTTCCCCGGCTGGCCCAGGTTGTTGCAGTGGATGTGCACCGGATGCGGCAGCTCGAGGGCGTTCGCGGCGCCGGCGAGCGCCTCGAGGATCTTGCGCGGCGTCACGCTGCTCGACCCGACCGGATCGTCGATGCCGCTCACGTTGCGCTCGGCGCCTCCCCCCGCTTTCCAGCGCGCGATGCCTCCCGGGTTCACGATCTTGATCGCGTAGCCCCGCGTCACTCCGAGGAGCCATGCGGCGTAGTCGCGCGCCCGCGTCGGCTCGCCTGCCGCGAGCTGGCGCAGCAGGTAGTCGTCGTTGCCGAGCAACACGAAACAGCCCGCATCGATGATCGGTGTGTCGTCCAGCTCGGCGTGGGCCTGCCGGGCCGCGAGCGGGGCGACCGCCGCCTCCATCACGGTCGTGTAACCGAGGCCGGCGTAGCGGTACCCGGTGGTGAACGTACTGGGAATCGTGCCGCCCGTCCCTGAGCGGGCGGCGGCGCCGTCCGCGAGCCGCGGCGCGGGTACGGGATCCGCCATGTGTTCTTCCGGGAGCAGCCGGCGGCCCTGGTTGACGCTCGAGCCGGCGATGTGCGCGTGCATATCGACGCCCCCCGGCATCACGATCATCCCGCGGGCGTCCAACCGTGGCGCGCCGGCGGGAAGGTCGTCGACGATACGGTCACCTTCGATGCACACGTCGCGCACCCGCCCCTCCACGCCGTTTGCGGGATCGTACACCGTGCCGCCGCTGATGCGGAGCTGCCGAGCGGCGCTCATGCGCCGAGCCGCTCGCGCAACGAGCGCAGCGCGCCGGCCGCCGTGGGTGGGCCGGCGAGGGGAGGTCGCAGCGGCAGCGGGACGTCGTCCATCCGGAACGCCGTGCCCCCCTCGTGGATTCCGGCGACGCCCGTGTCCACGGCGACGGCGGGCTTGAACGACGCCGCGCTCGCCCGCGGCCCGATGGCGATGCTCGGCAGCCGCGTCAGGGCGCCGACCAGCGGCTCGGGGACGCTCGCCGGTGAGCCGACGACGAGTGCGGCGTCGATCTCGCCGGCGGCGAGCAGCGCCGCCGCGCCGGCATGGGGCCGGTAGGTCGGAAACCGGGCGGCGAAGTCCACCGCGAACGGAAACCCGGTCTGCCAGGTGAGCACCGCGTCCGCGCCCGAGCGGTTTCCGCCGCCGCGCAGCACGACCATCGCGCAGCGGGTCGGCGCATTCAGGGCTTGGGCGAGGGTCACGAGCGCCTCGGCGCGGTCCGGGTCGGCCGGGACGGCGCCCGGCTCTCCGTCCGCGACGAGCGCGACGTAGTGTCCCTGGCTCATCCGGCGGGCGAGCTCCGCCGCGCCACGAAACCGCGCGTCGTCGCCGGCCACGCGGCCCTGCACCGTCGCGCGCATGACGCCCAGCGCGTCGACTTCGTCCCCGCCGGCGATCGCGACGCGCACGTCGGCGTCGGCGGGCCCGCGGCCGGTGCCCACGTCCACGGCGATCACCGTACGGCTGGCGCGGCCCCGCGGCGCCGCAAGACCGCGCGGCTCCACCGCGTAGCGCGCGGCAAAGCGCGGGTAGCGCTCCGCCGGGTCTACGCCCCAGAACACAATCACATCGGCTCGCTGACGGATCTCGCCCAGCGTGGCCCCGGCCCGGCCGCGCCGCTGGGCCGCGAGCACGCCGGCGGCGGCCGCGGCCGTGACACTGTCCAGCATGGCGCCGAGCCGATCGCTCAGCGCCACGGCCTCGCGCTGCGCTTCGCACGACAGGTCCGCAGCGAGATAGACGAGCGGCCGCTGCGCGGTCCCTAGGGTCCGCGCGGCCTCGCCGAGCGCCTGCTCGAGCGGCGCCGGGCGGCCGTTCACGCGCACGTCCTGTGGGATCCGTCCGTCACCGAACCACGCGGCGCCCAGCGCGCACGCGTTGCGCGCTTCGGCGATGCGATCCTGCTGCACGACGACGGTGATGTCGTCGCAAGCGCACCCGCAGCCGAGGCAGGTGACGTGCTCCACGGTCCGCGCGGTGGGGCTCATGCGATCCGCCGCTCGCGCGCCTCGATCTCGCGGTACAGCGAGCGAGCCCGGCGCACCAGCGCCGCGTGACAGGCGGCGGGATCCCGGGCGTGGGCGAAGATCGTGCACACCGGGTGCCCGCGCCCGATCCGCTGCCCGGGCGAGGGGATGTCGCGCACGCTCTCGTCCTCGAGCCAGCTGCTGGTGTCGCCGATCACGAGGTCGCGCCTCGCATACACGATCGCCTTGCCGAGGGCGGCGCGCGGGCGCGGCGGAGCTCCCGGCAACTCCCCGGCGCAGGCGCGTGCGTGTGTCTCGAAGATCCCCAGGTCGTGGGCACGCTCGACCAGCTCGAGGGCGGCCGTGTATCGCGGATTTACCTCGAGCGGATAGGGCACGCCGCGGCGCGCCACGAAGTCGATGCCGTTGACTCCCACGAGGCGAAACTCGCGGGTGACGGCATCGGCGATCCGGCGCGCGATGTCGGCCAGGCGGGCGTCGGCCCCGCCGAGGATGTTCCCGCAATACCGGAAGGGCCCGGCGCCGAACGCCCGCTCGCCCGCGAGCAGGCGCGACATACCCAGCGGCACCGCGCGACGCCCGTCGGCGGCGAACACGATCGAGCCGGGTACGCCCGCGATCCACTGCTGCAGATAGCTCCCGACCGGCACGCTCCGGCCGCGCCACCGCGTGATGCCGCTGCCGCCGCCCGATGCCCGCGGTTTCAGGAGCCAGCGAGTCCGCGCCGGCGAGCGCGGCGCGCTGAGCCGGACCGCCGGCGCCGGCAGGCCGTGGGCGGCGAGCGCCCGGGTGAGACGCACGGGGTCGCGCACGCGCCGCAGCACGGCGGGTGGGTTCCCCCACAACGTGCCGCGGCGCGCCAGGACGCCCACCGCGTCGGGATGGTTCTCGAAGCTCGCCACGTAACACACAGCGTCGCACGCGACGGCGCCCGCGGCCCGCAGCGCGGCGGGCACGCTGAAGCGATCGCTCCCACGCGCGACCAGCACCGTCCCAGCGCACGCACGCAGGTCGAGATCCCCGAACCCATCCACCGCGATCACGTCGTACCCCGCCCGCGCGGCCGATTCGGCGAAGCCGCGGGTCGACACACCCGCGATGAGCACGCGCGGCGGCATCACGCGAGCCCCAGGCGCCGCCGCGCCTGCTCGGGGGAAATCACGTAGAGATGATCGAGTACCGTCCCCTGCGCCTCGCGGATGCCGAGCGCCGTCACGAGGTCGCGATGCCGGCCGCCGGACAGCCCGTCCGCGATGAGCGCGGCGCCCTGCGCGCCTTGCTTGGCCTGCGCCGCGAATCCTTCGAGCAGCCGCACCGGGGAGATACCTTCGAGTCGCTGCGTGATGGCCCGGCGCACCCCCTCCACCCGCGCGAGGCGTCCCGACAGCACGATCTCGCGCGGCGCCGGCACGCTCGCCCGCAGGAACCGCACCGCTTTCACGGCGCCCTCGACGAACGCGTCCAGAGCGATCTGCTCCCGGGGCGTCCGGGGGTTGCCGAGCGCGTCGGGAGACCCGAGCCCGCTGTCCCACCCCGCGACCGCCGCCGCGCCGCCGCCGAACAGCAGCGACTTGGATACGGACCCGGCGAGAAAGGCGACCTCCCCGTCCAGCGCGCCGGACGCGCGAAAGCCCAACGGCCCGGCCGATCCCCCGACGCCGTCCACGATCTGCCCCTCGGCCACCGCCAGTGCCGCCGTGACCGCGCCCCCGAGCTCGGGCAGCAGCAGTGACACATCGCGCAGCGATCGGCCGCTGCGGCGCGATTGCTCGTCGATGGCCAGCGCCGCGGCGCAGACCTTGTCGGCCGTGCCCATGTCCACGCGATTCACCTTGCGGTGCGCCGGCACCGAGGGGAG
>WNGI01008718.1_pt1 | contig 22946 bp, 20 predicted proteins | sample 5400621 | NCBI WGS metagenome assembly WNGI01 (sample SAMN13153374, study PRJNA577476) | soil metagenome | isolation source: 20 cm soil or saprolite under Garry oak tree replicate 1 | place: USA:California | collected 2016-06-15
GTGAGGCAATACAGTCGAACCCAGGACAATGTCTTTCCAACCGGTAATTTCACGCGGAACGGCACGCCATCTGGGCAATTCGGCAGCCAGGTCGCGTTCCCGGTACCCGACCACGAGATGAACAACCCGAATTTCCACGGCTGTCTCGACACCAAAGCCTGACCGTCACTTTGGCGAGGAGTGGCGGTATCCGTCGACCGTAGTGTGGAAACGTTAGGCGGTGCGTTCGATCGGTGGGGCCACTGCCCCACCGATCGTTTTTTTCTTGCCGTCCGGTTTCCGGCTAGCTGCTGACCTGGGCAATCGAGCTTTGAGCCGTGCCATTCGTCCGCCGACGTACTTCGACATCCGTGGAGCGTTTCCGTAGCGCGCCTCTACTCTCTACGCCTTGCGCTCTACGCATCGAGCCTAACGGCTAGTACCAGCCGCGTCGCGGGGAAACAATGGCGGACCTTTGTGTACCCTCCATCCCGCGGCATCGAGGCCGGCGAGGGCGTCAAAGCGCTGATCGGACACTCGACCGGGCGCGCCGAGCTGGCGCCATAGCTCTTCCGTTTTCACAGGGACAAATGGGTAAAGCAACACGCATTGTCGGGCGAGGCTTCGCATCACCGAAGCGAGCACGTCGTCGAGCTCGGCGCGCCTCGACTCCTCTTTCGCGAGCGCCCACGGCTGCGATGATTGCACGAACTCATTGCCGCGCGTGACGCTGGCGAGAGCGCGTTTCACTCCTTCCTGGAGCAGATAGCCGCGCGATCCATCCATCGCCGCATGGTACTCCGCCAGGTCGGTGACATCAGCACGATCGAGTGAGGTTCGCTCGCCGGAGGGCACGACACTGTCTCGATACTTCTCCACCATCGCGATGACGCGACTCGCGAGGTTGCCCCAGGCATTGGCCAACTCGGCGGTGTAGCGCTCGTCGAAGCGTTCCCACGAAAAATCACCGTCGCCGTCGAAAGGAATCTCGCGCAGGAGGAAGTAGCGCAACGCGTCAGGACCGTGCCGGTCGATCGCCTCCTCCAGCGAGAAGGCCACCCCGGCCGACTTACTGAACCGCTCGCCGCCGAACGTCATGAAGCCGTGAGCCCACACATGCTCCGGGATGGCGATCTCCGCCGCCTGCAGCATCGCCGGCCACACGACGCAATGCAACCGAGTGATGTCTTTGCCGATGACGTGAAGCTGAGCGGGCCAGAGCTCGGTGTACCCCTTGTCCGGAAACCCGGTTGCCGTGAGATAGTTAGGCAACGCGTCGAACCAGACCCACGTCCCTTGCTCCTCGCCATCGCTCGACGCCAGCGGAAAGGGGATCGCCCAGCTCAACCGCGAACGAGTTATCGAGACATCCTCCAGTCCGTGGCCGACAAGGGCAAGGATCTCATTGCGCCGCGTCTCCGGACGCAAAAATTCGGGCCGTTCGGCAAACACACGCTCGAGAAAAGACTGATAGTTCGTTAGGCGAAAGAACCAGTTCCGTTCTTCCGTCCACTGTAGCTCACGCGTCGGATGGAGTACGCAACGGCCATTGACGATCTCGCTCTCGCGCTTGAAGAGCTCGCAGCCGACGCAGTACCATCCCTCGTACGTCTTTTCGTAGAAGTCGTCGGGATTCTTCTCGTGGATGCGTTCGATCAACGCCCTAACGCCGCGCTTGTGCGCGGGATCCGTGGTCCGAATGAACTGATCATTCGAGATCGCCAGCCGGCGCCACATCTCCTCAAAGAGGGCGGCGACGCGATCCACGAAGGTTTGCGGCGACACCCCGCATTCATCGGCCGCTTGCTTCACCTTTTGGCCATGCTCGTCCATCCCCATCAAGAAGTGGACGTCGTCACCAGCCAAGCGGTGATAACGGGCAATGACGTCGGCGCCGATCTTCTCGAGCGCATGGCCGAGATGAGGATCGCCGTTAGCATAGTCGATCGCCGTCGTGAGAAAGAACTTGGCCAATGGAGTTCCGGTTCGTTTGCCGTGCCGAGCGACGCACTGAGGCGTTAGGCGTCTTGCGGGGCAGCTCCGCCGCTGTCGCCGTCGTTTTCGCCGCGCTCACGTCCGGCGCGGTTACGGCGTCCACCGCGACGTCCGCGACGGCGATGTGGCTTCCGCGCGGCCTCGGCCACTACTGTGCCTCCGCTCGCGGGCGTGTCGTCTTGCACGGCGGCCGGGGAGGACGTGACGTCGGAGTGAGGAGTTTCATCGTCGACAATGATGTCGACGCCCGATGTGAGCTCACTTTCCTCCTCACTGTCGCAACGTATGTCCACGGTCTCTGGCTCGTCCGCGGCTGCCTGGGGGTAGAGAGCTCCGGTTCCTGCCGTGTCGAGCTCGATGCGCAGATCCTCCAAGCCGAGTAGCCGCACTTCGCCATCGGCGCCGCGCAACGTGATGCGCTCACGAAAAATGTCGTTGGCAATCACTTTCTCGTCGCCGCGACTGGTGCGCACGACCCTTCCCTCCTTTGGAAATCGCTTGCGCTGCTGAACGTAGAACTCGTGCTCGTAGCGCAGACAGCACATGAGTCGACCGCAGGCGCCGGAGATTTGAGAGGGATTCAACGACAGCCGCTGATCTTTGGCGACACCGAGATTGACGGGTCGCAATTCCGGCAGCCACGAACTCGAACAATACTGGCGGCCGCAACGCCCAATTCCATCGAGACGCTTTGCTTCGTCGCGAACCCCGATTTGTTTCAGCTCGATGCGCGTGCGAAACATCGCGGCGAGCTCGCGCACCAAGTTTCTGAAATCGACGCGTTTTTCGGCGGTGAAATAAAACGTCAGCTTCTTTCGATCCCACTGCCATTCGGCGTCGGAGATCTTCATCACCAGGTCATTCGCCTTCACGCGCTCCATTGCCTTGCGACGCGCGTCTTCGTCCTGTGCCCGCACTTCGGCGAAGCGGCGTACGTCGTCGCCAGACGCGAGACGCCGTGCCTTCTTGGACGGAGCCGACTCGCCGAGACCGTGGGCCGCGCCAGCGCTGCGCCTTTCGGCCAGATCACCGAGCGCGTGGACGTGGCCAAGATCTTCGCCCCGATCGGCGTCGACGATGACGGGCGCCTTCACCGCCGGCGGCTCGTCGGCCTCCCAGAGAAAGAACTCCTTACGGTTACCCTTGAACGCGACTTCGATGAGATGCGACATCCTGCCATGGAGTAAGGTGGAGATGAGTGGCGGCGCGCGCTGCGGTCCGCTACCTACTCCACGAACTGGCCAAGTCTTTGGAACTTCTCGCGCCGCCGCCTAACGAGCTTGTCCGGCTTGAAGCGGCGCAACTCGTCGAGATGCCGGCAGAGCGCGTCCTGGACGGACTTGGCGGTGGTCTCGTGATCAGCGTGCGCGCCCCCGAGCGGCTCCGGTATGATTTCGTCAATGACGCGTAACTCGTACAGGTCGGGAGCGGTGATCTTGAGCGCGGTCGCCGCCCTCTCGCGCATCTCGGGACTCTTGCCGTCCTTCCATAAAATCGCCGCGCATCCCTCGACCGTAATCACCGAATAGACAGAGTTCTCCAACATCATCACGCGGTCAGCGACACCAAGAGCGAGGGCACCACCAGAGCCGCCCTCACCGATGACGGTCGCGATGATCGGCACCTCGAGGCGGCTCATCTCGAACAGATTGCGCGCGATGGCTTCGGACTGGCCACGCTCTTCGGCGCCGAGTCCCGCCCACGCTCCCGGCGTGTCGATGAAGGTCAACACCGGAACGTGGAATTTTTCCGCGAGCTTCATCAGACGCAGTGCCTTGCGGTATCCCTCGGGGTGGGGCATCCCGAAGTTGCGCCTGAGATTCTCTTTCGTGTCGCGACCACGCTGGTGGCCGATGATCATCACCGTTTCGCCATCGAGACGAGCCCACCCACCGATGATCGCAGCGTCCTCGCGAAAATTTCGGTCGCCGTGCAGCTCGACGAAGTCCGTGAAGCACAGTCGAATGTAGTCTTCGGTGAGCGGACGCTTGTTGCTTCGTGCGACCTGGACGCGCTGGAGCGGCGTGAGATTCTTGTAAATCTCCTCGCGAAGCTCAGTGAGCTTCTTCTCGAGCGGCGCGATCTCCTCGGTGACGTTCAGTTGCTGGTCCCCGGCGAGCCGTTTGAGCTCGTCGATCTGCTTCTCGAGCTCGGCCAGCGGCCTCTCGAAGTCCAATGTCGCAGTCGCCATCCAGAGTCCTCTCGCCTCTCAGGCCCCGCGAACGAGGCGAACGCGCTCGCTGCCGAGCAACGCTCGCAGCTCATTCAGCGCCGACTGCGTCGCCGCGAGCTTGAGCGATCGCGAGCGCAGGCGTGCGCGACCGCCATTGCCGTCACTCCACTGCACCTCGAGCGACGGCGCGCTCGATTGTGACGTCGAATGGGCTTCCACTACCGCGCGAACGTCCCGCATCACGTCCGCGGCCAAGCCATCGCCCATCGTCAGGTCGATCGCAACCGCCACCTGGCCGCTGAGCCGCAACTCGGCAAAGCGGCTGACCGATTCGACGATGAACGTCGGATTCTCGGCGTCCTGGTCGCGGCGCGAGTACCCGCCCTTCAACAGCACTGGCACATCGGTCCGGATTTGGTCGGACAACAGTCCCCACGCCTCCGGGAAGACCAGTACCTCGGAAGATCCCGAAAAATCCTCAACTGTCAACCGCGCAAACTCAGCGCCGGAGCGTTTGCTGATCTGCCGTTTGATCGCCGTAACGACCACCCCGAGCGCGATCTGCTGGTCGTGCCAGTGGCCGAGATCGGCCACGGAGTGCGTCGCGAACAGCTCACACTCGAGCCGGAACGGCTCGAGCGGATGCCCGGAGATGTAGAAGCCAAGTATCTCCTTCTCTTTTGTCAGTCGCTCGGAGTCGGTCAGGGGCGCGATGTTCGGCAGCACGCGGGCGACCAACGGGGTGCCCGCCGCTCCCTCGCTCTCACTCCCGCCGAACAGGGAAACCTGTCCCGCGGCGCGCTCCTGCTGCTTGAGCGAGGCTTCCTGAAGTGCGCTATCGAGCACCGCCCAGTACTGCGCGCGATGACCGCCAATGTTGTCGAGTGCTCCCGAGGCAATCAGCGCTTCGAAGACGCGCTTGTTACACAGACGCAGATCAACCCGCTCGCAGAGATCGAAAATCGTGCTGAATGGCCCGTTGTCGCGACGCGCGGCCAGGATCGAGTCGATGGCGGAACGGCCGACGTTACGAATCGCGCCGAGCCCAAAACGAATACGCTTGTCGCCGACGACGGTGAACTTGTAGCCGGACTCGATGACATCGGGCGGGAGCACCTCGAGGTTGAGCTCGCGAGCCTCGTTGATGAACTTCACGACGCTGTCGGTGTCGCCGATGGACGACGACAACAACGCCGCCATGAACTCGGCCGGATGGTGCGCTTTGAGCCACGCCGTTTGATACGAGAGGATCGAGTAGGCGACGGAGTGCGACTTGTTGAAGCCGTATCGGCCGAACGTTTCGATCTGGCCGGCAAGCTCCTCGATGACGTTGCGGTCGTAGCCCCGCGCGACCGATTTCTCGATGAACTTCCCAAGCTCCTCGCGAATCAGCTCCGCGTCCTTCTTGCCCACGGCCTTGCGCAGCACGTCGGCCTCGGCGAGCGAAATGCCGGCGAGAATCTGCGCGATGCGCATGACCTGCTCTTGGTACGTGATGACGCCGTAGGTCGGCGACAACACTTCCTCGAGCTCGGCCAGCGCGTAGACCACCGGCTCCTCGCCGCGCTTGCGACGTTGATAGACGCGATGCATACCCGCGTCGAGCGGCCCTGGCCGCATGAGCGCGTTCGACGCGACGAGGTCATCGAACCGGTCACAGCGCATACTCCGCAACATGTCCGTTGCGAGTGGGGACTCAAACTGAAATACGCCCGTCGTCCGCCCGGCCCGCAGCATGTGATAGACCTTCGGGTCATCGAGCGGGATCGCGTCAATGTCGAGCGAACCGCCGATGCGCTCCTCGATGGCTTTCACCGCATCATGGATGACGGTGAGAGTCGTTAGGCCGAGGAAATCCATCTTCAGCATCCCGGCCTTCTCGAGGCAATTCATGTCATACTGGCTGACGACGACCGTCTCGTCGTCGCCATTGCCGTCGGCGTCTCTCGACCCACGGGCGGAACCGGATCCCTTCGAGGCCTGGGTACACACGGGCACGTAATCGTCCACCGGCCCAGGCGCGATGACGACGCCGGCGGCGTGCACGCCAGTGTGCCGAGACAGCCCCTCGAGAGCGATGGCGTAGTCGAGCAGTTGCCGGTATCGATCGTCGGTCTCGTACAGTTTCTTCACCTCGGCGATCTGCTCGACGGCGTCCTTCACTTCCAGCGAGAAGTTCGGCTGATTGGGAATCAGCTTCGCGAGTTGGTCCGTCTCGACGGGTGTAAAGCCGAGCACGCGACCGACGTCCTTGATGGCGGCGCGTGACTTGAGCGTACCGAAGGTGACGATCTGACAAACGGACTCACGGCCGTACTTCTGCCTAACGTAGTCGATGACCTCACCGCGCCGTTCGAAGCAGAAGTCGACGTCGACATCGGGCATCGAGATGCGTTCCGGATTCAGAAAGCGCTCGAAGAGCAGATCGAACTTCAGCGGGCAGACGTTGGTAATCTGCAGTGCGTAGGCGACGAGCGAGCCGGCCGCGGAACCTCGTCCAGGTCCGACGGGAATACCGCGTTCCCGCGCCGCCTTGATGAAGTCCGAGACAATGAGGAAGTACCCCGCGTAGCCAGTCTTTGTGATGACGCCGAGCTCATAGTCGAGCCGCTGGCGGACATTCGCGGGAAGCGGATCACCGTACCGGGCCTTGGCTCCGGCGACGGCCAACCGGTCGAGCAGCTCGTTCTCGCTCGAGACGTCGGTAGGGAGAGGAAAGGCGGGCAGGTGATACTTCTTCGCGAACTCAAACCCCACCGCATCGGCAATCTTGAGCGTATTCTCAATGACGTCCGGACGCTCTGGGAAATGTGCCCGCACCTCGTCGCCGCTCTTGAAGTAAAGACCCTCGTCGTACCGCATGCGATCGCGGTCACTCAGGTCCTTACCGAGACCGATACAGAGCAGCACGTCGTGGGCGTCGTGGTCCTGGCGACGCAGAAAGTGCGAATCATTCGTGGCGATGACCGGAAGGTCGAGCTCCTTGGCGAGCCCGAAGACCCGCGTGTTCAGCTCGCGTTGATCGCCCGAATCGTGCGACTGCACCTCGAGGTAATAGCGGTCCTTGAACACGTTCGCGTACCATGACGCCGCCTCGACCGCCGCCTCATGGTCGTTCCGGAGCAAATGCGTCGCGATCCCGCCGGCCAAACACGCCGACGAAACGATGATTCCCTCACTGTACTTGGCGAGCAGCTCTCGATCGACGCGAGGCTTGGTGTAGAAACCCTCCGTGTACGCCAGCGACGAGAGCTTAACGAGATTGCGATAGCCGACGAGGTCCCGGGCAAGCAGGATCAGGTGATAGTACGGCTTCTGCGAGGTGCCACTTGCTCGAGTGCGCGCACGCCGATCCGCGGGCGCAACGTAGGCCTCCATCCCGATGATCGGCTTGAGCTTTTCCTTCCTCGCCTGTTCCTGGAAATCCCAGGCTGCGTGCAGATTACCATGATCGGTAATCGCCAAGGCGGGTTGCTCGAACTCCTTGGCTCGCCGGATCAGGTCTTCGATCCGGTTCGCGCCGTCGAGGAGAGAGTATTCTGAATGGCAGTGGAGGTGTACGAAGGACATCGCCAAGAAGATAGCGACCGCCGAGCGACGAGGCAAAGAAAACGCTTTCCCGAGCTCGTCGTCTAACGATATATGGAACAAAGCCTTATATGGACGGAGCGCGCACCGTGAGTGAACCGGCGGTGCCCGTCGATCGATCACACGAGGAACGGCCGGCGCGCGCGCGCCGCTCGATGACCCGCGTGGCGCGAATCGGCGGCCGGATTCTCGCCGGTGTCGCGCTGTTGGTGCTTCTGTACCTCCTGCTCGCGCCGACCGGCCGCTACCTCGTGCGCGCGGCGTGGGAAGAGGGCAAAATTCTCGCGCGTCGGCGCCCTATTGCCGATATCGTGCAGGATCCAATGACGCCGGCTGCAACGCGGAGCAAGCTTCAAGTCGTGCTCGCTGCCCGCACTTTCGCCGCCGACTCGATCGGGCTCCGTGCTCGGGAAAGCTTCACGACATTCAGTCGCCTGCAGCATGACACGCTCGTGCTCGTGCTCTCCGCGGCCTATCGCGACCGGCTTGAGGCGTTCACGTGGTGGTTTCCGATCGTAGGCCGTGTTCCTTACAAGGGATTCTTCGACTTCGGCGCCGCTCGGACCACCGCCCGGAAACTCGACCGCGAGGCATACGACGTGTACCTCAGGCCGTCGCCCGCGTTCAGTACGCTCGGCTGGTTCAACGATCCGCTGGTTTCGACTTCACTGAACGCGGACTCACTGGACCTCACGAACACCGTGATCCATGAGTTGACGCACAACACGTTTTACGCGTCGGGGCAGGCCGTGTTCAATGAGTCGTTCGCGAACTTTGTCGGCGCGCGCGGATCCGCCTGGTTTTTCCGATCGCGCGGCCAGCCTAACGCCGCCGACGAGGCCGACGCACGCTGGGGCGACGACAAGCTCATGGCGCGATTTTGGGAGCGCCTCTATCACTCGATCGACTCGACATATAGGGCGCATCCGGGAACGGATTCCGCGCACGTGCGCGAGCGCATCGCCGCGCGCGACACGGTGTATCGGCGGGCGCGGACGGAGCTGGTCGAGGTTCTCGGCCCACAACTGCGGACCATCGGCCCGCGAGTGTTGGAGCGGATGCGACTCGACAACGCGGCGCTGATGGCGCGCCGGATCTACCTCACCAATCTCGATCTCTTCGACTCGGTTTGGATTCGCGAAGGGCAAGATCTCAAACGAACGATTGCGCGCGTGATCGCGCTGGCGAAGGCCAAACCAAAGGATCCGTTCGGGGCGCTGCGGGAGTGGGTTGCCAAGACGCCCGCCCCAGCCTGACTAAACGCCCTCTGCGGTTATCGCTTCGTGAATCGGGACTTGAGAAGCGCGCGAAGGTCGAGGGGCGGTTGCTCAGGGGCGGCGGCCGCGGCAGCCGGCTCGCCGTCATCGCCGAGGACGACGCGCTGCATCTTCGCGCACACGCCGCGATCGAGGAAGCGCGACAGCTGATCCATCGAGTAATCCGCGCCGCGGCGAGTAGTGTAGACGTTCAGTGGATACGAAACAATGAGGTGATTGCGGGCGCGCGTTGCGGCGACGTACATCAGTCGCCGTTCCTCCTCGAGCTGTGCCTTGTCGGCGGCGGCCCGGGCGAGAGGGAAAAAGCCATCCACGGATAGCCGCCGGCGATGACGCGAAGCTGATCGAGATCGGCGAGTCGCGCTTCGGGCCGGTCGTACCGCTCGCGAAGGATGTCGTCGTACAAGTTACGAATGACCTCGATCTCCGTACCGACGACTGTGCCTAACGTGGCGGCCTCGGCCTCCCCTCGCGCGGCGTGCGCGCGCAGCGTGCGGAGGATCGATACGAGCTGGCCGTGTGCCTCACGAGCACGCGGCGGCGGAGGCCAGTCGGCGAACGCGTCGCTGTCCCACGCCCCTTCCGCCAGCGACGCGATCGCCGCACGCGCCGTCACGTCGCCGATACCTGGCATGAGCATGAGAATCCGGTACCAGCTCACGTCATCGCGTGGATTCTCGACGATGCGGAGGAATGCCAGAACGTCCTTCACATGCGCCGCTTCGAGGAACTTGAGTCCGCCCCACTTCTCGAACGGGATGCGGCGGTTGGCGAGCTCGATCTCGAGGTCCGCCGACATGTACGCGGCACGAAAGAGCACGGCGATCTCGCGCAGCGGCGTCCCTTCCTCGTGCAACTCGAGCACGCGATCGATGACAAATTTGGTTTGCTGTTGCTCGTCACGCGCCCCGACGAGCCAGGGCATCTCCCCGCCGGTGCGGTTCGTCCAGAGATTCTTCGTGAACCGCTCCTCGGCGCGGCTGATCAGCGTGTTCGTAACATCGAGGATCGGCTGTGTCGAGCGATAGTTCTGCTCGAGTGTCACCAGCCGCGCGCCAGGGAACTGCCGCGGAAAATCGAGGACGTTGTGAACGTTGGCGCCTCGGAACGAGTAGATGCTCTGCGCGTCGTCTCCGACGACGGTGATGTTCTGGTGCGATCGACACATGCCGCGGAGAATCCGCGCCTGCATGAGATTCGTATCCTGGTACTCATCGACGAGGATGTGGTCGTAGAGCGACGCGATACGATCGGCGAGCGGCGCGGAATGCTCGAGCATCAGCGCCCAAAAGATGAGCAGATCATCATAATCGACGAGGTTGCGCTCGATCTTGCCGCTCGTGTACTCGGCAAAAATGCGCAGGACGTCGTCGGTAAAGTCGGCAAACTGCGGCAGCTCGCCGCCGAGAATGTCCTCGACCGGAATCTCGGTGTTGACGTGGCGAGAGTAGATGTAGTGCAGCGTCTCCTTCTTCGGGAATCGCTTTTCCTGCTTGCCATAACCGAGATTGGCGCGGGCGATACCGATGCGATCGACGGCATCGGCCTGATCCATGATCGAGAAATCGCGTGGCAGACCCGCCGACTGTCCGAAAATTCGGAGCAGGCGATTCCCGATGCCGTGAAAGGTGCCGCCGTGCACGTGGCCGCTCAGCGAGCCGACGAGTCGCTCGGCGCGCGTGAGCATCTCGTGCGCGGCGCGCCGGGTGAAGGTCAAAAGAAGAACGCGCTCCGGCTTCACGCCACGCTGGAGCAGGTGCGCCACCCGGTAGACGAGCGTCCGCGTCTTGCCCGATCCCGCGCCGGCGACGATGAGCAGCGGGCCGTCGCCGTACACCGCCGCCGCAGCCTGCTCGGAATTGAGCTGTGCCGTTAGATCGTCGAGCGGATGCTCCGCGGTCTCCGCCGTCGATTCACGCTCGCGCGGACGATAGAGCCGCGGCGCTTCCGCCATGGCTATCGGACCACGGTGTGCACCGCAGCCATGAGCTCCGACTCGGCGATCTGTTGTGGTACGAGGTCGAAGAGGGTGGCGGCGGCCGCCGCCACGCGCTCGGCGACGGAGGAAAGAGCAGGCGTCGCGTTAGGCAGCTCGGTATGCAAGGACGTCATCTGAACCGCCTGGATGCCGCATGGCACGATGAGATCGAAGTAGCGCAGGTCCGTGGCGACATTCAGCGCAAAGCCGTGCCAGGTGACCCAGTCGCGCGCGTGCACGCCGATCGAGGCGACCTTGCGCTCGTCGAGCCAGACGCCGGTATAGGGAGGGCGCCGGGTACCGCGCAGGCCGTACGTCGCGAGTGCGTCAATGAGAAATTGCTCAACCTGACGCAAATACCAGTGCAGGTCCTGCCGATGCCGCTTGAGGTCGATGATCGGATACCCGACGAGCTGCCCGGGGCCATGGAACGTCACGTCGCCGCCACGCTCGACCTCGAACAGCTCGACGCCTTGCCGCCGCAGATGCTCGGGCGTCGCCAACATGTGAGCGGCCTTCGACGAGCGGCCAAGCGTGATCACGGGTGGATGCTCGACAAAAAGCAGTACATCCTGATCCACATCGCCGACGATGCGCGCGCGCGCCACCTGCCGCTGCAGGTCGAGTGCGTCGCCGTAAGACCGGCGCCCGAGATCGACGACGAAGAGACCGCGCACTAGGCGTGAATCATCATCCCCATCGAATCGAGCGCCGCCTCGGCGACCGCTTCGGCGAGGGTTGGGTGAGCATGGATCGCCAGGTCGACTTCCTCGACGGTGAACTCGTTCTCCCGCGCCACCGCGAGCTCGTGGATCAACTCCGTAGCGTGAGCGCCGATGATGTGCGCGCCGAGAATCTCACCGTACTTCGCGTCGCGAATGATCTTCACGAAGCCATCGGTCTCGCCTGACGTGCGCGCGCGGGCGTTCGCCGAGAAGTTGAAGCGACCGACTTTGTACTCGAGCTTCTTTTCTTTGCACTGATTCTCGGTGAGTCCGATCGACGCGACTTCAGGATGACAGTACGTTGCGCTTGGAATATTCCCGTAGTTGACGCCATGTGTGTGCTTGCCGGCGAGAATCTCGGCGATGGTGACACCTTCGCGCGAGCCTTTGTGGGCGAGCATTGGCGGACCGGCGACGTCACCGATCGCATAGATACCAGGCGCGGTGGTGGCCATCTTCGCGTCGATCTTGATGAACCCGCGCTCCGTGAGCTGAACACCCTGTTCCTTGAGGCCGATCTCCTCGACATTCGGGGCGCGGCCGGCGGCGATGAGCACCCTTTCAACATCGAGTGTTTTCTTCTGCCCACCGGCCTCGACGACCATAGAGACGGAATTCTTCCCGACTTTGACGCCGCTGATTTTCGCACCGGTGAGGACGTCGATCTTTCTCTTCTTGAACGCGCGATCGAGCTCCTTGGAACAGTCGGCGTCCTCCAGTGGGAGGATGCCGGGAAGCACCTCGATTAGCTCGAGGCCGATTTGAGGCAGTCCTTTCACTCGAGACCCGGTGGAAACGACGATACCCTTCTTCGCCTCGTGCTTCTCCTCCTTTCCCTCCGCGGTCTTGAGGGAAATCGCGTTCTTTCCAGCCAGCTTCGCCACTCCCTTGAGCCAGCTGATCTTGTTCTTCTTGAACAAGAATTCGACGCCCTTCGAGTTCTGCTGACTCACGGCACGGGAACGCTTCATCGCGACGCCGAATTCGAGCTTAATGTCCCCGACGGTCACTCCGAACTCCTTAGCGTGCTGCAACCGGTTCGCGATTGCCGCCGACTCGAGAAGCGCTTTGGCGGGGATGCACCCCCAGAGCACGCAGGTCCCGCCTAATCCCTCCCGCTCAACGACGGCGGTCGATAGACCGAGCTGCGCGCAGCGGATCGCACCCACGTAGCCGGCGGGTCCACCGCCGATAAAAATCACGTCGAACGAGGCCATGGTTCGCAAAATCCTGAAAGAGTTTGGTGCTGCTCCGCGCGAGCGAGCGAAGGCCCCGAAACATATTCTCGCCGTGAACGGCGGACCACGGATGCCCCAGTTCAGGCGCGCGAAAAGCTTCTTGCTGGAGTCGACTCCCCACACTAGCGTAGCCGTCATGCGGACCTTGCGAGCGTCCCTTGGGACATTGAGTGCCGCTGCATTTGGCACGTCGGTCGTGGCCGCATGCATTCTCCCAAGCGCGGCGCGATCGCAGGCGACCACACAAGGCGCGGCACCTCCGGTCGCCACGGCAAAGCTCATCGGCACCGTGACTGACACGTCGGGCGTGCCTCTCTCCCGAGCCGAAGTGTGGCTCGTGTCAGTGAGCACACTGCGAACAATCTCCAATGACTCAGGGCACTTCGAGCTGCCAGGACTCCCTGTTGGCCCGGTGACGTTGGGTGTTCGGCGACTCGGCTATGAATCCGCGACCTTTTCCGCGAACCTCAGGGCAGGGAAGACACACCGTGCGACATTTCCACTGACGCCGTCCGCGCAAACACTGGCCGAGGTCAAGGTTCAGGATACGGCGTCGACCTGGCTTTCGCTCTTCGACGAGCATCGCGCGGTGCACCGCGGCACCTTCATTACGCGATCAGAATTCGAGCACCAGAATCTGCGCATTGCCACGGACATCCTGCGACGCGTCCCGGGCGTGCAGGTCGTGCCGACACGCTCAGGGACCGCCGTGATGATGACGCGCGGCGCGGGTGCGCGGCGATGCATACCGCAGCTGTACGTGCACCAGACTCCGTACAGCGGCAACTTCGACGATTTTACGCCGGACGATATCGAGGCGATCGAGGTATACGTTGGTATTTCCGAGATCCCTCCGGATCTCAACACCATGGGCCGTCCGATCTGCGCCGCCATCGTGATCTGGACGCGCGAGCCGCCGCCGAAAAAGCGCGGCGTATAATTGTCATCCTGAGCGAATCGAAGGACCTGCTGTTGCCAAACCAGCAGATCCTTCGGTCGCTACGCTTCCTCAGGATGACAAAGTCAGTAAATCATCATCATGGGATTCTCAATCATTCTGCCAAGCGTCTGGAGAAAGCGGGCACCGACGGCGCCGTCTACTGCGCGGTGGTCGCAGCTCATCGTAAGTCGCAAACGCTTCCGAGTCGCCAGCGATCCGTCAACAAAAACCGGCTTGTCCTCGGCGCGGCCCACAGCAAGGATGCCCGTCTCGGGCGGATTGATTATCGCCGTGAACTGATCGATACCATACATGCCGAGATTCGAGACGGAGAATGTCGAGCCGGTGTACTGCTCTGGCTTGAGCCGCCGCTCCCGGGCGAGCCGCGCAAGCTCCTTCACTTCGGCCGAGATCTCACGCATCGACTTGCGATCGGCGTCGAACACCACCGGTACGATGAGACCGTCATCGGTCGCCACGGCGACGCCGAGGTGCACGCGATTGAACATCCGGATGCGATCGCCGAGCCAATGGGCATTGACCTCGGGATGCTGCGCGAGCGCCGTCGCTACTGCTTTGAGCAACACATCATTGACCGAGACCTTGAACTCGTCGCCGAGCGCCACCATCGCCTTGCGCATGTCGTCGACGCGAGTGAGATCGAACTCGGCGGTGAGGTAGAACGTCGGAACGGGGCCGATCGACTCCGACAACCGGCGCGCGATCGTCTTTCGGATTTGCGTGAGTGCGACATCCTGGTAGTCGCCTTCGCGTGTCGACGGCGGCGGCGCGATACGCTGCATTGCGGCAGCACCGGCGCCGACCGCAGCCGCGGCCTCGATGTCGCGCTTGATGATACGTCCGCCCGGCCCGCTGCCCTGTAACTGTCCAAGGTCGAGGCCCTGCTCGCGAGCGAGACGGCGCGCCAGCGGCGACGATCGAACGCCGCCATTCCCTTCTGCCTGGTGAGCTTGTGGGGCCGCGGGCCGGGTATCGACGCGACGCTCGGGAGGGCGCGTCGACGGACCACCCTGCGCCGCGGCGACCTTTTGCTGCGGCGGCGCCGAGGCCTCGCCTTGGGACTCGTTAGGTGCGCGCGGCACAGAAGACGCTCCCGCCGTCTCCCGCGCCTGGGCAACAATCTGCGCCGGTTGCGGCTGCTCGCTCGCCTGACTGGTCGCGCCCGTGGCGGCGCCGGCGCTTGCTGGTGCGCCTGCCTCGGCAACGATCGCGTCGATGTTCTCGTCAGGCGCCGCGATGACGCCGACGAGCTGTCCGACCGGACGTGAATCTCCGTCCCCGACGAAGCGTTTCCTCAAGACGCCGTCGCCGCGGGCGACGATCTCCATGATCGCCTTGTCGGTCTCGACCTCAGCGAGCGGATCGCCGCTCTTCACGGCGTCGCCTTCGTTCTTCAACCATTTCACGAGGCGGCCCTCTTCCATCGTTGGAGAGAGCGCTTCCATGAAGACTTTCGTGGCCATTAGTCCCTCGCCCCTTCTTCCGCGTACATGACCTTCTTCACCGCCGCGATCGTTTTGGCGGCATCGGGTTTCGCGGCACGCTCGAGGTTCTTCGCGTAGGGCATGGGCACATCGGCCTGGTGAACACGAATCACCGGCGCGTCGAGGTCATCGAAGCATTCGCGCTGGACGAAGTCCACTACTTGCGCGCCGATGCCCGCGATCTCCCAGCCCTCCTCGAGGACGACGGCGCGATTGGTCTTTTGCACGGACGTTCGGATCGCCTCGTAGTCCATCGGCCGAACAGTTCGTAGATCGACGACGTCGACGCGGATGTTCTCTTTCGCCAGCTGATCGGCGGCTTGCATCGCGACGAGCGCCATCTTGCCGTTGGTGATGATCGAGCAGTGCTCACCTTCGCGCTTGAGGTCGGCGACGCCGATCGGAATGAGGTATTCCTCGTCAGGCACCTCGCCCTTGATGTTATACAGCATCTCGCCCTCGAGGAAGCACACCGGATTGTCATCGCGAATCGCGCTCTTGAGCAGGCCCTTGGCATCGTATGGCGTGCCTGGCGTGACGACCTTGAGGCCGGGGACATGGGCGAGCCAGGACTCGAACGCCTGCGAGTGCTGGGCGGACAGCTGGAGGGCAGCGCCGTTCGGACCGCGAAAGACGATCGGCACATTGTACTGACCGCCACTCATATACAACATTTTCGCCGCCGAGTTTAGCACTTGATCAAGTGCAAGCACACCGAAATTCCAGGTCATGAACTCGATGACCGGTCGCAGTCCTACCATGGCCGCGCCGACGCCGACACCGGCGAAGCCGAGCTCCGTGATCGGTGTGTCGACGACGCGCATCTCCCCGAATTCCTGCAGGAGGCCTTTAGAAACTTTATACGCACCCTGATACACGCCGACTTCTTCCCCCATGAGGAAGACACGGTCGTCCCGTTGCATCTCCTCACGGAGGGCCTGGTTCAGGGCGTCGCGGTATGTAAGGACGGGCACAAGGAGAGGTGTTAGGTGCTAATCAGCAGCGAGCGGTTCGGCGGTCGAATCGCTCGTCGTGTCGACGTAGACGTCTTCGTACAGCGCTTCGAGTGGTGGTTCCGGACTCTTCTCCGCGAAATCCCACGCATCCTGAACGACGGCTTTGAGGTCCGCATCGATTCGCTGAATCTCCTCGTCCGTCAGCTCGCCATGCTCTTGCATGTGCATGCGCAGAAGCATGATCGGATCGCGCTTCATGTTTTCGTCGAGCTCGGCCTTCGTGCGATAGGTGCCGCTCACGGCGTCGGACATCGAGTGCCCCATGAAGCGATACGTGCGCACCTCGAGCAGAGTCGGGAGCTGATCTCGGCGCGCGCGATCGACCGCTTCCTGTGTCGCGGCGCGCACGGCGAAGACATCCTGCCCGTCGCACTGCGCGCGCGGCATGTTGTACGACGCGCCGCGCTCGTAGATGTCGTGAATCGCTGACGCACGCTCGAGAGCGGTGCCCATGCCATAGCGATTGTTCTCGATCACGTACACCACTGGCAGCTTCCATAACCCGGCCATGTTTAGCGCTTCATGAAACGCGCCGGTGTTGACGACCGACTCGCCCATGAAGCAGATGCAGACCTGGTCGCCGCCGCGATACTTGATGGCGAAGCCGACGCCCGTGCCGATCGGCACGTGCGCGCCGACAATGCCATGACCGCCAAGAAAATTCACGTTGCGGTCGAATAGGTGCATCGACCCGCCCTTCCCACGAACCACGCCGTCGACGCGGCCGAACAATTCCGCCATCACGTTGCGTGGGGACATGCCGCGCGCCAGAGCTTGACCGTGATCGCGATAGGTCGTGATGACGTAATCGTCAGGGCGGAGGATGGAGAGCGTACCAGTGCTCACCGCCTCCTGTCCGATGTACAGGTGACAGAAGCCACCGATCTTGCCGAGCGCGTAGGCTTCAGCGCAGCGCTCCTCGAAGCGACGCTGCAAGAGCATCGAGCGTAGCAGCTCGCGGTCGAGCTCGGGATTCGACTTGCCGTTCCCGGACGTCGCCGTTGCCTGAGCCGCGTCTACGGTCGGATCGCCTTTTTTCTTCGTCGCCATGAAGGTGCTGGGCTGAGGATTCTCGTCGTGAAGGTCAGACGCCGGCGGATTGCACCTGCTCCCACGCATGATAGCTCGACCGCACGAGCGGGCCGGATTCCACGTGTCGGAACCCCATCGCCATTCCTTCGTCACGTAACATTCGGAACTCGTCAGGCGTGACGTATCTATCGAGCCTGATATGCGATGAAGATGGTCGGAGATATTGACCTAACGTGATGATGTCGACATCCACGGCGCGAAGGTCGCGCATGACGGCGAGCACCTCTTCGTTCGTTTCACCCATGCCGAGAATGATCCCACTCTTCGTCGGAATGTGCGGCGCCATTTGCTTCGCGGTTGTGAAGATCCGCATCACGCGCTCATAGCGGCCGCCGGGCCGACAGCGTTTATACAGCCGCGGGACCGTTTCGGTGTTGTGGTTGTAGATGTCGGGTGACGCGTCGAGCACGGCACGAATCGAATCCTCGTTTCCCTGGAAGTCCGGCACGAGGACTTCGACGGAGCACGTCACGTGCTGCTTGATCTGACGGATCGTCTCCGCAAAGGCCCACGCGCCGAAATCAGGCAGGTCGTCGCGGTCCACCGACGTTATGACGGCGTGCTGCAGCTGCATCTCGGCGACGGCCTGCGCTACCCGTTCGGGCTCCGCTGGATCGAACTTCGGAGGTCTACCGTGAGCGACCGCGCAGTAAGCGCAGTTCCGCGTGCAGACGTCGCCGAGGATCATGAACGTCGCGGTGCCGTGTTCCCAGCACTCGCCGACGTTCGGACAGTGGGCTTCCTCACATACCGTGTGGAGGTCGAGTTGCCGCATCAACTGCTTGAGCCGGATGTAGTTCGGCCCCCCTGGGGCGCGAACCTTCAGCCAACCTGGCTTTCGCTCCGGCAGCGGCTCGACACGGTGTCGCCCGCTGATCTGATATAAGGTCTCGCCCATCGCTTCGGTTGAAATTGGGCGCAAGGATGTCACGACCGGAATCGGAAATCGTTGAGCACGCGAAATCTACCTGCCATCAGAACGTCATGGTAGAAGACAGGGCACGTGATAACCGCTGACGGCAAAGTCCGCAGGTTAGGACCTTCTCGTCACCCGAAGCGCATGATGTCGAATGCACGGACGTCGATTGGCAGGGTGGCGCCAGCGACCATGGCGGCGACGCATTCCGCCGTAATCGGGGCCAGAAGGATGCCGTTCTTCCCGTGGCCGCACGCGTACACCACGCGGGCGAAATCGGGATCACGGCTCAGCACCGGAAGTCCGTCCGGAGTCATCGGCCTGAGACCCGCCCAGGTGCTGAGAACGTCGGCGCCAGCGAGACTCGGAAGGAGCGAGGTCGCCGCTCTGTGCAGGTGATCCAGGGCGTTGGAAGTTGTGCTGCTATCGAAACCAACGCGCTCGAAAGTGCTGCCGACGATGGTCGAGTCTCCGCGAGGAACCAGATAGGCGTCGGCGGAGGAAACAGCGTGAGCTAACGGGCAACCCGCGAGCTGCAACATCTGGCCGCGCACCGGCTCGACGGGAATGGGTCTTGGTACGCCGGAGATCAAAGCGCTCCACGCTCCAGCGGCGAGGACAACGGTATCACCCTCTTGTTTGCGGCCGTCTTCGGTTGTCACGGAACAGGCGTGTCGCCCCGGCTCGATCATGGCGACGCGACCCTCGGCGACATCGATCGACCATTCACAGCGCACGGCTTCGCGCATGGCGGCGAGTAGACGCAGGTTGTCGACGAACCCATCATGCGGATACAAAACCGCCGATGCCGTGGCGAGCGACGGCTCCAGCGATGCCAACCCGGTCCGAGTCGGCTCAGCGTGACTTCGATGCCCGTTCGCTCGGCAAGCCAATGTACCCAGTCTGGGTATCGGTCGCGCGCGGCACGCATGAACGCGCGGATCGGCGGGTCGGCAGCGCCAATCGATGGGGCGAGTAGTCCAGCAGAGGCGGCGGACGCGGCCCCGGCGATGGTTCGTCCCAGAATCCGGCAGGATCCGCCGGCGCGCGCGACGGCCAGGGCTGTCGCGAGGCCGACAACACCATCCCCGACGACGAGAACATCAGCTCGAAGCCGTTCGCGCGAGGCATTGGGATGGGGGGTAGCGCTCAGCGGCACGACACGCGAAAATCGAAGTGAAACTCTTGCCGACGGCGCGGCGTACGACCGCTCGGTGACGGTTGTTCTTTCAACGCTCGGGAGACTCGCCGCATGCTCCGCACAATTTTCATGATCGGGCTGTTCGCCGTGCTCGGTTTGATCGCTCTGCGCATCGTATTTGGTATTCTGCCTGGAATCATCGGCCTCTTCGTCGGACTCGCGTTCTTCGCGCTCAAAATCGCCGCGATCGGTCTCATCATCTATCTCTTGATTCGTGTCTTCAGCCCCGATACCGCGCGCCGGTTGCGCGAGAAGTGGTCGGGGCCTGCTGTTTAGTCTTCGAAATTAAGACATTAAAAGGCCGGACGCGTTGAATGCGTCCGGCCTTTTGTTCACGATAGCTCCTGTCCTCTAGACAGCCGACAGCTTCTCGACGACCGCCCACGCGAGCAGTGGTACCATGAGCTCGTGGTGTCCCGTGATCTCATAGCCTTTGCCGCTCTCGAGAGTCGGACGTTGCACGACGTTCATACGCGGACGGTAGTGTCGCTGCATATCGAGATCGCACGAGACGAAGTTACGCGGCCGTCCCTCGTTGAGGTTGCGCGCGATCGTCAGCGCCTTGAGAAACACCTCTGGCATGATGACCGCGCTGCCGAGGTTGAGGACGACGCCGCCGTCGTCGAGGTTCGTGAGCGAGTGCGCCAGCCGTCGAAAGTCGCGATGGCTCGTATCGCCGATCGCCGCGCCGCTCGCCGCCGGATGTTGATGAATGATTTCGGCGCCTAACGCAGCGTGAACCGTCGTCGGTACGTCGAGCCGATAGGCGCCGAGCAGCACGGATAATTCGGGATGCATCAGGCGGCCATTGGCGTCGGCGGCATCTAGCGCGCGGGCGAGGGCCTCACCCATACCCTGATGCTCGCGCGATCCGCGGATGAACGCCTCGTTCATCTCCCGGCCGGTCTCGTCCGCCATGCCGAAGCTGCCGTCACGCAGACCGGCGGCGACGTCTTCCGACGTGCCACCGAACCGCGCGATTTCAAAGTCGTGAATCGACGCCGACCCGTTCATCGCGACGTGCGTGATGACGCGCCGGCGCATGAGATCGATCAGGAGTGGCGCGAGCCCGGTCTTGACGATATGGCCGCCGAGCATGACGACGACGCCGCGCTCGCGCCGTGCCGCGCCGACAATCGCGTCGACAACGCGGAGAAAGTCGCGCGCGACAAGAACGTCGGGCAGTGAGCCCAGAAAGGTAGCGAAGCTTCCGTTATCACGAGGCGGCTGCGCGAATTCGTTCGCGTTTACTTTGTTCGGACGGCGCGCGACGGGGATGGTCCGAACAGCTTCGAGGTCCACCTCGCCGGCTGACGTATGTCGGCGGTCAGCGGCGCGATCGGATTCGCGATCGCCGGTCACGGCGTCGAGCTGGATGGGCTGCGTTCCGGCGCGGGCGCGGTGCCGCGCTGATATGACTTCAAATACAAGTTGAGAGAACCGAAGGACAGCTTCGATTTCATCTGCAGCATGATGCGATTCGCGTCGTCGGAGAGCCAAACCTCGGCGCGCCCGCCCTCGGAGAAGATACCCTTAGTCTTGATGATCGGCTGGATGACGATCGCGTCGAATTCACCGGCGGGCACCTTGATGTGCTCGCGACGCAGCACGCGAATGGTGACGGGATTGCGATCGGGACGGAAGTAGCGATCGAACTGGTACGTCTGGCCGATCTCGAGCGGAATCGTCCGCACGAAGTATAGGAACGCGCCGTCGTCAAGCGGTTCGGCGACCGTCGGCGTCTCGCCCTTTCCTTCCTCGATGACGACGCCGTGTTCGGGCATGATCTCGAACTTTCGCTGACGTTCGCGACGACCTTCGCTCAGCTCCTGCCAGTGACGCAGCGATACCAAGCTGTTCACGTCGATCCAGCTCTCGAGCCGATCGTTCACCTTGTAGAACAGCGTACCGCCGTGAACGTGAAACACCGTGTGCCACGCGGCGTGACCGCGCACCGAGTCGACGCCGGTGACCTCCATCGAGCCGCCCCCGACGTGGAGAAAGCCGAACTTGACATCATACTCGAGGCGCTCACCGGCAGCGAATGGAACCGCGGCGCGCGCCGCCGGCGTGGCGACATCCCCGGATTGGGTAACGTTCTGCGCTCGTAGCAGCGCGGGCAGCACGAGTGCGGCGCAAGCGAGCGCGCCAATGAGCGTCAGCAAGTGTCGCCGGCCGGGCTCAACGAGCGGCATCAGCGCCCCGCGCCGGAGAGCGTCGGCGTTGCATGCGACCGAAATGGAAGAGATCAACGGCATCGCCCCATGGATGAATGCGGCTTCCGCGTGGGCGCAGGTCGTACCGTGGCTGGAGAGCGACCGTCTCGATGCGACGCGCGAAGGGAGCAGTGCGCACGAGGAGATCGACGTTGGCGGCCCACACCGTACCCTGGACGACCGGGTCGTCGCCTGCGTGACGAATGAGGTCACGCAGGAGCGTTATGCGATACAGGCGAAACGTGCCGAACGGATCGGAGACTCCGGAGACGGAGACACGTCGCATCCATCGAACCGGCGTCGGCGGCGAGTCCTTGTCCGCGACCGGCGGACGCTCGGCGACGACGAGATCGGCGCCTCCCTCGAAGCGCTTGATCAGCTCGGGCAGATGTTCCGGCTGGTCGGTGAAGTCGGCCTGCATGACGATCATCGCGTCGCGTCGCGGATAGCGAGTGCGTCGCGACACCTCGCGGCAGAGCACATCGAGGGCACGCGCATAGCCGACATGCTCGGGGGTACCCATGATCGTCAGTGGTAGCACGTCGGTGTACGCCTGCAACGTCTCGGAGGTCGCGTCCGTGCTGCCGTCATTGAAGACGAGGATCTCATACTCGCGCGGATAGTCCTGGAAGACTTTGCGAATGCGCCAGAGTAGTAGACCAACAGTGGGCGCTTCGTCGTAAGCGGGAATGCAGATGTACAGCAACGAGCGTCCTCGAAGGAAATCGTACGATGAGACCGAATTCGCGTTGACACGCGAGCTGGAAGGAAAGTTAGAGCGCCTGCAAGTGCGTTCGCCACTCGTTTCAGATCGTTCGGCTCGATCGTCGGTTTAGCGAGCCGTGGCGTGGAGCGTGGAGCGCTGAGCGTCGAGCGCAGAGTGCAGAGCGCCGCGCAATTCACCAGTCCCATACCAGATGCGCCGTCATTCTCCTCTTCTTACCTCCCTGATACTCGTCATCGTCGCGTGTTCACACGCGCCGCCGCCACAGACGGCGACCGTGGTGCAGCAAGGGACGCGCGTCGATCCTGGATACTCGATCAATGCCGCGGAGCTGCGGCGCGATCTGTTCATATTTGCAGATGACTCGTTCCGCGGACGCGAGA
>WNGI01005400.1_pt1 | contig 22937 bp, 21 predicted proteins | sample 5400621 | NCBI WGS metagenome assembly WNGI01 (sample SAMN13153374, study PRJNA577476) | soil metagenome | isolation source: 20 cm soil or saprolite under Garry oak tree replicate 1 | place: USA:California | collected 2016-06-15
GAGAAGCGGCGACCTGCATCGCCTGCTTTGCTGCCGCGACTGCCGCTACCGTGCCGGTGCGCTCGAGATCCGCCGCCAATGCTTCCCTGAACATTTTCTTGGACAGCTTGAGCGGAACGCGATCCTGCGGACGCTTTGGCCCGGCGAGACTCGGCTCCACGGTGTTGAGATCGAGCTCGATGGTGTCGCTGAACACCGGATCGGGAGTCTCGTCGGTCCGGAAAATCCCCTGGGTCTTGGAATACGCTTCGACGAGCTGAACCTGCGCCTCGTCGCGCCCCGTGAATCTCAGGTAGTTGATCGTCTCGGCGTCGATCGGGAAGAATCCCATCGTCGCGCCGTACTCGGGCGCCATATTGCCGATCGTGGCGCGATCTGCGAGCGACAGGCTTGAGAGCCCAGCGCCATAGAACTCGACGAATTTTCCGACGACTTTCTTCTTCCGCAGCATCTCGGTCACGGTCAGCACGAGATCCGTAGCCGTGGCTCCGGGTTGCAACCGTCCGTGCATCTTGAAGCCGATGACATCGGGAATGAGCATCGACACGGGCTGGCCGAGCATAGCCGCTTCGGCCTCGATTCCACCGACGCCCCAGCCAAGCACGCCAAGTCCGTTGATCATGGTGGTGTGGGAGTCGGTGCCGACCAGCGAGTCGGGATACGCGAGTGTCTGCTTGCCGACTACTTCGGTGAAGACACCTTTCGCCAGATACTCGAGGTTGATCTGGTGAACGATTCCCGTATCCGGCGGGACGACTCGGAAATTGTGCAGCGCTTTCTGGCCCCAGCGCAGAAACGCGTAGCGCTCCTGATTGCGGCGGAACTCGAAGTCCGCGTTGATGAGGAGTGCCGCCTCCGAACCGTATTCGTCGACCTGCACCGAGTGGTCGATGACGAGATCGACCGGCTGTAGCGGGTTGATAAGTCGAGCGTCGCCGCCGAGTCGGGCGAGCGCGTCACGCATGGCAGCGAGATCGACGACTGCCGGAACTCCCGTGAAATCCTGGAGCAGAACGCGCGCGGTTCGAAACGCAATCTCTCTTTCGAGCTTCCCCCTTACATCCCAGCCGGCGAGAGTGCGGATGTCGTCGGCCTTGACGAACTTGCCGTCCTCGTTTCTGAGCAGGTTTTCGAGGAGGATCTTGAGGCTGACGGGGAGTCGGATCGCGTTCCCGCCCGAAAGATCGTGTACTGCCGACCAGCAACATCGAGCGTTGATCGGCTACCGAAGGAATTCGGGTGTGTCATTTTGTTTTTCCGAACTTGGCCGCGGCAGACGCTGGCCAGTGGAGCGCGGAGCCACTGCCGTCTGGCATCGTGAGGCGGCAGGCTAACTCAAATCTAACACAAAGCTGGGTTTTGAACTGCAACAGAACGGGTGCGAGGTCTGGTGAATGCAACTGAACGGGTGCGAGGCGAGAGAAGTGTAGATGTGAGATGTTAGTTCACTACGCCGGGACGTGCCTTCGTGACGATGACAGCCACTGCTTGTCCCACGAATGGCGTTAGTGACGTCCCGACGTCGTGAACTAAGAACTTTGAACTGTGCCACTCACTGCTCGCACCCGTTCTGTTGCTTTTCAGCTTTCGGCACAGATCCCAGTTTGCGGTTCAACCCGTTTTTCGAGTCGTCGGCTCTCTCGTCGGATCCACCGTCGGTGGCGCCGTCGGCTCCGCCTGCGCATCGAGCCTTGTCGCGGTTATCGCCAGCGTCGGGCAATGGTGCACGAAATCACCATCCGCCGGCGACCACTCCACCACCGGCGTCAGCGGGTACGCCTTCTGCTGCGAGTCCATCGCCATCACATCCGGCGCCAGTGCGGTGCACAGCGTGCACCCGATGCACTTTTCTCGATCGACGTTGATCTGGATTGCGCGGCGCGGGAAGACTCCGATCCCCCAGGCGATGCACTCCTCGTAGTGCTTGCACGCCTCGATCGCCGCGGTGTAGCCGGCTTCCAGCAATTCGTCGGCGTTTGAAAAGCTGAACCAGCCGATGTGACTCACCTTGGGCCTGACCAGAATCATCGGCGGGCGCGTCCAGGCGCCGAAGGGCGCCAGCTGCAGCGCGTGCATCATCGTGTTCGCCGCGCGCATGTAAATCGACCCGAAGCCCGCCGTCGCGATGTCGTTCTCCGGCTCCATGTCGCTGGATCCGGTATCGACGGCGATCACCGCGTCCATGCCGAGCGATGAGATCGTGACGGGCAGGTTGTCGATCACGCCGCCATCGACGCACAGTCGCCCGTCGACGTTGCCCGGTGGGTAGAATCCCGGGAGCGCGCACGACGCGTACACCGCATCGGCGACGCTCACGTCGCGCAGTCCGGGCAATCCCCAAACGACCTGGGTTCCGCGTGTGATGTCGACAGTGTTTACGAGCAGCGTCTTTTTGAGCTGGTCGAAGTGCTTCTCGGTCGAGACTGATTTGACGACTTCCCGCAGCGGCTCCTCGAGGTAAATCGCCGGAGCGTGCTGCCGTTCCAGCAGGAATCCCATTCGATTCAAACGAAAGAGATCGCGCCGCTTGAGCGCTCTCGCCCGGTCGGCCATCTCTGAAACGTCCATCCCGCGGCAATACGCCGCCGCGATCAGCGCGCCGATGCTCGTCCCCGCTACGACCGTCGGCTCGATTCCCATCTCTTTGAGAGCGCGAAAGACGCCGATGTGCGCAAAGCCCTTCAGGCCGCCGCCGCCGAGGACGAGCGCGATCTTGTGCGCTTTACGACGCGGCTTGCCGGGAGAGATTTTCGAAAGAGTGCGAGGAGTGTTGCGGGCCATGCTATCGGGTTATGCGGGAGGCTATAATGTAGTGACGTCCATCAACCTTACTGAGTAAATCGATGATTCGTGTCATCCGCCTGCTCGCTGTGATCTTTTTCGCCACACTACCCCCTCTGGTTCGCAGTTCGGCTCAGAGTAGCGCAACCAGTCCTTCAACCACCCCTGCTCGTATTACCCCGGAAGAGATAGATGCGCACCTGCGGTTCCTGTCTTCCGACCTGCTGGAAGGCCGGGCCCCCGCAACACGGGGTGGCCGCATCGCCGAAGAATACATCGCTTCCCAGCTAAGGACCTTCGGGGTAAAGCCGGGGGCCGGCGACACTTCGTATTTCCAGCGAGTTCCGATCGACGTCGTCAAGGCCGATCCGAACACCATCAAAGTGACTGCATCGGGCAAGGCGAACGCCAACCTGCGCTTCACTGACGACGTCGTCGTGTGGCCGGGTTCGGCGACCGACGCTAGTAGCGCGCATGGCGAGCTGGTATTCGTCGGCTACGGCGCCACCGCTCCCGAGTACAAGTGGGACGATTTCAAAGGCACCGATGTACACGGGAAGATTCTCCTCGTTCTGGTGAACGATCCGCCCGCACCCGCCTCCGAGCCGAACCTTTTCGGCGGCAAGGCGATGACTTACTACGGTCGGTGGACTTACAAGTACGAGGAGGCAGAGCGCCGGGGCGCCGCCGGAATGCTGATCGTGCACACCACGGCGGCGGCGAGCTATCCGTGGCAAGTGGTCGTCGGCTCCAATTCAGTAGAGCACCGTTTGCTGCCACGCCCGTCCAGTGCCCCGGCGCCGCTCGGCGTGCGGGGTTGGATCACCGACAGCGCTGCCACCGCCTTGCTCGCCCAGGCTGGATTGAGCATGGCGACGCTGCGAAAGCAGGCTGAGTCACGCGATTTCCGTCCCATCTCGACGGGCATCATCATCGATGCATCGATGCAGAACAGTCTTCACCACATGTCGTCGAACAACGTCGTCGGAATGGTGCGGGGAATAGACCCGAAAGTGCGCGACGAGTACGTCGCCTACAGCGCGCACTGGGACCACCTCGGAATCGGTCCCGTGGTGAATGGCGACTCGATCTACAACGGCGCGGCCGACAATGCATCTGGTGTGGCAACCGTTCTTACGATCGCGCATGCCGCTGCCGAAGGCGTGAAGCCGCGCCGCTCCCAACTCTTCATCTTCGTCACCGCTGAGGAATCGGGATTGCTTGGCTCACAGTACTTTGGTGAACACCCCACCGTTCCCGCTTCGAAGATCGTCGCCGCGCTCAACATGGACATCGTGCCGCTCAACGGTCGTGTGCGTGACCTCAACGTGACGGGCGACAACAAGAGCTCGCTCGGCCCGGCGCTGGCGCAACTAGTTCGCGCCGATGGAATCCGACTAACTGCGGACGCGCATCCCGAAGCCGGCCACTTTTACCGCTCCGATCACTTCTCCTTTGCCAAGGTAGGTATTCCTTCCGTCTCCATCGGCGGCGGGGACGATTATGTCGGGCGGCCGAGCGGCTGGGGACTGCGACAGTCAGAAGACTACACGGCCCACCGTTACCACCAGCCGTCCGACGAATATCGGTCCGATTTCGACCTGACCGGCGCGGCGCAGCTCGGCCAGATCGTCTACCGCTTCGGTTCCAGTATCGCCAACGCGGAGTCGGTGCCCACCTGGAACGCGGACGCGGAGTTCAAGTCGCTGCGTGACGCATCGCGAAAGGGTCTGTGACAACCGATCCACTCCTCGCTTTCCGCGAGGAGTTCCCGATTCTCGAGAAGACGAACTACCTCGTCTCCAACTCGCTCGGGCCGATGCCGCGCACCGTGCCGGAGAAGCTGGCCGAATACGGACGCGACTGGGGCGAGCTGGGTGTAAAGGCGTGGAATCGTGGCTGGTGGGAACAGCCCGTAGAAGTCGGGAACGAGATCGCGCCGCTGATCAACGCCGATAAGGGCGAGATCGTGATGATGCCAAACGTCACGATCGCTCAGACAGCGGTGCTTTCGGCGATCGACTTTCCAAAGGGTCGCGACACCGTTGTCATGACGGACCTCGATTTTCCGTCGGTGCGCTACGCTTATGCTGAGATGGCGCAACGGTTCGGCGCGCGCGTCGTCAGCGTTCCCTCCGATGACGGTATCGGAATAGATCGCGACAGATTGTTGCGAGCCATCGACGAAAGGACGCGGCTGGTCTGCGTCTCGCACGTCCTCTTTCGCAGCGCCTACCTGATGGACGTAGATGCCATCTGCCGGCGGGCTCACGAGGTCGGAGCCCTGGTCTCGCTGGATTCTTTTCACGCTGTCGGCATCGTGCCGGTTGACGTGAAACGAAGCAAGCCCGATTTTCTAACCGGTGGCGTGCTCAAGTGGTTATGCGGTGGACCGGGCGCCTGCTTCCTTTACGTGAGCCCAACGGTCCGCGATCAGCTGAAGCCGGCTCTTACCGGCTGGCAGGCGCACTCGCGCCCCTTTGCCTTCGAAGAAGAGATGGAGTTTACCACCGGCGCCTTCCGCTGGTTGAACGGAACCCCCGTGATCCCGGCGCTCTATGTCGCTGCCGAGGGACCGAAGATTCTCCGCCGCGCCGGAATCAACGCGATCAGAGGAAAGAGCGTTCGCCTCACTTCACGCCTGATAGAGCTCGCCGACGCGCGCGGCTACACCGTGAATGCGCCGCGCGATCCGCAAAAACGAGGCGGAACGATTGCTTTGGATGTTCCGCACGGCTACGAGGTGACGCAACACCTCCTTTCGCGGAACATCCTGTTGGATTATCGCGTAGGTGCTGGTATCAGGATTGCGCCTCACTTTTTCACAAAAGAGGAGGAATTGGACGAGGCCGTCTTCGAGATCGACCACGCGCTCGAGAGCGGAACCTGGCGGCGTTTTTCGGAGAAGGTTGCAGTCGTCACCTGAGCCGTCGTGACCCTCGATGTTACTACCTTGAACAATGCAATGTCTAAAGAGTACAATAGACTTATACTCGACTCCTCGGAGGGTGCGTAGCAATGCCAACACCTTTTTTGAGTTCTGAAGAGTACGACGAAAGAGCCCATCAGCTGTATAACGAAGGACAGTATGACGAAGCTCTGGACGTACTTCGAGAGGGACTCGGCCTCTATCCGAACTCGGTGGAGCTCCACATAGGAGTTGGCTACGCACACCACGCCCGCGAAGAATACGCCTGGGCACGTCGCAGCTTCGAGGAAGCGCTGGTGCTGGACCCCGATCACGAAGATGCGCTTGCCGGACTCGGCGAGACCCTTCTGAAATTCGGCCAGGAAGAGCAGGCCCTCCGCAGCTTCCGACACACTCTCGAACTTGGCTACCAGGACGATGTGGAGCTGATGCTCCAGATCGGACGCGCGCTTTTTCGCGAAGGTCTGATCGAGGAATCCAAGCAATTCTTCGAAATCGCCGCGCAACAGACACCCGACGCCGCGGAAGCAGTCTCGTGCATCGGCTATGCTGAGCATAGACTGGGCAATGATGAATCGGCAATATCGACATTGCGCCGGGCCTTGCAGATGGATCCCGATCACACCGAAGCTCGCATCTACCTCGGCAACATTTTCTACGATCGCGGCGACTACGAGGCCGCGCTCTATCATCTCGATCGCTCCACGCCCGAAGACCACTGGGACGAGCTCGGGATCTGGAGACTGATCGAGCTCAAGAAAATGATCTATCGCCTGCGCGACAACGATCCGGAGCTGCGTCCCTGGGAGGACCGGCTCCGCGACCTGTCGGGCGAGCTCGACGACATCGACGAGATGCTCGCCGAGATCGAAGCCAAGGCGATGGATGCAGCACAAGGCGAGGCGAAAGGGCAGCTCGAGCTGTTCGGAGCGCTTCTTTCCAGCTTCGCCGACGTGAAGACGACCCCCGAGTCGCACCGCATCAAGACCGACGATGGCAACACATTTGAAGGAACGTGGGAAGAAATCGTCGACAAGATGCGCGATGCAAAGTGCCTCAAGGAAAGTCCAAAACCGGAGCAGGATGCAGAGAGCTTCATTCGACGTAGCGCGGATGCTGGGCTTTTGCGCATCCTGAGATGAGTCCACAGAACACCCCTGGGGCGCTCGCCGCACTCAACGGCGCGCGCCCGGTTCTGGCCAATTTCAACAAGGCGCGCTCGGCGGAAGATCTCGCCGCCGACATCATCGATCTGTGGGCCGCCGCTGAAACAGCGCTGCAGGCGCTCGTTGGAAACTCCTCCCTCACCGGACAACAGTTGATTCGCGCCGCGCGCCAGGCGGAGGCCGTCACGCTCGACCAGGCGCACGCGCTATTAGAGTTTCTTGCCGCGCGTGATCGCGCCAATCGTACGAGCTACAAGCCGACACAGGCCGATGGCGATGCCGCGGTCGAGGGCTTCAAGTCACTCGAGTCGGCGCTAACCGGTGTCGCGGCCGCGGCTCCGGCGCCTCGCGCCGCTTCACCCAGTCCGGGTCCGCCCGCGTACACTCCGCGGCAGTCGCGTCCGCCGGCGCAGCCTCCGCAACCGGTGTCGCCGTACGCTCCACCGTCTGCGGGGGGCGGATATCGTCAGCCGCCATCGTACGCTGGGCGGAAGATGGCCGGTCCTCCAACGATCGAGCTTCCCGGTGCTTTCACCTCGGACATGCCGACCGGCAGCACTCCCGCCGGTGGCGGCGTCGGACGCAGCAATGTCGAGCACGCACTCGCCGCCGCCCAGAGCCGCAGTCGTTTCCCGCGACTGTCGACGCCGGTTTGGATCGGCATCGGTGTAGTGATCCTGTTGATCGTCGGCGGGTTCTTCTGGTTCAATCGCACACCTGGCGCGGATGACAATGTCACTGCCGGCATCGATGCGATGAAAAACGGCCAGGTGGAGCGGGCGCGCGGCGAATTCGCCAAGGCAGTCAAGTCCGATCCGAGCGCGGCAACGCCTCACGTATTTCTCGCCAGGCTCTCGCGTGATCAGGGTGACCTTTCTACGGCGCGCGCCGAGCTCGATACGGCACTGAGATTGGAGCCACGCAATGCCAACGCGCTGCGCGAGATGGGTTTGGTTTTGTTCGCCAGCCGGCAGTATGACCTCGCACGACGATTCTTCATTCGCGCGGTGCAGGCCAACCCGCAGGATCGAGCGTCACAGGGCTATCTCGGTTGCGCGATGATGCGGCTCGGTCGCGTCCAGGAAGGAACGAATTTCATCAACAAGGCCGGCACGGGTCCCTGGACCGCTTGCTTGCAGCCTGCGACAACAACGCCGCCCCCGCCGTTGTGATCGAATTCAAAAACGTCGGGAAGACATACAAACCACTCCTCGGCAACTCTGTAAAAGCGGTCGAGGAGTTTTCGTTGGTGGTGACCCCGGGCGAGATACTCGGCATCGCCGGTCCGAATGGAGCCGGCAAGACCACGCTCATCGCCATGATGCTGGGCTACCTGCGTCCCACCACCGGCGCTGTGGAAATCGACGGACAACCCGCTAGACATTACGTCGAGCGCAACGGCATCGGCTACCTCTCCGAGCTGGTCGCGATACCACCGAAGTGGCGCGCCGAAACCGCGCTCGTACGCTACGCAACGCTGGCCGGGATTTCCGACCGCGAGATTCCGCAGCGCGTCGGCTTCGTGATGGAGATGCTCGGACTCACCGAGCACCGCGACAAAAAGGTAAAAGCGCTGTCTAAGGGAAATCTGCAGCGCCTCGGCCTGGCGCAGGCGCTCTTGCGTGACGAGAAGATTCTCGTTCTCGACGAGCCAACTCACGGGCTCGATCCGGTGTGGACGCAGCGATTCCGCGACATAGTCGAAGAGTTGCGTCGCCCCGATCGCACGATGCTCATCGCCTCTCACAATCTCGACGAGCTGCAACGCCTCGCGGATCGCGTCGCGATCATCGATCGCGGACGACTACAGCGTCTGGTGAGCACCGGCTACGAGCACGCTGCTCCGGCGATCACTCGCTTTCGGATTGCCATCGCGCGCGGCCACGAGCTTGTTCGCAACGTCTTTCCGCAGGCGGAGGAGTCCGGCAGGGATGAGTTCGACATCACGGTGCACAGCATCGAGGAGCTCAATTCGGCTGTCGCCAGCCTGATCGCGCAAGGCGTCCTGATCGCCAGTGTCGTTCCTGAGCGCTCGATGCTCGAGCAACAGTTCAGGGAAGCGGTGGGAGAATCATGAAGCGGGGCAGGCTGGGGAAGTACTCGCTCTGGCTGTTCCGCGACTTCGCTCTCGAGCGCGGGATTGGCATCGTCATCATCGGTGCCCTCTGGGGCTACGTGATGTTCGAGCCGATGCGCCGCGCGATGGGGCCGCAATGGACCGGAGACGCGAGCTCGCCCTTCTGGGTGATCGCCCTTCAGGTCTCGTCGGCGATCGTGTCGCTGTCGGTTCTGATCGCGATGAACGGCATTGTCTCTAGTGATCGCAAGAACGGGTACTACCGTTTCATCTTCGCCAAGCCGATCGATCCCATCGTGTACTACGCGGAGGTCTTCGCGGTCTACATGGTCGGTGTTCTGGCGGCGATGCTGATTCTGTCGGGTCTTCTGCGGCTGCTCTTTCCGGCGTTCAGCATTCTCAATTTCCTGCTGTACGCATCGCTGATCTACATTGCGATGGGCGGAATCGGATTCTTTCTATCGGTTGCGACGCGCTTCGATTGGCTTTCACTGGCCGGCGTCTGGCTCGGCTCGCGCATCCTCCGCGGAGTATATGGACCAAAGAACGACTGGCGGAGCAAGCTGGTCGAGGTACTTCCTCCCGTTCACCGCCTCGACGACGTGGCAAACTCCTTGATCGGGAAAGGCACCGCACCAACATCGGATGTGCTGTGGCTGCTCGGTTATGGCCTGCTTTTCTTTGCGCTCGGGCTTGCCTTCCTTCGGTACCGGTCGCTGGCTGACTAGCGTTCTGTTTGGTTTCTCAATCGCCTAGCTAGATGGATTCAACCAGTATTCATCGCACCGTCCTCCCCAACGGCCTGACCGTTCTCATCCAGGAGGACCACTCGGCACCGGTCGTCGCCATCGTGACGCACGTCAAGGTTGGCTACTTTGACGAGACGGACGCCGAGAACGGGCTGTCCCACGCCCTTGAGCACATGTTCTTCAAGGGCACGCCGACGCGCGGCGTCGGTGATATCGCCAAAGAGACCAAGGCCCTCGGTGGCTATCTCAACGCCCACACTATCTACGACCATACCGGCTATTACACAGTCCTGCCATCGGCCCGCTTCGCCAAAGGACTGGAAATTCAGGCAGATGCCTACGCCAACTCCGTGATCGATGCGCCGGAGCTTGGCCGGGAGATGGAAGTCATCATTCAGGAGGCGAAGCGCAAAGCGGACAATCCGGCGGCCGTCGCAACGGAGACCCTGTACGAGCTTCTCTACGACAAGCATCGGATGAGAAGATGGCGCATCGGACGCGAGCCGGGCCTGCGGGCATTCACGCGCGAGATGATGCACGGCTTCTACCGGAATTTCTATCGTCCAGGCAACACGATCCTCAGCATTTCCGGGGATGTCGATCCGTCCGAGGCGCTGCGACACGTTACGGATTTATACGGCGGGCTGGAATCCAGGCAGCCGGTTCGCAATCCCGGAGCCGAGGAACCTGACCGCGATGGATTCCGCTATCGCGAGTTATCAGGCGACATAGCGCAGACTCAGCTTGTGCTTGGCTGGCGCACGCCCGGAACTCTGCATCCGGACACCGCTGGTCTCGACGCTGCAGCGGCACTGCTGGCGACCGGTCGTGCGTCACGACTGTACCGGGCTGTGCGCGAGAAGCAGCTCGCGTCGTCGGTCAGCGCATACGATTTCACTCCCACCGAGATCGGCGTCTTCGTCGTCCACGCCGAGTCCGAGCCCGAAACGGCGTCGGAAGCGGCGCGCGTAATCTGGGATCAGATGCACCAGCTGCGCGTCGGATCCATCGATGGCGACGAAATCACCCGCATCCGTCGCATTTTCGAGGCGCGCTGGGCGCGTCGCCTGGAGACCGCGGAGGGTCGAGCCAATTACATCGCCGACTGGGAGGCGCTTGGCGGATGGCAGCTCGGCGATGAGTACTACAAGCGGTATATGTCGGTCACCGCCGAAGATGTGCAGCGAGTTACCCGCGAGCACCTGCCCGAGGAGAAAGCGGCGGCCTTGATCTATCGTCCGGAGAGCGCGCCCGTCGTCGCGGTTGACGCCGCCGACATGAAGCGCATTCTCGGTGAGGGCGGATCGGAAAGACTGCCTGTGATTCCGGCTCGCGCCGCGAGCCCCAAGTCGGAGGGGAAGCCAGCCGAGTTTGAAAAGGAAGAAGCCGGAGTCTCGGTGTTCCGCACCGCCGAGGGAGTTCCAATACTCGTGCGCAGGAAGGTTGGCGCACCGATCGCCAACATCGGCGTCTACATACTCGGGGGCGCGATCGAAGAAGAGGCGGAGCAGGCCGGCCTCACTCTTCTCACCGCACGCACGATGGTGAAGGGCACGACGACGCGCAGTGCGGCACAGATCGCCGAGGATTCGGAGATGTTGGGCGGAACGATCTCTGCCAGTGCGGGCAGCGACAGCTTCGGCTGGTCATTCTCCGTGCCCACTCAGCGTTTGTCCGAGGCTCTCGAGCTGCTGGCGGATGTCGTCCAGCGACCGACGATTCCCAAGGATGCCTTCGAGACAGAGCGAGCAGTTGCATTATCCAATGTCGCAATGCTGCGCGACGACATGTACCGCTACCCGATGCGACTGGCGAGCTCTGTCGCGTTCGCCAAGCACCCCTACGGCATACCGCCGATGGGAACCGAGGAATCCTTGCGCGCGATCACTGCGGAGCACGCAAGAGAGTGGCACAAGTCGCGTGTGCTCGAGTCCGCGCTGGTGATCGGCGTGGTTGCGGACATGGATCCCAGGCAGATTGCCGACCTCGTGGCGAGAGAATTTGGCGCGCTGCAAACGGCGAAAGCGCCCAAGGTGGGAAAGCCGCGTTGGCCGAAGAGCGTGAAGATCGCCGCTGAATCGCGGGACAAGGCACAGACCGCAATCGCGCTGGCATTCCCGGGGCCGTCCCGCAGTGAGGAATCCCGCTTCGCGGCGAGTCTCATTGCAACGGTAGCCAGTGGTCTCGGTGGTCGCTTTTTCGATGAGCTGCGGGATCGTCAGTCTCTTGCCTATACAGTGCAAGCCTCAGCAAGCGGGAAACGCCTCGCCGGAATGTTTCTATCATACATCGCGACGTCTCCGGAGAAGGAAGGCGTCGCGCGAAGCGGCCTGCTTGCCGAGTTCGCCAAGCTGCGCGACAAGACGGTAACCGCCGAGGAGCTGACACGGGCGAAAGAGTACGTCGTCGGCTCACACGCCATCAGCCAGGAGAGCGGTGCCGCGCTCCTGGGCGAAATGCTGGACGCGTGGATCTTTGGCGAAGGATTGCGGGAGCTGCTCGAGTACGACGATCGCGTTCGCGCAGTGAGCGCGGACCAAATGCGCGACGTGGCCCGGAAATACTTCGATCCCGAAAAAAGGGTGGAAGGTATCGTGCGTGGAGTTGGCAAAACGGTTTGATCAGCCGGTAGTCCGCAGCTCCTACTGCGCGCTGGCGCGAAGTCCTTTCTCTGCGCGTAGAATCTCTCCAGTCACCGGCCGCAGCCGGTCTCCGGCCGCCCTAATCCCGCGTATAGTGTTGTAGTCTCCGCCCTCGTAGACGACCAATCCCTTTATCGCCGGCTCCGCGGTTGCCCAGGCGAGGACGTCTTTCACTGAACCGCCGGCGGCGAATACCCAGTGCTCTTTAGGTTTTGGGAACAGGCGCATCCAGCGCGTGGCGATGCGCGTGTGAGTGTCGAGCGACCGCGCACCGTCGAATCCGGCGAGGAGCGAGAAGCCGACGGCATCGATCGGCGAGCCGGGTCGGGCCGCCCATGCGTAGAGCGTGCTGTCGCGCGTGCCGTAGCTGCTCATCGGCACGCTCACCTTGATGCGCGGATAGATGTAGTGCGCAACTCGCGCCGCGCGGGAAAAGTAGTCGATCCAATACTGCGGGGATTGCTCACCGAGGATGCGCGTCCCTTCCTCGAGCGGATCCGTAGCGGGGATCAGATAGTCGGGCTTCAGTCGGCGGGCGATGCGATCGATGTCTTTCAGCCTCGCCAGCGTGTAGGTATCGCGCGACTGCTTGAACTCCTTTTCACCATTCTTCGGATAACCCAGCGCCACGATGAGGATCGTGCTGTCGGAGCGCGCCTGTTCGATCGAGCGCGCCAGTGAATCGAGTGCTATGCCGCGCGCCGCTTCCGGGTCGATTACGACGCTGATGGCATCGACGTCAAGCGTGTCCGCCAGTTCGAGATCGTTGCTGATCGAGATTGGTGGCGGACCGCTTCGGAGATCAGGGAAGATCTTCAGCCCGATGCGGAAATCGCCATCGGGGTGTTCCTGCAGCTTGTCGTTGGCGTGCACCGCGTAGCTGTTGATTCCCGCGAACGCGCCCGGCAGCTCGATGATGACCAGTGCCGTCATCGCGATTGCGGCACCGGCGAGTGCTACGCGCGCCAGGCGCGTGAATCCCCAGCGAGCGGGGAGCGACGGCGCAAATATCGGCACCTGGATGTAAGCGGGATTCCACAGCGCCGCCGCCCCGAAGAAAGTGCCGAGCATACTCGCCTGTGCCGCGTTCAAAGCGAGCCCGAAGTCAGTAGGTGAATGGCCGCGCATAATGACGAACTTCGTCACCGCCACGACGGCGATGACAAAATTGTACACGAGCAAGGGGAAGCCGAGCAGCGGCGTAACCAGTTTGCGCGCGAGCGCGTAGACTGTCTGAATGACGAACAGGGTGGCGGTGAACGGCCACAGCCAGGCGACGAGGAAGATCGCACGCCCGTACAGCAGTGATTGCGCGGTGTAGGCGACGACGAGCGCGGGAACGAGGAGAAGCGCGGCGATGCCGGTGATCGCTTGAAACCCGCGGGGGATCTTGCGCAACCCCGCGATTCGCCCCGCAGCCAGGATATCCCACGCGATCATCGCGACCGAGAGCGCGACATAAATCGCGCTGAGCAGCCTGTGCGGGGTCATCGAGCGAAGCTAGACGCGCTCACGTGCGCTGGCAAGCTGACGCGCTCGCCCAGTCGCGGTGGCATGCACCAGTAGCGAGTCGTACTTTTCGCTCGGATGTCACGCCGCGCACTGTTCAATCTCCCCAACACGATTTCGCTGTCGCGCGTCGTGCTGGCGCTTGCATTCGTGCTGGTGTCGGAACCGTGGGATCGAATCGCGCTGATCGCGGTCGCTGGTTTCACCGATTTCATGGACGGCTGGCTGGCGCGACATCGCAAGGATGAGAGCACCGCCGGCGCGCTGCTCGATCCTCTTGCCGACCGCATCTTCATTCTGGTAGCGATATCGACTTACCTCGTGGAAGGAATGCTGACGACCGGGCAGTACTTCATCTTCCTCACCCGCGACATTGCCACGGCGGTCGGATTCCTAGTGGCCAAAATTGTTCCAACGCTCCGACCGGCGGTCTTCCGGGCGCGGCTGCTTGGCAAGATCGTCACGGTTATGCAGTTGATAACGCTCGTCGCGATCGTTGTGCTGCCCGAGCTCACCGACATACTGATTGCGACGATTGGCATCATCTCCGCCGCTTCGATCGTCGACTACACGATTGCGCTCTGGCGTGGCCGTGCGCGAAGCGTCGCCTGACGGCGGTAGATGAAAACTGTTCGTTTGCTCTCGTTTGTTCCGATTCTGCTCGCTGTCGCCCCAATTGCAATCGCAATCGGACAGGTTCCCGAGCTGCCGGTACAGATTGAAGGAAGACTCGATGGGATCTTTGCGCGCACGCCGGGGGTCGAGGCCGGGCTCGGATTCACAGTTCCGAGCGGCATCTACGTTCGATCGGGTCTCGTGGCGGGTGTGGGGGCGGGACGTCACGGGGTCGAGGGAAGAACGGACTTCGTCTCCAGATTCAGCCTCGATCCTTTTCGCCAGAGTCGGTGGGCGCCCTACGCGGGGGGTGGCGTTTCGGGCCGGTACCGGTCCGAGCTTGATGGCGGCTCGCGTGGCTACCTGATGGTTTTGCTCGGCGTGGAAGGCCCGCTGCCGTTGGGTCGAACCGAGGGGTGGGTACCTGCTGTTGAGGTTGGGCTCGGGGGGGGAGCGCGGGTGGCCGTTGTTATCAGGCGCGCGATTAATGCGAGAAGGTAGGAGATCAAGGCGGGCCGTTGAACCAAGCCAGCTAGCGCCAAGGACTACGGCCCGCCTTGAAAAAAAAGGCGCCGAACGGCGCCTTTTTTATACAGCCCTTCTCGCTTTAAGAGGCTGAGCGAACCTCTCGCCTAGAATCCTCAGCTGCTCAATCTGCGACGGCGCCAACTCATAGTAGCGCTCCGTCAGGTACTCCATCGTGTTGTCGAACCAATCCCTCTGGTCCTCGGAAGCGGAGTCGATAACGCCGCAGCGCATGATCTGCTGAAACAGCTCGTCCCGAGCCTCATCAAATGGTGTCGCCGCTCGGACTGGCTCCTTCCGGAATCTGTTTTTCGTGGTGTTCATTAAGTGGGTTGATGTAAAAACGTCTATGAAATCGTGCTCACTAATCTACCGTTCTTAGACACCATTTCATAGGAGAAAGGTTCATGCCGCAGCGCGTCTCTTGATGAAATCCAGGAGCAGCTCCGAGAGATGCTCAGGGTTTTCCTCGGGGACCAACCGCGCTACTCCGGCCAGCCTCACCAACCTCGCGTCCGGGATGGCGTTGACGAGCCTGTCGGCAACCTTTTGATCGACCCATTTATCCTCATCGCCCCAGATGATTAGCGTGGGTGCCTTGATCTCGGCGTATTCGTCCTCGTCCAGATCAGCTCGATGAACCGCGCTCGCCAGCGTCAGAAGGTGGTTTGCGCCGTCCTTCCCGACGAAGGGCGCGAGATAACGGGCGATCAGCTTCATCGGCATATGCTCCTGGTCCGCGACACTGCCCTGCAGCACGCCCTCGAGTAGAGGAGCGGCACCCATTACCCCACGGGTGAGACTGAACGCGAACCTCGCCGTCCGGCGCTGCATCTGGGTGATGTCCCTCGCCGGCAAATCCTCGAAAGCGGGAGTGTTGATCAGAACGAGTTTCTCGACCCGATCGGGTCGGTTCGCGGCCAGCTTCATCGCGACGTCGCCACCTAGATCGACGCCTACTACTACGGCTCGCGAAACGCGCAGCACCGTCATCGCCGCATCGATGTACTCGGCTTGCGCGGCGATGCCGAAATCGGCATCGAGCGGGCGATCAGACTGGCCGTGTCCGAGCAGATCCACCGAATACGCCGTGTGTCCCGCAGTCGTGATTGACGGCGCGATCGCGCGCCAGAGAAAGTTGCACGTCCCGAAACCGTGGAGGAGAATGACGGCAGTTCCCCCGTGTCCGTACCTCTCGACGTGCATCGCTCCTGGTCCAACCGGAGCTCTCAGGACATCAGCTTGCATCTCTATACCCCTCTCTTAGCTTTCGCGTCACGAACGCTCCCGACCCAACGCACACGCAATCCATCACGAAAGATGCCTGCCAACAACGATAGACCGAGAGACAGGAACGTACCGCCTCGCAATACGGTGAGGGAGTCCAGCGGCTCGAACCGGCCGAAGGCCTTTTTCTGGATACTCGGTCTGATTGCACTGGTTGGCGTGGCTGCACTCGGTTACGTAGCTAGCAAGCCCAAGTCTCGCGCAGCTGAAGTTCGCGACGTCGCCGACACGACCAACTCCGGTCCCGCGCAGGGCTACCTGATAGGCAAAGTCGATGCCCCGGTCAAAATTCTCGAGTACGCCGATTTCGAGTGCCCGTCGTGCGGCGGCTGGGCGACGGTGACCGAGCCTGATGTGCGAACGCGCATCATCAACGCCGGTCTCGCCAACCTGACTTACTACGATTTTCCCCTCAACCAACACCGGAACACTTTGGCCGCCTCGAACGCTGCCGCGTGCGCCGACGAGCAGGGAAAGTTCTGGCAGATGCATGATCGTCTCTTCCAGGCGCAGGACGAGTGGAACGGCGAGGCAACCGAACAGCCGAAACCGTTCTTCAAGAGATACGCGGGTGAGGTCGGGCTCGACGTCCCCAAGTGGGAAGCATGCTTCGACGCCCGCAAATACAACAAGCGCATCGGGGCGAATCTGGCCGACGGGCTGAGACGGGGTGTGAACTCGACACCGACGTTCGTCATCGCCAACAAGCTGTACCCTGGAATGCGTACCTACGACGAGATCAAGCGACTGGTCGATTCGGCCGCCGCGACCGCGTCGCCAGTCCCAGGGGCTGCTTCCAGCACCTCAGCAACGAAGAAGTGACGAAGCGGATGATCGTGGCCGCGCTGGCGCTGGCCGGGATCTTCATCGCTCTCTACCTGACGCTCTACAAGCTCGGCGTCATCGGCGAGCTGAGCTGCAGCATCGGGTCGTGCGAGACGGTCAACACGAGCAAATGGTCCCGATTCCTCGGTCTGCCCGTCGCCGCCTGGGGAGTGCTGTTCTATCTCGATGTGTTTGCGGTCGCGTTGATCGGAACGCTACCGCGATTCGAAAACGAGCGTTTGATCTCGGTGGTACTCGTCGCCGAGGCCGCCGTCGGCGTGCTCTTCTCAGCTTGGCTGACTTACCTGGAACTCGGCGTCATACACGCGATATGCATTTGGTGCGTGACGTCGGCCGTTATTGTGACGCTCATACTCGTGGTTAGCCTGGCGGATTTGCGTGATTTTCGAGTCACCGACGCTGGTTTGGGGGCTTAATCCGCGTGGACAGACAAAGACAACTGCCTGCTGGGCGCTAACCGCTGCTCGCTAGTCGCTTACCGCTGCGTACGACCGGACAAACTTTCACGAAGTCATAGGAAAAACAGTGGTGTTCTTCTCGCCCTAGCGAGATCTGTCTCGTCGTCTGCAGCGGTGAGCGATAGAAGCGGTCAGCGCCCAGCAGGCAGTTGTCTTATAGCTTGAGCGAACTGCCCACTAGCTGTCTACGCCCGCTTGATATCCCCCGCCCGTGACGCCTCGTCCAGCCTCAACCGCGGCTTCTCGGCGGCGACGTCCTCGCCTTCCCGCTGCATGCGGCGCCTAAACGGCACCAAATCACGCCCGAGGTGAACCAGCGACCGGGTAGCGACCGTGCTGGCGAACGGCTCGGGTATCCCCATCACGCGGATATACGTGTCGATCGCGCGATCGAACGAGAGATCCTCAGCCAGTGTGTCGACGAACATCAGAGCGTTGTCGACGTGACCACGAATGATCGTCTCCTCCGCCCTCGCCTGAGACAGCCGTAAACGGCGCTCGGCGTTGGGGTTCAGCTTGCGGCCGAAGATCGATTCAGGAAACAGATTGCGAAGGGGCATCGAGCCGTCCGTCGGTGGATTCCAGTTGGATACTAGGCACAGTGCGTACCATGGGGTAGGCCTTGCCAGGCCACCAATTTCATCTCCCGCCGAGCTTGAGCAGGGCAGGGCCAATCGCAATCCGCACGACCGTGGCATCGACGAGAACGGCGACGGCGAGCGCGAATCCCAGGATCTTGATCAGCACGAAATCACCGAGCATGAACGCCCCGAACACCGCGATCATGATAGCGGCGGCGCTGCTGATGAGTCCTCCGGTGCGCGCCAGACCCTCGGCGATCGCGTCATCGTCGAACGTTGACGTAGGAGCGGGGCTGGAGGCGGGAAGCGACGGTTGGTCTAGAGAGCGCATTCGACAAGCGTGGCTGGTCATCCGGGAAGCGAGCGGTGAGGGTACGGAGCGCTGCGATCACTTCCTCCCTCGTCCCTCGTCCCGCCTCCCGCCTCCCCCCTTAGGGCGACGTCAACGTCAACACTATCGACATGCTGTAGTTGCCCGGAGTGTCGACGGTCCAGTCGTAGAGAGTCTGGAAATAGAGTGTCGTAGCGTTGCTGGCGGTCGCCGAACCTCCGACGAGATTCGCGTCGCTCGTCGTCAGCGCGGAGAACGCTCCGTTTGGCGCCGTTGCCCATTTCAGGTCGGTGGCCGGCTTGTTGGCGCGCGCGGGCGCGCCCGGCGAAGTGTTGGTCGCGCTCCATACGGCGGTCGAAGCGCGGATATGAAGCGTCCAGGCCGCGTTGGCGCTTATCGTGAGCGTGGGCCCAGTGGTCGAGTTGAATCCGGCGTCAAAATCGTCGGGCGTCGGCGCGGTAAGCGGCGTCGATCCAGCGCTCATTTGGAGCCGCACGACTCTTCCAGCGGTCATCGACACGCTTCCCGGAACCCCGCAGTTCGCCGGCGCGCCGCTGGCGGTGCACTGAGCGATCGAGATAGTCGGCGCTGCCATGGCGCAAAGAATTATCGCGGCAAGTCCGGCAACAACGCGCCTCATTGGCTCTCCCGTTCAAGTCTGAATGTGCCCGACGACATGGTGCCGTCCGATGCGGATCCAACCCAGGTGCCGGAGATCGTGTCAGCGACAATTTGGCCAACGTGACGTCGCGGGCTCGACTCGACGTCGGCGTCGAAATCGATCACGTCGCTCGCGCTCTCGGAGCCGCTCACCAATCCACCAAGCACTCTGCTCTCTCCGGTTTGTGAGTTCACCGCGACCAGGTCGAGTCGACCCTGAAAGCTCGTCCCGGATTCGCGCGAGATTGTCAGCGTGCCGCCGAGTGTCTCGCGCACCGGACCCGTCTGAATGCCGGTGTAGGTCCACGTCCCATTGAGCTGCAGTAACGATGGCTGCGGGTCCGTTGATTTCAGGCAACCCGAAACGAGCATCGCTCCGACAATCGCGAGAGCGCTGACCATCCGGCGTCGAAAAAACGTGCGCATCATCATGATCAGCTCTTGTCCGGAATTTTGCTCGGGGGCGCGTCGTTCTTCTGCGTTCCGCTCTTCGAGCCACCGTTCCACATTCGAATCGGGCGCGGATCGAGAGTAATCGTGATCGACCTCGACTCTTTCCCGCTGACGATCAACTGCGGAATCGGGCCGCGTGCAACCAGCGGCTCCGTCAGCTCCGACAGATCGAATTCGAGCTTGTACGCCCCGACGGGCAGCGACTGGAAGGTCGCACTGGTCGGTCCGGTCATGATGGCGCCCCACTCGCGGCCCGAGCTGTCACGCGCGATCACGTGCGCCTTACTCAGATCCACCTGCACATCGGCGATTCCAGAACGGGGTGCTACGACCAGCTCGACTTCGGCGCTTGTCGACAGCGAAACGCTGAGATCGCCGCGGGTCGCCCCATTTGCCGACCAGCCGTCGGGAAGCGAAGCCTCGTCGATCGTCACCGGCTTGCCGGCATCACCGCCAACGCGATACTTGCCGCTCTCGTCTGCAACAGCGGTCTCGCCGCCGCGCCTCACGATCGCGCCGGCTACTCCCGGCTCCCCCTCGTCCCGATGCTGGTTGCCATTCAGATCCTCGTACACGTAGCCCGATGTGCCCGGCGTGCGGAGCATCGGGACCGTGATTGCGTGTTCGACACGAATGCCGAGCACCCATGGCACCCGCCCGTTGACCGAATGGAAAATCGAGTTGCGCTCGGCATCGACCTTCAGCGCCAGGCCATTGATTAGTGGCACTGCCAATCCCGCGCGCATGATCGATGACCTCTCGTTGCCGAACCCATTCACGCGTTGCAGCTCACCCTCGCCACGCAGCCCGCCGAGCCACGGCAGCACAACCTGCTCACCGTGTATTCCGAACAGACTCTGCTGATTGACGAACCCGCCTTGGTCGCGCGTCTGCTCGATACGCATCTGCAGCTCGAGCTGGCCACCAACACCCGACCAGCCCGCGTTCGTCGTCCAGTAATTCCTCGGTGTGCGATCCGATTCGGTGCTCAGGCCAACTGGCGTCACTGTTCTCGTCACGTTGCCGAGGTAGGCGCTCGTATTCAGGTAGTACTGGCGAAGATAGGAGCTGAGGCTGATTCCGAGCTGTTGCTCGCGACTGCCGAATGCACCGGCACTTCCGGACGGAGTCGGACGCGATGTCGCGTCGAAGAGATAAGACCTTGCCTCGAGCGCGATCGTCGTTGCCCCATAAACTCTGTACTGGGGCCGCAGTGAGTAGCCGTTCGACTTCAGGCCGGTGAAGACTGAAGTGGCGTCGGACGTCCTCCATCCGCTCGCGCTCACCGACACGCGGGACGATAATCGCTCGGAGACGTTTGCGACGAGCTCGTTCGTGGCGCGAGCAAAAGCGTCGCTGCCACCCGGCGCGTGACTGACGCGCAGCTCTTCGTCGCTCTCGCCGGTGATTCTCACAAGTCCGCTAGACCAGCCAATTCCGCTCCCATCCCGAAAGCGACGCTCGGCGACCTCCGCCTTGAACGTGCTGCCGAGAAACGCGGGAACGGCGGCGCCGACTCCAACTGCATCGAGCTGTCGCGGCGACGGGCCGGCATCGGCGAGGTGCGAGACGGACGTGCTCAGCAACGCGACACCCAGCTGATGCTCCGCGCGCAGGCCGAGCATCGGCTTCCGCTCAGTCGATCCGACGGACGGCATCGACAGCGCGCCAAGCGTGAGCACACTCCAGTCGGGATGCTGCAGGTGGAGAAGTGCGCCTTGCCCGTACGGATAAAGACCGGTGAGCTCCGAGAAGGACGTCCCGGTGTTGCCGAGACTGAGCTGGCCCGACGGCGCCGAGAGATTCATCGAAGCCGACGACTGATAGCTGCCAAGGTGTGCGAAGGCGTTGCTCGCCGCGCCACCCAGAGCCGTTCCGTGCGATACGCGGGCGTCGACGCGGACGGAATCGTACAGCGCACCAGTTGCGGTGAACGTGGCCAGCTGATTCGGGCGGCCGTACTCGTCGTTCGCGTGTGAGTAGGCGGACGTGATGAGTGGTCCAGACTGACGCCCGATCGAGCTGGAGTTGAACACCTCGATCGTCATCGTCTCCGAAGCCAGTGTGTCGGGTCCAACCATCAGATCGACGTGCACAAAAGAGGATCCGGTGCTCGAGAGCGCGGGAACCTTGAGCCGGAGGCGTCGTTTCACGGTTTCGCCGGGAGCGATCGCCGTAGCGCCCTGCGGCATCTGGCGCGTCGACCAGCCGCTCGGGAGTGTGAGCTCAGTGTTTACTCTCTCCACCGCGTTCCCGGAATTGGAGATCTCGAACGGAAGAATGACGTCGCTCCCCGCCTGAGCGTTGAGCGGTCCGCTGGCCGGACGGAGCACGAGCTTGCGCACCAGAGTGACGTCGATCTCGACTGGAACGACTAGTTTCAGCGACGATCCTGGCGTAAAGAAGCGGACTTCCGCCGCGGCAAGCCTTCCAGCCAGTGCGGTTGCCGGAATGCCGATCGTAACCCCTACTTTTTTCTGCCCTGAAGCCACGTCGAGGGAGCGAGTGCGCGGCCCCAGGATAGTGAAGTCTCCGTGTGCGACTATCACTACCTCGACTCGAGCCGAGCGCGCCAGCTCGTCTGGCAACGGAACTGAAACAACCTGGAATGACCGCGGAGCGCTGGCTGCGGTCACCGACTGCACCATGATCTCGTTTTCGCGGGCAGAGTTGGATAACGGGTCCGATGTAAAGCGCGAAGACGATGACCCTGGCTGCGGCGGTGTCGGAGGCGACTGTGCTCTCGCTGTATGGGCGAGAGCACACAGTGCGGCCACAAAGGAGGCCGTGACAATCCGGCGGCGCGGAACCCCTATCACGGCACCGTTTGCGAAAGCGTGATCTGATAATTCGCCGCGTAAGTCGCTGGCGCGTCAGTGGTCCAGTTAAGAACCATGCGGAAGAAAATCGTGTTGCTCCACGGATCGTTCAGGCCCTTGTTGATGACGATGCGCTGTTCGAGCTGTGCGTCCGTCAGCGTGATCGAGTTCCACGTCGCGAGGTCGGAACGCCGCCACTGCAAATCTCCAATCAGTTTGCCGTTCCCCAGATCAGTCGAAGTCGAGCGGATACTAACCGTCGTTGTCCGCTGAAGACCGTTCACCGAGTTGACTGTGAAGGTGGCGCCGCCGGCTGAGTTGACGAAGCCGGCCATATAGTCGGCGGCCGTCGGCGCGGGGAACGTGATCGTACCACCCGTGACAGTGAGAGTGGTTTTTTGCGCGGAAAGCGGAGAGGCGACGAACACCACCCCGACCATGATGGCCAAGGTGGTGCTAACGCCACGGACCTTCCGCTGAAGCGGGCGCATTGTTTCCTACTTGGCCTG
>WNGI01000975.1_pt1 | contig 22919 bp, 20 predicted proteins | sample 5400621 | NCBI WGS metagenome assembly WNGI01 (sample SAMN13153374, study PRJNA577476) | soil metagenome | isolation source: 20 cm soil or saprolite under Garry oak tree replicate 1 | place: USA:California | collected 2016-06-15
CTTCTGATCGGCGCGCCCGCGCGACGGGCGCGGCGCCTGGACCGACAGCTTTTTTTCTTGGGGAGATCGTTATGAGGCGTGTGGTGACAGTGTGGGCGTGGATCGGGCTCTTCGCGGTCGCTCCGGCCGCAACCCAGGCGCGGGCACAAGCGCAGCCGGGGCTCAAGATCGCGTTCATCAGCTCGCAGCAGATTCTCGAGCAGACGCCCGGCTACGCCGCGGCCGAGTCCACGTTCAAGAAAGAGTATCAGGGCTTTCAGGACGAGGCTCAGAAACTAAAGCAGCAATTCGACTCGGCCGTCCAGACGTTCGAGAAGCAGTCCATTGCCCTCTCCTCCAGCGCGAAGCAGGCGAAGCAGAAGGAGCTGCAGCAGCTGCAGCAGCGGCTGGAGCAGCGCTCCAGCGAGCTCCAGGACAAAAGCCAGCAGCGCCAGCGCGAGCTGATCCAGCCGATCCAGGCGCGCGTCAACGCCGTGATCCAGGGGCTGCGCGCCGAGGGTAACTACGCGCTGATCTTCGACGCGGACTCGCCCACCAGCAACATCGTCGCCGCCGACCCGAGCCTCGATATCACCCCCAAGGTGATCGAGCGGCTGAAGCAGGCGAAGTAGGGCGCGCCCAGCCCGTGACCGGCCAGCCGACGTCGGGAGGCACAGCGGGCGGCGGGGAGGCCGGCGGGCGGGAAGGGGGCGCCGCGCGGCGCATCAGCGCGCGCGAGATCGCCGCCCTGACCAACGGGCGGCTGGTAGGCGCCCCTGACGTGACCGTCTCGGGCGTCGCGCCGCTCGATCGGGCCGGCCCCGACGACCTCTCGTTTCTTGCTGCGAAGCGCTATCTCCAGTATTTTCAACAGTCTAGCGCGGCCGTCGTGCTCTGCAAGCCGGACTTGATACCGGAGGATGTTGCAGGCGGGCCCGCGTGCCGCATCGTGGTGCGCGATCCGCACGTGGCGCTGCTCGCGGTCATCCCCGTGCTCTACCCCGAGGCCGCCTGGCAGCCCGGGATCCACCGCACGGCGGTGATCGGCGCAGGCGCCGTGTGGCAGGAGCCGGTGGCGATCGGCCCCTACGCGGTGCTCGGCCGGGGCGTGCGGCTCGGCAAGAACGTGCGTATCGGCGCGGCCGCCGTGTTGGGCGACGGCGTGACGCTGGGCGACGACGTGCAGCTCTTGCCGCACGTGGTGTGCTACAGCGGCACGATCGTGGGCAGCCGCGTCATCCTGCACGCCGGAGTCCGGCTCGGCTCGGATGGATTCGGCTACGTCCCGGGGAAGAACGGCGAGATGCCGCGCAAGATGCCGCAGGTGGGCCGTTGCATCATCGGCGACGATGTGGAGATCGGAGCCAATACGACAATAGACCGGGGCAGCGTTGACGACACCGTCGTCGGCCCGGGAACCAAGATCGACAACCTCGTGCAGATCGGGCACAACTGTCGGATCGGCGCGCGCTGCCTTATCGCGGGCCAGGCGGGGGTCGCGGGGAGCACGCATGTCGAGGATGATGTCTTCCTCGCCGGCCAGGCGGGACTCGCCGACCACGTGACGATCGGGCGGGGCGCCCGCGTCACCGTGCAAGGCGGCGTCATCGGGGACATCGAGCCGGGCGCCACGGTGTCGGGCTATCCGGCCCGCACCCACCGGGAGTTCCTGCGGGCCCAGGGCGCGCTGTACCGGCTGGCGCACATCGTGGACGACCTCGAGGCGCTCGTGCAGCGGACCGATGAGCCCCAGCGCTAGGCGCGGCATCCGGAAGAAAACGACCGTCTCGGGCACGGGTCTCCACACCGGGGCTCGCACCGAGGCCGCGTTTCTGCCCGCGCCGGCGGGGCAGGGGATCGTGTTCCGACGGGTCGACCTCGCCGGGAAGCCGGAAATCCCGGCGCTCTTGTCGGAGGTCGAGGCGGTCGAGCGCCGCACCGCCATCGGCAAGGGTGAATCCACGATCCACACCGTGGAGCACGTGCTCGCCGCGGTGGCGGCGCTCGAGATCGACGATCTCACCATCGAGCTCTCGGGTCCCGAGCCGCCGATTCTGGACGGCAGCGTCCGGCCCTACTTCGACGCGCTCGAGCAGGCGGGCCCGACGGAGACGAGCGGCGAGCCGCTGGTGCTGACGGTGCCGGCGCCGTTCACGGTGAGTGAGGGCGACTCGAGCTACATCGTGGCGCCGGCGAAGGAGCTGCGGCTCACCGTGAGCATCGAGTGGCCGCATCCGCTGATCGGACGCCAGGCGGGGAGCTTCACGGTGACCCCGCAGGCATTCGCGCGGGAGCTCGCGCCGGCCCGGACCTTCGGATTCACGAGCGAGGTGGCGGCGCTCCAGGCGAAGGGCCTCATCAAGGGAGCCTCGAGCACCAACGCGATCGTGCTGGACGAGCGGGGTCTCGCCAACGGGGGCGAGCTCCGGTGGCCCGACGAGTTCGTGCGCCATAAGGCGGCCGACATCCTCGGCGACCTGGCGCTGACGGGCGCCCGGGTGCGCGCGCACATCGTCGCGACGCGACCCAGCCACGGCGGCAACATCGCCCTCGCACGGGCGCTGACGCGCGCGGCGCAGCGCGGCGGCGCGCCCAAGATGGACATCGGCCGCATCATGGACGTCTTGCCGCATCGCTATCCGTTCCTTCTCGTGGACCGGATCATCGAGGTGGAAGGGCAGCAGCGGATCGTCGGGATCAAGAACGTGACGATCAACGAGCCCTTCTTCCAGGGGCACTTTCCGGGACATCCGATCATGCCCGGGGTGCTCATCATCGAGGCGATGGCACAGGTCGGGGGCATGCTCCTGATGAGCTACTTCGAGGGGCAGAACGTCGAGGACAAGGTCGTGTACTTCATGTCGCTCGACAATGTGAAGTTCCGGCGTCCCGTCGTGCCCGGAGATCAGATTCGCTTCGAGCTCGAGATGGTCCAGTTCCGCGGCAAGACATGCAAGATGAAGGGCGCGGGGTACGTGGACGGCCAGATCGTGGCCGAGGCGGACATGATGGCGTCGGTGGTGGACCGGTGATCCACCGGACGGCGCTCGTCGACCCGACGGCCCACCTCGACGGCGACGTCACCGTCGGGCCGTACGCCATCATCGGGCCGCGCGTCACCGTGGGCGAGCGCTGTCACATCGCCGCCCACGCCGTCCTCGAGCGGAACGTCAAGCTCGGCACGGGCGTGAAGGTCGGCTACGGCAGCGTGCTCGGCAACGACCCGCAGGACCTGAAGTACAAGGGAGAAGACACCTGGGTCGAGGTGGGCGACACCACGGTGATCCGGGAATACTGTACCATCAACCGCGGGACGCAGGCGACGGGCAAGACGTCGGTCGGGCAACGCTGCTTCCTGATGTCGTACGTGCACCTCGCGCACGACTGCCATGTGGGCAACGATGTGATCATCGCCAACGCGGTCCAGATGGCCGGGCATGTGACCATCGAGGACCGCGCGGTCATCTCGGGGCTCGTGCCGATCCATCAGTTCGTGCGGATCGGCACGTTTTCGTTCGTGGGGGGCGGCTCGCGTGTGAACCAGGATGTCCCGCCCTACACCAAGGCCGTGGGCAACCCGGTCCACCTGTACGGCTTGAACTCCGTGGGCCTGCAGCGCGCGGGGTTTTCCCCCGACGTGAAGCTGGCGCTGAAGCGCGCCTACCGCCTGCTGTTCAATTCCGACATGACGGTGAGTCAAGGGATCGCCAAGGCGCGCGCCGAGCTGCCGCAGATTCCCGAAGTCGAAAACTTCCTCAAGTTCATCGAGGGATCGCAGCGGGGAGTGCTGGTGTGAGCGGACCACCGGTGCGGGTGGGGGTCATCGGCACCGGCGCGCTCGGCTTCCATCACGCGCGGCTGCTGCGGCGCATGTCGGGCGTCGCCTTCGCAGGGATCTACGACAAGAACCCCGCGCGCGCCGCCGCAGTGGCGGCGGAGCTCGAGACCGTGGCGCATCCCGCGCTCGCGGCCCTGCTGGAGCGCGTGGACGCGGTGACGGTCGCGGTCCCGACGCCCGTGCACGCGGAGGTCGGGATCGCCGTGCTGGAGCGAGGGATCGCGCTCCTCATGGAGAAGCCGCTCGCGGACACGGTCGCGGCGGCGGAACAACTGGTGCGCCGCGCCGCGGCGCGCGGGGCGGTGCTCCAGGTGGGACACGTGGAGCGGTTCAATCGTGCAGTCCGGGCGGCCGCCCCCTATCTGGACGAGCCGCGGTTTCTGCAAATCGACCGGCTCGCTCCCTTCCAGCCGCGGGGCACCGACGTGGCTGTGATCCTCGACCTGATGATCCACGACCTGGATCTCGTGTTGGAGCTGGTGCGCGCCCCGGCGACGGACGTGCGCGCGACGGGGGTCGCGATTCTTACGCCGCATGTGGACATCGCGAACGCGCGCATCGAGTTCGCCAACGGCGCCATCGCGAACCTCACGGCGAGCCGCGTGTCCCGCGAACGCACGCGCAAGCTCCGTCTCTTCCAGCCGACCGGGTACTGCTCGCTCGACCTGGCGCAAGGGAGCGGGGACTTCTTCCGGCTGAAGCCGGGCTGGCAGGGCCTCGGTGCGACCACGCTCGAGCAGATCGTGGACCACGTGCGGCTCGAGGCGCCGGAGGCGGAGCCGCTCAAGCTCGAGCTCGAGAGCTTCGTGCGCGCCGTGCGCGGCGAGGAGGACGTCGTCGTGTCGGGCGCCGCCGGGGCCCAAGCCCTGGCCCTCGCGTTTCGCGTCGCCGCCGCCGTCCAGGCCGCGCCCCTCGCTCCCCCCCCTTCCCCTCCTCCCTCCCCTCCCCTCGCCGCCTCGCGGCCGTGAGCCACGCGCCCTGCATCTACATCTCGGCGGGCGAACCGTCGGGAGACGCGCACGCCGCCGCCGTCGTGGCCGCGCTGAAGCGCCGTCTCCCCGGGGCCAGCGTCGAGGCCTTCGGCGGCCCGGACCTCGAGGCGGCGGGCGCCGCCGTGCTCGACCGCATGGAGCGATTCTCCGTCGTGGGGTTTGTCGAGGCGCTGTGGAAGTTGCCGGCCCACCTGCGACTGCTCGGGCGCGTCCGCCTCGCGTTCCGGGCCCGGCGCTACGACCTCGTGATTCTCGTCGACTATCCGGGCTACCACTTGCGCGTGGCGGCCGAGGCCGCGGCCGCCGGCATCCCCGTCCTGTACTACATCGCTCCCCAGATGTGGGCCTGGGCTCCGGGCCGGGTGCGGAAGCTGGCGGCGGTGCGACGGCTCGCGGTCATCCTGCCGTTCGAAGAGGCGTTCTTTCGCGAGCGGGGCGTTGCGGCGACCTTCGTCGGACATCCCCTCAAGGATCGGACGCCGCCGCTCCCGCGGCCCGACGCCCGGCGCCGCCTCGGACTCGACCCCGCGCGGCCCGTGCTCGGTCTCTTCCCGGGGAGCCGCGCGCAGGAAGTGAAGCGACTGTGGCCGCCGTTCCGCGATGCAGCGGCCCGTGTCCTCGCCACCCGCCGCGACCTACAGGTCGTCGTCGCCGCAACGCCGCGCGGCCGCTACCCCGCGCCCGGCGCCATCCGCTTGCACGTGGGGGATCCGCTCACCGTCTTCGCGGCCGCCGACGCCGGTCTCTGCAAGTCGGGCACGACCACCCTCGAGGCCGCGCTCGCCGACGTGCCCATGGTCATCGCCTACCGTCTCAACCCCGTGTCGTTCGCCATCGCCATCCGCATGCTGCAGGTACCCCACGTCGGTCTGGTGAACCTGATTGCCGGGCGGGAGGTGAGCCCCGAGCTGCTCCAGGGTGCGGTGACCCCCGCCGGTCTGGCGAACGCGGTGCTCCCGCTCCTCGACCCCGACAGCGACGCCGCCCGCCGCCAACGGGAGGGCCTCGGGCTCGTCCGACAGCGGCTGGGGCCGCCCGGTGCGGCCGACCGCGTGGCCGCGCTCGCCCTGGAGCTGGCGGGGTGAAGCTCGGCCGGGCCGAGCCGCTGGTGACGGCGCTCGTGGCGGGACTGGTTCGCTTGCTCGCGGCGACCTGGCGCTATCGCGTGCAGGGGTGGGAGCACGTGGCCGCCGCTCGAGCGAGCGGACGACCCGTGATCTACGTCCTGTGGCACAGTCGCATCCTCCCCCTCCTGTACCACCGGCGTGACGAGCGCCTGGCTCTCCTCATCAGCCGTCATCGCGACGGCGGCTACCTCGCCGAGCTGTCCCAGCGCTGGGGGTACCGTGTGGTGCGCGGGTCCTCCCAGCGGGGGGGGGAGGTGGGTCTGCTGGGGCTCGTCCGCTACCTGCGTCTGGGTGGGGAGGTCGCCCTCACGCCCGACGGCCCGCGCGGCCCGGCGGAGCGGATGAAGCCCGGCGCGTTGGCTGCGGCGCAGCATGCGAACGCAATGGTGATCGCTGCCGGCGCGCGGGCCTCGTCGGCGTGGTGGATCGAGTCGTGGGATCGGTTCTGCCTGCCGCGACCGTTCGCGAGGGTGGAGATCGTGTACAGCGCGCCGTTCGCCGTGGAGGCGGGAAAGCAGGCGTTGCGTCGCGGAATGACCGTGGCAGAGCGGGCACTGAGAGACGTGACCTACGGCAGGGACGCGGGACCCGGGGGAGGGGACGGGTGAACGCGGCGCGCGTGGGACGTTGGCTGTGGGGCGGCTCCCGGGGCGCCCGGATGGCACGCCTGCCGCTCTTGCCCCTCGCAGGCGCGTACTGGGCCGTCATGAAGCTGCGTGCCGCCCGGGGACGCGCCGATGCCGTGCGCCTCCCCTTGCCGACTATCGCGGTCGGAAACCTGTCGGTGGGCGGTACGGGGAAAACGCCCCTCGCGGCCTGGATTGCCGACTACTGTGTGGCGCGGGGCCGCACGCCGGGCATCCTGCTCCGCGGCTACGGCGGGGACGAGCCCCTCGTTCATCGGCGACTCGTGCCGCAGGCGGTCGTGATAGCCAACCCCGATCGAGTGGCGGGCGCGGTCGCCGCGCGCGCCCAGGGCGCTCGGGTGCTCGTGCTGGACGACGCCTACCAGCTCCTGGGGGTGGAGCGGGATCTGAATATCGCAGTCGTGAGCGCCGAGAGCGCCGCGGCGTCGCCGTGGCCACTGCCGGCGGGCCCGTGGCGCGAGGGCCGGGATGCCCTGGGCCGGGCCGACCTGATCGTCGTGACCCGGAGATGTGCGTCGGCGGAAGCGGCGCGGGCCCTGGCCGACCGGCTGGGTCGGCGTAGCGCCGGGGAGGGGACGCCCGGGACCGGGATGCCGGGGACGCCGGTCTGCACGGCGCGGCTCGCGGTTACGCATCTCGAGGGCATGCGGTCCGGAGGGCGCCAGGAGCTCGAGGTGCTGGCTGGGCGGCGGGTGACCGCGGCCGCAGGCATCGCCGATCCGGAAAGCTTCGCGGCGCAGCTCGGGACGACCGGCGCAAGCGTGCAACTCGTGGCGTATCAAGACCATCACGCCTATCGCAGGGAAGACCTCGAGCGGCTCGTGCGGGTCGCCGCCGGAGGGGATTATGTTGTAGTCACAGAAAAGGACGCCGTAAAGCTCCGTCGACAGTGGCCTGGGACTGCGCCCGAGCCCCTTGTCGCGGTGCTTGCCGTCCAGTGGGAACGGAACGGTCGGGCGCTCGAGCATGCGGTGGACGGCGTGCTCGCCTCCGCCCGACGTTCCTGAGACCCGACGCACCAGCGAGCGCCATGAGCGAGCCTGCCATCCAGCCCCAGGGGCATTTCGGGATCCGGCCCGATAAGGACACGTTCCTCGCGGAGGAAAACCCGTTCGAGGCAATGATGGAGCGCTTCGATCACGCCGCCCAGCTGTTGAACCTCGATCCCGGGCTCTACAAGGTCCTCCGCAACCCCGAAAAACAGATCATCGTGTCCGTCCCGGTCCTGCGCGATTCCGGGGAGCTGGAGGTGTACACGGGCTACCGCGTGCTCTACAACACCTCCCGCGGGCCGGCCAAGGGGGGGATCCGGTTCGATCTCAACGTGACCCTCGAGGAAGTGAAGGCGCTCGCCGCGTGGATGACGTGGAAGTGCGCGCTCGTGAACATCCCGTTCGGTGGGTCGAAGGGCGGGGTCGTGTGCGATCCCACCACCATGTCGATGGGCGAGCTCGAGCGGGTGACGCGCCGCTACACGGCGGGGATCATCGAGACCCTTGGCCCCGACTCGGACGTGCCGGCCCCGGATGTGAACACCAACGAGCGGGTGATGGCGTGGATCATGGACACCTACTCGATGCACCACCGGCATACAGTGACGGCCGTCGTGACCGGGAAGCCGGTGGAGATGGGGGGCTCGCTGGGGCGGCGCGAAGCGACGGGGCGGGGGTGCATGTTCGTGACCCGGGAGGCGCTCGCCAAGCTGGGCATGGGTCTCAAGGGCGCGCGCGTGGCGGTGCAGGGGTTCGGGAACGTGGGCTCGGTGGCTGCGGACCTCATGGCCAAGGAAGGCGCGAGGATCGTCGCGGTGTCGGACAAATCCGGCGCGCTGCACAACCCCCAGGGGCTCGACATCGCGGATGTGATCAAGTGGGTCAAGGAGCACCGCCAGCTCGCGGGGTATCCCAAAGCCGACGCGTTCAGCAAGGACCAGCTTCTCACGGTGGACTGCGACGTCCTGGTCCCCGCCGCCACCGAGAACGTCATCACGCGCAAGAACGCCCCGCACATCAAGGCGAAGGTCATTTGCGAGGGCGCGAACGGTCCCACCACCGCCGCCGCCGACGAGATCCTCGAGAAGAAGGGCGTCTTCGTCATTCCCGACATCCTTGCGAACGCCGGCGGCGTGACGGTGAGCTACTTCGAATGGGTGCAGGACCGCGGCGGCTACTTCTGGGACGAAGACACCGTGAACCGGCGCCTCGAGAGCATCATGGTGCGCGCCTTCAACGAGGTCGCGGCCACGACGGAGAAGTACAAGGTGAACACCCGCATCGCCTCCTACATCGTCGCCGTCGATCGCGTGGCGGCGATGCATCGGCTGCGTGGGATGTATGCCTGATGCGCTACCGCGTCGTGGCGGTGGGCCGCGTGCGGGACGCGGCGCTCCGCGCGGCCTGTGACGGGTACCTCGAGCGACTGCGCCGGTACGCTCGGGTCGAGGAACGGGAAGTGAAGGACGAGGCGCGACTCCTCGAGGGCGTGATCGAGGGCTCGCGCCTCGTCGCACTGTCGGAAGCGGGAGAGCAGTGGACGTCCGAGCAGCTGGCCGACTGGACGGCGCGCTGGGAGCTGGACGGACGGGATGTCGCGTTCGCGATCGGCGGCGCGGACGCACTCCCCGTCGCCGTGTTGCGGTCCGCCGAGCGGGCCTGGAGCCTCTCCCGGCTGACGTTCCCGCACGAGCTGGCCCGCGTGATCGTGTACGAGCAGTTGTACCGCGCGTACACCATCCGCCGGGGAGAACCCTACCATCGCGGATCCTGAGCTGACGGCAGCGGACCGGGCCGCACTGCTGGGACTCGCGCGGGCGACCCTGCAAGCGCACCTCGAGGGGCAGCCGCTGCCGCCGCTGTGCGACGTGCCCGGAGCGGCGCTGAAGCGCGGGGCCTTCGTGACCCTCACCGAGCGCGGCGCGTTGCGTGGCTGCATCGGTCACATCGTCGCCGACCGCGAGCTCGGCGCCGTGGTGCGGGAGATGGTGATCGCCGCGGCGCGGGATGATCCGCGCTTCGCTCCCGTCACCCGCGAGGAGCTGTCGTCCCTGGCGCTCGAGATCTCCGTGCTGTCCGAGCCTGTGCGGCTTCCCGCGCCCGTGGATGCGGAGCGCGTGGCGGTCGGTCGGGACGGATTGGTCGTGCGCCGCGAGCGGCTGGTCGCGCTGCTCCTCCCGCAGGTGGCCCGCGAGTATCATTGGGGGCCGGAAGCGTTTCTCGCGGCGACCTGCCACAAGGCGGGGCTGCCGCCGGACGCCTGGCGGGAACCGGCCACCGAGGTCTTCACGTTTCAAGCGGACGTGTTCGGAGAAGGCCGGGAAGCGGGAAGCGGGAAAGGGGAAGGTTGATTCCGCGGATAGTGACAACGCCGATCGCACCGCTCGCGCTCCCCGAGTCGCGGCTCGCGCCGCGACGGGTGGCGCCGGACGTCGTCGCGGCCACGCTCCCCGGCGGGGGGGCGGCGCGCGATCGGCTCGCGGCGGGCGAGGTCCTGGTCGTCACGACCGGCCAGCAACCGGGGCTCTTCACCGGGCCACTCTACACCGTCTATAAGGCGTTGTCGGCCATCGCGCTGGCGCGCCGCCTCGAGCGGGAGCGGCGGGTGCCTGTCGTACCGGTGTTCTGGGTGGCGGGAGACGACCACGACTTCGCCGAGGCGAACCACACCTGGTTCTTGAACGCCGGCGGAGACCTCGTCCAGATCGTGCTGCGCGAGCGTCCGGCGGATGCGCCGCTCGTCCCGGTCGCGCGCGAGCCCTGTGGTCCGGAGATCGCCTCGGCGCTGGCCCAGCTCCGGGACGGCACGCCCGAGACGGAATTCAAGCCCGGCGTCATCGAATGGCTCGAGCGATGGTACCGCCCCGAGGCCACGCTCGCGGACGCGTTTGCCGGAGCGCTGGACGCGTTGCTCGGGCCCCGCGGGCTCGTGGTGCTGCGCGCGTACGACGCGGGTGCGAAGCGGGCGGCCGCCCCCTGGGTGCTCAAGGGGCTCGACCTCACCCTCTCGGACGGCTACACACCGGTGTTCGTGGAGGGCCGCCAGGGCCGTGACCGGCTGCAGCGGGACGGCGAGGCCTTCGTGACCCGCCGGAGCGGGGAGCGCTTCACCCGCGCGCAGCTTGAGCGCGTCGCCGTCGAAGCCCCGGAGCGCCTCTCGCCCAACGTGCTGCTCCGACCCGTCGTGGAGGCGGCGCTGCTCCCCACAACGGCATACGCGGCGGGCCCGGCGGAGCTCAAGTACCTCCAGGACGCCGCGCCGCTGTACGGCGCGCTGGGCGTGACGCGCCAGCCTGCGGTGCCGCGCTGGTCGGGAGTGATTGTCGAGGGTCGGGTAGAGAAGGTGATGGAGCGCCACGGCATCGATCTCGCGGCGTTCGATGGCAGGCCGGGCGAGCTCGAGGCGCGCCTCCTTCGACACGAGCTGCCGGCGGAGACCGTGGCGACGCTCGCCGCGTTGCGCAGCGGTATCGAGGAGCAGTACGGCCGCCTGCGTCAGTCGGTCGTGAGGATCGACCCGACGCTCGAGCGGACGGTCGAGTCCGCACGCAACGCGGCCCTCGCGGGCGCGCAGACGATCGAGAAGAAGCTCGTGGCGAGTCTCAAGCGTCTTGAGGGGGAGACGGTGGTGCGCCAGATCGCCCGCGCCCGCGCGGCGGTCTATCCAACGGGACAGCCGCAGGAGCGCGTGCTCACCCTGCCGTCGTTCCTCATTCGCTACGGGCCCGGCCTCGTCGACGCGCTGGAGCAAGAGGTGGCGCGCTGGACGGGCGCTTCGTAGAATCCTGCCATGTGGGTCTTCGTCGTCGTGCTGCTCGTGGCCCTGATGATTCCCATCACCGCGATTCTGCTCGAATCGCCGCTCGGGCGCTCGGTTGCGCGGCGGCTGGAGGGTCAGGGTGACGGGGGGGGGGCGGGGAGTGGGGCCGGCATGCGGCAGCTGGAGCAGCGGGTGGACGCATTGGAAACCGACCTCGAGGACCTGAGCCGCTCCATCGCTGGCATGCGCGAAGAGCTGCAGTTCGTCCAGCGCCTGCTGGAAGACCCCGGCAAGAAGAAGCGTCCCTCCTGAGCGAGGGCCGAGGGTCGGGCGGAGGAGGGGGGGGGCGTCACGCGGCGCAGGTCGCCGCGGGTATCCTGGTGACGCGGGTCCTCGGGTATGTGCGCGAGCGGGTGTTCGCGCATTACTTCGGCAACGACAGCGTCCCTGCGGATGCCTTTCGCGCCGCCCTCCGAATCCCGAACACCATCCGCAATCTGCTCAGCGAGGGCACACTCGCCGGGTCGTTCATTCCCGTGTACGCGGCCCTCAACGAGCGGTCGGACAAGGCGGGGGCGCGGGCCCTGGCGGGCGCGATTCTCGGGTTGCTGGTGCTGGCCTCCGGCGTGCTGGCCCTGCTCGGGATCGCCCTGGCCCCCGCGATCACCACCGTGATCGCGCAGGGCTTCGACGAGCCGCGCCGCCTGCTCACCATCACGCTCGTGCGCATCCTGTTTCCCATGGCGGGGCTGATGGTGATTTCAGCCTGGTGCCTGGGCATTCTCAACACGCACCGGCGCTTCTTCCTGCCGTACGCGGCGCCCGCGCTTTGGAACATCGCGGGGATCGTCGCCATGCTCGCGGCAGGGACCTGGCTCGCGAACCGGGCGCTCCCGCTCGCTGAGCAGCTCCATCGGGTGGCGCTGGCCCTCGCCTGGGGCACAGTGGCGGGAAGCGTGTTGCAGATCGCCGTGCAGCTTCCCGCCTGTTGGAAATTGCTCCACGGCATCAAGCTGCGGCTGTCCCTGAGCGTCGAGGGAGTACGGAATGTCCTGCTCGCCTGGGTGCCCCTGGTGCTGGGGGCGGGGGTCACCCAGCTCTCGGGGCTCATCGACACGCTGCTCGGCTCGTTTAGCGGGCCCGGGGGCGTGTCGGCCCTCGGCTATGCCCAGCTGATCCAGATCCTGCCGATCAGCCTGTTCGGCGCCTCGGTGACCGCGGTGTCGCTGCCGGAGCTGTCGCGTGAGGCGTCCAGCGGGGCGGGCCCGGCGCCTAACGAGCAGCTCCGGGCGCGGATCGCGGTCGGGTTCCGGCGCATCGTGTTTTTCGTCGTGCCGTCGTCCGTTGCGTGCATCGCGCTCAGCCGCGAGATCGTGGCCGCGCTGTACCAGACCGGCCGATTCACGGTCGATGACACGGCCCTCGTCGGCAGCGTCCTCGCCGCGTACGGGGTCGGGCTGTTGGGCCAGGCGACGGTGAAGCTGTTCGCGTCGGGGTTCTACGCCATGCGCGACACGCGCACCCCCGTGAAGATCGCGGCGCTGTCGCTGGTCGTCTCGACGGGGCTCGCCTGGGTGCTCATGCGCTGGCTCGGCGCACCCGGGATCGCGCTCGGCTCGTCGATCGGCGCGTTCTTGAACACCACACTGCACCTGCGCGATCTGAGTCGGCGCATCGGCAGGGTACTGCACGGTGCCGACCGGTGGGCGTTCGGGATCGCGCTGGTCGCGGGCGTGCTCGCGGGCGCGGCCGCGGTGGGCGTGGCCCGGCTCACGGGCGGTGCCGCTCCGGTCCCGCGTGGGGTTGCCGTGCTGGGTATCTTTGGGATCGTGTACGCCGCGCTGACGCTGGCGCTCAAGCATCCCGATGCCGTCCGGACATGGCAATCCCTGACCGCCTTTCGCGTCAGCTAGAGGCCCTTCCCGATAAGCCCGGCGTTTATCTCTGGAAGAACGCTGCCGGCGAGATCCTCTATGTGGGGAAGGCCAAGAGCCTCCGCGCCCGGGTCCCGAGCTACGTCGGCCCGGACGGCGGCGAGACCCCCGAGCGTGCGGCGCTGGTGAGCCAGATCGCCGATCTCGAGACGATCGTCGTCCCGAACGAGGCGCAGGCGCTGCTGCTCGAGAACAACCTCATCAAGGAGCATCGCCCCCGCTTCAACATCCGGCTCACGGACGACAAGAGCTATCCCCGAATCGCGGTGACGCTGGCGGAGCCGTTTCCGCGCGTCCTGGTCACGCGGCGGGTCACCATCCCCGGGGCCCGCTACTTCGGGCCGTACACCGACGTCGCCACGCTGCGGCAGACATTGAAGATCATCCGCCGCATCTTCACCGTCCGCTCGTGTCATTGGGATCTGCCGCGCGAGGCGCCGGACCGGCCCTGTCTCGACTATCACATCGAGCGCTGCCGGGCGCCGTGCGTCGCCCTCCAGAGCGCGGCGGACTATCGGCGGATGATCGACGACGTGGTCGTGTTCCTCGAAGGCAAGACCGTGGACGTGCGCATCGGGCTCCGCGAACGGATGCTGCAGGCGTCGCGCCAACTCGACTTCGAGCGGGCGGCGCAGGTGCGTGACGCCCTGAAGTGGCTCGACCAGCTGGAGCAGCCTCAGGCGGTCGAGCTCGTGGGCGGGGGAGACGCCGACGCGGTCGGTCTCGCGCGGGACGGCGATGACGTGTGCGGCGTGGTCCTGCGGGTGCGCGACGGCAAGCTGATCGCGCGCGACCACTGGTTCCTCGAGAACGCGGAGCACGAGACCGAAGGCGCCATTCTCTCGACGTTTCTCGTCCGGTGCTATCTGCCGCTCGAGGTACGGGCTCGCGCGGTCCTGCTGCCGTTCGCGCCTCCCCCGGAGGACCTCGCCTCGCTCACCCAGCTGGCTCCGGCGGTGGACTGGCACGTGCCACAGCGCGGCACCAACGCGAAGCTCGCCCAACTCGCGGACCAAAACGCGCGACACCTGCTGGACAGCTTGAAGATCGAGAGCTTCGACATCGACGAGCGGGCGGCCGACCCGGTGTTCGCGCTGGGGCGCGACCTCGGGCTCACGGTCGTGCCGCGCGCGTTCGTGTGCATCGACATCTCGACCAACCAGGGGCGCGACACGGTAGGCTCGCTGGTCTGGTTCGAGGGCGGGCGGCCGAAGAAGGCGGAGTACCGGCGGTTCAAGATCAAGGGCGCACCCCAGGACGATTTCGCGGCGGTGCACGAGGTCGTGACGCGCTACCTCGCGCGGCGGATCGCCGAGAACCAGCCGCTTCCCGATCTCATGGTGATCGACGGGGGGAAGGGCCAGCTCGGCGCGGCGCTCGACGCGGCGCGCGCCGCCGGGCAGGAGCAGCTCCCGATCGTGAGCCTCGCGAAGCGGGAGGAAGAGATCTTCCTGCCGGGCCGGGCCGAGGCGCTCCTGCTGTCGCGACGCAGCCCGTCGCTCAAGCTGCTGCAGCGCGCCCGCGACGAGGCGCACCGCTTTGCGGTCAGCTACAGCCGCCAGCGCCGCGCCCGGCGCACCATCACCTCGGAGCTGCTCGCGATACCGGGCATCGGGCCGGGCCGGCGGCGCGCGCTGCTCGAGCGGTTCGGGTCGCTCGCGGGCGTGAAGACGGCCACGCCCGCGGAGATCGCGTCGCTGCCCGGGTTCTCGACCAAGCTGGCCGAACGCATCCTTGATCGGTTACATGCGCGCGCGTGAGTCCGCGGCTGAAGCCGCGACTCGGCGCGTACCGCTGAAGCGGCAGGGCTGCGTCAGTTCACTGACACGTGCCGAGTCGCGAGTTCACTCGCGGATCGTCGCGGGGCGAAAGTCGTGACCCTCCCCTGGTCCCTCGAGTGCTCCTCCTGCGGGGCCACCCGCAGCGCGGAGGGGTTGCCCGGCGTGTGCGCCTGCGGCCAGCCGTACCTCGTCCGCTACCGCGTGACGCCGGCGCCCGCGGCCCGAGCGCGACTCGCGGAGCGGCCTTGGACCATGTGGCGCTACCGGGAGTGGCTGCCGCTCGCCGACGGGGAGGCGCCGGTCACCCTCGGCGAGGGCGGCACGCCGCTGCTCGCGGTGCCGCGGGTCGCCGCGAAGCATGGCTTTCGCGAGCTGCGTGTGAAGGAAGAAGGAGCGAACCCCACCGGCTCGTTCAAGGCTCGCGGACTCGCCGCCGCCGTGACCCGTGCCGCGCTCGCGGGGGCGCAGCGCCTGGTCGTACCCACGGCAGGAAACGCCGGCGTCGCGCTCGCCGCCTACGCCGCGCGCGCCGGCCTGGCGGCGCGGGTGTACGCGCCGGCCACCACCCCGCCCGCGATCCTCAGCCAGATCCGCAGCTTCGGCGGTGACCTGGCGCTGGTGGACGGTCACATCGGTGACTGCGGAAAAGCGGCCCGCGCGTACGCGGCCGAAACTGGGGCCGTCGACGTGTCCACGTTGCGCGAGCCCTACCGCATCGAGGGCAAGAAGACGCTGGGCCTCGAGCTCGCGGAGCAGCTCGGCTGGAGTCTGCCCGATGCGATCGTGTACTCCACGGGGGGCGGTACCGGACTGATCGGCATGTGGAAAGCGTTCGCCGAACTGACGCGCGCCGGCTGGCTCGAAGCCAAACCGCCGCGCCTGTACAGCGTCCAGGCCGCGGGGTGCGCGCCGGTCGTCAGGGCCTTCGAGGCCGGGACCGACGCTTGCGCCCCTTGGCCCGACCCACGGACGATCGCCGTGGGGTTGCGGGTCCCCGCCCCACTCGGAGATCGCTTGATGCTCCGCGCGCTGCGGGAGAGCGGCGGCGGGGCGGTGGCGGTGACGGACGCGCTCCTCGCCACGGCGGCCCGCGACCTCCAGACGCTCGAGGGTATCGACGCGTCGCCGGAGGGCGGGGCCGCGCTCGCCGGAGCGGTCGAGCTCAAGGCGCGGGGGAAGCTGCACCCCGACGAACGGGTGGTGATCTTCAACACCGGCGCCGGGTGGCTCTACCGGGCTTAACCTGTTTATATTCCATCGCTTGGAACGCATGCGCATCGCGATCTTCGACCCGGCAGCCGGCATCTCGGGCGACATGACCCTGGGGGCGCTCCTTGCCCTCGGCGTGCCGGAGGACTGGCTCAAGGCACTGCCGGGCCGGCTGGGGCTCGGCGGAGTGGGAGTCACGGTTCGGAACGCCGTCCGGTGCGGCGTGGGGTGCACGCAGGTCGAGTTCACGATTCCGGAACAACCGCACGGACGCCACGTTGGAGAGCTGGTGCGCCTCGTCGAGCGCGCACCGATATCCGATTGGGTGAGAGAGCGCGCCGTACGCGCGTTCCAGCTCGTGGGCGAGGCCGAGGGCCGGGTGCACGGCGTCGCGCCCGAGCAGGTGCATCTGCACGAGGTCGGGGCAGTGGATGCCGTGCTCGACATCGTGGGTGCCATCGAGGGGTTCGAGCAGCTCGGAGTCGAAGCGGTGTACACCTGGCCCGTCGCGGTAGGGGGTGGCTGGGTGGAGGCGGCGCACGGCCGGCTCCCGGTCCCGGCGCCGGCCACGGCGATCCTGCTCGAAGGGGTCGAGCTGGCGACGGGAGGCCCGGTGGAAGGGGAAGCGACGACGCCGACCGGGGCGGCGCTGGTGCGCGTGCTCGCTGCGGGTCCGCCACCCGCACAGTGGCGCCTGGTGAGGGGTGGGTGGGGCGCGGGGCAGCGGAACCCACAGCACTATCCCAACGCGTTGCGGATCTTTCTCGCCGAGCAGGCGGCGCAGGCCGGCCGCGTCGCGCTGCTCGCGACCGACGTGGATGACATGAGCCCGGAGTACGTGGAGCCGCTGCGGCAGGCGCTCGTCGCTGCCGGAGCGCTGGACGTGCAAACGTGGCCGGTGCAAATGAAGAAAGGACGTTCGGGATTCCGCGTGGAGGTCATGGCGCCCGAGGAGTTGGCGGAGCCCGTAACCGCCGCGCTGTTCCGGCACAGCACGACGGGCGGGGTTCGTCGCTGGCTGGCGGAGCGGGCGACGCTGGCGCGCCGCCAGGTGACCATCGAGCTCGCGCCCGAGGTCACCGTGCGAGTGAAGGTGCTGGAGCAGCCGGGTGCGGAAGGTGTACGCGTCAAACCGGAGTACGACGACGTTGTCGCGGCGGCTCGTGTACTCGGCCGGCCGCCGCTCGAGGTCGCCCGGGTCGCGCAGCGCGACGCCGAGGCGCTGGTTGCCAAATCCAAGGAGTGAGCATGACCGTCAAGCAGACCCTCGGCATTGCGGCGTGTTTCCTGGTCGCCGCTCTGGCCCCCGCCGCGGCGCTCGCACAGCAGATCTGGCTTCCCGCCGCGTGCGACATCAAGCCGGGCGACCAGCGCGTGAACAGCGGCGTGCAGTCGCTCAAGAGCGCGTCGAGCACCAAGTTCGCGGATCAGCGCGCCAAGGATCTGAAGGACGCCGAGCGCGTCCTTACGCAGGCGGTGACTACGGGGAACCAGGACAAGAACCCTGCTGCCTGGTACTACCTGGGGCGCTACTATCTGATGGCGGGCGAGCTCGGGGGCGCGGACTCGGCTTTGACGAAGGCCCAGGCCCTCGCACCCGCCTGCAAGGACGACATCGGGCTGTACCGGCGGCAGGCGTGGGTGCCGGTCTTCAACGCCGGGGTGCAGGCGTGGCAGGCCGGGAACACCGACTCCGCGATTGCGAGCTTCCGGCGCGCCAACCAGATCTACCAGGCCGAGCCGCTCGGATTTGTGTACATCGCCAACCTGTTCGTCGGCCGGGAGGAGCCCGATTCGGCCGGCAGGAAGACCGATGCCGCCAAGTATCACACGGACTCGCTGGTCTACGCGACCCGCATAGACTCGGCGGCAAAGTATTTCCGCCTGGCGATTCCGGCGGCGTCCGATCCGAAGTATGCCAAGGAGCGACGGGACGCGTTCTTCAACGTCGCGCGGGTGTATCACTCGGTGAAGCGCAACGCCGAAGCGGCGGTGGCGTACAGGGAGTACATCGGCGCTTACCCCAACGACGTGCAGGCCATGGCGAGTCTCGCGGGACTCTACCTGCTCGCCGACAAGCGGGATTCGGCCATGGCCCTGTACGGTGCCATCGTCGGGCACGCGGATTCGGCGAGCTCGGAGGAGCTGTTTGGCGCGGCACAGGCGGTGCTGAGCGGAATTCCGTCGTCACCGGACACGGCGGACCTGGAGGCCGCCTGCGGCAAGGCGCAAAAGAAGAAAAACCCCGGACTGACGGCGCGACAGGTGACGGCGCGCTGTCAGCCCACGGCGGTCGACACCATGCGCAAGTACCACGCGCTGGCCGACCCGCAATACCGGCTCGTCGCCCAGACCTACGAGGCAGGCCTCGCGAAGAACCCCTATTTTCGGGATGCGCTGTACAACCTCGCGGGCATCTCCTACTTGATCGGGGACTCGAGCAAGGTGCTGCCGCTCGCCCAGCGGCTATATGCCGTGGATCCGTTGAACCGCACCTCGCTCGCCAAGATCGCGGGGGGGTGGCAGCTGCTCGGGAAAAAGGACTCCGTGCTCTACTACCTGACGCTCGCGGACTCGCTCCCCGTCGAAGTCACCGTGGGCAGCTTCACGACGACCGAGCAGGGCGCCGGCGTCGAGGGCCTGTTTAGCAACTTCCACTCCAAGCCTTCCCGGCCGCTCAAACTCATGTTCGAGTTCCTGGACGGGAAGGGCAACGTTGTAGCAACTTTGCCACAGGACGTACCCGTGGTCGATGCAGGAGGGAACAAGTCGTTCAAATTGAAGGCTGATCAACCGGGCATAATAGCCTGGCGCTACAAGCGTTCCTAAGGCGAGGTTGATAAAGTGGCAGGATTTTGGCACACTTCCTGCCCAAGTGGACGTTCGCGGGCGTAATTCAGGGGTAGAATGCCAGCTTCCCAAGCTGGACGTCACGGGTTCGAATCCCGTCGCCCGCTCTGCCTTCCTAGGTAAGTACGCCCTCCTGTTTGCGCTCTTCGTCGTAGTGTCCTCCCTTGTCGCCGGGACTCCCGCACCCTCGCGCCCCGGCTGGCGGCTCGTGTGGCACGACGAGTTCGACAACACGGCCCTCGATGCCGGCAAATGGGTCAGGGAGACCGGGGGCGGCGGCTGGGGCAACGGCGAGCTCGAGTTCTACACGGACCGCACCGAGAACGCGCGTATAGAGGGCGGCAGCCTGATCATCGAGGCCCGCCGGGAGAAGTTCAGCAACCGTGAGTACACGTCTGCCCGATTAAAGACCAAAGGTTTGAGCGCGTGGCGGTACGGCCGCATGGAGGCACGGATTCAGATCCCGCGCGGGCAGGGGCTGTGGCCCGCCTTCTGGATGCTTGCCGAGACCTGCGAGAACGTCCGGTGGCCCGCATGCGGCGAGATCGACATCATGGAGAACATCGGCAAGGAGCCTCGCCGCGTGCACGGCACGGTCCATGGCCCCGGCTACTCGGGTGCACAGGGTGTCACCAGCACGTTAGAGCTGCGCACGGAGGCCTTCGCCGACAGCTTTCACGTGTATGGCATCGAGTGGGAGGCGGATGCGATTCGATGGTACGTGGACGACACGGTGTACAGGACTGTCACCCCGCAGGACCTGCCCGGGCGGTGGGTGTACGATCATCCCTTCTTCATCATTCTCAACGTTGCGGTCGGGGGGTACTGGCCCGGCGGTCCTGATTCCACGACGGTCTTTCCGCAGGCGATGCGGGTGGACTATGTGCGTGTCTACGAGAAGACGCGTGTGGGAGGGTCCCTTCGACCTCAAGGTGAACCCCAGCCGGGTCACCGGCTGGCGCTGACGCGCTTCCTGAGCCATATTTTCTAGCTTACGGAAGTCGCGGCCCACATTGGGGTTGCGACGTCAGGCCTCACAAAGTCCTTGAAGGGCAGGGTGGTGCGGTGATTCGCGTGCAAGCGGTGGCACCCGACTCCCTCGGCGGCGAGCTGGGGCTCGTCGCGGGAACCGAGCTCGTGGCCGTCAACGGCCGTGCGCTGGAGGACTTCCTCGACTGGGAGTTCCTCACGGCGGACGAGCGCTTCCTGCTGGTCGCGCGCCTCCCGACGGGCGAGGAGGTCGAGTACGACGTCGAGCGCCCCGAGGGGCTCCCGATGGGCGTGACGCTCGAGCCGCCGCGGATCCGGCGCTGCGGGAACCACTGCGACTTCTGCTTCGTCGACGGGAACCCGGATGGGTTGCGCACGCCCCTCTACATCCGCGACGACGACTACCGGCTGTCGTTCCGCTACGGCAACTTCGCGACGCTCACGAACCTGAAGCCGTGGGACCTGGAACGAATCGTCGAATATCGGCTGTCACCTCTGTACGTCTCGGTGCATGCCACGGACCCCACAATCCGCCGCTGGCTGCTCCGTAACCCCGAGGCGCCGGACATCCTGCCGCAGCTCGCTTGGTTTGCCGAGCGGGGGATCGCGTTCCACACGCAGGTCGTCCTCGTTCCCGGGGTGAACGACGGAGGCGAGCTCGAGCGCACGCTCGCCGACCTGTACGGCCTCGGTCCCGCTGTGCTCTCGGTTTCGGTCGTCCCCGTCGCCCTCACCGAGTTCTCGAAACATGGCCTCGTGCGCGAGCCGACGCGGGATGAATGTCGGGCTGCGCTCGCGGCGGTCGACCGGATGGCGACCCGAGCGCTCGTCCAACGGGGGTCGCCGTGGTGCTTTGGAGCCGACGATCTCTACCTCCAGGCGGGAGAGCGGCTGCCGGAGCCCGCATGGTACGGGGATTTCGAGCAACGCGAAAACGGGGTCGGCTCGGTGCGGTTTCTGCAGACCAGGATCGCGGCGGCCGTCGATCGGCTTCCCGACCTCGCGGGGAGGCGCATCGGGGTTGTGACCGGCAGGGCCATGGGTTCCTTGATGCCACAAGTCCTGGCCGACGTTGCGGCGCCGACGGGCGGCCGCTTCGAGCTGGTCGTGGTCGAGAACACCCTGTTTGGGCCTTCGGTCACTACGGCGGGACTCCTTCCCGGAGCGGCCGTCGAGCGGGCGCTCAGGGATCGAGGGGACCTGGACTTCGTGCTGCTGCCGGCGGAGGCGGTGAACGACGACCTGGTGTTCGTGGACGACCTGAGCGCCGACGAGCTGGCGGCCCGGGTACCAATGCCCGTGCGTCTGTCATATGACTTTGCGGACGTGTTGAGCGAACTCGGAAGTCGGAACGCGGAAGTCGGAACAGAGGAACACGGTTCCGCGTTCCGCGTTCCGCGCTCCGCGTTCGGGGCGGGGCAGGGATGAAGGGCGGTGCACCAACGGTCGCGATCATCGGCCGCCCCAACGTCGGCAAGTCGACGCTGTTCAATCGGCTCATCGGAGGCCGGGAGGCGATCGTCGACGCCCGTCCGGGCGTCACGCGCGATCGGCACTTCGGCGCCGCCGAGTGGAACGGACGACGGTTTTGGCTGGTGGATACGGGAGGCATGGTGCCGGACGCGCCCGACGCGCTGAACCGCGCGATCCGGACCCAGGTCGAGGCGGCGGTGGCCGAGTGCGATGTGGTGCTGTTCCTCGTAGACGTCGAGGCGGGGGTGCAGCCCGCGGATTTGGAGATCGCCCGGTACCTGCGGAAAGCCCGCCGCCCGGTGATCCTGGTCGCCAACAAGGCAGACCAGCTGCCCAACGACACGCGGCACCTCGCGTTCTACGAGCTCGGCCTGGGAGATCCGTTCCCCGTGTCCGCCGCGGTCGGGAAGAGCTCGGGCGACCTGCTGGACCGCGTCGTGGAGCTGTTGCCCGTGGCAGCGGAGGCGAGCGAAGAAGCCGAGATCCACGTGGCCGTCGTCGGTCGGCCTAACGTGGGGAAGTCGAGCCTGGTGAACCGGTTGCTTGGCGAGGAGCGGTTGGTCGTGGCGGATGAGCCGGGCACGACGCGGGACGCGATCGATACCCCGCTCAGCTATGAGGGGCACACCCTCGTGTTCATCGACACGGCGGGACTCCGCAAGCGCAGCAAGGTCGAGGACGACATCGAGTTCTACTCGACGCTCCGCACCTCGCGGGCCATCGAGCGCGCCGACGTGTGCGTCCTGGTCGTGGACGCGAAGGACGGGATGCACACCCAGGATCTGAAGATCGCCAATGACGCCTGGGAGCGCGGCGCGGCGATCATCGTGGCCGTGAACAAGTGGGACCTGATCGAGGAGAAAGAGACGAACACCGCGGCGCGGGGCCAGCGGGAAGTGGAGGCGCGGGCGCCGTTCCTGCAGTTCATCCCATTCCTGTACGTGTCCGCCCAGACCGGCCAGCGGGTGCCAAAGCTCCTCGAGCTGATCCTGGAGGTCGCCGGCGAGCGCGCCAAGCGGGTGCCGACGTCGGAGGTGAACCGCGTCCTCGAAGCCCTCGTGGACCGGCAACAACCGCCCCAGCCCGTGGGGGAGTCGGTCCGGCTGCTCTACGCGTCACAGATCGGCACGGCGCCGCCCCGGTTCGCCATCGTGTCCAATCGCCCCGAGGCGATCCCCGAGGCATACACGCGCTACCTTGTGAATGGCTTCCGGGAGGCGTGGCGGTTCACCGGCTCCCCGCTCAACCTCAAGCTCCGCCGCAGGCGGGAGACGGCGCGCCGATGAACGACGTCGGGCTGGCCATCATGCTCGTCCTCGCCTATCTGATCGGCGCCACGCCGACGAG
>WNGI01000976.1_pt1 | contig 22907 bp, 16 predicted proteins | sample 5400621 | NCBI WGS metagenome assembly WNGI01 (sample SAMN13153374, study PRJNA577476) | soil metagenome | isolation source: 20 cm soil or saprolite under Garry oak tree replicate 1 | place: USA:California | collected 2016-06-15
CAGCTCTTGAGCGCGGGAGCGGCCTGCGCCGTGGTTAAGCCCGCGCTTTCTTTGGCAAAAACGGTCCCGCAGGTGAAACATCCACCCGCGCCATCGCTAACGAGAATTGTGCGTTTGAGCTCGAACGAAAATCCTTATGGCCCTTCCCCGCACGCCCTCAAAGCGATGACGGATGCGTTCAACCTGGCTTGTCGTTATCCGGACGAACCGGCCGGCCTCTTGAGTGAAAGCCTGGCAAAACTAAACGGTGTTAACCCGAACCAAATCCTATTAGGAGATGGATCGGGTGAGATTCTGACGCTGTGCGCAGAAACTTTTACGGGAGCGCAGCGCGGTAAATTAGTCGCGGGCGATCCAACTTTCGAGGCCATCCTCCATCATGCCACCGTCAATGGAGCGGAAGTCGTCAAGGTTCCTCTCACCAATACCTTCGCGCACGATCTTGCCCAGATGAGCACAGTTGCAAATGCCGGTGTTGTTTACATCTGTAATCCGAACAATCCAACCGCCAGCATCACGCCGAAGAACGAACTAGCCGATTTCATCTCCAAGACATCGCCGCAAACGATGATTCTGGTGGACGAAGCTTACTTCCATTACGCCGATAGTCCCGACTACGAAAGCGTCATTCCTTTGATCAAGGATCACCCGAATCTCATTGTCGCACGCACTTTTTCGAAAATCTACGGCATGGCGGGATTGCGTTGCGGTTATGCTGTAGCACAGCCGGAGACTATTACGCAACTGAGCTCTCATCAAAGCTGGGATAGCGTCAATATTATGGCAGTAGCGGCGGCGGGCGCGAGTCTGAACGACCCCGACCAAGTTACAAATGGTCGGCGCCTGAATCAGGAAACCAGGTCGTTTGTGACTACTCAGCTCGACGCGATGGATTTCAAATACATCCCTTCGCAGGCGAATTTTGTCATGATTGATGTAAAACGCCCGGTCCTGCCGCTGATCAAAGCATTAAAAGAACGGAATGTGCAGGTAGGCAGATTATTTCCGGCATTGCCAAATCACATGCGCTTAACTGTCGGCAAAAAGAGCGAGATGGAAGCATTCCTGTCCGCCTTTCGTCAGGTCTTGGCCTGAAAAGCGGGCTCCGTTTGCACAGCCATCTTGGCTGTGGGGCCAGCGGGCATCTTGCCTGCTGATTCGCAGCAAGCTTGAATCACTTGAAGCTTGTGCCACAACTTGGCGCCGTCCCCTAGAACAGGGAGGATGATTTGGTTCTATCCAAATCCACTTATATTCCCGGGAAGTGGACGAAAAAGCCGCACAGGACTTGCTGCACCAACGATCATTTATCGGGCGTCCTATGCATTCCTCATTGCTCGCGAATGAACGCGACCCGGAAATTCGTTTCGACACAAAGAAACAGATTGCGGCGTTCACCAGCCAGATTTGCGAGGTCATCGTTGGCAAAACCGAGGCGGTAAAGCTGGCGGTCGCCTGTCTCCTCGCGCGCGGTCATCTCTTAATTGAAGACATCCCGGGAGTAGGTAAGACGACCCTGTCCCAGGCGCTGGCCCGTTCGCTCGGCCTCGTCTTTCAGCGTATCCAGTTCACCAGCGACCTGCTCCCAGCCGACATCCTTGGTAATTCAATTTTTGATCGGAACGAACAGCGTTTCGTATTTCATCAGGGACCGCTCTTTTCGCAGGTGGTGCTGATCGATGAAGTGAACCGCGCCACCGCCAAGACGCAAAGCGCATTGCTCGAAGCGATGGAAGAACATCAAATTTCGGCCGATGGGGTCACTTACGAATTGCCGCGGCCGTTTTTTGTCATCGCGACACAGAATCCACAATATCAGGTGGGAACGTTTCCACTGCCCGAATCGCAGTTGGATCGGTTTCTGATGCGAATCGAGCTGGGTGTGCCGGACCGCGCGAGTGAGCGGGCGATGCTTCTCGGGATGGATCGTCGCGAGATGCTCAAGGAATTGGATCCGGTTTTTGGCGCGGAAACATTGCTCGAGATTCAAGCAAAAGTGCGGACGATCCATACCTCGTCAGCGCTGCTCGATTATCTCCAGGATTTGCTGGACGCTTCGCGACAGCGCCATCGCAGCGGTTTGTCGCCGCGCGCGGGGCTGGCTCTGCTTCATGCGTCGCAAGCCTGGGCGATGATGAATGGGCGCGAAATGGTGCTGCCCGAAGACATTCAAGCGGTGGGGACCGCCGTCATGGCTCATCGGCTCGGACACGATATCGAGCAGTCCGGACAAAGCGGTCGCACGTTGGCCGATGCTCTGTTGAACAGCGTACCGGTGCCATGAGGCAAGGCGGATCTTCCGAGCGCAGATTGCCCCTTGCTCCAACCAGAAGTCTCGCCGGCCTGCTATTTGTGCTGGTCGCAATTTGGTACGGCGCCTCCAGTCAAAATAACGCCGCGTCATATCTGCTCTTGTTTGCTCTTATGAGCGTTTTTCTGGTTTCAATTCCGCGGACGCTTTCGAATCTGGGAGGCTTGCAAGCAACGGCCGAATCAATCAAACCAGCATTCGCCGGTCAGGAGGTTTCGCTGCCACTCGAGGTCACGAACGAATCGCGCGCCACTCGATACGGGATTGCCCTCACGCTGCCGGATTTGGGCGACGCCTGCGAACGTATCGACGAAATTCCCGCCGACAAAGCCACCCGCACCATACTTCGATTTCCCGCGGTGACCCGGGGCGAGCATGAGATCGGGAGAGTGCACCTGACCAGTGTCTATCCGCTCGGTTTTTTGCGAGTGCTGAAACAACTTCCGAGTGCGCAGCGTTACGTTGTTTATCCAAAGCCGGCCGGCGATCAGCGCCTGCCAGCCGAGACCGCGCGTTCGGGGCAATCCAGCTCGCGGAGGGAACTGGGAGAGGGCGACGATTTCGCCGGCGTGCGCGCATATGTGCGAGGAGAATCCCAACGCCACATCGACTGGAAGGCGGTCGCGCGCGGACAGGCATTGATGACAAAACAATTTACGGCCGAAGCTGACGGCCTGCTGTATCTCGACCTTGCGGCGGTGCGGCTTGACGATCTCGAAGCGCGGCTTTCGCAACTCGCGCTCTGGGTGATCGAGGCGGAACGTGCGCGACGTCCTTACGGGTTGCGTCTGCCTACGGTTGAAATTCGGCCGTCACTGGGCGAGCCGCATCTCCATCGTTGCTTGCGCGAACTGGCCCTGTTCAAATGAAGATACTTCGAAAACAAGACACACGCATCCCGCGACGACCGCTCTTGTGGCTGGCAGCGGCGTTGCTTTTTACGTTACCGCCAATGTTTGGGAGTCTCCCGTCCTGGGTGCCCTTACTGTTTTTGATCGCGCTCGCCGCGAAGTTCTGGATGGAACCGAAGGGTTATCGTCTCCGCTCCCTGGTTTGGAAATTGGTTCTCGTGGCCCTAATCCTGTCCCTGTTGTTCTTCAGCTACGGCTCGCTCAGGGGAATCGAGCCCGGCGTTTCCCTCATTGTTATGTTGACGTCGGTCAAGATTTTGGAAGCGCACACCGCACGCGAGTTCCACATCATGATCATGGTGGCGTGGGTTCTTTGCCTCTGCGGATTTTTTCTCTCTCAGAATCTCGCGATTGCACTTTGTCTGCTTATCGCCTTCACTCTGCTGCTCGTCGCGCTCATCCAGTTTCATCGCGGGTCATCATCCGCCTTTTGGCCACCAGTTCGCACCGCCGGTAAACTTCTCGCTCAAGCCGGGCCCCTTATTATTCTGCTGTTCCTTTTCTTTCCGCGCTTGAGTACCGGGTTCCGATTTCAGATCGCGCCGCAGCGTGGAGCATCGGCTGGCTTCTCCGACCGGCTCTCACCCGGGAGCGTTTCCTCTTTGGCTAATTCTTCTGAGGTCGCTTTCCGCGCCGAGTTTCCCGATGGCAAAATCCCTCCTCTCCGCGCGATGTACTGGCGCGGTGCCGTGATGTGGCACGGCGAAGGTTTGGAGTGGGAAGCGCCCAAAGCTCAGGTGGCACTGCCCTCCACCAGCCAAGGTCCGCCCCACGGGCAAGCACTTCGACAATGGATTACGATCGAGCCGCATGACGCAAGCTGGATGTTCGCGCTCGATTGGCCGGCGAATCCGCCTGCTGGTGCGAAGCTCGTGCCCGGTAATTATTTGTTGAGTAATCAACCGATCCACAAGCCGCGCCGATACGAAGTTGTATCTTATCCGGAAATTCCGAACAACCGGCTCCATTCCCGCGAACGCGAGCCCTTGCTCCAGGTACCCGCGGACACCAATCCGGCAGTGCGTGCATTGGCGCAGTCTTGGTCGGCCGAAAAAGCGGAGCCACGCGCGATCGTAAACAAAGCGTTGGAGTTTTTTCGTACCCAAGGCTTTCGCTATTCGCTTTCGCCGGGCGAATACAGAAAGAATGACCTCGAGGAATTCCTTTTTCATCGTCGCCTTGGATTTTGCGAGCACTACGCCGCCAGTTTCGCGACCTTAATGCGATTGGCCGGAATTCCAGCGCGCGTCGTTACTGGTTATTTAGGCGGCGAGTATAACGAGATTGGGCACTTCTTTCTCGTGCGACAAGCGGATGCCCATGCCTGGTGCGAAGTCTGGTTCCCGGACAGCGGATGGCAAAGAATCGATCCCACTGCCGTCGTCGCTCCCGATCGCGTGAATTTGGGATTCAACTCCTTTCTGGAAAGGCGCGGCGGCGCCGGTCAACTGGATTCCCAGAGCGTACTTGCGAGAAACCTCGCGCGCTGGCCGATATTCGGCAGAGCCCGACTCGGCTGGCAGACGCTTAGTTATGCCTGGGATACTCGGGTTCTTAGCTTCGATGGAGACGAGCAGGAATCATTTTTCGCGTCCATCGGAATAGCTGGGCAAGGACCAATCTTTTTCATTATTGGTACCTTAGCGGTTACGATTGCCCTGCTTGCTCTTTACGCAGGATGGACACACTTGCGGACTCGCCCTCGCGGCGACCGCGTTAAAATTGTGTACGAAAGCTTTTGCCGGAAGACGGCCAAGCTTGGAGCGCCGCGCGATCCATCGGAAGGTCCTCTGGACTTCTCGCGTCGAGCGACGGGTTTGTTGCCCACCGAATCCGATCGAATCCGCCGCATCGCGAAGGCCTATATTGCGTTACGCTACGCTCCTGCACCCGATCCGACCATGCTCGAACAATTCGCCAAAGAAGTGAACTTCTTTGTCCGCACGTCTTAATCCGGGGAGCGCAGGCTGCTAGCCTGCAGTTGCCGGCAGCTTGCCGGCAACATTTCGCACCGCGAACTTCTTTGTTGAAAAAGCGTCTCGGCAAGCTGCCGAGACGAACAGGCTGGCAGCCTGTGCTACCCACCCGGCAGATACTTTTCTGGAATTGGTGCGCTCGCATTTTCCTGCTGCCAGTAAATCGAGACGATCCACCAACGTTTGCCATCGTTGAATAGCTGGATGCTGTTGATCCCGCGCATAAATGGTTCGGGATCGTCCGGCTGGTGGCACGACTCGTAGGTGCTCCAGACATGCGCAATCTGCCCGAACTGTTCGGTGCGCCGCGCAATCTCTTTCTCGTAGAAGCCGCTCTTCTCAAAGAATGGCTCCACGCGCGCGATGTATCCCTCAATATCCAAAATGTGCGGCGCAAGATCGACACCTCCCGTCCCGGCCTGCATCGCCGTCGGGATCAAACGCGCACCTGGCATGTACAACGAACGTTCGCGGTCCCAATCGCGCTTCTCTCCCGCTGGGCCTGAAATTCCGTCGTAAGCAGCTGTGATGATCGAATCGATTGTTGCAACATCAGCGGGATTGGCTTCTGACTTCAACATTGGATGTTCGGTGTTGGGCGTTTTGCGTTTTGTTTTATGTCTTGATCGTCTCCAGAACTTTGCGAGCCGCGTTGTGCCCGGGGATGCCACTGACGGCGCCGCCACGTAGCGCGCTTGATCCGCAGAAAAGGACTTTCTCGTATTGGGTCTCGACGCCCCAAGTCCCTGCTTGAGCGTTCGTGGTTGCGAATGGCCAGGTCGGTGCGTCGTGAAAAATGTTCCCATGATACATTCCTAACGAGTCTTCGATATCAACCGGACTTTTGCTTTCGATGCAGAGAGTGCCGTCGCGGCCGACCGCGAGACAATCTTCCAGCGGCTCTTCCAGCCACTGGTTCATGCTGGCGAGGAATTTTTTCTCCGCTTCTTTCCGCAGCGTCCTATTGTCGCGCGCGAACAAGCTCCAGGGCACATCCAGCCCGAAGAGCGTCATAGTGTGATAACCTTGTTCACGCAAATCAGGAGCGAGAATGCTATCATCCGTGAGGGTATGACAATAGACTTCACAAGGCGTTTTGTCTGGTAGGCGTCCCTGCGCGGCCTGCCCGTAGCTCAGATTCATCTGCTCGTAACCTTCGTCACTGTGAAACGTTCCGCACCACGCTTCGGTCGCCGGGTGCTTTTTCGACTTCAACTTCGGCAGCCTGCGCAACAGCATGTTGATCTTGAAGACCGAGCCCTCATCGGTCGCGTCTGGTTGGAACGGCTTGCCGGTAAACTTCGCCAGCACGTTGCGACCGAAGTTCACGAGGACAAACCGCGCTTCGGTTGTCTCCTTTTTTCCCGCCATCTCGAACTCAACCGAGGAGCTTTTTCCATTCAATCCCAGAGCGCGTATCCTAATACCCGTTAGAAATTCAGCGCCGCTTCGGCGGGCCGCTTCTTCCAGTTCGCGCGCCACCCCGCCCATTCCTCCCACCGGCACCTTCCATTCTCCCGTTTTGTTTCCAATCAGATGGTAAAGAAAACAACGGTTCTGGACGAGAGATGGATCATGCGGATGCGTAAAGAGACCGATCTTCGCGTCGGTCAGGACAAGCCCGCGTACCAGATCATTTTGCAAATAACGCTCGATCGCAGCTCCGAGCGGCTCCTCCGCCAAACTGCGCCACGCTTCGCGCGAAATATCATCGACATCAAACCGGCGGCGAAACTCTTCTTTCGCGATCAGGGGTTCCAGCATGCTGTCCCAGGAATGCGTGGCGAAAACGCGCGAGAGATTATAAAACTTTTTTAACTGCTCAAACTCTTTGTTGCTGCCGGTCAGATCGATCATCGATTGGCGACCCACCTCGTCATCGAGATTGCTCAAGAGTAATCCATTATATTTTCCATTCTTGACATAAGGGGTGAAGGATCCGGTCGCGCGCCGCCGCAACTCGAGGTTCAACCCCAGATCGCGAATGATTTTCTCCGGAAACAGGCTAACGAGATAGGAATAGCGTGAGAGCCGGGCGTCATAATCGGGAAAGACTTTCTGCGAAGTAGTCGCTCCGCCGATGTAATCGTTTTTTTCCAATAAGAGCACACTAAGTCCAGCCCGCCCGAGATAACTGGCGGCCACCAGCCCATTATGCCCCGCTCCCAGAATAACGACGTCGTACTTCGATTTTATCCTGCTCATGCTCGTGCTCATGATCGATTAAACAATCAGAAGTTGAGTTCGCTTACGCCAACCCCCCGGGTATGGCAAGGGCAAAGCAGGACATGCGGAAGCATGTCCCCTCCGCCTTCGCAGAGCGCGGAACCACGACGAGGTGACGCACTTCTACGCGTCCAGGAGGAGGGGAAGCTCGCCCCTCCGAAAAGATAGAAACTTCATGCGCAGCCGATGTAACGATGTAACGCTTTTAACGATTCAACGCACATACCATGGATGCCTTCAGTTATCTTTCGGTCCTCATCTCGATCGTTCTGGCTTTGGGAATGACGCGGGTCCTAGCCGGCGTCGGGGAGATGCTGCAGGCGCGCTCGCGGCGCCGGCTTTATTGGGTGCATGCTGTCTGGGTGGCGAATCTGTTTCTGTATCTGGTGGTGGCGTGGTGGATTTTCTATCGCTGGCGCAACCAGCAGCAGTGGACATTTTTCCTTTTTATCTTTGTTCTGATTTCGCCCACGATTTTATACTTGGCTTCTATCGTCCTTTTTCCGCCCGAGTCTTCTTTGGACGAGTTCGTCAATTACAAAACTCACTATTACTCTAACCACCGCGCGTTTTTCGTCCTCTTTGCCCTGTTCACGCCAGTCGATTTCGTGGACACCCTGCTGAAAGGCATCCCACATTTTCTTGCCTTAGGGCCGCAGTACTTTATCAGCAACAGTCTCTATTTCGCTGGGCTAGTGACCGCTGCGGTTACGCAAAATGAACGCTACCACCAATGTTATGCCATCATCTTTCTACTGCAGACATTTGTGATTAGCTTCAGCATAATTCGCACGCTGGCGTGACTCATGGGCATGCTCCCTGACGTCCACGTCCGTTGCCTCGTCGTCGGCGGCGGACCAGCGGGCATGATGACTGGTTATTTGCTCGCACGTGCCGGAGTGGACGTCGTTGTTCTGGAAAAACACGCCGATTTTAACCGCGATTTCCGCGGCGATACCATTCATCCTTCTACTCTCGAGCTTTTGCATGAGCTCGGATTACTCGAGGAATTTCTTCGGTTACCCCACCAGGAACTGCGCGAAATACGCGGAATATTTAACGGTCACGCGGTTCCCATCGCCGATTTTTCGCGTTTGCCGACGCGCTGCAAATTTATCGCCTTCATGCCGCAATGGGATTTTCTCGACTTTCTCTCCAGCCAAGCAAAACGGTTTCCTACCTTTGCTCTGCACATGCAACATGAAGTCATCGATCTGCTTTTTGAAAGCGATCGGATTGCGGGCGTTCGGGTGAAAACTCCGGACGGCCAGCGTGAAGTGCGGGCTGACCTAACAATTGGCGCCGACGGTCGCCATTCGATTACGCACACGAAAAGTAATCTTGAGATGGATGAATTCGGCGTGCCGATCGATGTCCTCTGGATGCGGCTTTCCAAACGGGAAAACGACCCGCCACAATCGCTTGGCTTTTTTCGCCACGGGAAACTGCTCGTTCTCCTCGACCGGGGCGATTATTTCCAAGTCGGTTTTGTTATCCCAAAAGGCGAGCTCGACGCGATCAAGCAGCGCGGCCTGCCCGCCTTGCATCGCGACATCATTCGCCTCGGACCTTTCTTGGAAGATCGAATCACGGAGCTGGACGATTGGACAAAAATCAAACTCCTCACCGTCCAGATCAACCGTCTGCGAAAATGGTACCGCGAAGGCTTGCTTTGCATTGGTGACAGCGCCCATGCCATGTCGCCCGCCGGTGGCGTCGGCATTAACCTCGCGTTACAAGACGCAGTCGCGACCGCAAATTTGCTGGCGGCAAAGTTAAGAGCCGGGCCAGTGTCGGTCGCTGATTTGAAGCAAGTGCAAGAACGTCGCGAATGGCCTACCCGTGTAATCCAGACGATGCAGGCTTTCATTCACCGCCGAGTTGTGACGGGACGTGAATCCAAGAGCGGAGATTCGCTTCCAATTTTGCTCAAGCTCTTTCAATGGTTTCCGGCTTTGCGTTCGCTTCCAGCGCGCTTTATCGGCCTCGGCCCGAGACCGGAGCACATTCTCTAGCCTCTGGGAAATCAGGCTGGTCGCGGTGGTGTTATAATCAACCCCGAAAGCTTTCGGCGTTGGGCCCACAGCCAGAATGGCTGTGCTACAACCTCAAAACCGTTTGGCGCGAAACCGCTGCATAAGCTCGAGGATTTTCTCCCGCACCTCAAATAATTCGGCGCGAAACGAATCCAGTCGCTCGGGCGGAAGCAATTGTTTTTGGGCAACGTTATCCGCCGCTGCCATGCTGGTGTGCAAATAATTGAGCGCCCGTTTCAGGGCCGCGACAACGAACCCGCCGTCGCGAGAATCATCCTCGTCATAAGCGAGGCTATCGAGCGCGCCCGCGATTTTTGCGCCTGCCGTCTGAAACTGAAAAACCATTTCGAAGAGATCGCTATCGCCATTGTCCTCAAGCAGACCGCGATCATCGCAAAAATGCCACATTGCGACTCCGCTTTCGAAGGCACGTTTCGTCAGCGGATGATGAATGTGGCCATCTTTGTCGCGCACCCAATCGACTCCTTCGGTCAACGGATTGGGCTCCAACGGCGGAATCTCTTCTCGTTCGCGCTTGGGAAGTGCTCCCCGCTCGTCCGCTTCCAACGCCTCCTCCAGCCAGGTCCAACCCATCTCGCGCGCCACGATTTTTTCGCGATCCGGATGCCCTTCATACTTTTCGAACAGCTTCATGTACTTGTCCGTGCGCGCGTCCGATTCGCGCATGAACTTCTCGTAACCGAATTCATCCAGCGGTTGTTCATCCTCAATTTCAAATTCCCTTTCTTCAGGATCCGGCAAATCGATTTGATCGAGCTGTTCCAGCCAGGCGCGCAGCGCCTCATGGCAGGAAGCAATTTGCTGCTCCTCATCTTCCGGCGAAAGCTTCCACTCCGCCGGTGAAACATCGATTTGATAATTGCTACTCTCAATCACCACACGACCATTGGCTTCGCTGAACCATTCCAGATAAAGGGCATTGGCAGAATGTTCTGGTGGCTGCGTACCAGATCTCGTTAGGCGCGTCGCTTCTTCCAGCGGCACATCGATCACCCGCACTTTGCGCGAAGCCGTGATCTCGCCGGCAACACCACGCTGCAAAAGCGCGGGCAGGCTCTTCTCTTCCTCCGTTGCCAGCGGATGCGGATTTTCAAATCGCACGACACATCCCGCCAGATCGCGTAAACAATTTCCCGTCAACTCCAGCGTCAGCGGCCGCTCGACCCCGACCAGTGTGATCCATCCCTCAACGCGTCCGCGCCGGCGATTATCGATCTCGCCCCGGAGAACGCTTTGATGAATACGTAACGCCATTAGCAGAATACTCCTGCGCAAGGACGATAACGCAAACCACCTGTCATTAACCACGCGCTCCGCGGCAATCTGTCGCCCAAGGTGTTGAACCGATCGGCTTCTGATCACAAACCGCCATCTAATTCCGGGTTGCGATATGTAAGGTAAAAGCTAACAATTCTATGAGTGATTGCCTCATAGCGATGTTGGTCAAAACCCGTCAATGAGCATTTCTCACAAGCACAAGTTCATCTTCATTAAAACGGTCAAGACCGCGGGTACAAGCCTTGAAGTATTTCTCTCTCAGCATTGCGGTCCAGATGATGTCCTTACCCTGTTCGACCCTCCCATCGAGGGACACCAGCCGCGTAACTACAACGGATCCGGTGACCACATCTCTGAAATCCTGCGCATCCCATTCGGACCGCGGTCTGCCTGGCGGTGCCTTCTTGCTCGACGTGAGCGTTTTTATAATCATATGCTGGCCTGGCTCGTTCGGCTACGCATTCCTCCCACTGTTTGGAACAGCTATTTCAAGTTCTGCGTCGAGCGCAACCCGTGGGATAAAGTTTTGTCGCATTATCACATGCACGCCTACCGCCTTGGCGGCGCCCTTTCCCTCGAGCAATACTTCGCCAGAGCCAAGTTCCCGATCAATTACCCGCGTTACACCGATCCGTCCGGATCAAGAATTATCATCGATCGAGTTGTTCGCTATGAAAATCTGATCGATGAGCTTAGCGAGATTTTTGCGCGCTTGAACCTGCCGTTTGAAGGCGACCTCGGGATCAGAAAAAAGGGTCATTTCCGAATCGATCGCACACCGTATCAATTCGTATTTAGTCCGAAGCAACGCCAGATTGTGGAAAGAGTATTTGCCCGAGAAATCCAACTTCACGGCTACCGTTTCCAACAAGTCCCTACTGCTGAACCCACAGCGCAACTCTGAATGCTTCCCCTTCGATGTTCAGTGTTCGCTGTTGAATGTTTCTCTTCTCCCGATGGGAGAAGGTTAGGATGAGGGTATTCGACCGCAATCTGCGTCGCCAACGCCACTTTGAAACGCCTGTTAACATTTAAGTGTTGCAAGTGCGACATTTGAATGTTAACTGGCCCAATTGTGACTTCCGGCGCTCGTCTGGGAACCACGCGTGTTAGCTAGGCGTGTTTTAATTCAACGACGGGTCGTCGGGCGCCGCGGCCAGCAATTTGAACCACGGGCCTAACCGGCGCATGATGTCGTACCAAAGCCTGGGCAACCGGTCGAGTTTCATTGCGGCGCGGTTCGGTTTGCGAATGACCCAGGCATTTTGCTTCATCTCCGCTTCGAGTTGGCCCGCCCCCCACCCCGCGTAGCCGATGAATGCGCGCACTGAATTGGGATCTTTCCCGAGCTTTTCGTTTGCTTCTTCAGCATCCACATTGTGATTCAGTTTGAGGCCTTCCCCGGTCTTCCATTCCAACGAAGCAAAAATCAAACGATCGCGACCGACCGGTCCGCCAAAAAATACTGGCACTTTCTCCAAGGCGTTCAGCGGCGTTTCCGTTACCACTTCGCTCACCTGTTTTTCGAGCGGCCGATTCAAAATCACGCCGACCGCGCCATCATCGGCGGTGTGAGCCGAAATGAACAAGACGGCGCGGCGAAAATTTGGATCAAGCATGCTGGGATGCGCCACCAGCAACGAACCAGCGTAACTTTCTGCCCTCTCCTGAGGTAATTCGCGCACGATTTTATGTAAAAGCACCAGCGAATATCCGCAAGTCCAGTATCCGCCGCCCCGTCATCCCGAGCGCAGTCAAGAGATCCCGATGAAGTCAGTTTTAAGCTTCCGCGTCGGGACGACAATGCTAATTTTTTACGCGGATGAGTTGCCGATTGCACATTTGATAAATGGTATCTGCTGTGATTTCATCGCGCCACGGCATCGCCGTAGCCGTAACCAGCTTCTGCGAATCCGCTGGCAAATTATCAAGCAATGCGTTGCGGCGTTCGGGATCGAGTTCGCCGAAAATGTCGTCAATCAAAAGCAATGGCGCTTTCCCGTCGCTCGATCTTTTCAGCGCGTCCGCTTGCGCGATTTTCATTGCCAGCACAATTGTCCGCTGCTGCCCTTCCGAGGCGAATTGCGCCGCCGGTAAATCGTCGACGAGCAATTCCAGATCGTCGCGATGTGGACCGACAATTGTCTGACGTAAACGGATTGATTCGCTATGCGACCGCCCGAGATCGCCGCCGAAATCGTCGCTGCTGGCGCCGGGCAGAAATCGCAGCGCGAATCTTTCGCGACCGGCGCTGATGCGCCGGTAGGCCTGCGTCGCCAGCGGGGCGAGCATTTCAGTTAATTCGGCGCGCAAACGCAGCAGCACTCGACCATGTTCAATTAGCGGGGCGTCGTACGCCGCTACTTCACGCGCGCGCAGCATAGGCGATTTCAAGAGCGCGTTACGCGCGCGCAGGGCGCGTTCGTAAGCCCGCAATGCCGGCCGATAACTTCCATCGATTTGCGCGCCGAGAAAATCCAGGTAGCGGCGCCGAGCTTCCGAACCACCGCGTACCAGTTCGATATCAGCATTCGCCAGCGAAACCACGCGCCCAATTCGCAAATATTCGCTCAATGTTCTCTGCTCGATCTCATCAAACTTCACCCGGCGTCGCAACGCGCTGTAGCGAAACTCAAGTTCGTGCTCTTCGAATTTGCCGCGGACTTCGAAAAATTTTTTACCGATTTGGATCACCGGCGCGAGCGACGAAGAGCGCTGCGATTGCAAACGCAGAAGGATACAGGCTGCTTCCAATATCGTAGTTTTTCCCTCGCCATTTGCGCCGAGAAACAAATTGAAAGCAGGACCGATATCGATCAACACGCCTTCGAAGCAACGGAAATTGCGCAATCGCAAACTCGTCAGCATTTAGGAATTTTTCTGATTGCCTATCCGTGTCATTCGCATTATTCGCGGTCAAACTCTTGATTCGATAACCGGGCAAGATGCCCGGTTGCCCCACAGGCTGGAAGCCTGTGCCACGAGCGCCCTAAAGCATGATCAGCTCGAGCCGGCTTTTCATTTCCGCCGGGACGCGATCCCGATGATAAAAACTTCCGCTGATCGGCGTGATATCCGCAGGCCCTAATCCAACCGCAGCCGGAATGAAATTATCATTGCAGAAAATGCCATTGGTCGGGTCGAGTCCGACCCAGCCGGCCCCAGGCAAAAAAACTTCCGTCCACGCATGCAACGAGCCTTCGGCGCGACGAACTTCCTCATCCGTTTCACGCAAATATCCGGAGACAACTCGCGCTGCCAGACCGAGATCGCGCAGCAATTCCGCCAGCAACACCGCGGTATCGCGGCAAGCCCCCCGTTGCCGACGCAATGTTTCGGCCGGCGATTGCGCCGCGCCTTCTTCACGGCGCTCATACGAAATTGTCCGGTGAAGAGTCTTCGTTAATTCCACCAAGGTTGCCACAGTTTCTCGCGGCGATTCCCGGGACGGCGGCTTCCAGTCGGAGAACGAAATGGACTCGCCAGTTTGGCGTTTGCAATAAGCGCAAATAATCGAGGCGATATCTTCCTCGTAGTTGAAGGGCATTTGGACAGCGCGACGGGACAGAACAAAATCGAAAGGATTTTTTTTGGTCGCCTCCACATCCAGAGTCAACCGCAGCTCCAGCATTTCCGACGGCTGATCGAAAAAACAGGAGGCGACGACATTATCGAAAACATCGCGTCCAAAGCGCACCGTCGTTCCCGGTTTGGTTTGAAACTCGAGCCGGGTTATCTGTAGAAACCGATCGGTCCGGGGAAACAGACGCACGTCGTGCGGAGAGAACCTGACCGCCCGGTCGTAGCGGTAAATTGTTTCGTATCGAATCCCGATTTTCACCTGGCAGATTATGGCATCTAGACAGACCGAATGCATTTAGGCTAAAATTTTGTTGCGGGCCGCGCCAAGCTCATCTACTGGACGAGAAGCTTTCCAAGATTGTTCTGGGGGGAACAGCCGCCCTTCGCGTCCTTTCGGGCGTGGGGGGCGGTACTTCCTTCTGATGACGGCGCCGCCATCTTTCTCCCGACATTTCAATTGGACGCTGGCGTTTACCATTATTGGGCTGAGCGCGATCGCCGCGGGAGTTTTTGTCTTTAACCGCTGCGCTTCATTGCCCGGACGCACGACCAAGGAAACGGTCGACCAAATGGAGCGGGTCGGTCGCGATTTGCGCGATGCGATTGTGCAGATCACACAATTGCAGCCGCGCGTCACCGTCAACAATCGCGTCTATTTTGAACAAACCTCACCGATCGCCGAGCTGGCGCTAATTTCCCAAAAACTCGAAGTCGAGCACGAGTTCCTCCACACTTGGGCCGGAAGCACCAAACGGCTGCGTTTGCACGGGACTTACACGGCTAAAGCCGGCTTCGATTTGCGTCAGGAATTCAGTGTCACTGTTACGCCGGAAGCGACCATCGTTCGTTTGCCGCATGCACAAATTCTCGGTGTCGAACAAAACGTGGTCGAACTGCTGGCCTACGAGAATGGTTTTTGGAATCCAATTTCTGGCGCTGACGTGCAAGCGGAGTTGGCTACTCTTGGCAAACTGGCGCGTGATCGGGCCGCCGCGCAAAATCTTTCGGCCGAAGCCGAAGAATCGTTTCGGACACAACTGAAAGGCCGTATCGGCGACACGCCGCCGGTGCAGGTGATTTTTTACCCGGCGCCGAGGTCCGATTGATGCGCCTTTCCGCCGGCGCAGTTGCGCGTTAGAACATTCGCCATGTCGCTATGGAAAAAACCACTGCTCGCGCTCGGTTTTGTTCTGCTGGCGCTTGTTCTTCTGAACTTTGTTGTGCCGCCGTTGATGGAGCACAGCATCGCAGCCTGGCTCCGCTACGAAGCGCGACGTTCCGGACTCGTTCTCGGTTTTTCCGAAATTCGCGCTCCGCTCTTTCGTCCAGTCGAAATCCGTGAGCTGAAGATTGTCGGCGCCGGTCTCGATGCCGAACATTTCGAGTTTGACGCCGGACGCATCGAAGCCGGTCTCAGTTTTGCCGCATTTTTCGGTGGATCGGAAAAGTCACACCTCCTCTCTTCGCTTCGGGTGGAGCATGCAAAATTTTTCATTCGTGGCCGCGCGCCACTCTCGGCCGGTCCCATTGATTGGACCGCGCTGGCCAGATTTTTGCCGGAACGTTTCGAGATCTTTGCCGATCAACTCCGACTCGAGCAACCGTTTTCTTTGCTGGCGTTTGAGGATACAAAAGTTTCCGCGAGTAAAGGGAACAGCGGAATAGTTTCTATTGGCGCGGTTGAAATGCGCGCGCCGTTTTTGGAAAAACGTTTCGCGCATGTTCGCGGCATGACACGCTGGCAGGACGACCGGCTTTCCATTGGTTCGATCAATCTGCTGGAGGGTTTCACTATCGATTCACTCGTAATCGATCTCACCGGTTTGCGCGCCGGGCGCGTCGGCACGGATCTCGGCGTGTCCGTTTTGGGTGGCAAAATGCGCGCGAATATTGCGACCGAACGCCCCGGCAAAACGCGACTGTGGGAAGCGGCCGGCACGGCATCAGGAATTTCCCTTCCACAAGTTGCCAGCGCTTTGGGTTTGACCGTGCCGGTCCAAGGGATGGTCCGCGGATCGAAGTTCACTTTCCGCGGTGATCCACGCGACTTCCTCAACGCCACCGCGTCGATCTGGATGGAATTGACTGGCTTCAGCTGGCGCGAGCGCAAGGCCGACGTCATCATGCTGGGAGCGAATTTTTATGGACACACCGTCCAATTGCAGCAGCTCTTTATTAAACAACGCCGCAACGAATTGACGCTTAGCGGCGAAACCGCCATCGGGACAGAGTGGCTTAATCCGGATTTTCGCGGCGACATTTCCGCATCAATTAATGATCTCGGTCAATTTGCGGAGCTGTTCGGCGCCAGGCCGGAAGTGTTTGCCGGCAAGGTGGCGGCTCGCGGTCGCATGCATGCCCACGAGCGAACCGTTGACGGCGACCTTGCTCTCACCGGCGACGGCTTAAAAATTTTTCGGATACCGGTCGATTCGTTAACGGCGCGAATTGGTCTCGAGGCGGGACGAGCGCAGGTGGATCAATTGGAATTTAAGCGCGGTGAAGATTTTCTGCGGGCGCAGGGAAAGATCGATCTCGCGCAGAAAAAATCATTCACGCTCTCGGCGGAAAGTTGGTGTCATGAACTGCGCGACTACGCTCTGGAATTCCCAATTATCGGAACGTTGTCCGGCGCTCTTTCAGCCAAGCTTACTGGCGCCGGCGACGAAAATAGTTTCAGCAGCACCGTTTCCGGGGAAACCAATCAATTCTCTTTTTCTGCGCAAACCAACTGGCGCAGTGATGCCATTGCCGTCAATTCACTCAAGATAGAACTGAGCGACACCGCCGAAGCGGAAGTGAAGGGAACGATCGATCTCACCGATCCAAAACATTTTCGCGCGAATCTTTCTTCAGCGAACGAATTGCGCTGCAATGGACCATTTGCCGACAACAGTTGCGCGCACGGTCTTGACTTGCATGAGGGCGAAACTGGCTTGCCCTTCTCCGAGATTACGCTTGATGGACGCGATCTCACGCTGCGTCAATCGTCTCCGTCGGCTGTTGCGCAATCGATCACGTTCTGCGACGAAGGTGAGCCAGGTCAGCCGGTCCAGATCAATATTCCAAAGCTCGTGGAACAGCCGCCGCCGCCGCCGCTTCCTTCCGCTGCTCCGCTTCCCTCGCCCGCTCCTCCACCGCCGTAATCAGCCAACGCTGCAATTGTTCTTCGAGCTCGGCCGTGACCGAAACATGAAATGCTGCGCCGGCATCGACTCGCAGCGTTTCTCCTTCGGCCGTCTCGAAAATCAATTGCACCGGCCGGTGACCCGGCGAAGCCGCTAGCAACGCCTGAACCTCCCGCAATTCAGCACTACCCGCATTCGCCGAAAAATGCAGACAAAGTGGCGGCGTCACGACGCCGGCTGGGTTTGAAGCGCGCGGAACTTCGAACGAGAGGAGGCGCAGTTTTTCCGCTGTCGCCCGCAACGATTCATCGCGCAGATCGAGTTTGCCGCGGACCCCGACGACATTTCCCGGCACCAACTTTTCCGCGCATTCGAGATAAAGCTCGTTCCAAACTACCAGCTCAAGGGTGCCCGTTAGATCTTCCAGCCAGGCAACGGCGAACGGTTTGCCTTCTTTCCTGGTAAATTTCTTGTCCACCTGCGTAATCGCGCCCGCGACCCGGAAAGTCGAGCGATCAGAGAGTTCACCGAGCGATGCAATTGATTGATATTTTCCGTTCGCAATAACATCAGCGTAGGCATCGAGCGGGTGTCCGGTGACGTAAAAACCGAGCAACTCTTTTTCGTAACTCATTTTCTCGCGATCGCTCCATGGAGTGACGGATCGCTTTCGCGCGGGCGCAACATGTTCATGCGCGTCCCCGAAAAGTGAGACCTGTCCCGCCATCCGATCGCGATGCGCCGCGGCCGACGAGGCCAGCGCATCATCGATACAGGCGAAAAGTTCTGCTCGTTCGCGATGCAGAAAATCAAACGCGCCACATTTGACCAAAGATTCCAACATTTTGCGATTGGCGATACGGGAATCGAGCCGGCTGCAAAAATCTTCCAGCGACTTGAAGCCGGCGCCGCGCTCGCGTTCGCGCATGGCAAGCTCCATCGCTCCTTCGCCGACATTTTTGATCGCTGCCAGCCCAAAGCGGATGGCGCGCCCCTGTAGCGGCGGGCTATGACCGCCGTTTTCGATTTCTTCGTCTTGCGGTCGGCGGTCATAGACCGCCGCTACAGTCTCTGGCACGAACTTCAACCCGCTGCGGTTCACGTCCGGCGGCAGGATGGTAATGCCCATCCGTTTGCATTCGCTCACCAGCACCGAAATTTTTTCGGTGTTATTGATTTCGTTCGAGAGCAAACCAGCCATGAATTCGACCGGATGGTTCGCTTTCAAAAACGCCGTCTGATAACTGATCAGCGCATAGGCCGCGCTATGGCTCTTGTTGAATCCGTAGCCAGCAAATTTTTCAAGCAAATCAAAAATCGCGTTCGCCTTTTTCTCCCCGATCTCGTTGGTGCGTGCGCAACCGGCAATGAAATTTGCGCGCTCTTTCGCCATCTTTTCCTTGTCCTTTTTGCCCATGGCGCGCCGCAGCAAATCCGCCTGCCCCATCGAATAACCAGCCAGCTTGCTCGCTGCCGCCATCACCTGTTCCTGGTAAATCATCACGCCATAAGTGTCGGCGCAGATTTCCTCCAGGAGCGGATGCTCGTATCTAATTTTCGTTAGCCCCTTTTTCCGCTTGATGTAATCACCGATCAATTCCATCGGCCCCGGTCGATAAAGCGCGATCAGTGCAATGATGTCGTCGAGTTTCCGCACGTCGAATTGCTTCGAGACCGACGTGATCCCGCCCGATTCCATTTGAAACAAGCCAATGGTTTCGCCCCGGTTATAGAGCCCGAAGGCGGCCGCATCATCCAGCGGAATGTTCTTGAGCGAGAAGCCGGACACATTTTTTCGAATCAACGTCACCGTGTCCTCGATCACGGTCAGTGTCTTCAATCCCAGAAAATCCATTTTCAGCAGCCCGAGGTCGTTCAATGGATTCATCGAGTACTGGCTGACGATGTCGTTGCCTTTGACGTCACGGCAGAGCGGCACGTACTCGGAAAGATCGCGATCGCTGATCACCACTCCCGCCGCGTGCACCCCGGCGCTGCGGGAAAGTCCTTCCAACGCGGTCGCGTATTCCATCAACTGCTTTGTCTGCGACTCGGTTGCGACTGCGCGTTTCAACTCCGGATTTCTCTCGACCGCGGAATTCAGGGTGATGTTCAACTCGTTCGGGATCATTTTCGCGATCCGGTCACCGTCCCGCACGCTCAGTCCCATCACCCGCGCCACATCGCGCACCACGCTGCGCGCTTTCAACCGGCCGAAAGTGATGATCTGCGCCACCCGACGCTCACCATATTTCTGCCGGACGTATTCGAGGACTTCGCCGCGACGCGCCTCGCAAAAATCCACATCAATATCGGGCGGAGAAATGCGCTCGGGATTGAGGAAACGCTCAAAGATTAGTCCGTTCTGCAACGGATCGATGTCGGTGATCCCCAGGACATAAGCGACAATCGAACCGGCAGCAGAACCCCGACCCGGTCCTACCGGGATTCCGCGCTCTCTGGCAAAATGGATAAAGTCCCAAACGATTAAGAGATAACTAACAAAACCCGTTTTTTCCAGAACATCGACTTCGTAATCGAGCCGCTTGATTAATTCCTGATCGTTGGCCGCGCGTTCGCCGTAACGCTCGTGCAGCCCCTTGTAACAAAGCTCGCGCAAATAACCTTCACGCGTTTTTCCCGGCGGCACCGGATACTCAGGATACTTCGATTTACCGAACTCGATTTCCAGATTGCAACGATCCGTGATTTCGAGCGTGTTCGTGATCGCCTCCGGAAAGTCGCGAAAGATTTCGCGCATTTCAGCGGGCGATTTGAAATACAGCTCAGGCTCATAACGCATTCGCTGTTGGTCCTCAATTTTCGCGGCCGTATTGATGCAAAGAAGAACGTCGTGCGCTCGGTGATCGCTGCGCCGGAGGAAGTGAACATCGTTGGCCGCGACCAAACCGAGACCGAATTCGCGGGCGAATTTCGGCAGGTGCGCATTGCATTGCTTTTGCTCGGCCATGCCGTGGTCGTGCAGTTCGATGAAAAAATTTCGCGGGCCGAAAATGTCGCGATATTCCGCAGTCAGATTTTGTGCTTTTTCAATGTTGTCGACTTGAAGAGCGCTATTGATCTCACTCGCAAGACATCCGCTCAGTCCGATCAGACCGTCGGCATGCGCTGCGAGCAATCCCTTGTCGATGCGCGGTCGATAATAAAAACCATCGAGATGAGCCGCCGAAATCAGCTTCACCAAATTGCGATAGCCGGTCTCGTTTTCCGCCAGCAGGGTGAAATGAAAGGTGGATTCGCGTGATGGTTTTTCTTTGTATGAGCCGCTGGTGATGTAGGCCTCGCAACCGATGATCGGTTTGATCCCCGCCGCCTTGGCGCATTGGTAAAAATCGATCGCCCCAAAAAGATTGCCGTGATCGGTGATCGCCACCGCCGGCATTTTCATTTTCACTGCTTCGTTCATCAGCTCTCGCATCCGCACCGCGCCATCGAGGAGCGAGTATTCGGTGTGCAGATGAAGGTGAACGAAAGAATCTCGGGGCATCGAGCGTCAGTATTCAGCGAAGAGAATTTTTCGCAAATTTACCCAGCATTTCATCGCAATTTCTCGTGCGCCCCGGCAATTTTCGTCTTCCCGAGCGCAAGCGAGGGACCTCCCCGACGGCCATTGATCACACAAGCCCATTGGGTGATCGCTGCTCCGATCGCGGGCTCCCTTGGCCGCCATGGCGCCCCCGGATCACATTTCTTTTATTCTCGCAAAATCGTAATTGCATCGGGCGTGTCGCGTTGCTAAGAGAGCGCGTGCCGCGATCAGCTTTGGCTTTGCAAAGAGGCGCGCGCACGCAAGTTTACCCGCAATGAAAAAACTCGAAGCGATCATCAAGCCCTTCAAACTCGAGGAAGTGAAAGAGGCCCTGGCCGAGCTCGGCATCGAGGGCATGACAGTGACGGAAGTGAAAGGTTTTGGCCGACAGAAAGGGCACACTGAAATTTATCGCGGCAGCGAATACACCGTTGATTTTCTGCCCAAAGTGAAAGTCGAAGTCGTGCTCGCAGACGACATGGTGGATAAAGCCGTCACCGTGGTGGTGAGCGCGGCCAAAACCGGCAAAATCGGCGACGGCAAAGTTTTTGTTCTTCCGGTCGAGCACGCAGTCCGCATCCGGACAGAAGAGATCGGCGAAAAAGCGGTGTGAGGCGCAGGGACGCCTGCGTTGAACCCGTAAAAGCGCTAAAGAGATGAAGCGTTCCAGGAATTTAACAATTCACTTTTCAACTTCCACCCATTGATGTTTTCAAACCGTTTCAACGCATCAACGCTCCAACCAACCCCATGGCTAAAGATAAAAAGACCCCGTCCGACGTTTCCAAAATGATCAAGGACCGCGAGGTAAAACTCGTGGATTTCAAATTCACCGATCTCCCCGGCACCTGGCAGCATTTCACCACCACGCTCACGGAATATAACGAAGATATTTTTACCGACGGCCTCGGCTTCGATGGCTCGAGCATTCGTGGATGGAAGGTGATCAACGCCTCCGACATGCTCGTCATTCCCGATCCGGCCACGGCGTGGATCGATATTTTTAATGCCGAATCAACGCTCTCGTTAATCTGCACCATCGTCGATCCGATCACGCGCGAACCGTACGATCGCGACCCGCGCGGCCTCGCCGAAAAAGCCGAGGCTTATTTGAAAAGCACCGGCATCGCCGATACCGCGAATTTCGGACCGGAAGCGGAATTTTTCATTTTCGACGATGTACGCTTTTCTGCCGCGTCTAATTCCGCCTTCTACCAGATCGAGAGCACCGAAGCGCATTGGAACAGCGCGCGGGAAGAATTTCCCAATCTCGGTTACAAGATTCGTGCAAAGGAAGGTTATTTTCCGGTGCCGCCAGCCGACACCTTGCAGGACATTCGCAATGAAATGTGTCTCGAGCTGGAGAAGGCGGGCGTTCCGATCGAGCGCCAACATCACGAAGTCGCGACCGCGGGTCAGGCTGAGATCGACATTCGCTTCGCCCCGATGAAAGAGATGGCCGACCACATGCAGTATTACAAATACATCGTGCGCAATGTGGCCAAGCGGCACAACAAAACCGTCACCTTTATGCCCAAGCCACTCTTCGCCGATAATGGCAGCGGCATGCATACCCACATCTCGCTTTGGAAAGGCGATAAACCGCTTTTCGCCGGCAACGGTTACGCTGGATTGTCCGACACCGCGCTCTTTTTCATCGGCGGAATTTTGAAACACGCCCCCGCGCTCACCTGCATCACGAATCCGACGACCAACAGTTACAAACGGCTCGTCCCCGGATTCGAGGCGCCGGTCAATCTCGCTTATTCCGCGCGCAATCGTTCCGCCGCGATCCGCATTCCTACTTATTCAGCCAATCCGAAGTCGAAGCGGATTGAGTTTCGCACGCCGGATTCAGCAGCGAATCCCTACCTCGCCTTCGCCGCAC
>WNGI01000977.1_pt1 | contig 22901 bp, 19 predicted proteins | sample 5400621 | NCBI WGS metagenome assembly WNGI01 (sample SAMN13153374, study PRJNA577476) | soil metagenome | isolation source: 20 cm soil or saprolite under Garry oak tree replicate 1 | place: USA:California | collected 2016-06-15
GCGAAATCTTGGTGGAATCGTATTCCTCGACCTTCGGGATCGGGCTGGACTCGTTCAGGTATCCTTTGATCCGAAGTGGTCAGCTGCGGACGCAATCGAGCGTGCCGGCAAGCTCGGGCTCGAGACGGTAATAACTCTCGAAGGTGAAGTCGCAGCGCGTCCCGTCGAGATGAGAAACGCGGACATGGACACCGGCGAGATCGAAGTCAGAGCGAGCGACTTCCGAATCGTCGGACCGGCGGAGACTCCCGCCATTCCGGTAGCGCGGGGAAGGGGCGAAAAGCTGCCCGCCGAGGAGCTGCGTCTCAAGCACAGGAACCTGGACCTTCGTCGCAGCGAGTTGCAAAGCAATCTGATTCTCCGGCACAAGCTCCAGCAGACCACGCGTCGATTCCTTGATGAGCGGGGCTATCTGGAGATAGAGACTCCGATTCTGTCGAAACCGGCGCCCTCGGGGGCGCGCGATTACGTCGTACCGAGCAGAGTGCATCCTGGCGAGTTCTACGCTCTGCCACAGTCTCCGCAGGTGTACAAGCAGCTGCTCATGATCTCCGGATTCGACCGTTACTTCCAGATCGCGCGCTGCTTCCGCGACGAGGATTTGCGGGCCGACCGGCAGCCCGAGTTTACTCAGATCGATATCGAAGCTTCGTTCATCACATCTGAAGACATCTTCTCACTCACAGAAGGACTGCTCTCGGCGTTGTGGAAGGACGCTGGGCACGAGATTCCTCCAACGTTCGAACGGCTGCGCTACGCCGACGTGATGGAGCGATTCGGAATCGACCGCCCGGACACTCGGTACGCTCTGGAGCTGTTCGACGCCAGCGAGGCATTTAAGGGATCCGAGTTCGGAGTGACGAACACTGTACTCGCAGCCGGCGGGCGCGTTCGCGGGCTGAAAGTCCCGGGCGGCGTCGCGCTTTCACGCAAGCAGCTCGATGAGATCGAAGGCATCGCGAAATCCGCTGGCGCCGGCGGTCTCATCCGACTCAAGCGTGGGGCCGCCGGACTCGAAGGACCAGCCGCCAAGTTCCTGAGCGAGAGCGGCGCGCAGCGCCTGGCCATCGGAGAGGGCGAGCTGTGTTTGCTGGTCGCGGGCCCCGAGCATGTCAGCAATCCGGCATTGGACAGGGTGCGTCAGGATGTCGCCCAACGGCTCTCTCTAGTGCCGGAGAACAAGCGATCATTTCTGTGGGTCACAGATTTCCCACTGTTCGGCCGCGAACAAGACGGGACCTTGAGCTCCGTTCATCACCCGTTCACGTCGCCTCATCCCGACGACCTCGACCTCCTCGATTCGGAGCCCGAAAAAGTTCGCGCGCTCGCCTACGACGTCGTGTTGAACGGATTGGAGCTCGGGGGAGGAAGCATTCGAATCAACGATCCCTCGCTTCAACGGAAGGTCTTGTCGCTCCTCGGCATCGGTGCAAAAGATGCCCAGCTGCGCTTCGGATTCCTGCTCGATGCGCTGAGCGCGGGAGCCCCTCCGCACGGCGGAATTGCATTCGGGTTCGACAGGCTTGCGATGGTGCTGGCTGGCGCGTCTTCTCTTCGGGACGTGATCGCGTTCCCGAAGACTACCGCGGCGAGGGCGCTGTTCGAGGACGCGCCGTCGGCCGTTCCACCCGAAGACCTGAGGGATCTCCATCTTCAGACAATGACAAGTTGACGTGAGCGAAGAGACAATAATTCAGCGCCTCTCGACTGAAGGGGCGGACATGCTGACGCTGGCCGGCGTCAACGACGAGAACCTGGTCGAGCTGGCGCGTCAAACGGGGGCCAAGATTGCTCTCCGCGGCGAGACACTGGCAATCAGCGGAAATGCGGAATCAGTCGCGCGGGCCATGCCCATCGCCCAGCGAATGATTGACACTGCCAAACAACAGATGCCCATGACCGCGGACGACGTTCTCCGCATGAGCATCGAGGGGCCGCGCGAGGGGAACGGAAACGGTGTAGATAGCGAGACGCGCATCGTTCTGCCTGGTATCCGAAAAATCATTCAGGCCAAGACGAGCGGCCAGGCCGAGTACATGAAGCTGATGGCGGAGAACGACATCGTGGTCGGCATTGGACCCGCGGGCACGGGCAAGACTTATCTCGCTGTTGCGGCGGCGGTCGATGCGCTCGCGCGCAAACGCGTTCGTCGCATCGTTCTCGCGCGTCCCGCCGTTGAAGCCGGCGAAAGTCTCGGATTCCTTCCCGGAGACATGCAGCAGAAGGTCGATCCCTATCTACGGCCGCTTTACGACGCGCTCGAAGACATGATGCCCCACGAGCGCGTGCTGAAGTCGCTCGAGACGCGCACCATTGAGATCGCGCCGCTCGCCTACATGCGCGGACGAACGCTCGCGGATGCCTTCGTCATTCTCGACGAGGCGCAAAACGCCACGACCGCTCAGATGAAGATGTTCCTGACCAGGCTCGGCGTTAATTCGAAGGCCGTGATCACTGGCGACAAGACGCAAATCGACCTGCCGAAGAGGGAAGATTCGGGCCTGGTTCAGATCGAGCGCATATTGCCGGGCATCGAGGGCATCGGCTTCTACTATCTCACTGATGCCGATGTCGTTCGCCACCGGCTCGTGCGCGAGATCATCAAGGCGTACGCAGAGGATTCGGGCGTCTGAACGGGCTCGCGCGGGGCTGACTCAATGAAGAGGCCACCGCGCGGGCTCGCGATAGATATTTCCTCGAGTGTGCGCCGTCTCAGCGTGTCGCGTGCTAGAGTCAGAGAAGCAGCTGTCGCGGCGCTGAAAGCCGAACGCGCAAAGGACGCCATGCTATCGATTACGTTCGTTGGGCGGGCTACAATGTCGCAGCTTAACCATCGCTACCTCGGGCACCACGGTCCAACCGACGTGATTTCGTTCAGACTCGGCCGGGCCGGGGAACGGGGCGCAGTAGTAGGAGACGTCTATATCTGCGCCGAAATCGCACGGGAAAACGCCAAAGCCCAGAGCATATCGGCTGGCGAGGAGCTGCTGCGACTCGTAATCCACGGAACGCTCCACGTTCTTGGCCACGATCATCCTCTGGGCGCAGGACGCACTATATCGCCTATGTGGCTCAGGCAGGAGAAGATCCTTGCACGCGTCCTCTAGTCGGCTAATCGACGATTTCAACGCCGGGAAACCGGCGGCACTGGCGCGAGTTGTCAGCATCGTCGAGAACCATCGAGAGGGGTTCGAGGAAATACTCGAGTCTCTCCATGCGCGAACAGGGCGGGTAAGACGCATCGGCCTGACCGGACCGCCCGGCGCCGGTAAGAGCACAATCACCGCGCTCCTGGTGAAGCGCTTTCGCGAAGCCGGTCTCACGGTTGGAGTGATTGCCGTAGATCCGACGTCGCCATTTACCGGCGGCGCATTGCTCGGCGATCGCGTGCGCATGGAGAGCGTGGCGCTCGATCCGGGGGTGTTCATCAGGTCGATGGCGACGCGCGGCTCGCTCGGCGGCCTGGCGGCAGCGACACGCGAGGTGGCGGACGTGCTCGATGCGTTCGGCTTCGATCGATTGCTGATAGAGACCGTGGGCGTGGGTCAATCTGAGTTGGACGTGGCTCGAACGGCGGATTCGACCGTATTGGTTCTCGTTCCGGAATCCGGCGATTCGATCCAGACGCTCAAAGCCGGAGTGATGGAAGTGGCCGACATCTTCGTCGTCAACAAGGCCGACCGGCCCGGTGCCGACCGCTTGCGCAACGATGTCGAGTTGATGCTGGGCCTGCGCAAAGGTGTGTCGTTCGGCAGCATGCCCGTACACCACGGTATCGATCTCAAGCGCGTGAATCCAGCGCGCGCGGCGCGCGAAGCGGCGGCCGCGCCAAATCCGGTGGAGTGGACGCCGCCGGTGTTGAGCGCGGTCGCGACGAAGGACGATGGAATCACCGAGCTCGTGGCGGCGCTCGACCGTCATTTCGCTTATCTTGCCCAGAGCGGGAAGCTCAGCACGCGCAGGCGAGAAAGACTGCGGGAGCGCGTGATGGATATCGTGGAGCAAAAAATCCGCGTCCGGCTGTGGAAGGATACGGCCACGATGAGTCGGCTGGAGCTGCAGCTACCATCGGTTGAAGAAGGACGCGCCACCCCATTCGCCGTCGCCGACCAGCTGTTGCGACAGAGTGCTGAGCGCGTACGTGGAGATGATGATAAATGACGAAACTCAAGAGTCCGAGCTCCAACGGTGCTGCTGACAGCGAATTGATCGCGACGATCGAGGAGCAGAGCGCCGAGTTGCGCTTGCTGCGCAAGGAAGTCGCCGAGTGGCGGAAGAAGTACGAGAAGGGTGAGGTGCGTGACATCGCGTTCACCAATTCGGAAAAGGAAGTCCAGCCGATCTACACGCCGCTCGATGCCGCCGAGACGAGCGCCGAAGCACTCGGAATGCCCGGGTTCTACCCTTACACGCGGGGCGTGCATCCAACCGGCTACCGCGGCCGATTGTGGACGATGCGTCAGTTCGCCGGCTTCGGCAGCGCAGGCGACACCAACGAGCGATACAAGTTTCTCCTCGCGCACGGGCAGACCGGGCTTTCAGTGGCGTTCGATTTCCCGACTTTGATGGGTTACGACTCCGATCATCCCCGGTCCGAGGGAGAAGTAGGCAAATGCGGCGTCGCGATCTCCAGCCTCGCCGACATGGAGACACTGTTCGACGGCATACCGCTGGACCGGGTCTCGACGTCGATGACCATCAACGGGCCCGCGGTAATTCTTTATTGCTTCTACATCGCGGCGGCGGAGAAGCAGGGTATCGATTCGACGAAGCTGCGCGGGACCATTCAGAACGACATCCTGAAGGAGTACATGGCGCAGCATGCGTGGGTTTATCCCATCGAGCCCGCGCTCAGACTCATCGTCGATTGTTTCGAGTGGTCAGCGGAGCACGTCCCGCAGTGGAACACGATATCGATATCGGGCTACCATATCAGGGAGGCCGGCGCGACGGCGGCTCAGGAACTGGCCTTCACCCTCGCGGACGGCTTCACGTACGTCGAGCGAGGGATCGCGCGGGGCCTCGACGTCGATACTTTTGCACCACGACTCTCTTTCTTCTGGGACATCCACAACGACTTCTTCGAGGAAATTGCGAAGCTTCGCGCTGCACGCCGGATTTGGGCTCGGCACATGAAGGATCGCTACGGTGCGAAGGATCCGCGCTCGCTCATGATGCGCTTCCATTCCCAGACCGCGGGTGTGACGCTCACCGCGCAGCAACCCATGAACAACGTCGTTCGCGTCGCCTACCAGGCAATGGCCGCCGTGCTCGGTGGAACCCAGTCGCTGCACACGAATTCCATGGACGAGACGCTCGCGCTCCCAACCGAGGAATCGGTACAGGTCGCGCTCCGCACCCAGCAGGTTCTCGCGTTCGAGACCGGAATCCCCAATGTCATCGATCCGCTTGGCGGCTCGTATTACGTCGAAACTCTTACCACGGAACTGGAACGGGAAGCCGAGATGCTGTTCAGGCAGATCGAGGAAGTTGGCGGAGTAGTTCGCGGCCTCGAGACCGGGTGGCTTCAGCGCAAGATCAATGAGTCCGCGGCCCGCCAGCAATGGGAGATCGAGCAGCATCGGCGCGTAATCGTCGGCGTGAACGAATTTGTAACTGACGCGCCCGCTGTCGAGATCGAGCTTCTCAAAATCGCGGAGCAGACGGAACGAGAGCAACGGCAGCGGATGGCGACCATGCGAGCCGGGAGAGACAACGCACTCGTCGAGAAAAAGCTGGGCGCGCTGCGCGAAGCGGCGGCAACGTCGCTGAATCTCATGCCTTTCATTCTCGATTGCGCCCGCGCCTACTGCACTCTGTACGAGATCCGCGCCGCGATGGAAACGGTGTTCGGCGCATACCGCGAGCCAGTTTTCTTCTGAAGAAATCAAGCGAGTGGTGGGAGTCTGCCTTCGACGCCCACTATCTCCTGGAATACGGTCTCCTCTTCACCCCCGAGCGCGATCGCCAGGAAGCAGCGCGTCTCATGGATCTCCTCGGCCTTCCCGTCGACTCGCGAATACTGGACGTCCCGTGTGGACAGGGACGACACACGCACTTGCTCGCGGAAGCGGGCTACGATGTGGACGGTCTCGACTATTCGCGCAAACTGTTGCAGGTCGCCCGCAAGCGCGGTAGTGGGCCAAACCTTCGCTACACGCGCGGCGACATGCGAAAAATGCCGGGACGATGGACGAGGCGTTTCGATGCGGTGCTGAATCTCTTTACATCGTTTGGTTTCTTCGCTCATCCCGTCGAGGATGTGCGCGCTATCCGGGAGTTCGTACGTGTGCTCAAGCCTGGAGGAGTGCTTATCTGGCACGGCGCCAGCAGAGATGGCGTCATGGCGCGGTTTCTCGGACGCGACTGGTGGACCTCGGGCAAGACGCTGTTCGCGCAGCAGCGGGAGTTCGATCCGCTGTCCGGCTTGCTGACGGTTCGTTCAACGTGGAGGCGCGGCTCCTGGAGCGGCGGCCGCGAGCACAAGATCAGGCTATACACGGCCACACGATTGTCAGAGCTCTTTGCCGATGCGGGTCTTGTCGTTGAACAAGCCTTTGAAGGATTCGACGATCGGCCCCTCAGAAGGACGTCTTCAGAGATGCTGCTCGTCGCTCGCAAGGAATGAGGCCCGATTGCCGCTCCCGCCGCGCAACCGCTAACTTTGACCCTCCATGAGACCAATTCGAGTTCTCGTCGCCAAGCCCGGCCTTGATGGACATGATCGGGGCGCCAAGGTCGTCGCAGCCGCGCTTCGCGATGCCGGAATGGAAGTCATCTACACGGGCCTCCATCAGACACCCGAGATGATCGCGACTGCCGCGGTGCAGGAGGACGTAGATGTGATCGGCCTCTCGATCCTGAGCGGCGCTCACATGACTCTCATTCCCCGCGTCCAGGAGCTGGTTCACGCTCAGGGGCGCGACGACATCCTGATCACTGGCGGTGGCATAATCCCGAAAGAAGATGTCGAGGCTCTCGAGGGCCGGGGAATCGGACGGCTCTTCGGGCCAGGCACTCCCACCAGTGAGCTGATCGCGTACATCAAGGAGTGGTTCGCCACGCGCGAAAAGCAGGAAGCCTAGTGAGCAACCGCCTCCGCGAGCTGAGCGATGAGGTAAGAGCGCTCGAGACAAAGCTCCGCGAGGCGGGCGGCGCGAACCGGCTGGAAAGGCTCCATCAACAGGGAAAGCTCTCGGCGCGCGAGCGCATTGAGCTCCTTCGCGATCCTGGCTCGAGCACACTCGAGATCGGGCTTCTTGTCGCTTACGACCAGTACGACGGTCAGGCTCCCGCGGCGGGAGTGGTGACGTCGATCGTACGAGTACATGGTAGGGAGACCGTCGTCGTCGCCAATGACGCTACCGTGAAGGCTGGCTCGTGGTGGCCTGAGACGATCAAGAAGATTCTGCGGGCGCAGGAAGTCGCGATGCGGTGTCGCATCCCGATCGTTTATCTGGTCGACTCCGCCGGCGTCAATCTCCCATATCAGGAGGGCGTCTTCCCGGGACAGTACGGAGCCGCGCGCATCTTCTATTACAACTCGATCATGCGGCGATATCTGCACATCCCACAGATCGCGGCGGTCATGGGACAATGCATAGCGGGCGGCGCATATCTGCCTGCGCTTTCGGATGTGATCCTCATGGTGAAGGGCACATCGTTCATGGGGCTCGGTGGTCCGAATCTGGTGAAGGGCGCCACTGGACAGGTGGTCGACTCGGAGACTCTGGGCGGCGCCTCGACGCACACCCAGATCAGCGGCGTGGCGCACTACGCTCTCGATGACGACGAAGCGTGCATCGCCAAGATACGGGATTTGATAGAGCGTTTGCCGACGTCAACGCGCGCCGTCGCGCTCCTGCCGCGGGAAAACGAGGAAGACGAGACGCGGTCGACGGGGAGAGCGCGCGGGTCAGGAACTACATCCAGAACAAGGGCGAGAACCGGAAAATCAGGCAGCAAGGAAGAGGACCTATACGACCTGCTTCCCGCCGATCATCGCATGTCGTACGACATGCACGCTGTGCTGAGAGCAATTCTCGATCACGGTGAGATCGACGAGTTTCAGGAAGGCCTTGCGAAGGAGATGATCTGCGGCGACGCCCGAATCGATGGAATCAATCTTGGCGTCATAGCGAATCAGCGGGGTCTCATCAAAGGCCGCGAGGGTGAGAAACCGCGCTTCGGCGGGATCATATATACCGAGAGCGCCGAGAAGGTCGCGTATTTCATCGATCGCTGCGACCGGCTGGGTATTCCGCTGCTGTTTGTGCAGGACGTGTCAGGCTTTATGGTAGGGACCGAAGCGGAGCAGGAAGGGATCATACGCGCGGGTGCACGTTTCGTGGAAGCCATGGCAACCGCACGTGTGCCCAAGATAGTTCTCACCGTCAATCACGCTTCCGGCGCCGGATACTACGCGATGGCCGGTCAGGGGTTCGATCCCGATTTCATCCTCAGCTGGCCGACAGGCCGCATGGCGGTCATGGAAGGCGAATCGGCGATCCAGGCAGTGCATGGGCCAGCCCTGGAAGCTGCCAAGAAGAATGGCGGCGTTCTCGATCCCGAAGTCGCGAAGTCTGTGGACGAGATGCGCGCCGACTACGAGCACCAGCTCGATGCGCGGTATGCTGCGGCGCGGGGATTTGTCGATGCGATCGTTTATCCGGAGAACACGCGCGAAATGCTGAGCCTCGCGTTGCGGGCATCTCTCCACAATCCCGGACCGCACCTCGGTCCCTTCGTGCTTCCGCCGCATCTCTCGGAGGAGAGCAGTTGAAGAAAGTAGTTCGCGTCGCTGCTGGTCAGGGATTCTGGGGCGATGATCTCGACGCACCGCGCCGCCAGGTGGAAGGCGGGCCGATTGACTATCTGATGCTCGACTACCTCGCGGAAGTCACGATGTCGATTCTCCAGAAGCAGAAGGAGCGTGACCCTGCACTCGGCTACGCGCGCGACTTCATAGGCGCAATGGAAAGCGTTCTTCCTGGCGTGCTCGACCGCGGGGTGAAGGTCGTTGCGAACGCGGGAGGCGTGAACCCGGCCGCGTGCGCGATTGCGGTAAAAGCGATGGCGGGAAAAACCGGAGCGAAGGAGGGGCTCAGGATTGGAGTTGTCACCGGCGACGATCTGCTGGAGCGTATCGACCACCTAATCGGGGCCGGACATCCTCTCGCCAACATGGAGACCGGCGAACCCCTATCGACCGTGAGAGACCGCGTACTTTCCGCCAACGCCTACCTCGGATCCGAGCCGATCGTCGAGGCGCTTGGGAAAGGTGCAAATGTCGTCATCACCGGACGCTCGACGGATACCGCGCTGACGATGGCGCCCCTTCGTCACGAGTTTGGCTGGGGAGCGACTAGCTGGGATCAACTTGCGGCGGGAATCGTGGCGGGACACATCATCGAGTGCGGGGCGCAATGCTCGGGTGGCAACTGCCTTTATGATTGGCGCTCGATTCCCGACCTGGCCAACGTCGGATATCCTCTGGTTGAGGCCAAACCTGACGGCACGTTCGTGGTGACGAAGCATCAGAACACGGGTGGGAGAGTCTCGGTTCAAACTATCACGGAGCAACTGGTCTACGAGATGGGGGATCCACACTCGTACATCACGCCCGACGTCATCGCCGACTTCACGACGATCAGATTGGTGCGGGATGGCGATGATCGTGTGCTCGTATCCGGGATCAAGGGAAAGCCTCCGACCGACAAGCTCAAGGTCTCCGTCGCGTACCGCGCCGGATTCAAGGCGGTGGGGACTCTCGTATACGCATGGCCCGATGCGCTCGAAAAAGCCCAGTTGGCCGACCGGGTACTACGCGAGAGGCTGGACAGGCTCGGCCTCAGATTCGAGCGCATCCTTTCCGAATTCGTCGGCGCCAACGCTACTCACGGGCGCTTGGCCGGCGACCAGAGCGGCGCGCCAGAAGTACAGCTGCGCTTTGGAGTGCGCGGTCCTGATCGCGCCGCAGTGGAACGGTTCACGCGGGAAATTGCGCCACTCGTTCTCAACGGGCCGCCAAGTGTCACGGGATTCGCCGGCGGTCGGCCCAAGGTCGAAGAAATCGTGGCATACTGGCCCGCGCTGGTCGACAAGTCTGTTGTGAAAACGAAAGTGGATCTTATCCAATGAGGGTGCGCCTCGTCGACATTGCCCACGCACGCTCGGGCGACAAAGGTGACACCGCCAACGTCGGTGTGATTGCGCTAGAGCCGCGATGGTACGAGGTACTGGAGCAATTCGTGACGCGCAACCGGGTTGCCGAACACTTTCGGGGTATGATCGAAGGCGATGTCGACCGTTACGAGCTCCCCAACCTCAACGCGCTCAACTTCCTGCTCCACGGCGCGCTCGATGGCGGTGGTACGCTGTCGCTCAAGACCGATGCTCAAGGCAAGGTCTATTCGACGGCACTGCTCCGAATGGTGATCGACGTTCCTGACGCCGAGGCAAGGCGTCTCTCACTGCCGGCGGCAAAGTGAATCTTCGCCCGGCAATAGAGGTTTCGCGATGAAGAATGTCCGTATGACCGCTGAGGGGCCAATCGGCCGGATCACTCTTGCCCGTCCGGAGAAAAAGAACGCGCTCGATCGGGTAACTGCCGACGAGCTCGCCGAGGCGCTGTTCGCGCTGAGCGAATCGCCCGTGAGAGTGGTAGCAATCGACGGTGACGGTCCGGATTTTTGCGCTGGTGCAGATCTTTCTGCGCTCGAAGAAATGCTCGATGCTCCCCGCCAGGAGCAGATCGACGACGCGAAAGCCCTCGGACACGTGTTCCATACCATTCGGCGCATGGAAAAGCCGGTCGTCGCGTTGGTTAAGGGCAGGGCGTACGGCGGTGGCGCGGGCCTCGCGTCGGCCTGTGACATCGTTCTCGCACACGAGGAAGCCCGCTTCGCCTACCCCGAAATTACGATCGGATTCGTTCCGGCAATGGTGATGACAATGCTGCGGCGCTCGGTGGGGGAAAAGCACGCCTTCGATCTCGTCAGCACCGGCCGCATTCTAAAAGCGGACGAGGCAAGGTCGATCGGTCTCGTATCGCGTGTGTTCGCGGCCAGAGAATTCGATCAGCTGTCTCAATCCGTTCTCGATCAACTAGCCGACGCGGCGCCCAGCTCCATGGCGGCGACCAAAACCCTCTTCTACAAGCTCGACACGCTCGGCTTCCTGGATGGCATCTCGGCCGGAATCGTCGCCAACGCCGACTCCCGTGCGACCACGGCCTTCCGCGAGGGTGTGAAACGCTTCACCAATCGCAAGAAGGATAACCAGTGACCCCGTTCACAATTGCGAAGCTCGCCCTGATGCTGATTGCGGCGATCCTACTCGGCTGGGGGATCAGAACTGACGACACGGCACTCCGTTGGGCCGGAATCGGGTTCCTGTTTATCGCTTTGATCCTCCGATTCATCAAGAGGCCGCGCGGACTTCAATGACTGGCCCGCGTCCAACCACGATCGTCGACGCGCCGCGCCTATCAAAAAAACTCGGTGTCGATCTGGTGCTGGCGAGCGAGACGCTCCAGTACACAGGCAGCTTCAAGTTTCGCGCTGCCTACAACGTAGCGTCCAACGTAAAGCAGACCCACATCATTACGGTCTCGTCGGGCAATTTTGGTCAAGCCATTGCCTACGCCTGCTCGCTGTTCAGGAAGAGATGCACCGTCGTCATGCCGCTGACGGCGCCCAGCATAAAAGTCGATGCGGTTCGTGAATACGGCGCCGAAGTCGATCTCGTCGACCTAAGGAAGAAGAGCAGGCTAGAGCGGCTCGGCGAGCTTGCCAAACAATATCCGAAGGCTTACGTCGCTAGTCCCTACGATGATCCGCTCGTGATCGAAGGCAATGCCGGACTCGCCAACGAGCTGTTCGCGCTCGGCCTCGAGCTCGATTTCATCATCGCCCCGATTGGAGGTGGCGGCCTCACATCCGGCCTGGTCAAGGCGGTCGAGCGAAGCGGGAAAAAGACCAAAGTGTTCGCCGCAGAGCCGCTGCTCTCGAACGACGCCGCCGAGTCGTTTCGCGCCGGTCACATTGTGTCGCTGCCCGACGAATCGACTACGATTGCGGACGGCGCGCGCGTGCTTCGGTTGGGCGACCGCAACTGGGAAATCCTCAGTCACGGGCTTGCCGGCGTGATCGAAGTCACCGAGGAGCAGATCATGGAAGGAGTCCGTCTCCTCTTCGCTCTCGCCAATCTGAAAGCCGAGCCGACAGGTGCGCTGGCGCTCGGCGCGGTGCTGGCGCAGCCGGATCGATTCAGGAGCAAGCGAGTCTGTTGCGTAATCAGTGGGGGAAACGCCGATCCGGCTTTCTACGCCAGACTGATCGAGAGCATCTGAGCGGACGCTAGCGCTCTCAAGGCGCGTTGCGGCGCAACAGTTACGGACGCGATCAGGCGACGTCCCATCGGTTCCTGGGTCGCTTACCTTTCATAAGATGGCGACGCCGACAATTCAGGACGCACGCGCAGTTCTCAAAAGCGCGTTTGGTTACGATAAGTTCCGGCCCGGGCAGGAAGCCGCCGTGTCCGCGATCCTCGCTGGCCGCGATACCGTGGTGGTTCTTCCCACTGGTGGCGGAAAATCGCTCTGCTTTCAGGTGCCGGCGCTCCTGTTGCCCGGTCTCACCGTTGTTGTCTCGCCACTCATCTCATTGATGAAGGACCAGGTCGATGCGCTCACGGCCAGGGGATTGCCGGCGGCGTTCATCAACAGCACTCTGACTTCCGGCCAGGTATCGGACCGCCTCGCCCGTGCCGATCGGGGCGAGATCAAACTGCTCTACGTGGCGCCGGAGCGTTTCGACTTCGGCCGCACGGCCGAGGGACTGCGCAAGGCTGGCGTCTCGCTCCTCGCGATCGACGAAGCCCACTGCATCAGTCAATGGGGGCACGATTTCCGGCCCAGTTACCTCCGGGTGAAGAAGGTGCATGAGGCGCTCGGCTCGCCGACGACAATCGCCCTGACGGCGACCGCAACCCCTGAGGTTCGCCGCGACATTGGACGCGAGTTGGCCCTTAAGAACCCCGAGACGATCATCACCGGTTTTGACCGACCTAATCTCACTTACTACGTCGTTCCGACCAGGAACGACGCCGAGAAAGAAAAGCGAATCGTGGAGATTCTGCGAAAGCACGATGGACTCGCCGTGATTTACGCGTCCACCCGTAAGGCGGTGGACCACCTCACGACCGTTCTCGAGCGGGCGAAGATCCGCGCCGCCGGATATCACGCGGGTCTGGATGACAGCAGAAGGCACGAGGTGCAGGAAGCCTTCATGGGCGAAAAGATTCGCGCCATTGTCGCGACCAACGCTTTTGGAATGGGGATCGACAAGCCCAATGTTCGCCTCGTGATTCACTACGCCATGCCGGGAACGCTCGAGGCTTATTATCAGGAAGCGGGTCGTGCCGGGCGCGACGGGCTCCACTCCGACGTCTTTCTTCTGCACGCCTTTCCCGATCGCTTCACGCACGAGTTCTTCATCAAGGGCTCGTACCCCGAACGTGCGGTCGTAGAGAAGACTTATGAAGCACTCAGGAAACTCTCGGATGACCAGGGCTTCGTGAGCGCGGAGCCAGCAGACCTGACTCGCGCCATCAAGCCAAAGCCAAACGTTCGGGAGGTCGAGGGCGCGATCAGAATTCTGACGCGCCCTGGCGCTGTTACGCTCAGCAGCGGGGATCAGGGACGCGTCCACGTGCGGCTGCTCTCCACGCCGGAGCGCATCAAACGGGAATTGATCGGAGAGGCCAATAGTGAGCTCGGACTACTGCGCGCACTATGGCGCGGTGTCGGAGCCTCCCTGAGGACTGGCGCGGTGGTCGATCTTGACGGCTTGCCACCGGGATTGGGTGGGTCTGCCGCATCTACGCCGTTGCTCGACGCGTTGCAGGACCGGCAGTTCCTGGTGTGGGAGCGCTTGGGGAGCGGGCTCTATCTGGGCGACCGAAACGCGCCGCTCTCGAAATTCAAAATCGACTGGGCGATTCTCGATCGCCGCCGGAGTGCTGAGCTATCCAAGCTCCAGGCGGTCCAGAAATACGCGTACACCCGGGAGTGCCGGCGCGGATTCGTGCTGCGCTACTTCGGAGATCCGGCGGCCACAGCGCGGTGCGCGGGCTGTGACAATTGCCTCGGCATTACGGCGGTCGCGACAGTGGAGGAAGAAGCGCCGCATCATGTTCGGCGCGACAAAAAGGCCAGGCGGGCAAGCTCTACGATCGCTGACGTTGCGGACGAAATGTCACTCGGAGCTGCAGAAGAGCGTCTTCTCGGTGTGCTTAAGACCGTCAGGAGCACGATCGCCCGTGAGGAACATGTGCCCGCATATATTGTATTCTCCGATCGTACCCTGGCCGAGCTCGCGTTGAGGCGACCCCGATCACTGACGGCACTTCAGGATGTCCGTGGGGTCGGTCCGATGAAGCTGGAGCGGTACGGTGCACGCTTTCTCGACGCAATTTCGAAAGCTGATGACATTGAAGCGGCCTGAGGCATCGGGGCGCCAACCATTGATGATGAAACAAATGAGATCAGAAATCAGATTCCCGTCCGCGGTTCTTTTCGGCGTCGCGCTGCTTGCGACTCTCTTCACTGGCGCGGCTTCCGTCGCAACGGCGCAGCAGATGTCAGCCGCCGTGCCATTGCCGTTCGACTCCGCGGTTACAGTCGGCACGCTGTCCAACGGGATGCGCTACTACATCCGCGAAAATCACAAGCCGGAAAAGCGCGCCGAGCTGCGATTGGTCGTCAACGCCGGGTCCGTACTGGAGGATGAAGACCAGCGCGGCCTCGCGCACATGGTCGAGCACATGGCGTTCCGGGGCACGAAACAGTTCGCCCGGAACCAGATCTCGAGCTATCTCGAATCCGTCGGAATGCGATACGGCCCGGACATCAACGCCTTCACCAGCTTCGACGAGACCGTGTACATGATCACGGTCCCCACTGATACTGCGGCGATCGTCGACAAGGGATTTCAGATACTGTCGGAGTGGGCGCACAACGTCGCGTTCGAGCCGGAACAGATCGCGAAGGAACGACCCGTCGTGATCGAGGAATGGCGGTTGGGCCAGGGCGCCGAGAACCGGATGCAGAACAAGTGGTTCCCCGTTCTTTTCTCCGGGTCAAAGTATGGCGAGCGCATCCCAATAGGACTCAAGTCGGTGTTGGAGACATACAAGCCGGCTACTCTCCGTCGCTTCTACGACACCTGGTATCGACCGGATCTCATGGCGGTGGTCGCTGTCGGTGATTTCGACAAGCGACAGATCGAGACCTTGGTCAACCGCTATCTCGGAGCGATTCCCCGGGCGACCACACCCAGGGCACGGCCGCTCTTTCCTGTTCCATCTCACGACAGCACACTCGTCTCGATCAACAGCGACAAGGAAGCCACGCGGTCGATCATCCGGCTTCTCTACAAACAGCCAAAGCGCTTCAACACGACCGCGGCGACCTACCGACAGCATTTGGTCGAAGAACTTTTTGGCTCGATGTTCAACGATCGCTTCGGGGAAATAACGCAGAAGCCGAATCCGCCTTTCATAAACGCGTACGCGTCGCAAGGCGATCTCGTTCGAACCTCAGAGTCGTTCTCGCTGACCGCAATCGTCGCGGATAACGGAATTCAGCGCGGGCTCAACGCAGTGCTCACCGAGGGCGAACGCGTAAAGAAATTCGGATTCCTCCAATCCGAGCTGGATCGCGCCAAGAAGGATTTACAACGTGGAACCGAGCAGGCGTACGCTGAGCGCGACAAGACGAACTCGAATGTCTACGCCGATGGGTATGTCTCCGCGTTTCTGCAGTCCGAGCCATCGACCAGCATCCAGTACGACCTCGACGCCGTCACGCGACTGCTCCCGGGAATCACGCTCGCTGAAGTGAACAGGCTGGCGGGGGAGTGGATGACCGACCGGAACCGGGTTCTGGCGACGACATCACCCGACAAACCGGGAATCGTGACTCCGGCTCGCGGAGAGCTTCTTCTCGCATTCGACGCGGTAAAGGGCGCCAACATTTCTGCATACACGGAAATCGCGCCCTCTCAGCTGCTCGTCGACAAAGAGCCAGCTAGCGGACGGGTTATCTCCGAGCGGGAGATCAAGTCGATCGGGGTAACTGAGTGGAAGCTTTCCAACGGCGTTCGAGTGTTGCTCAAGCCAACCGATTTCAACGCCGATCAGATCTCGTTCACGTCCTACAGTCCCGGGGGCGCGTCGCTTTTGCCAGACGCTTCTTACCTCGCCGCGAGCGCAGGGGATCTGATTCCGGCCACAAGCGGCGTGGGCAAGTTCACAGTCATCGATCTTCAGAAATTCCTTGCCGGAAAACAAGTCAGCGTCTACCCGTCGATCGATGACCTGAGCGAGGGAGTTTCCGGAAGCGCGTCTCAGCGCGATGTCGACACCATGCTCCAGCTGGTCTACCTCTATTTCACCCAGCCGAGACTCGACACGTCACTGGTCAACACCTTCATCGGACGCTTCAAGGGAGTGCTCGCGAATCGCAGCGCGAGCCCGGAAGCGGCGTTCAGCGACACGCTGCAAGTAACCATGGCTCAGCACTCGCTGCGCGAGCAGCCCGTGTCGGCGGCGATTCTCGACAGAATCGACCCGTTGAAATCGTTCGACTTCTACAAGGAGCGATTCGCGGATGCGAGCGGCTTCACATTCGTTTTCGTCGGGAACTTCAAGCCCGATTCGATCAAGCCTATAATTGCGAAATGGCTCGGCGCGCTTCCGTCGACCGGACGCAAGGAAACGTGGCGAGATACCGGTATTCGTCCGCCAACGGGCGTGGTCCAAAGGGTGGTCAAGAGGGGCGCTGAGCCAAAGGCGCGCACCGCTCTCATATTCACAGGCCCACTCGAGTACAACAGGCAAAACCGGTACTACCTTAGCGCCCTCGCGGAGCTCCTCAACATCAAGCTCCGCGAAGCACTGCGCGAGAACTTGGGCGGCACCTATGGTGTGAGCGTGAGCCCGGGCGCAACCAGGGATCCTCAGCCGTCCTACCGGTTCACAATCGGCTTCGGCTCGGCGCCGGAACGGCTGGAAGACCTCACGACTGCTGCACTGGCCCAAATAGACAGTGTGAAGCGATTCGGCACGACTCCGGAGTATCTGAACAAGGTGAAGGAAGCCGCATTCCGCGCTCGTGAGACCGCGATCAAGCAGAACGGTTACTGGCTCTCGCAGATCGCGACTTTCGACCAGAGCGGTTGGCCGTTGGAAGAGATTCCGAATGGTGACAAGCTCATCTCGGCGCTCACCGTCGCCGACCTGCAGCGGGCCGCAGTGAAGTATCTGCGGATCGACAATTATGTTCGCGTCTCTCTGTATCCGGAGAACTTTTCGGCGGCGGCGAATCGGTAGAGGTTCCAGAATGGAAGACTCGCTCTATTTCTCGGAGCAGCATCTCGCGGTTCGCAACATGGTCCGCGAATTCGCGCGCGGAGAAGTAGCGCCCGTCGCCGCGGAGCTCGATGCGAAAGCCGAGTTTCCCTGGGCGAATGTCAAGAAGATGGGCGAGCTCGGATTGCTCGGCATTCCGTGGCCGGAGGAGTTGGGTGGTGCGGGTCTCGATCTACTCAGCTATATGATCGTGATCAACGAGATGGCGAAAGTTGATGCGTCTCATGCGATCACCATCTCCGCCCACACAACTCTGGGTACGTCGCCGATCGTCAACTTCGGAACGGCGGCCCAGAAAAAACGTTATGTGCCTCTGCTCGCGACCGGAAAAGTGTTGGGCGGATTCGGCCTGACTGAGCCAGGCGCCGGAAGCGATGCCGCGAGCACGCAATCAACCGCGGTCCGCAAAGCGTCGCACTACGTACTCAACGGCAGCAAGATCTTCATCACGCACGGAGGCGTCGGCGAGATCTTCGTCGTGACCGCCGTGACCGAGGCGGGCGCGGGCACGAAGGGCATTAGCTCGTTCATCGTGACGAAGGAAACGACCGATCTCGACAAGGCCAGCGGCCTTGGGATCGGCCATGACGATTCTCTTCCTTCGATGTCCGGTTTCCGGTCGGGAAAAAAGGAAGATAAGCTCGGCTGGCGAGCGTCGGACACGCGGTCGCTAATCTTTGAGGATGTCGAAGTGCCGGCGGAAAACCTCCTTGGTGAAGAGGGCGAGGGTTTCAACAACTTCATGCGGACGCTCGACTCCGGTCGCGTGGGAATCGCCGCGCTCTCACTCGGCATCGCTGAGGGCGCGTTCGAGCAGGCGCTGCGCTACTCGACGCTGCGGAAGCAGTTCGGCCAGCCAATCTCCAGTTTCCAGGGCATCCAGTTTCAGCTCGCTGACATCGCGACGGAGATCGAGGCGGGGAAGCACCTGATGTTCCATGCAGCCTGGATGGCACAGCACAAGCAGCCATTCTCGAAGCAGGCGGCGATCGCCAAGCTATACTGTTCGGAACTGGCGATGCGGACGACGATCAAGGCGATCCAGATACACGGCGGTTATGGATACACCAAGGAGTATCCGGTCGAGCGCATGTTTCGGGACGCAAAGATTTGCGAGATAGGCGAAGGTACCTCTGAGATCCAGCGACTCGTCATCGCGCGAAACCTCCTCAAGGAGCTGGCGGATTGACTTATTCCGAGGTCGCCAAGCATCTCAGACTCCCACTCGGCTTCATACTCGGCATCAGCTATCTCATCTTCGCCCGGCCCACGCCGCTGACGCTGGCTGTCGGTGGGATGATCGCACTAGTCGGAGTCATCGTGCGTGGCTGGGCCTCGGGCCACATTTCAAAGAACGAGCGACTCGCAACGTCGGGCCCGTACGCACACACCAGGAATCCTCTTTACTTCGGAAGCTTTTTGATCGCAGCGGGGTTCGCCGTCGCCGCTCACTGGGCTCTGCTGCTGGTGGTGGTCGCGTTCTTCGTGCTCATATATGCACCGACGATGCAACGGGAACGGGCCAATATATCCCGGCGATTTCCGGCGGAGTACGAGCTCTACGCGGCCAACGTTCCTGCGTTCGTCCCCAGGCCGACGCCGTGGAAGGCGACACATCCGGAAGAAGGCGACGGTTTCAGCCTCGATCTCTATATGAAGCACGGAGAATGGAAGGCCGGACTGACGTACGTCCTCGTGATGATCTGGCTCATCTGGCATCGAGCCATCATCGAATTTGCCTCAGGCCTCTGGCGCTAGGTGACGGGCTGCGATGCCGCGCGTCACATACTTGGTGCGCCGCGGGTCTCGGTACGACATCAAGCCGCTGCCCGTAAGTTGTTGTCGCCGTTGCGGAAACAAGCCGTTTGGCGGTAGATTGTACTCACTGACTGTTGCTCCTCAATGCATGGGGCACCCGCGCGACTCGCGGGTCCCACACACATGGATCGAGTGGCGCTGATGGTGAAAACCAAAGGAACTCATAACGCGGCCCTGTAGCACGACCGCGCGGACTTTTTTGAACCGTCCTCTACTTCGCTCGCCGAGTCGCCGCGCGATGGGGTGAGACGGGCAACGATGAAAAGAGAAATCCTCATAAACGCGGCTCCGCGCGAAACGCGGATCGCGATTCTGGAGGACGGGAAGCTCGTTGAGCTTCTAGCCGATCGTCCAGACAACCGACGTATGGTCGGTGACATCTATCTTGGCCGGGTTGACGCGGTGCTCCCCGGAATCCAGGCCGCCTTCGTCGACATCGGCACCGAGAAAAGCGCCTTCCTCCACGCCTCTGATCTCGTCCGGCAAACCGCCGATGAGGCGGAAGACGAAGATGAAGACGACGACGATGAAAGCGACGAGCCGATCGAGAAGAAGAATGGCAACGGCGGAAACGGCAGCAACGGCCGTCGCGCCAAAGCCCCTCTCATTCAGGAGGCTTTGAAGCGAGGCCAGGACATTCTGGTCCAGATCTCCAAGGAGCCGATCTCGACGAAGGGTCCGAGGGTGACAGCCCAGATCTCACTCGCCGGCCGATTCCTCGTCTACATCCCCGACTCGTCGAAGGTCGGTGTCAGCCGGAAAATCGGGTCGTCGACCGAGCGTGCGCGGCTCAAGGAACAGGTCCAGAGCATTCTTCCCGACAAATCGGGTGGCGTGATCGTCCGGACGGTCAGCGAAGACGTGACGCCCGAGATGCTGCAGCGCGAGCTCAACAGCCTCATGTCGCAGTGGAAGAAGATCAAGCGCAAAATGCACTTCCAGAAGGCGCCCTCGCTGGTGAACCGTGAGAGTGGACTCACTCGTGGACTGGTGCGCGACATCTTCAGCGACAAGGTGGACAGCCTCGCTGTCGATTCGAAGCAGGTCTACAACGAGATCGTTGGGTACCTCAAGGACATTGCGCCCGACCTGATCGAGAGAGTAAAGCTCCACGAATCCCAGGTTCCTCTCTTCGACACCGCCGGCATCGAGTCGGAGATCAGAGACATCTTCAAGCGCCGCTGCGATCTACCTTCAGGCGGATACCTCATCATCGAGCCGACAGAGGCTCTGGTCTCGATCGACGTCAACTCGGGGCGCTACACCGGCAAGAAGGATCCGGAGAAAACAGTTCTCAGAACCAACATGGAAGCGGCGCAGGAAGTCGCCCGCCAGCTCCGCCTGCGCGATGTGGGTGGGATCATCGTCTGCGATTTCATCGACATGGAGACCAAGGCGAACCGCGACCGCGTGCTCCAGGAGCTGAGGCAGCATCTCTCACGCGATCGCTCCCGAACCAAGGCGTTCGCCGTGAGCGACCTCGGACTGATCGAGATGACGCGGCAGCGGGTACGTCAGAGCCACTATCAATCCTCGACCGAAGCCTGCCCGACGTGCAATGGAACAGGACGCGTGTTGACTCCCGAAACGATCGTGCGGCGCATGGAGCGTTCGGTGAAGCGGATGGCGGTGGAGGGCCGGCGCGATAACCTGCTCGTCAAGCTGCACCCCGATGTCGCGATGTACGTGCTCGAGCAGGAGCGCGATCTTCCGCAGAAGCTTCAGAAGGCAGCGAATTTCTCGCTCGAGTTCAGGGACGATCCGTTGCTCAAGCCGGACGAGTTCAAGCTCGTGGTCAAGGCGCAGGGACGGGATGTCACACAACAGTACGCTATCGCGTAGTACATCCTGCATCGTTCGACACCTGCAACAGAATAGGCGAGAGGTCCCAGTAGGTAAGTTGCCAGTGATTCAGTTCACGACGCCCGGACTTGCCTCCGTGGCGTAAAGAGCAGAGGCAGTTGCTTGTGACCTGACGCGTGGTTAGAGAAGTCGGGGCGTAGTGAACTGCAAGACGGGCATCTCTGCCTCTGCGACCTCCCGCCTATTCAGTTGCGGCTGCCAGTTGACCCGCACCAAATGATTGGCTAACTTTGCAGGCTGTCCGAACCACCTAACAGCAGCTATCTCTATGACTTACGCAATCATCCGCACCGGCGGCAAGCAGTTCCGCGCCGAGGCTGGAAAGACAATCAGAATTCCGACGCTGCCTGGTGACGCCGGTTCCAAGGTCACCTTCGACGACGTCATCCTCGGCTCCGACGGCGACAAGACCCACATCGGAGCGCCTGGGCTCAAGGGCGCGCACGTGACGGGCGAGATCGTCAAGCACGGGCTCGACGACAAGATCGTCGTGTTCAAGCAGAAGCGCCGCAAGAACTACGCGAAAAAGCAGGGCCATCGGCAGAAGTTCACCGAGGTCCGGATCAAGGATATCGCCTTCGGCAAGAAGAGCGGGGGAGAGAAGTAATGGCTCACAAGAAAGGTGTAGGCTCGTCGCGCAACGGACGCGACAGTAATCCGCAGTACCGCGGTGTCAAGAAATTCGGTGGCGAGAAGGTCGTCGCCGGAAACATCATCGTCCGCCAGTGCGGCACGAAGTGGCATCCCGGGCGCAACGTCGGCCTCGGAACCGATTTCACGATCTACTCGCTGATCGATGGCGTCGTGAAATTCGAGCACAAGAGCCGCACCCGCTACAAGGTCAGCGTGTATCCTGACGTAGAGACGAGCGCGGCCTAAGCCGTCATTCATTGGGTCTGGATGTTCTGCAGTATTCAAAAGCCCCTCACGGGGCTTTTCTATTGTCCGTCAATAGGTATTAGCGCCCGATAGCGGGGAGAGAAAAAGGAGGAGAGCCCTAATTGGAGCACAACCGATTCATGTGCCTGCGACCCCCAGCCGGTCGCCCATCGCCCTGGCATGTAGTCTTCCATTTCAGTTTCCGTGTTCAGTTGCGGTTCACGCTAGAAACCGCGGGCTACGGATTTGCGTAAGATTAACTGTAGGATCCCTTTACGAGAGAAGACGACAATGGCCCTCCTCGATAGACTAAAACAGGAACTCGACCGCGCCGGAAAAGTGGCGCAAGACGCGTTCGATGACGGAAAGACCAGACTGGAGGCCTTCCGCACTCGACAGTTGGCAGACAAGGCAGCACAGGCGCTCGGCTACGCAGTTTACCGGTCGAAAAAGAGCGGCGCAGATCTCGATGCCGCCACTTATGATCGCCTCAAGGCGACGCTCGAGACCCACGACACCGACGCAGCCCGACTCGAGGCCGAGATCGAGTTGCGGCGCCAACAGGCATCTACAGCGCGCGGATCAGCGAACGCTGCGTCTGACAGTGCGGGCACAAGCGACAGTTACCCGGGTTCTCCGAGCTAAGAGTCGCTGATGCGAAAAGGGCTCCCGCTGTTGGCGGGAGCCCTTTTTTAATTCCTGGTGATTCGCTCTTACCGCGGAGACGGAGTGTTGTGCGTGTTCGGCAGATTCCTGTAGCGCTCGATCAGGAGATCCTGCCTCGTCCTCTCGTTGTACTCGCGGCCGCGTACAAAGACGTGCTCGGCCCGCGTCGTGAACTCGAACGGGTCGCCGCTCCAGACAACAACGTTGGCCTCGCGGCCGGCTTGAAGCGAGCCGACTCGATC
>WNGI01002260.1_pt1 | contig 22887 bp, 19 predicted proteins | sample 5400621 | NCBI WGS metagenome assembly WNGI01 (sample SAMN13153374, study PRJNA577476) | soil metagenome | isolation source: 20 cm soil or saprolite under Garry oak tree replicate 1 | place: USA:California | collected 2016-06-15
TTCACGTTCTGAATGTGACCGCGTCCGCGATCGAATCGCTGACGATGTCGTGGTGGTGTTCAAGTTATTGGCGACCGCGGTGAGACAGCGTGCAATCGTCGCAGTGTTTGCAGTCACGTCTACTATTGCGGCCAACTCGCGAATGATCCTGAATCAAGCTCCGCGTTGTCGCCGCTTCATGATGCCGTCTGTTAGCGTCACCAATTGGGCGATGTCGGTTCAGTGATCGCGGCGTGAATGCGCGGACAGCGTCGGTTCAAACCTTGCGTGACCGTGGCGATATTAGTGGCGTCGCTGATCGATTCAGCAGCGATTCAGCGATGAACCAGAATTTCCTTAGTTTGGCTAAGGGGTAGGGCGTCCCTCCTACTAAAGCCCACGCTTCCTTGCGTGGGCAAAACTCGTTGAGGCTGCTTTATTGCGCGCTGCTTTAGCCCATAATCGACCGGTGCGTCACCGTCGCCGGAGCAACATCCATCCGCTCCCAATCTCGCGCAGTGTTGCACACTAAGAGGTTGATACTTCGCTCATGAAATATTCGCAGTTGAGACGCGGGCTGTCGCCGGAAGACGCTGCCGCTTATGTTGGCAGTAAAGAATTATTGCGACAATTTGAACGAGCGAAATGGTTGAAACCGTTCGTGCGCGGAAACCGGCTTACGCGGTTTGACATTCGCGATCTCGACGGCTGCATCGACCGACTGAAAGCGGGCGAGATTCTGTCTAATGGCTCGAACAGCGTACCTATACGGCGAACGCTTTCATGATTTGGCGATCATCCGGCCGGAGTTTTGCATAATGGCGCTGCACGACGCGCACATCGTCGCCGAGCCACGTCGCGATTCTGTAAATGTCGATTCCCTTGCTCGCGCAGATTGATGCGAACGAATGCCGCATGACGTGCGGTGTAATCCACGGTACTCCCTGTGCATTCATGTAATCGGAAAACGCACGTCGAAAATCGAATCGGTAACGATGGCTGCCGTGTGTGACAGCGGGCTGCAATACGTAAGGCGAGCGCAAACCCCAACGCTTTAGGAAGTCAACAAATTGATCGGTCAGCGGAACGGTGCGGGCGTCACGGTCTTTCGGTCGGAACGTTTCTGTTGCGCGGATTTCAACGGTGCGTGCTGAGAGGTCAAACCAGCTAGGGACGGCTTCGACGATCTCCATCTTGCGCATCCCGGTATGAAACCCGCAGAACAAGATAAAGCGCAGGTCGTCGTTCGGCGCACTGTGGATCAACCGTTGTGCCAGCTCAAAGTTCGCGAAGCGAGTCTTGCCCTTTCGGTCAATGCGATCGAGTTGTACTGCGATCACAGGGTTGCGCCGGCACAGATTCTCCCTCGCGCACCAGTTGAAGAAGGATCGCAGCGTAAACATGTAGCTCTCGGCCGTGCTCGGGACGACGCGCGTCTTCGCTGCGTCGTAGTAAGCTTTGCAATGATTGGTGGTGACGTTAGCCGGCGGGATGTTCTTTACGCTATCGGCAAACATGGTGAGGCAAGAACGTTTGCTCTCCGCACTCATTTTGCTGTAGCGGTTTGTCGCGAACTTGTGCTTTAGAAACCGCTGGACCTCCGCAGTGAACGACTGTGCTGGCTGCAACTCGGGACTGTCCATAATTTCCCGCGCGCGCTGAACGGCCGACACATAATCTTCGGTTTCAAGCGAGACGAAGCTTCTGCGACCATTTACCTGCTTTGCCAACCAATAGGTGCGGCCACGCAAATAGATGCCTTTGACTCTTCCTTTGAGCACTCAGGCATGGTCATACCGCAGCGATGATTGGTCGGCTCCCTGAGCGGAGCACTTGTCCATCGCGCAAGATGCAAATTCTGACGCAGTGCAAATACTCTACCGAAATGCATTGAAGCGCAGGCGCTGCTCTTCTAATGTCACACTTTAAGAAGCTGAAACCGCAGACCTGTGCAGCGTACCCTACCGTAAATTACCGGAAATTATTTTTGTCACATTTTCCTGTCACACTTCGCGATTTTGCATGCGTTTGCATGGCCTCATATGGAGTTGCCCACGAGGGAAAAAGCTTTTTCAGGAGGGCTCTAGTCACGTTGACACGGTAGGGGTCAGAGGTTCGAACCCTCTATCGCGCACCATTTCTTTGTCGCGAAGGGTGTAATTTGATGAGTGATATCTCCTTAATCTTTGACCGGGCGATTGACGATTCGATCCGGACGCTTAAGTCGCTCAAGAAACTTGAATCGGGAGTCGCAAAAGCTGCCGATTTGATCGGGCAATGTTTGCGCGCGGGAAACAAATTGCTTGTTTGCGGGAACGGCGGGAGCGCGGCTGATGCGGCACATTTTGTGACCGAGCTCGTCGTGCGCTTCGCGAAGGACCGCTCCGCTCATCCCGCGATTTGCCTTGCGAGCGATGGCGGACTTCTCACTGCGGCCGCAAACGATTACGGCTTCAATGAAATTTTCGCTCGCCAGGTAGCAGCGTTTGGTCTGCCGGGAGATGTGCTCATTTGCCTGACAACCTCCGGCAGATCCAAAAATGTTGCGCATGCGTTGGAGGAAGCGAGGGCGCGGAAGCTAAAAACGATCGCGCTTCTCGGGCGTGACGGCGGATCGACTATCGGCATGGCCGATGTTGATCTTCTGGCGGGCAGCAATTCAACTGCGCGGATTCAGGAAGCGCACAAGCTTCTGCTCCACGTTTTGTGCCAGATCATCGAATCGCGATTAACCTGAGAACCGAAAAACTGTAGAGGCAGGCGTGCCGCCTGCGTGTCAAGAAATAAGTGCAGCCGACACGGCTGTCACTACAGGGATCACTCCGATTTTTTGAGCAGCCGCTCGCGCTCGCGATTCAATTGCCGGCGCTCGCTCGCGGTCAAGCTTCCCATCCCGAATTTTGAAATCTTATCGAGAATCGGATCAATCGATGCATAAACGTCGTCCGAGTCCGCAGGACGTGTCGTTCCCGTTTTGGGGAGAACGCGAAACTTCGGCTTGGGAGCAAAGCGCGTTTTCAGGGCATCCCACCAGGCAAGCTCCGGCCCCGCGCCGCTGAACTCGATAAACAGGAACGCTGCGCCGATGCTTGTCCATACAACGACCAGATCGGTCCACTTCTGGTAGGCGAGTAGCTGGAACGTGTAAACGGCAGCAAGAATCACTACGATCCATTTCGCTGTAATCCGCAGGAACAACTCCGCGCGCGGATAGATGGTCGCGAAAGCAACGAAGATTCCAAAATGTATTGCAGTCGAACCCCAGAGAATGGAGGGCTGCCAGAGGGCACAGATAGTAAGCAGTAATGCAGGCGCGAACAGCAAGATCACGTACAGCCCGATGTAAGTGCGCCGCCCAATGAAGCGTTCTACCTCGCGTCCGAAAACGAACAGCATGTACATCTCGACGGCGAACCAGAGGAGCGCCGACGGCGCGTGAACGAACGCGTAAGTGAAAAGGCGCCAAACCTGACCGGACCAAACTGCCGCGCTGTCGAATTGTAAATACGCCAAAATGGGAGCTACACCGATCGCATAGAGAATCGCGGTGAAAATCGCGACCGCGACGTGCAGCCCTACCAGCATCGTGGTCACGTCCACCGGATAGCGCCCCATCCACGCAACCGGCCGATAATCATCGGAGGTGGTGACCCCGAACATGTTTTCAATTAATGCCGCGCATTGCCTCTACGCAAGCGTGATTCGTGATTCGCTAAATCGTTACACCGCTCGCTCGCGAAGGCTTTCGGAGTTACACCAGGAAACGCTTCAATCCATCAACGATTCAACGTGGCGAAGCCCTCCATTCATGGTTAAGATGAACATTCTTCTTCCATGAAAAATCTCGCGCCAGCCATATTCCCGCCGAGTGGAATCGGTGACGCAAAGCCAGCCAATCAAGCGGTACTCGATTGGGTACATGAAATTGCCACCCTCACAGAACCGGAAAATATTTTCTGGTGCGACGGCTTGGATCGGGAAAACGAGTTCCTGATCGCTGAATCGCTCAAACAAAATGTTCTGATCAAGCTAAACCAGAAGAAAGTTCCGCACTCGTATTTGCATCGCTCCGATCCAAACGACGTGGCGCGGGTAGAGCAATTCACGTTCGTCTGCACGCCGACGAAAAAAGAAGCAGGTCCAACCAACAATTGGTCTGAGCCGGGCGAAACGTACACGAAACTTCGCGGTCTGTTGAAAGGCGCGATGGGCGGACGCACGATGTTTGTCATTCCCTATATCATGGGGCCGCCGGATTCGCCGCTGACCAAGGTCGGCTTCGAGATTACCGATTCGAAATATGTCGTTCTGAATATGCGGATCATGACACGCATGGGTGAGATTGCTGTGAAACGGCTCGGGAACGATCCAAACGCGGAGTGGAACCGCGGCGTGCATTCGCTACTGGACGTCAATCCTGAGCGCCGATTCATCTGTCATTTTCCACAGGACAACACGATCATTTCCGTCGGTTCCGGTTACGGCGGTAACGTTCTGCTGAGCAAGAAATGTCTTGCTTTGCGTATAGGCTCTTATCTGGCGCGCAAACAAGGCTGGCTCGCCGAGCATATGCTGATCCTCGGCGTGGAATCCCCGGAAGGAAAAAAACATTATGTGGCCGCGGCGTTCCCCAGCGCGTGCGGCAAAACCAATTTCGCCATGCTCATTCCACCCGAACATTTCAAAGGCTGGAAGGTGACGACTGTTGGCGATGACATCGCGTGGATGCAGGTTCGAGATGGCCGGCTGTACGCCATTAATCCCGAGAACGGCTATTTCGGCGTGGTGCCGGGTACAAGCTATAAATCAAATCCAAACGCGATGCGATCGATCGCGCACGACACACTCTACACCAATGTCGCGCTTACTGATGACGGTGACGTATGGTGGGAGGGCAAAGACGCCGACCCACCAGCCCATGCCATCGATTGGCGCGGAAATGACTGGACGCCAAAGTCAAAAGAAAAAGCTGCGCATCCGAACAGCCGGTTCACCACGCCGATGCGCAACAATCCGGCGCTCGATCCTGATGTTGAGAAAGGCGGAGGCGTCCCAATTAGCGCGATCATTTTCGGCGGTCGCCGTAGCGATACAGTGCCGCTGGTTTATCAGGCGTTCGATTGGACCAACGGCGTTTATCTGGGCGCGACCATGGCCTCGGAAACAACCGCCGCCGCTACCGGGGCTGTGGGTAAGGTGCGACGCGATCCGATGGCGATGCTGCCTTTCTGCGGATATAACATCGGCGATTATTTCCAGCACTGGCTCGACATTCGAAAGCGGCTGACTAATCCACCGCGCATTTTTAGCGTGAACTGGTTTCGCAAGGGGGCAGACGGAAAATTTCTGTGGCCCGGGTTTGGTGAAAATATGCGTGTGCTGAAGTGGATCATCGATCGTTGCGAAGAAAGCGACGGTGCGCTGAAATCGCCCATCGGCTGGTTGCCCGGTCCGCACGACCTCGATGTGGCCGAACTGGATATTGATCACAAATGCGTTGCCGAACTGCTCTGCATTGACCACGAGGAGTGGCAAAAAGAAATCGCCGAGCACAAACAGTTTTTCGATTCGCTGGGAGGCGTGTTGCCGGAAGAATTGCTGGAACAGCGCGAAGGACTCGTCGCACGTTTTAAGCAATAAGAACTCTATCAACCCGAGTGGAGGGAGGGACCTCTCACAGGGGAGATTGTTCACGCTTGCTACCCAGCATGTCGCAACCTTCGTAGGCGAGGTCCGTCACGTTGTTCGGATGACGCGTGTTTTGTGCTGCGGAAATTTGCGAACCGCTTGACTGGCAGCGAATATTTCCAGTGGATTCAGAGATTGGGACAACAGACCACCTTATCGCGCCAGCGCAGACTGATTGCGTCGAAATCCGCGGGGCGCGGCAGAACAATCTCAAAGGAATCGATGTTGATCTTCCGCTCGGAAAACTGACGGTTGTAACGGGGCCGAGCGGCTCTGGAAAATCGAGCCTGGCCTTCGAAACAATTTACGCAGAGGGCCAGCGCCGTTACGTCGAGACGTTCAGCCCGTATATGCGGCAGTTCCTCGACCGCATGGATAAGCCGCGCGTCGACGACATCCGTGGCATCCCGCCCGCCATCGCCATCGAACAATCCAGCCCGGTTAAGACATCACGCTCGACAGTCGGGACAATGACCGAGATCAACGATTATTTGAAGTTGCTCTGGCCGCGCGTCGCTCGCGCTTTCTGTCCGAATTGCAATCGCGAAATTCGGCCAGAAACTGCGCAGTCGATCGCAGAACAGATTCTGCGCGATTGCGTCGGCAGAAATATTCTCATTACATTTTGGGTCGCAGTTCCCGCGAAGACGGCTCCGCGCGCATTCTTCGATTTCCTCCAACAACAGGGTTATCTGCGCGTTTGGATTGATAACCAAATCGTTCGCGTGGATGCCGATCAAAAGATCAAGCGGCTCGGCGCGCGCGTGCAAGTCATTCAGGATCGCATCGCGATCGGTGAAGAAAATCGTACACGATTAGTTGAGGCAATCGAAACGGCGCTCCGTTTCGGAAAAGGTCAAACCAACATCATTCCGATACCGGAAACCGGAAACCGGAAACCGGAACGCACTGAGGATAAAGGTCAAAAACTATCCGGTATCCGCTATCCGGTATCCGCAATTCCCTTTTCCACCGGTTGGCACTGCGCCTATTGCGACCTCGATATTCGCCCGCCCACACCGGGCCTTTTCAGTTTCAATAACCCGCTCGGTGCGTGTCCGAAGTGCCGCGGCTTTGGTCGCACGATTTCCATTGACCTAAACAAGGCAATTCCAAATCGCAGGCTGAATATCAAACAAGGTGTCGTGCGCGTTTTCCGCGGCGAAGAATTTGGTGAATCGCAAAAGGATCTTCTTCGAGTGTGCGCGCGCAGGGACATCGATATCAATGTTGCGTTCGAGCAATTGCCGAAAGTCGATCAGGATTTTGTCATTAACGGAGAAAAGCGCTCCGGCGAATACGCCGACGACGATTACGAAAACGATCGTTGGTACGGCGTGCGCGGCTTTTTTCGCTGGCTCGAGAGCAAGACGTACAAGATGCATGTGCGCGTCCTGCTCAGCCGATATCGCGCTTATGTCACATGTCCAAGTTGCAACGGCGGCCGATATCAACCCGAAGCGCTGAATTACAAACTTTCCCCAATCCGCAATCTGCAATCCGCAATTCTTCTTGCTCTTCCTGACTTCCAAGCGCTTTCGATTTCGCATGCGCGGGACCTTCTCGGCAAAATCGACATCACTGCCGGTGACAAAGCCGCTCAGATGCTGCGTGACGAAATCTGCGCGCGCCTGAACTACCTCTGCGAGGTTGGCGTCGGCTATCTCACGCTAGATCGGTCGACGCGCACGTTGAGCGGCGGCGAAGTCCAGCGCGTGAACCTCACGACATGCCTCGGGGCGTCGCTCGTGAACACACTATTTGTGATGGACGAGCCCAGCATTGGATTGCACCCGCGCGATGTCGGCCAATTGGTGCGCTTAATGCACAATTTGCGCGACAAAGGCAACACGCTTCTGGTGGTCGAGCATGAGGAACAAATCATTCGCGCCGCAGATAGTTTGATCGATCTCGGTCCAGGCCGCGGCGAACGCGGCGGCGAATTGGTTTGGAACGGATCGCTCGATGATTTTTTCGCGAACGCTCCTCACCCATCACTCACCCGCGACTATCTCACCGGCCAAAAATCAGTTCCGATTCCGAAATCGCGACGCAACTCGACATCATCAATCAAGATCGTTGGCGCGCGGGAGCACAACCTCAAAGACATCGATGTTGATCTGCCGCTTGGCGTGTTTGCGTGCGTGACCGGTGTTTCCGGGTCCGGCAAATCCACACTCGTCCATGATGTGCTTTATCGGAATCTGCTGCGTGCGAAAGCTCAGACCACGGATCAAGAACCGGGGGCGTGCAAATCGGTGATCGGCGCGCACCGGGTTCGCGAGGTAGTGATGGTCGATCAGGCGCCGCTGGCGCGCACACCGCGTTCCACCGCGATTCTTTATCTGGGTCTGTTTGATCGCGTCCGCGAATTGTTTGCCGCGCAACCGGAAGCGATGGCCCAAGGACTCACCGCAAGCGCCTTCTCGTTTAATTCCGGCAACGGCCGCTGCGAACGTTGCTCGGGCACAGGTTTTGAAAAGATTGAGATGCAATTTTTGAGCGATCTTTTCGTGCGCTGCGCAGAATGCGAGGGCAAACGTTTCCAGCCGCACATCCTAAAAGTGCGCCTGCATGACAAATCGATTCACGACGTCCTGGAGTTAACTGTCAGTGAAGCGATTCAATTCTTTGCACAGCTCGGGGATGAGCGAGGGCTTCAAATTTCGCACGGGCTCAAAGTACTTGACGAAGTAGGACTTGGTTATCTCCGACTTGGTCAACCCCTCAACACGCTTTCTGGCGGCGAATCGCAGCGGCTGAAATTGGTCGGGCACTTACGAGAGGCAGAAAACGCCCAACGCTCAGTGTCCGACGCTCAAAACTCAACGGGGGAAGCAATTGGCAATTTGTTCATCTTCGATGAGCCGACCACCGGACTGCATTTCGATGATGTGGCGATGCTGCTGCAGTTGTTTCAGCGGCTGGTCGATAATGGACATTCTATCGTGGTGATCGAGCACAACTTGGAGGTGATCAAGTGCGCTGATTGGATCATCGATCTCGGTCCAGAAGCGGGCGATGCTGGAGGCGAACTCGTGGCAGTAGGCACTCCCGAGCAGATCGCTGAGACAGAGAACTCGCACACCGGACAATTCTTGCGACACGTTCTTTCGAAATCTAGAAAAGCGCTGCCCATTATTGCGACCCAGCTACTTTCAACGCATGAATTTCACCGCGGCGAAAGACTCGACCAAGTAGCTGGGGAGGGACTTCAAAAAATCGCGTACGACTTCGAGAGATCCGGCGCTTACGCTCAGGATGACAGCATCGAGTTCGCGCGAGCGGCGGAAGCGGCTCCACGATTTCGCGCGAGTAGCCGGAACGGCGCCATCCACGTTCACGGCGCGCGAGAGCACAATCTCAAGAACATCGACGTTAAGATTCCGCGGGAGCAGCTAGTGGTGATTACCGGTTTGAGCGGTTCCGGTAAATCAACCCTCGCATTCGACATTTTGTTCGCCGAAGGGCAGCGGCGCTTTCTCGACAGCATGTCGCCGTACGCGCGGCAATTCGTCGAGCAACTTGAAAAGCCCGACGTCGATCTGGTTAGCGGATTGCCGCCCACTGTTGCGATTGAACAAAGGGTCACGCGCGGTGGGGGCAAATCCACTGTGGCGACGGTGACCGAAATTTACCATTTCCTTCGGCTTTTGTTTGCCAAAACCGGAACGCAATTTTGTCCCGACTGTGATTTACCGGTGGCAAAGCAGAGCGCGGCGTCGATCGTAAAGCAGATTGAAGGAGCCGCGAAACGCGGGCCGCTGAAGGTGCTCGCGCCGCTCGTGAAAGCGCGCAAAGGTTTTCATACCGATGTGGCGCGCTGGGCGGACCGCCAGGGATTCGACACGCTTTACGTTGATGGACGACTGGTCCCGGTCTCGCATTTTCGGAAACTTGAGCGTTTCAAGGAACACACGATCGACGTGGTCGTGGGCGCGATCGATCGCAAGCGAATCACGAAAGCGCGCGATGTTGTCCGGCGCGCACTGGAAATAGGACGCGGTACAGCGCGCCTGCTCGATTCAAAAAATCGGCTGAGCGTGATGAGTACCGAGATGAGCTGCCCAAGCTGTGGCCGTGCATTTGAAGAACTCGATCCGCGTTTGTTTTCGTTCAACTCGCCTCATGGCGCCTGCGAAGAATGCGGCGGCTTCGGCGAAATCTGGGACCAGGATGTACAAACAGGCGCGAGCGCTGACGGCGAATCTGTGCTGGAAAACGAGCTTGCCGCAGAACGGGAATCGGAGTGGATCGAGGAAGACGAAGCGCGCGAATGCCCGAGATGTCACGGCTCGCGGATAAACGCGGTGGCGCGCCATGTTCGTGTGCAAGGCCACACCATCGATCAATTCACCAACCTCTCGGCCAGCGAAGCAATGCGCAGAATTGATAGATTGAAATTCACAGACACCCATCAAGCGATCGCAGCAGGTCTTGTCCCAGAAATCCAACAGCGATTGCGTTTCATGGAAAAGGTTGGACTCGGTTACCTGGCGCTCGGGCGTTCGGCGAAAACATTGAGTGGCGGCGAATCGCAGCGAATCCGCTTGGCCGCGCAGCTTGGCTCAAATTTGCGCGGAGTCCTTTACGTGCTGGACGAACCGACCATCGGTCTCCACCCGCGCGACAACCTGCGCTTACTCGAAACGCTCACCGCGTTGCGAAACAAGGGTAATTCGCTGGTCGTGGTCGAGCACGATGACGAAACAATGCGGCACGCCGATCACATCATTGATCTCGGACCGAGCGCGGGTATCCATGGCGGCGAAGTGGTGACCACTGGCGCGCTGCGCGACATCGAGAAGAATCCGAATTCCGAGACCGCCCGTTGCCTCAGCACGCCGCTGTGTCATCCGATCCGCGGATCGCGCCGCTCCCTGCGGGACGTTGAAAACTGGATCGAAGTCCATGGTGCGCGCGCCAACAATTTGAAAGAAATCGATGTTCGTTTCCCAGTCGGGAGGCTCTCGGTGATCACGGGAATTTCGGGCAGCGGCAAATCCACGTTGATGCACGACGTAATCTGGCCAGCCGTGCGCGAGCAGCTAAACCAAAGGAAACGTGCGGGAAACGGCGATCTCTTCAAACTCATCAGCGGCGCGCAAGAGATTGAAGCGGTTTATGAAGTCGATCAGTCGCCGATTGGTAAAACGTCGCGCTCCACGCCGGGCACCTACGTGAAAGTTTTTGACGAGATTCGGAATCTGTACGCGCAACTGCCGGTTTCGCGCGTGCGCGGCTATTCTGCAAGCCGATTCTCGTTCAACGCCGAAGGCGGCCGTTGCGAGACATGCAAAGGTCAGGGCGTGATCAAACTGGAAATGAATTTTCTGCCGAGCAGTTATGTGCCCTGTGAAGACTGCCGCGGTCGCCGTTACAATCCGCAGACGCTCGAAGTTTGCTACAACGGAAAATCAATCGGCGACGTGATGGAGATGACGATTGAAGAAGCGGCGCAATTTTTTTCGGCGCATCCGAAAATTGCGCGGCCGCTTTCGCTGCTTGTCGATACCGGCCTCGGCTATCTCAAGCTGGGGCAACCAAGCCCGACCTTGAGCGGCGGCGAAGCGCAGCGGCTCAAGCTCGTGACACAATTAAAACGCGGAGTCAGCCGCGCAGCGGATGAGCGGATCCGGAAAATGCGCAAGCCGGGCTCGACATTGTATTTGCTCGAGGAACCCACCATTGGCCTGCACATGGCTGACATCGAGCTGCTCCTCAAGGTGCTGCACCGCCTGGTGGATGAGGGAAACACCGTCATCGTGATCGAACATAACGTGAGCGTGATCGCGGAAGCCGATTACATTGTTGATCTTGGGCCGGAAGCAGGTGACGCTGGCGGCGAAGTCGTGGCGTGTGGAACGCCGGAACGGGTCGCAAAAAATCGAGTGAGCCGTACCGCACCATTTCTGCGGAAAGTGTTGAACACATCACTCGCGAAAAAAGTACTGTCATTCTGAGTCGCGCAGACGGCGAAGGATCTCACGTTTGCCGACACGTCACTCGACGATTGCTTGCGTGACGATTCCAGCTTTGTGGAGGTCCCTCACTTCGTTCGGGATGACTTGCGTTTTAATTGCGGGTACCAGCGACATCAGTGACAATCGCGAAGCAAATGCTGGCTTATTATCTGCACAGTCTCAATCCGATCATTTTTCGGATCTACGATAACGTCGGGCCGCGGTGGTATGGCCTCGCGTATGTGCTCGCATTCGTCTCGAGCTATGTCCTTTTTCTCTGGTTGGCCAAACGCGGGTACGCCGATCTGCCTCCGCAACGAGTAGGCGATTTTATCACCGGCTGCGCGCTCTTCGGCGTGATCATAGGCGGACGGCTGGGCTACGTTTTCTTCTACAAACCAGAGATGTTGCGTGAGCCGTTATCCATCTTGCGCGTCTGGGAAGGGGGTATGTCGAGCCATGGCGGAATGTTTGGCCTTTTAGCGTTCACTTTTTACTACGCGCATCGACACAAAATTTCGTGGACGAATCTCGGCGACAATCTGGTCGTCACTGCGCCGATTGGATTGTTTTTTGGACGGTGCGCCAATTTCGTCAACGGCGAGCTGTACGGGCGCATCACAAATGTGCCGTGGGCAATGCAATTTCCAAAGGAACTGCTTGATCATCCTCAGGAGGCGGATCGAGCGGTGGCGGCGTGCGCATCGATTGATCCGTCGTTAACTACACCGGATGCAGTCATCGCCTCGGTGCACAGCCATCCGGAAGTAGCAGCCGCGTTGCGCTCCATTCTTTCACCGCGCCATCCGTCGCAGATTTACGAGGCGTTCTTCGAGGGAATCGTTCTGTTCGCGATTCTGTGGTTTGTGCGGGCGTGCACTCGCCAGCCCAATGGAGTTTTGACAGGCCTCTTTTTTATTTGCTACGCGATCTTTCGAAGCATCATAGAAAATTTCCGCGAACCCGACGCGGAGCTGATCGGTCCCTTCACGCGTGGCCAATTTTTTTCGTTCTTCCTGATCGTCATTGGCATTGCATTCGTGGTCGTAGCGAAAAACCGACCAACGTATTCAAAGAGAATGACCTCGTAGGGTTGTGATGTCGAACGAAGCGAGACATCTCGGGCCTTATTTTTAGACAGTGAGAGATTTCTCCACTCCGCTGCGGTCGAAATGACAAGTAGCGTTTCCGCAAAACGGCGTTATTACTTATCGCGGTGACGCGGAAATGCTCTTTGCGACGCTGCTAGCCGCCGGCGGTCTCCTCTTTGCGTTCGATCACGCAACGATCGCAGGAAAACTCGTTCTCACTCTTCTGGCCGTCGCGTCGATTTTCAGTTGGTCGATCATGATCACGAAACTGCGCGTGATCCGCTTCGCTCGAAAACAGAACGTGCGGTTCATTGCTGCTTTTCGACAAGATCGACAACCGCTGCGCTTGTTTGAGAAGCACGCGCGCTTTCCGGGATCGCCGCTGTTCAATGTGTATCGCGCCGGTTCTGAAGAAATGACGTTTCACTTGCTCGGTTCACCCGAAGTGGACGACACGTTTCGCGCGCGACTTGAGATTGCCGACAAAATTTCAGCTGCGCAAATGGGCGCGGTCAACGCGGCGATGGAACGCGCTGTGGGCGAAACAGCGCTTTCGCTAGAATCACAGATGATCTTGCTCGCGACTGCTGTGAGCGGCTCGCCGTTTCTTGGCTTGCTCGGCACAGTTTGGGGTGTCATGGACGCCTTCACCGGCGTGGCCGAAGCCGGATCGCCCAGTCTCGTTTCGATGGCGCCGGGCGTATCCGGCGCACTGATTACAACAGTGACCGCTCTGTGCGTAGCCATTCCGGCGATGTTCGGATACAACTTTCTCGTTACCAGCATTCGCGGGATGATCGTGGAGATGGACAACTTTGCGGCCGAACTGGCGTCCGAGTTCGAGCACAAGTATGTCGATCACGGCGCACGCGAGTCGGCCTTTCGGAGATGAGCACTGTTTCATTGAGCCTTGAGCGTTGGACGTTGAGCGTTGGGCGTTTTTCAATCGCAGCAGGCAACGCTCAGCTTCCAACTTCCAGCCTCCAACACCCAATTCAGAAATCGCGATGAGACGTTACTCACAACGCCAGAATCTCTCGACGCTGAGCGAGATCAATGTCACGCCGCTGCTCGATCTAGCGTTTGTGCTGCTCATCATTTTCATGATCACAACACCGCTGCTCGAAAGCAGCATGAACCTGGTGATCCCATCCAGCGGCGCGAAGAATCCGCCGATCAAGAGGTCGCAGGTGCAAACCGTATCCATCGATCGCACCGATATGATCCGGTTCAACAATCAGGTAGTCGATTTGGAAACGCTTCCCGCGCAACTGATCCAGTTGAAACAGACCAATCCGGATGTCGCAGTCGTGATTCGACCCGATCGCGAATTGCCCGTGCAAAAATTGATTGCGCTAATGGACGCCGTGCAACGGGCGGGCATCACCAAAGTCGGCATCGCCACCAGAGCGGAATCAAAATAAATGCCGAAGGATGGCCGGTTCTGGCGAAACATTGTCCTGATTGCGCTTGCGCATATTGCGCTCATCGCGGGACTCATTCGCTGGAGTCTGGCGGCGCGAGCATCAAACCCTGACAGCATCGTTTGGTTAGGTGCCGCTGGTGAACCGGAAACCGAGGCATCACCCCCAGCAGAGCGTGTGACTCCGCTCGTTTCACCGAAGCCACAAAACGATGACAAAACGGAAGAAGAAAAACCGATGGTAACGACGGCAAAGAGCGAAATCGAATTGCCACCACCAACACCCAAGCCAACAGCCACGGCCACACCCAGGCCAAAGCCGACGGCAACTGCCGCGCCAAAACCGAAGGCAACGCCAAAACCAATCCCAAAGCCAACACCTAAGAAAATTCTGCTAACGAAAGCTTCTTCCAAACCATCGCCAAAAGAGAAGTCGAACTCGACAAAATCCGACGAGAAGTCAGTGAAGAATGAAAAAAACCCTACGGCGAAAACCTCATCTGCGTCTCAGAAGGGCAGTGGGAAAACAGATTCAACAGGGAAAGGCGGCAGCGCGGGGGGCCGAAGCAGCGCGTCGGAGTTCGGCTGGTATGGCAATATGCTGCACGATCGCTTTTATAGTGCATGGATCCAGCCAACGACCAGCGTCCCTTCCGGCAGCAAGATCTCGACGTTGGTCAAGGTCCGAATCGAAAAGGATGGGCGCGTCTCCAAATTCGAAATCATCAAAGCATCTGCCAACCTCGTCGTGAACGAATCTGTCGCGACCATCGCCAAGCGAGTGACTGAAGTTGACGCGCCGCCGACTGGACTCATCAAAGGCGATCATTACGACGTAAAAATCACTTTCGAATTAAACAATGAACAGCAGTGAAACCAATCACCCGAAAATGATGCGATGGTGGCCTCATGGCGAATGGATTCCTGGCGATCGGATGGAATTCATCACCGGTTCCGGCAGGCTGTGACGAAGCCATCCGCGAACACGCATTCGTTGACTGAGTTGCTGGAATTTCCGTTTTCGCGCGAGAAAAATTACGAAATTAGCTACACCGGAATCATCCTATTAACGCGCACTAAGGGGTAAAATCCTCTTTTGAGGCCGAAGGTTAATATCCGTAGTAGTACGCTCCGCCGTAATAGCTGTAATACGGATAGTACGGATAATAATCCGGGCCGTAATAGGTGTTGTACCGCGACTCCGGCGTATAGTTAGTCTCCGTGTAATATACTTCGGCGCATCCGCCGAGTGAAAGGGCAAAAAGGCCTGCACACAGCAACGAGAGGATCGTTGCCACGAGATGGGATGTCTTTGCAGCTGCTCTCATTAAACCCTCTTCTCCATTGGTTTAATGCAACGACTTAAACAAACAAAGCCAAATAAAATAAATTTTGTAGCCACGCCTCTGTGAGGCGTCTGACTCGCTAGAGCCTCCGAGCGACTTGGGCGCATCGGCGCGCACTTTGTGCACCGATGCGTCAACCAAGCGCGCATCACAAATTATTACCAGTCGCCGTAAACTGTCCTGTCGTAATAGCGCGGCCCGTAAGCATCATTGTAGCGCACACCGGAGCGAACGATCGTACCATCGTAGGTCGGCCCGTAATAGTACGAAGCCGGGTAACCGTAATAATAGTCCGGCGTATAATACGTGGTCCGATAGTAGCCGGTGTCATACGCAGTCGCGTAAGGCCCCTCTGCACATCCGCCTAGGAAAGTTGCAACGACCCCTGCGCAAAGGATCGACAACAGTAATGCTCGATTGCGGCGCTTGGATTTCATTTTCGTTTTCATCAGATATTCCCCTTTCTCCAAAATATGATTCGCACCACGTGGTCCCATCGGTCGCCCTTGCCGCTTAACGTTGTCTGTGGAGAAGTTGATCCACTTTTCGTTAAGTGCTGAAACGCAATTTCGCGACAGGTTTTTGCGCGAATATCGGTGTTCGATACCATCAGTCGAGACAATGAAGCAAAATTTCCTTTGGGCCGTCGCGTTCCTGACAATTGTGCTTGCAATGTTGGCTCAGGAGCGGTCCCAGTCGCCGGCACCGGCAGATTTTGACGTTATTATTCGGGGCGGGACGGTTTACGATGGCACGGGTGCCGCGCCGCGGCAGGCCGATGTTGCAATTCGCGGCGATCGCATAGCCGCTATCGGCGATCTCAACACGGCGAGAGCAAGAACAATTGTCGATGCGAAGGGGCTCGCCGTCGCGCCCGGGTTTATCAACATGCTTTCCTGGTCAACCGAGTCGCTGATTCAAGATGGCCGGTCGCAAAGCGAAATTCGGCAGGGCGTCACGACAGAGATCATGGGCGAAGGCGAATCCATGGGGCCGGTGAACGACCGCGTGCGTGAGCACATGCTGCGCGCCCAAACAGATATCAAATACGACATCAAGTGGAACACGCTCGCGGAGTATCTGCAATACCTCGAAAAACGCGGCATCTCGTGCAATTGGGTTCGAGGACAAGGCGCCCACGCCTGAACAGCTCGATCAAATGCGCGAGCTGGTACGCAAGGAAATGGAAGCAGGCGCGCTGGGCATTGGCACTTCCCTGATCTATCCGCCTGCGTTTTATGCGAGCACCGATGAGTTGATTGAGCTTTGCAAGGTCGCCGCAAAATATCAGGGCAAATACATCTCACACATGCGCAGCGAAGGTAATCAATTGATCGAAGCGCTCGATGAGCTGCTGCGGATCGCGCGCGAAGCGAACATTCCGGCAGAGCTTTATCACATCAAAGCTGCCGGCCAAAAAAATTGGTCGAAAGAAGACGAACTGCTCCCGCGAATCGAACGCGCGCAAAAGGAAGGACTGAACGTCCGCGCCAACATGTATACCTACACCGCCGCCGGCACCGGGCTCGATGCGTGTCTGCCGCCGTGGTCTGAAGACGGTGGCTATCCTGCCTTGTTCAAGCGGCTGCGCGACCCGGCGACGCGGGAGAAGATCAAAGCCGAGGTGAAGATCGACAGCGACAAATGGGAAAATCTATACCTCGCAGCCGGTTCGCCAGATAAAATCCTGTTGGTCGGATTTAAGTCCGACCAACTCAAACCGCTCACCGGCAAAACGCTCGCCGAAGTCGCGAAGATGCGCGGCAAAGATCCAATCGACACGATGATGGATTTGATTGCCGAGGACGAATCACGCATCGGCACGATTTATTTCGTCATGTCCGAAGACAACGTGAAGAAAGAAGTCGCGAAAGCGTGGATCTCATTTGGGTCCGATGAAGCTTCGCAAGCGCCGGAGCCGCCGTTCACGAAATCGAATCCGCATCCGCGCGCCTATGGAAATTTCGCGCGGGTGCTCGGCAAATATGTCCGCGATGAGAAAGTTATTCCGATGAAGGAAGCCATTCACAGGCTCAGCGGATTGCCTGCTACCAATCTCGGTCTTGATCACCGTGGATTTGTGAAGGAGGGAATGTTCGCCGACGTGGTTGTGTTCGATCCTGCCACGATCACCGATCGCGCCACCTTTGAAAAACCGCATCAATACGCCGTCGGTGTAAAGCACGTCTTTGTGAATGGCGTGCAAGTCATCAAAGACGGCGAGCATACCGGCGCAAAACCCGGTCGCGCCTTGTGGGGACAAGGGAAAGTGAAGTGATGAAACCCGCGATCTATCCCTTGTGTTAACCGGCAGGACGCGAGGTTTGTGTTTAGCGCCAAAGGCGCGTTGTTACTGTTAGCCTGGGATATCGCCCTAGGACATTTGATTAACCGAAACAGGAGCGCTGAAGGCGCGTTTCATCAGCGCTGACGCTTGGCTGAAGTTGAGTCGCGCTTTCAGCGCTGGCGTTTCTGCTTTCATCAATCCTGGAGCGGTGCCCCAGGCTCGAGATTGAATGCTGCGCCGTTGGCGCGAAACATCCGCATATTCATCGCACCTGACGGATTAGGCTCTTCCCTCGAAAGAGAGACGCGCGAATACGCTGTTTACGATGTATCTTCCGCTACAGATTGAAAACGTAGCGTACGCACCGAGATTTCTAGTTCGATCGATATCCCATGGATCCAATTAGGAACATCAAATTACGCTGGCTGCATGGTGCATTGCACGATGTCACCCGTGAACTATCACGTTCGCAGTTTTCGAGATTTGCACATGCGTGGGAGCCAGCCATCAATGCTTACCGTTGCGAAACATGCATTCGTATCTGCGTCGATCTGGCGGGAGTCGATCGCTCCGTCATTGACCTCACTGTTGCACCGCGGCGCGTGGTGATACGCGGCACACGCGAGCTGCCGGAGCCGACACATGCGGAGGGACACGCCGTAAAATTGCTGGCGATGGAGATTGATTACGGCCCGTTCATACGCGAGGTGCCATTGCCGGCCGAAGTGGAAGTCGACCAGGCGCACGCGGAACAGCGGAACGGTCTGCTCTGGATTTCGCTGCCATTAAAAGAATCATGAGTGAAAACGAAATCAGCGCATTACGCGCAGGCGGCGAATTCAAACCGGGCGCACAAAGCACGATCGTGGCGCCCACGGATGAAACTCAAATGCCGCATATCCCGGAGGAACTACCGATCTTGCCGATGCGCGGGTTCGTCGTTTTTCCCGGCACGGTTGTTCCGCTCAACGTTCAGCGTGCGGCGTCGCTGAAGCTGCTCGATGAGACGTTGCCGCGAACGAAAGTGATCGGGTTGGTTACTCAGCGCGATGAAACGAAGGAAGATCCCGCACCACAAGACCTCTACCCTATCGGCACAGCCGCGCTTGTGCTCAAGCTGCTGCGCCAGTCGGACGACCATGTCGTAGTCATCACGCAAGGACTGCGACGTTTTTCTCTCCGCAAAATTGTCGCGACTTCTCCGTTCCTGCGCGCGGAAGTGGATCTGCCGAAGTCGATTTCGCCGCCAGAAAGCAAGGAATGGGAAGCGACCTTTCGTAATCTGCGGGACTCGGCTACAAAACTTTTCGAACTGACACCCGACGCGCCAGAGCAAGTGCGTTTGATGATCCTGAACATCGACAACGCCGAGCAGCTCGCTGATTTTCTGGCGCCGAACCTGAACATCGACGTTGGAGAAAAACAGGCGCTTCTCGAAGAGCTCGATGTGGAAAAGCGTGTTCGTGCGGTGCAAAAGCACATCTCAGCGCAGCTCGAGATCGCTGAGATTCAGCAGCGGCTGCAAAAAGATGTGGCCTCGCAATTTTCCGATGCGCAGCGGCGCGCGTATCTGCGTTCGCAGATTAAGGCGATCCAGCGCGAATTAGGCGAGGCCGAGGCCGGCAGTGAAGAACAGGCGCAGCAATTGCGCGAGCGGCTCGAAGAAGCTAACCCGCCGGAGGAGGTAATGAAACAGGCGGAGCGCGAATTGAAGCGGCTCGATTTCATTCCTCCTGCCAGTCCGGAATTCTCGGTCATTGTGAGCTACATCGAGATCATCGCCGATCTTCCGTGGAACAAACTAAGCAAAGACAACCTTGATCTCGATCAGGCGCAGCGAATTCTGGATCGCGATCACTACGATCTGGAAAAAGTTAAGAAGCGGCTGATCGAATATCTGGCCGTGCGCAAACTCAATCCACAAGGGCACGGCGCGATCCTCTGTTTTCTAGGACCGCCCGGTGTAGGCAAGACGAGCCTCGGCCAATCGATTGCCGACGCGCTAGGCCGTAAATTTGTGCGGATCAGTCTCGGCGGTATGCGCGACGAAGCGGAAATCCGTGGTCATCGCCGCACCTATATCGGGTCGATGCCGGGACGCATCATTCAGGAGCTGCGCCGCTGCGGGACGCGCAATCCCGTGTTCATGCTCGATGAGATCGACAAGATCGGCGCGGATTTTCGCGGCGACCCGGCCAGCGCGTTGCTCGAAGTGCTCGACCCACGGCAAAATCATGCGTTTGTCGATCGCTACCTCGATGTGCCGTTCGATCTTTCACAGGTCATCTTCATCGGCACCGCTAATTACATCGAGGGCATACCGGAGCCGTTGCGCGACCGGATCGAAGTGATCTCAATCCCCGGCTACACCGAGCGCGAGAAGCTGGAGATCGCCAAGAGGTACCTCGTGCCGCGGCAACTCGAAGAGAACGGATTAAAACCCGAGCAATGTGTGTGGGAAGACGACGCGCTTCGACGTGTTATCAACGACTACACACATGAGGCCGGTGTGCGTGAGCTCGAACGACAGATCGGCGCGATTTGTCGCGGTATTGCATCGCAAGTTGCGCGCGGCAAAACCGAGCACGTCACTGTCACGCCGGACGTCGTCCGAGAAATGCTTGGCCCGGCAAAATATGTTCGCGAAACAAAACTCAAGACCAGCAAACCCGGTGTAGTCACCGGCCTGGCTTACACGCCGCAAGGCGGCGAGGTATTGCACATCGAAGCGACCCGCTATCCCGGCAAAGGGAACATTACGCTCACCGGACACATTGGCGAAGTGATGAAGGAATCGGTCCAGGCCGCCTTGAGTCTCCTTCGCAGCCGCGACGGGCAACTGGGCGTGAATTCAGAGGATTTTCGCAAGATGGACATTCACGTGCACGTTCCGGCCGGTGCTGTGCCGAAAGACGGGCCATCGGCCGGCATTGCCATGTTCACCGCGCTCGCCTCGCTTTTTACCAACAAGCCAGTTCGACCCGATGTGGCCATGACGGGCGAAATCACTTTGCGCGGACTGGTTCTGCCCATTGGTGGATTAAAGGAAAAAAGCTTGGCAGCGATGCGCGCTGGCATTTCCACGGTCATCATCCCGAAGCTGAACGAAAAAGATCTGGTCGATGTTCCGGAGGAAGTGAAACAGAAAATCAAATTCGTCCCCGTTGAAAACGTCGACGAAGTGTTAGCCGTAGCGCTGGAGAGGAACGGGGCTCCGTCCGCTCCAGAAAACAAATCGGCCTGAGTGCTCCAAAACTTGCAGATTCCCTAACCAGACGGCGATAAGCCACGGCAGCGATGCATATGTGCTTTGTGATGCAAACGCTGCCCCGGCCGGAATAACCGATCCCTACGGGAGGTGCCGCAGGATCTCAACCCCTTTCGCGGCAGGCTGAGATCCGACCTGGTTCGTGCCGATGAAGATCGCCGCGTCGTCCTTGGTTGGATTAATCGCGATCACAGTGCCAAACCCTGACGTTCCTCCGTTCTTCACTATCACCGGATGCAGGTTCGGATTGCCTCGGCCCATATTGTTCACCCAGGCCATCGCCTGCTTGTTGCCGTTCGGAATCAGGTGGATCGGCTTTTGCGCCAGCTGCATCGCCGCGATCAATTCAGCGGAAACCGGTTTCCCATTCACTTCTTTATGGCCAAGATTGGCCTCGCCAAAGCTCATCATGTCCTGTGCGGTCGAGCGCAGTCCGCCGGCAGCGTACCAGGCGAAGACCGGCCAGCGCGGCGCATCCTGGCCTGCACGGCTATGTCCTTGTGCCAGGCGCTTCTGCTGTTCAGGCGTAGGCCGTAGCGTCGTATCGGCCATGCCCAGCGGCTGGAGAATCTCGGAATTCACCTGATCTTCCCAGGTTTTGCCGGTCGCGGTCCGCGACGAGGTAGCTCAGCAGCCCGATTCCGGCGTTGGAGTACCGATAGGGCGCAGGCAATCGGGTCGTCGGTTCGTAGTTCGAAGCCCAGGTGAGAAAGTCGTTCACCGTATAGTGCTCAATGCTTCGCTGTTCGAGCCCGCGCGGCAGGTTGGTCGGATCTCCGGCATTCCCGAGGTGACGTCCCCTAGCTCCAGCGGTCAACTGTTGCGCCCTGAGCCTGTAGCCTTTGGGCATGTACTTCTGAGCGGAAGCGGCAGGGACGATTTCGTTGCGGTTGATCGCCAGCGCGAACAGCGTGGTGGTGAACGTCTTAGTGCAGGAGCCGATTCCACTAGGGTTTCGGGCGTGAACGGAGCACCCGCGTCGGTAGCTTTTCCATATGGGAAGAAGTAGCGATGGCCGTGCAGTGAAATCGCGACGATCGCTCCCAGATCAGGAGATCGCCTCCATAGCTGGCCACGGGGGGGCCCTACGTTGTCCCTGGGCCAAGTACGGCTGCATGATGCCGTCGACCACTCGCTTGACTGCCGCTGCCTGGCCGCCCGCATCGGGTTGTAAATGCGGACCGGCGGCGGAGGGCGCTCGCTGCGCGGCGACCGTCGCCGCCGCCAAAAGCGCGACTGTGACGATCAAGCCAAAACGAGTGGCGGAGCGATGCATTATCTCTTTTCCGGGCAATTATCTGAGCGATTATTTCCCACTCGGTCACGCATGTCTCTGCGTGCTACAAGCGCCGTTTCATGTGGTGTCTGGCTTTGGGTCTAACGAGACACGAGATAAGCCACGGGCGGGGTCGGTGGCAAGGTTGCTCGCGTTCACTCGATCAGGGGCCGTTGGCTTCATCGATTGGTTAGATGGTTTCATCGATATGCAAGCTCATGTTTTGAACGCCTTTGCCACTGCGGTCAGCAATGACAATATCCGCTGAATTTCAGATTGGCCTGATCACCGCCATCCACAAGGCTATACCGAGGCCAAAGATGATGTGATTGAACAGGCTTATACGAGCCAGGTGAGCATCACCCGGCGCATCCCGTCCCAGCCAGCCCATCCCTTGTGACGGGAACATGAGAAACCACGGGAAGACCGTGGTGGCCGTTCCGTAGAGGATGGCGTTGAGGGCGGTCGGCGTCGCGTGCGCCACAACCAATAGGCCAAGGTACACAAGGGTCAGCACGATGCCGATCGAATAGTGCGCGGCTAATCCCATGAGTAGTTCTCCTCGC
>WNGI01002762.1_pt1 | contig 22866 bp, 20 predicted proteins | sample 5400621 | NCBI WGS metagenome assembly WNGI01 (sample SAMN13153374, study PRJNA577476) | soil metagenome | isolation source: 20 cm soil or saprolite under Garry oak tree replicate 1 | place: USA:California | collected 2016-06-15
TTGTTGATCTCGTCCGATCAGGAAGTTGTCGAAATGAGCAACGGCTGCATTTGTTGCACCGTGCGCGGCGACTTGCTGCGTAGTTTATTCGGTCTCCTCGAACACCGGGACAAATTCGACACGTTGATGATCGAGACCACCGGCCTTGCCGATCCGGCGCCGGTGGTGCAGAGCTTCTTTATCGACGATCGGATCAAGAGTGAGTATCAACTGAACGGGGTCGTCACCGTCGTCGACGCCAAGCATATCTTTCAACAACTGGGCAATTCGCCGGAGGCGAAGGAGCAAATCGCCTTCGCCGATATGGTGTTACTCAATAAGATCGATCTGATCAATCCCGAGGATCTGCCCGAGCTGGAATTCAAGCTCAGAAACTTGAACGGCGCCGCGCGCATTTGCCAGACGCGCAATTCCGACGTCGACATCGGCACCGTCTTGGATCTGCGCAGTCTCGAGGGTGTTTCAAGGCGTGCATATGCTTTTCGAAGGCCGCCCCGGCCGGCCATGGAGCGATGACGAGGAGCGGCTCAACCGTCTAGTATTCATCGGTCGCAATTTGGACAAGGAAAAGATCACTCAGGGATTCATGAGCTGTATTACCACGGGAAATGGTGCGTCCTCGGCGGAGGATATCGACCCCTTCGGACGCAAGCAGGATGTTTCGAATTTTACCCTCGATCAAATCCGTTATTGGGTGCAAACGATCTTGACCTTTCCCCCCGACGCACCGATCGTCGTCAAGGAGGTTCCCTGCGTGAAAGCTGGCTGCCCGCCGGTGGAAACGGCGATCATGGTATTTCTAAAGAACGAGCCGCCGCGCACTTTCAAAATCCTCGCGCGAATCAACGAAGTCACCTTCGATCACGTCTACAATCTCATCGAAAATCCGCTGCCCTGCTGCTGAAGCAGTCTAGAGTTTCGCCTCCCGCGTCGAAAGGAAGACGGGTTTTGTGAGGCTAGCCGGCAAACCGTTGTCATTCTGAACGAAGTGAAGAATCTCGACCGAATCGATGTTTGCAAAAATCGAGATCCTTCGGCGGAGTTTATCCTGAGAAAATCGAGGGCCTCAGGATGACATTGTCGCCCAATTGACGAACGAAGCATTTCAATCGTTGCGGCCAATGGTCGTAGTCAAACCTCAAGGCCTGCCCTACTCCGCCGCTAGCCGGCGTACGATCTCATACATTGCGCGCAGGCCGAACTTCAAATTTTCCACAGAAAGCCGCTCGTCGACGCCGTGCACTAAACCTTCGCCGCTCGGCGTGCTGCGATGGGGCATGAACCCGAGACACGGCATGCCTTTCTCGCGAAAGAAATGACAATCGGTAAAGCCGCGCACCAACGGCGCAACCACCGCCGCGCCAGGATCGTTAGTTTTCGCAAATTCGGTAATCACCTTCATCGCTTCGGGATGGGGCGGCGATGTCGCTGCTGGAAACGATAGTGTGACTTCGACCTTGATCGATTCGTCGTTGATGATTCGCCGCAGCTCATTGATAAAAGCTTTCGGGTCTTCGCCCGGTAGAAGCCGGACGTCGAGTTCTGCTGCGGCGACCGCTGGAATCACGTTGACCTTGTCAGAGCCCTTGATCCCGGTGATCGCGATCGTGTTGCTAACGCTCGCGCGATCCCGCGGATCTTTAAGAAACTCGGATCGAACGGTCGGATTCTCGAGCGCTTTGCGCAAATCCAGATAGTGCGTCCGGCGCGGCTCAGTTTCCCCATTTGCCGTATCGGCGTAGAATTTTTGCACCTCCGGCACAACCTTGATCTGGCTCTGATAGCTCATGACTCGATTGAGCGCGCTGATCAGCTTGTTCACCGCAAGACTATTACCTGGCGTGGAGCCGTGACCCGGCCTTCCCGATGCCGTGAGCCTCAACCAAAGCGGCGTCTTTTCCGCGACGCTGACGTTATATACTTGCGCATGACCATCGTCACCGATCCGAATGCCGCCGCCCTCGTTCAGCACCAACCCCACATCTTTGAACAACTCGGGATGTTTCTCGACGAGAAACCCGGCGCCAAGCGCGCCACCAGCTTCCTCGTCGGCCGTGCCGAGAAAAACAATGTCGGCTTTCAACGGAATCTTTTGGCGTTTCATTGCGAGCATCGCCGCGAGCTCCATGATCGCGGGACCTTTATCATCCAAAGCGCCGCGGCCCCAAATGACACCGTCTTTGATCGTTCCGCTAAACGGCGGTTCCTTCCAAAGCTTTGCTTCCGCTGGCACGACGTCCATATGGTTGAGCAAAACGATAGCCTTTTTCGAGCCGTCGCCGCGCAGCCGTGCGTAAATATTGCCCCGCCCGGCCACCGATTCGATGATTTTCGCCTCGATGCCTTCGCGGTCAAAGATTTCTTTCAAGAACTGCGCCGCCTTGATTTCATTGCCCGGTGGGTTGGTCGTGTCGACCTGAACGTAGCGGCTGAGCATCGCCGCGGCTTCTTCCTCCGACGTCTTCCAGCTGAAGACCGAATCCGCAGTGCTACCATGGATCGGTGAGATAAGAACCACCGTAAAAAGCAACGTCGGACAAATCCAAGCGCGTTTTGTCATAAACATGAGGCACCTATTCTCTATTCGGCCGAGCTAATGGAGAAATAGTCGCACCGTCTCGATGATCTCCTGCCGCTGTTTTTCCGGGTGATACCAGCGAATCTCATCGTCGCGCCGAAACCACGTCAGCTGCCGTTTGGCGAGGTGGCGCGTCTCCTGTTTCATCTCTGCTAATGCTTCGGGCAGCTCCTTCCTACCCTGAATCACTTCCCCCATCTGCCGGTAACCGACGCTGTGGAGCGGCTTGAGATCCAAGCCATAACCCCGTGCGACCAATCCGCGCGCTTCATCGAGCAAGCCGTCTTGAATCATCCGCTCGCTGCGGCGATTGATCAGATCATAGAGTTCTGTCCGCTCGCGCAGCACGCCGATCTTGAGAACGTCGAACGGGTTTTCCTGAAACGCGTGTTCCTTCTGCCATTCGCTGAGCGGCCGGCCGGTGCTTTGGTAAACTTCCAAAGCGCGAATGATGCGCTGGTGATCGTTTGGATGGATCGTCGAAGTCACGGTCGGATCAATTTCTACCAAGCGCCGATATAACGGCGCAAGGCCTTGTTCCCTGATCTCTCGATCTAAGACGCGACGAATCTCGTGATCTTGGCCCGGACCCCTAAAAAGGCCGTGGGTCAATGCTTTCAAATACAGTCCAGTGCCGCCACACACCACCACGTGAGCGCCACGCTGGTGAATTTCCCCGATGCACTCTGTCGCCAAACGGCGATAGACTGCCGCGTTGAATTCCTCGTCGGGATTCACGCTATCGATCAGATGATGACGCACGCGTTCCCGATCATCTTTAGACGGCTTGCCGGTGCCGATATCCATGTAGCAATACACTTGCTGAGAGTCCGCGTTGACGATCTCGCCATTGATATTTTGCGCCAATTCCAACGCCAATTCGGTTTTACCCGCCGCTGTGGGACCGAGAACGATGACGATTTTTGTTTTCATCGAACGAAGATGTCATTGGCCTAGCGGCCTTGCCCGACGATCACAGAACCCGCTTAAACATTCTTTCCAGCTCGTCGCGGCTGATTTCGATCAGCACCGGCCGGCCATGGGGGCACTGGGTGGCAAAATCGATTTGGTCCAAGTCTCTGAGCAGCGCGCGCATTTCGTCCATTTCGAGAATTCGATTGGCGCGGATCACGCTGTGGCAAGCGATGGTCGCGAGGCGATCTTCGAGATGCGCCCGCAGCTTTTCGGAGGTATTGACGTCTGCGAGATCGGCAACCATCTGGCGCACCACTTGACCGTAATCGCCCTCAGGTAAAAGCGCCGGCGCGGCCGTCACCGCATAGGCAGAGGGACCGAAGGGCTCCAGAGCAAAACCGAAGCGCTCGAGCACGCCGAGTTTTTGCTCCAACAACATCGTCTCTCCGGCGCTCAGCTCCACGATCTGCGGCATTAACAGAGTTTGCATGGCCACTTGACCGGCGTTCAATTGTTGGCGCAGCTTCTCGAACGCGACTCGCTCGTGGGCCGCGTGCTGGTCGATCAGCGCCAACCCTTTCGCAGATGCGCATATGAGATAGCAGCCAAGGATCTGCCCAAGAATGCGCATCGAAGCAAAAAAACCCTCGTGCCTGACATCCGCGGCCGTCGGCATAACAAAGACTTCATTGCACACTTGCGAATTCTGCGTTGACGCCAGCACGGAAAAAACGCCGTACGGTAACGGCGTTTCGCGGACGCCGGAAAACGAACCAGGCAAATACGTCGAGCTTTGCGCCGACGGGTCCTTCGCTTCCTGTCTAAGCGCCTGGCGAATCGCGCGCGCCACGGCCTCATGAACATCGGACTGGCGGCGAAAGCGCACTTCGTACTTCGCCGGATGGACATTCACGTCGACGTCCTCGAAGGGGAGATCAAGAAACAACACGACGGCGGGATACTGCCCTTTCATTAACAGCGTCTCATATCCTTGAATCACCGCGTGGGTGAGCACCTTGTCGCGTACGTAGCGGCGATTGACGAAAGTAAACAGATAACGGGCATTGGGAAAAGATGTCGGCGCCACGCTCAAGAAGCCGTGAACCGCGAGATCGCCCTGGCTCCAACGAAAAGGAGCTAATCCCTTGGCAATCTCGCGCCCGAACACCTGGTACAAACGATCCTGACCATCGGCAACGGAAATGTAGTCGGCAACGGTGCGACCGTCGTGCTGCAAACGGAAGTGAGCAGATGGATTAGCCAAAGCCATGCGATTGAGCACGTCGCAGATATGGCTCAATTCGGTGGCAGGAGCCTTGAGAAACTTCCGCCGCGCCGGCGTGTTGAAAAAAATGTCTTTGATCTCGATGGTCGTGCCGAAGGAGGCTGCGGTGGGTCGAAGCTCGTCTCTCTTGCCGCCGTCAACACGGAGACGGTGCCCCATTGGAGCTTGTGCCGAACGAGAGATGATCTCCATCTTGGCCACCGAACCGATGCTCGGCAAGGCCTCGCCGCGAAATCCCAGCGTCGCGATGCGAAACAAATCGGCGTCGGCTTTTAGCTTGCTCGTCGCATGGCGTTCGACGGCGAGAGTTAAGTCCTCCGGTGCCATTCCTTCGCCGTTGTCCGATACTTGGATCAATGACGTGCCGCTCTTTTCGATGGAGAGAAAAATCTCCGTGGCACCGGCATCGAGGGAGTTTTCGAGCAGTTCTTTGACTACGGAGGCCGGCCGCTCGACGACTTCGCCGGCGGCGATGCGGCTTGCCATCTCATCGGATAGAATCTGAATCTTCACGCTTAACTAAGCTCCATCTTGGACCATACTGGGGCGCTGCGCCGCGGTCAAGATAATCGGACAACTGGCCACCTCCCAACGGCACAGAAGGCCGCTAAAATGCTATGATTAAAAGCACTACGCCCGGACGAGGAGACTTTCATGAAATCCCATCGCTGCCTTCTGTTCGTTCTCATGGTTCTTTTTCACGCCGCAGCGGTTCACGCCGCACAGACTGCTGCTCTGGTCGAAACCAAAATAAAAACCCTGCTGATCGATCCTGCTTCTCAATCTCCGGTCGTTGTGCTTGAGACGATCAGCGACAAGAAACTGTTGCCGATCTGGATCAACGCTATGGAAGCAAAAGCAATCGCCACCGAACTCGAGCATGTCACGTTGCCCCGACCGCTCACGCATGATCTCATTCGCAACATTCTGCACGAGCTGGGCGCGAGATTGCAGCGGGTCATTATCACGGACCTGCGCAACGATACTTTCTTCGCTCAACTTTCCCTGCGGTCGAAAGGCCAAGAGTTACAGATCGACAGCCGACCGAGCGACGCCATCGCCATCGCGCTGCGCATGAAAGCACCGATCTTTGCGACGCCTGAATTGCTGGCGAAAGCCGCAGCGCAGCCGGCGCTCCCGGAGCGCGGCGAGCGCACCCCAAAACGCTTGGGCATACAAGCCCAGGATCTCACGCCGGAGTTGGCGAATCTTTTGGACAGCCGCCAACAACGGGGTGTTTTGGTCACCGATGTCGCATTTGGCAGCATCGCTATGAACGCGGGAATCAAGCGCGGTGATATCATCACCAAGGCCAATGAGCAGAAGGTATCTTCCGCCAAAACTCTAGAGTCCATGGTTCAAGGTGTGAAACGGCCGGCACAAATCAAGCTCGAAGTCATAAAAAAAGGCAAGCCGACCGCGATTGTGATCGACTTGCCTTCGTAGAATTAAATAGCTTGTTACGGTGCTGTTACTTCTTGCCGTTGGTGCCGAACAACTCCGCGCCCCATTTCTTGGCCGTGGCATCGAGCACTTCCTTGCTCGACTCGGCGACCGGCGGAAAATCTTTCATCCATTCGTAGGGCCTGGTCGCGTCGATGATCGCGCGTGAGTTAAAGCCTTTTTTAGTCGGATGAATGATCGGATCCAGCGGTCCGCTCCAGCACCGGCGCAAAATATCGATATCCTGCTCCGGTTCGCAGCGGCTCGACATGGCCCAAATCATATCGTCGGTGTTTGACGGATCGATATCGTCGTCGACGACCACGACGAAGCGGCCGAGGTAAGCGCCGGCATGACATTGCGAAGCGATGATCGCTGCTTGTTTGGCATGACCGGGGTAGCGCTGTTTGATCGAAACGCACATCATCAAACGGCTGCCGCCGGACACGGTGAGCCATACCCCTTTGACATCGGGCACGCCGGCTTTTTCCATCTCGTCCCAGATCAAAGCGGAACGCAAATAGGAACGGTACCAGCCGAGCTCCGCCGGCGGTCGCCCCGGAGGCGAACCGAGAATGATCGGATCGTTGCGATGATAAAGGCGCTTTACTTCGACCCACGGTTCCGCACGTTCGGCGCTGGCATAATAACCCGTCCACTCGCCGAACGGTCCTTCAACTTTCGGATTGTCGAAGTGGACATCGCCCTCGATGACGATTTCCGCGTTCGCGGGAATCGGCAGGCCGGAATATTCGCCTTCTATCATCTCGAAGGGTTCGCCCCGCAAGCCGCCGATGAATTCATACTCCGGGACACCGTAGGGTACTTCGATGCTGCCGGCCAAAAAAGTTAAGGGATCGTGGCCGAACGACATGGCAATTTTGAACGGCTTGCCACTGGCAGCGTACTTTTCCCGCTGGATACGGCCATGCTTGCCTGGTGAAATATAAAATCCAAGCTTATTCTTGTCATGGATCATGACCCGGTAGGTACCATAATTGACCCAGCCTTCGTCCGGGTCGCGGGTGATGTCGACGCTGCCGGTGCCGATGTAGCGGCCACCGTCTTTGTCATGCCAGAGCGGCGTTGGGAACTTGAACATGTCGATGTCGCCGTCTTTGTAGACGTTGTCGAAGAGCCCACTTTTCTTGACGAATTTTGCCGGGACCGGTTTTATACTCTTGTAGTTGTCCTTCCAAATTTTGACGAAATCCATTTTAGTTTCGCCGGAAGGAAGCCCCAAGGTAAGCGCCAATCGCTTGCGCGATGACAGCGAGTTGGACAGCACTCTGTAGCCTTTGGGATAGCCTTTGATGTCTTCGAAAAGGACCGCCGGTCCGTCTTCCTTATGGGCGACAATCTCGGTGATCGCGCCGATTTCCAGATTCCAATCGCAACCTTTTAACGTCTTAAGCTCGCCCATCTCATCGGCGATTTGGATCCAGTCTCTGAGATCCTGATATTCCATGTTGGCCTCCTAAATGACTTCGAAGCGAAGCAATAAATAATACGAGGTGAAATCTATGGTGGTTTGACCTTAGCGAAATTCTTCCCCAGGGTCAAGCTTGCGAAAATCCACCGCGCCAGACGATATTTAATTGAAAACAACGACTTATCATGCTACCAAAGACTGTGTCGGACAAGGTAAAAAGCCTTAGTAATCTCTGTACAATCGCGATCCAAGCTCGGGAAAATGGCAAGACCCTTGTCTTTACCAATGGCTGTTTTGACATATTGCACCGTGGCCACGTCCACGTTCTTCGTCAAGCGAAAGCGCAAGGAGACCTCTTAATCGTTGGGATCAACAGCGACCGCTCCGTAAAAGCGATAAAAGGACCCAATCGGCCGATCATGGCGGAAACCGACCGGACCGAGTTGATCGCCGCGTTGGAGATGGTAGATTATGTCGTCGTTTATGACGAGCCCGATCCCTACAAGTTGATCGCTGCAATCAAGCCGAACGTTTTGGTAAAGGGCGGTGACTGGAGCGCCGACAAGATTATCGGCGCGGATATCGTCGAGCGGAACGGCGGGCGAGTGGCGGTGATTCCCTATTTGCCGGGATTTTCAACGACGGAAATTATCGAAAGGATACGAAACTAAAATGGCGAGAATTTGTCAAATCTGCGGTAAAGGCCGCTCCGTCGGATACAATATCAGTCACGCCAACAACAAAACCAAACGGTCGTGGCGGCCAAACCTGCAGCGCGTGCGCGCGAACTTCGACGGGCAAGTCAAACGCGCGCTGGTTTGCACCGATTGCATCCACTCGGGACGGGTCAAAAAGGTGGCGTAGTTTTTCGCTCGTTTGGGTCAATGCAGCTCTTCTTTCGGAGCATGATCTAACTCCATTTTACCGCCCGTCCGGCCGCGGCCGCGCACCGCTTTATAGACCCCCTTGACCTTGGAAATGTTCTGCAACACCCGATCGAGGTGCTCGGAGCTTTTAATCATCACTTCAAAAGTATTGATCGCGCGGTGGCTGGAAAACGTTCTCACTTGGGCGCGAGCGATGTTGGCTTCGGCACTGGTGATCGCCGAGCTGATCGCGGCGAGTAGCCCGGGTTGATCAACGCAAGTCACTTCGATCTTCACGGGGCGCGGCTGCTGCTCGGTCTCTTCCCAACTGACATCAATCTTACGGTGCGGATCGCTCTCGAGCACGGTGGGGCAACCGACCGTGTGCACGGTCACGCCGCGCCCGCGCGTGATGAAGCCGACGATCTGCTCTCCTGGCAGCGGATGGCAACAGAGCGCGAATCGCACCAAAACGTCGTCAACGCCTTTGACGCGAATCCCCAAACCACGCTTTTGCTTCGACACCAGGCGGAACAGCGACTCGAGCGCGCCATCGGCTTTTTTCGGTCCGGCATCGAGCTTCTCCGGCGATAGCAACTTGCTCAACACATGGCGCGTCGTGACGCGCCCGTACCCGATGGAAGAGAGTAAAGCCTCCTCATCCTTCATGCCGAGCTCTTTGGTGAGCCAGGCGATCTTCCCCTGATTCTGCAATGCGGAATAATCCAACTGATAGCGGTGTAGATCCCCGTCGAAAATTTCTCGTCCCAAAAGCACGCTGCGCTCCCGTTGTTGAGTTTTTAGCCAAGTGCGGATCTTCGCTTTCGCTCGCGGCGTCTTGACCCATTTGAGCCATTCACGGGACGGCGCTTGTTGCTGCGTCGTGATAATCTCCACTGTGTCGCCGCTGCGCAAAATATATTTCAACGACACCAGCTGGCCGTTCACTCGCGCGCCGGAACAACGATGGCCGACTTCGGTATGAATCCGGTAGGCAAAATCGACGACGGTAGAGCCCTTCGGAAAATTCAGCAGATCTCCCTTCGGCGTGAATACGTACAGCGAAGTGGTGAACAAGTCTTCCTTCAAGCTATGTAAAAACTCCTGGGGATCTTGCAGATTCTCCTGCCATTCGAGTAATTGCCGGAGCCAAGCGAATCGTTGAATATCGCTCACCTGAAAGTCTTCACCCTCTTTGTAGCGCCAGTGGGCCGCGATGCCTTCCTCGGCCACCCGATGCATTTCGTGCGTGCGAATCTGAATTTCGATGCGCTCGCCGTAGGGACCGATGACGCTCGTATGAAGCGACTGGTACATGTTGAGTTTCGGCAACGCAATGTAATCCTTGAATCGCCCGGGCACGGGGCGCCACTGGGAGTGCACCACGCCCAGTGCTTCATAGCACTCGCGCGGAGTGTCGACCAGGATCCTAAACGCCACCAGATCATAGATCTGATCGTAGAGCAGATTCTGGCTCTCCATCTTCTGATAGATACTGTAAAAATGCTTCGGCCGCCCGGTCACCTCGGCTTCGATGCCTTCGGCTTCAAGCTTTTTCGTGATCACCGAGATGACTTCTCCAATGTATTTCTCGCGGTCGCTTTTTTTCTTTGCGACGTTGCGTTTCAGTTGATAGTAAATCTCCGGGTGAAGATACTTGAGCGCGAGGTCTTCCAATTCACTCTTGATCCAGGCGATGCCGAGCCGGTGCGATAACGGCGCGTAGATATCCAAAGTCTCCTGCGCGGTGAGAATCTGCTTGTCCGCCGGCATGTGATCCAGCGTGCGCATGTTGTGGACCCGGTCGGCGAGCTTGATCAGAATCACGCGCACGTCTTTGCCCATCGCCAGCAACATCTTGCGAAAATTCTCAGCCTGCTTTTCCTCCCGGCTGCTGAAATTCGCCCGGCCCAATTTGGTTACGCCGTCGACCAATGCGGTGATCTCGCGCCCAAAAAGACCCTTAAGCTCATCGAGGGTCGTCAAGGTGTCTTCGACGGTGTCGTGCAACAGCCCTCCGGCGATACTCGGCACGTCGAGCTTCAAGTCTGCGATGATGTCGGCGACGGCAAGGGGATGGATGAGATACGGCTCGCCCGACAGCCGCTTTTGCCCTTGATGCACTTTTGCGGAGAATTCGTACGCCTTGCGGATAACGTCCACATCCGCAGCGGGATAATAGGATTGGACCTTTTCAACCAGGTCGTTGATTTTGACCTCTTTCCCCATGACTCTATCGTCCGCCACTCCGGCGAATCGGATCAATTCGCCATTCGGTGACCCGAGATACTTTAGCTCGCTCCGCCTCGACGATCGAACTCAGGAGGCAGACCGCCTCTTTGACATCGCGGTTAACGACGTAATAATCATAATGGATTATCTGCCTCATTTCACCTTGGGCGTTGGCCAGCCGGCGCCGAATCACCTCGGGGCCGTCCGTGCCCCGGGCTGCCAAACGGCGCCTAAGTTCCGCCAGGGATGGCGGCTGAAGAAATATCGAAACCGCCTCGGGATAGCGGCGTTTAATCTTGCGTGCGCCCTGAACGTCGATGTCCAGGAGGATATCCTTGCCCGTGCGAATGCTCCAATCGAGGGGTGTGCACGGCGTGCCGTAGAGATTGCCGTGAACGTTAGCCCACTCGGCGAAGTCACCGCCCGCCTTCATGGCGCGGAACTGGCGCGCGCTAATGAACCGATAATCGCGCCCGTCGACCTCGCCGGGACGCCGGGCCCGAGTGGTGCACGAAACCGAAAGCCGGATCTCTGGATAAATCTTACGAAGCTCGTGATACAGAGTCGTCTTGCCGGCGCCAGACGGAGCCGACAAGATGAAAATGATCCCTCGCCGTTGGGGCAGATGGGATGATCGGTGCGTCATTCGATATTCTGGGTTTGCTCGCGGATTTTTTCAACCCGCTCTTTGCCTTGCAGCACTAGCTGGATGACGGGCAGGTTCGGCACCTTCGAACTGATCGTATTCAGCTCGCGATTGACTTCTTGGAGCATGAAGTCGATCTTTTTGCCGACCGGCTCGCGCTCCCGAGTCACTTTGCCCAAAGACGCCACGTGCGTCTTCAATCGGACAATCTCTTCGTTGATATCCCCTTTGAAAACCGTCGCCGCGATTTCAACGGCATCTTTTTCGCTGCGCGCGCCGTTCGGCGTTTCTGCCACCGGCGCTTTCTGCGCTCGCACGCCGATTTCGGCGGCGCGTTCTTCCAACGCAGCGGCAATTCGACTGATATGTTCGATCTGGGATTCCATATCGGCTTTCAATTGCGCCCCTTCGCGCTCGCGCGATCGTTCCAATTTTTTAAGCGCGCTGCCAAGCGCCTTGAGCAACGCTTGGCGCTCGCTTGCATGATCCGCTTCCATTTCCCGGACGTGGAACAACTCGGGAAGATTGGCGAGCATCGCTACCCCGACCTCACCGGCCAACTGGTATTTTTTTTTAAGCTGCTTTACCCCGGCGATGTATTGACCCACCAGCGCGTCGTCCATTTCCAACTTACGCGTCTGAGTCTTGGGGCCGTACCGGTTGACAAAAAGATCAATCCTGCCGCGTGAGATTTTTTCCCGCACGGATTTGCGGATCTCCTCTTCGAACGAAAGATATTCTCTTGGCACCCTCAATTGCAGATCCAAGTGACGATGGTTGAGACTTCGGATCTGCACCGTGACTTTCGCCCCTTGGACGTTCTGTGACGCTTCACCATATCCCGTCATGCTCTTCATCGGTTTTCATCCTCGATCATGCGCTTGATCGCCGCCGCTGGGACGGCGACCGTTCCCACCTCATCCCCGACGAAACCGGCGGCGATATTCGCTAGCACGGCCGCTTCATCGAAGTTCGCGCCGCTCGCCAGCGCCAAGGCGCAGGCCGCGACGACGGTGTCACCGGCGCCGGTCACGTCGAATACATCTCTGGATTCAGTGGGAAAGTGTCTGACTCGCGCGTGCGGCTGAAACAGACTCATGCCTTCCGACCCGCGCGTGATGAGCACCGCCTCGGCCTGCCATTTGCGCAGGAGCTTCTTCCCCGCAGCGACTAACGAATCGTCGTCGCCGATCGCGATACCGGAAGCCTCGCTGGCTTCATTTTTGTTCGGGGTAATCAAGGTAGGCAAGCGATAGCGTTCATAATTCTCTCTTTTCGGATCTATGACGCAAATGATTTTTTTTCGGCCGACCGCTGCCGCGATGGAACCCAAAAGCTCTTCGTGAATGACGCCCTTGCCGTAGTCTGAGATGACAATCCCGTCGAATCGCGCCAGTCTGGCGGTGATAAATTCGCGCAGTTTTTTGAGCGGCGCAGCGCCGATGGGTTGGCGGGTTTCGCGGTCGAGGCGAACGATCTGTTGATGGTGTGGACTGGCAATAATGCGGCTTTTTTGTATGGTTTCAAATCGTCCGTCAGCAAATATGCCCGCGGTCGACGCGCCTACTTTTCTGAGCATGCTGACGATGCGCTTACCGGCCTCGTCTTTGCCGACAATGCCGCACGCGGTTACACGCCCGCCGAGCGAACGCACATTGTGAATCACGTTCGCCGCGCCACCGAGACTGGCATTTTCAGATACGGCTCGCAGGACCGGCACCGGCGCCTCGGGCGAGAGCCGATCGACTTCACCCCAAATAAACCGATCCAGCATGACATCGCCGACCACGAGCAAATGCACGGCTCTAAATTTTTCGAGAAGGGCGAGAAGTCCGGGCATGGTGGCGGCGTTCACATGCAATCAGGCAGGGGCGCCAAGAATCTCGTAGTAAAAAGATTCGTTCTGCGTCGCCATCCGCTCGAGGGTAAAGTATTGCAGCACGCGCTCACGTCCCTGTTTACCCATGGCGACGGCAAGGTCCGGTGTTCGAACCAATTTCGCGATCGCCTCGGCCAACGCTTTCGGATCTCGAGGCGGAATTAGAATTCCCGTCACGCCGTCGATGACCGACTCCGACAAACCGCCCACGCGGGTCGCAATGACCGCCTTGCCCGCGGCCATAGCCTCGAGAGCGGCGACTCCCAAACCTTCGTACAAAGAAGGCATCGCAAACAAATCAACGTTGGCGAGAAACTCTGCGGTGTCTGAGACAAACCCCAAGAAACTCACCTCATCGCGCAGCCCCAAATCTGCCGCCTGCTGCTCCAATTGGCTCCGCAAGGGGCCGTCGCCGGCGATCCGGTACTGAAGATTTATGCCGTTGTTTTTTAACCGCGCCCCCGCTTCGAGCAAAAACTGATGTCCTTTGCGTTCTTCGAGTCCGGCGAGACAACCGATCACGGTCAGACCATCCTGTCGCGACCGCTCCGGGAAACATCGCGCCAATCGACGGGCGTCGATGCCGCTGAAAATCGCGCGGACCTTGCGCGCATCCACACCCGCCGCGACTAATAAATCAGCGATCGCTTGCGAGATTGCCACCACGCCGTCGACCCTACGGTTGTATAGACAGTTCGTATACCAACCGCGCCGCTCAGGATAATCCATCCGCCGCGTCACCACGTACTTGGGTCGATGCGCCCCATGCGGCAGCCAAAGCGAGAGCGCGTGGGCGCGCTTGGTATGAAAATGGACGATATCATAGTCTTGGCCGCGAATTAGCCGGCGCAGCGCCGGCACGGCTCGCAGATCGAGATCATTCCGCATCGAGAGCGGGCGTAGTCCAATGTCTAGCTTCTGACATCTTGAGAACAGTGAACCTCTCGGGTGGGTTAAAAGGTCGTTCCGGTGGCCCCTTTTCGCAAGATACTTCAGTAGCCCGAGCACTTGTGTCTCCCCACCACCCCAATTCTTTTCAGGATCGATGTGCAGAATCTTCAGAAGGCGGCTATCACCGCTTCCGTTCAAGTTTTTTTTTCTCCTCCAGTTCGAGCTCCCAGAGCTTAGCATACTTGAGAAACACGTAAACCGAAGCGCTGAGCGCGACGTAAAATCCGGCGAAACCTTCCATGAAGCCGCGCTTCAATACGTACGAGCGAAAAAAGCGTACCGCCGGGCGCAAAAGCGCGTCACTCCACCGCCAGTGCCCGCCAGCGTTTTTCAACTCCACTGATGAAATCGACGTGAACCGATTGATGCGCTGAATATGATCCTCGATATTGCGGTAGGAATAATGATGCAATGGATGGCTGAAGCGGCGGACCCGGCCGTCGACTAAAATTTTTTCGTGAGGGTCCGAACCGCCCCAAGTCGCTCGGTCGCGGCGAAACAAACGGACGTCATAATCCGGATACCAGCCACCGCGCCACCACCAGCGGCCGAGATAATGCACGAGCCGTGGCACGGCGTAGCCGGAATATTGGCCACCATCGGACGCCAAGGCATTGATAATCTCGTCACGGAGTTCCGCCGTGACCCGCTCGTCTGAGTCCACCAGCAGGACCCATGCCTTGGTTGCCTGGGAGTGCGCAAAGGCTTTCTGATCTCGATAGCCTGCCCAAGCGCGCTGAAGGAACCGGTCCGTATAGCGGCGGCAAATCTCCGGGGTTCGATCCGTACTGAACGAATCGACGACCACAATCTCATCGCACCAACGAAGGCTATCAAGGCAAGCGCCGATGTTCTGTTCTTCGTTGAAACAGACAACGATCGCCGAAACAGTCGGTGCCGCATCCAGGCTACTAGCGCTGCTCACGATAATTGAGGAGTCGCCGCCCGACTAAACGTTGGCGGTCAAAAGAAAAAGACCCAACTTCAGGCGTGCCGATGAAGCAAGCATTTGCTTAACACTAAGTCTACAACCTAGAGAAGTTTTTGACCGACTAAAAATTGATAGATTTCCGCAGCGACGACTTTATGGCCAAATCGCGCGAGCAACTAAAGGCCATGCCGTAGGCATTAGCCGACTGTCAGCAACGATCTCGTCTCTTAATTTTCCTTAAACTAAGATTTTGTCCAAGCGACCCCTGTGTGCAGGTGCACCGTCATTGGTTCTGTAAAAATAACTTCACAGAAAATTTAGAGGAGCAGGACGCCGTCGCCACTTGTCATATTGTTCGCTATCCCTGACGTGCGTTCGTGAATAGGCAGTTAGAAAACCACTTTAGGGTGCAGTGAGATTCCGAACTTCTCTCATGCTTGAGTATATTCTTGAGTATATTATATTGTTGAGGCCCGTGTCTCTGAACGCCTAGGTTGACAATTTCCCGCTGTGCTAAACGTGCTAACTGCGCCTCCCAGGTCGCTTTCTGATCGACTCCAATGCCGAACTTAAACGAATCTCCGACCGCAACCCACGCCGTTCTCTCCATCGACAGATTTTTCATCTACAAATAGTAAATACAGCTTTAGAGTAAAAAAAATTTAAACAATGCTCACGCGGGATTTCGCAATGGAGCGCCAAAGCTATGTATTTGACGGAATCCTTTACCACGTCGCAAAAATTATGCAGCACGTCTTAGTGACCCGATATCCGTGCCAAACTCTACCGAAGAGACAATCTTTGTTCCATCCTGATCCAGGCGTATTTACCGCATGGAAGAGACGTATCTAGATCTCTAAGCATGACCTGTGCAGTTTGCTTAATAAAAAAGATGCTCAACAAAGCGCGATTTCCATTCGCGTTCTTAATCTTTTCCTGAAACATCGCTCGATAATGATAGAGCCGGCCTTTGGCGCGGTATTGCTTCCGGACATTACCGGTCACGGTATACCAACCGAAGCTGAAAACTGCCCGCATGAAGTTCGGTATGATAGATCCAAGAGATTGCTTCTTATAAATAAGACGGCTCCGACCTTGTTGTTCGTGCCGTTCGCGAAAAAAGTCCTCCGTCAATCGACTCCAATCGACCTCGTGATAAACGGAGGCTCGCGGTTCGTAACCGATCGTTCCCCCCGATCGAAGCAGTCTTTTCGCAAATTCCACATCCTCAGAGATACCAGAGCGGCCCGGTCCGAGTTCTTCATTGAAGTCGCCGATCCGGGAAAACACCTCCTTACGAATAGCCATGTTCGCCCCGGTCAGAGTATTGATTGAAGACAACTTCGGGGAATACTGGACGAAATTAATCGTTCTGAACTTATGATGGGCGCGCAAAAATTCCCCGTCGTTTTTCATCTCCGGTGGCATCAGAATCGGTCCCTGCATGGCGTCATAAGAGCTTTCGCGAAAAAATTGACTGACTACTGCCAGCCAATCCGCAGTCACGACGACATCGTCGTCAAAGAAAGCGAGAATGGAGCCGTTAGCCCGTCGGATGGCGAGGTTTTGAGCACGGCATTTGCCCGCCCGGGGCTCTCTGACGGAACGAAAAGCATCTCTATTTTGACTCCGGAATTCGTTGACCACGCTATCAATGGCCGTGACTGCGTTTACCTCTCATGCATTATTCGCGACCAGAACTTCGTGCTTGGTCCCGAGGTCGACGAAATGCTCGCTAATGCCACGTAGCAGACGGCGCAAGGACTCATGACGTTTATAACTAGCAATGACAATGCTAAAATTCGGCGAGTTCATGTCAACGCGCTAACATCGCCCACCCGTACTGGTACATACGATATTTCAGCGAATAAGGCGTGTGCGACAGCGCGGTGGCAATCGCTTTGCGCGCCGCATCGTATTCATTCCTTTTCCAGCGACTCTTTGCCAAACGATAGTAGCGGTAGGCAATCCGTCTGGCTACGCTTGGCGCGCCGAGCATTTCAAGCGCAGCAGGATGTTCACGTAGAAGCTTCTCAATAACCTGGATATTTTCCGTCAGCCGCGCTTCTTCATTCCGCGAAATGTTTTCCTCATGCTTACGATAGTAGAAAACCACATCGTCTAAATATGCCACCGGGTAACGCATGAGGATCCTTAACGCCAAATCGAGATCCATCGAAATACGCAAACCTTCATCGTGACCGCCGACAGCATCGTAACATGTCTTGGAAATCAGCGACGCCTGCAGGCGAACGATACTTTTTTCGAAGAGATCCTCAAGTCGAACACCTTGTGCAGCCAAGCGACTTGATTTTGGCGACGGGATGATAGTTTCCCGATTATGTTGGTTGCCGCCCAGATAAGCGCCATTCGCGAACACCATGCCACAATCTTGATGCGTGCTCGCGAAGCGATATAGACTGTCTAAATAATTCGGCGCGCAGAGATCATCGGAATCCTGAATCGCGATCCACGGCGCCCGAGCAATCCTGACACCTGCATTGCGCGCTGCAGACGGGCCGCGATTTTCCTGGCGAAAATAAACTAACCGATCCCGGTAAGGCTGCAGGGCTTGCTCGGTACCGTCCATCGAACCGTCATCTACAACGATGAGCTCGAAATCCTGGAATCGTTGCTGTAAAACACTTTCGATCGTGGCCGGCAAAAGGTGCGCGCGATTGTAAGTGGCAATTATGATCGATACTTTCGGCGTCCCACTCATGAGTTAGCTGCACTAAACTTGACTACGCGTATCAACCGACTTAACTCCGTGCATCTTGCCCATAAGGTAGCCCCAGCATTTCATGATCCGTCCTTCGGTCTTGTAGGCTTTTTGAGTCCGGCCAAATAAGCGATACAAAACGTACCGTAAACAATTGGCCAGCAAGTCTGGGATCACTCGAAAAGCAATTGAATCGTAGCGATAAACACTGCGGCTCAAACCTTTGCGATATTCAACCATCCGATTATATTCGCGTCCGTATCGATTGGGGTTAAGCTCGTGATAGACAATCGCATGAGGCGTATAGCCGATATTGAAACCTTCCCTGCGTATGCGAATCGAATATTCAGTGTCCTCGCTGAAACCGGCGGCACCCGGCCCGAGGCGTGTATCAAAAAACCCGACTTTCTCGAATACCTCCCGTTTGAATGACATATTCGTGCCAGTCAACCCACGAATCTGCCGAATCTCGTTCCCGTAATCGATGTGAGGGATGTTGTACTCGCGGAGCCTTGAGTATTCGGCCGTCGCCCCACGAGGGTCGCGACCAGGAAGGATTTTTCCTTGCACGGCGTCAAATGATGTCATCGCGTACGTTTCCAAATGTCTGGCTAGGCAGTCGGGAGCAGCGACTACGTCATCATCCAAGATAAGGATCGTTCGACCGCGCACTTCGCTCAAGCCTCGATTGAGAGCAAAGGCCTTGCCTTTCCTATTTTCGGTCAAACAGCGAACGGCCAATTGGGGATTCGTCTTGAGCCAACTTTCGAGGAATACCGGAGTCCCGTCCGTGGAGCCATTATCGATTACGAGCACCTCCGAGTTGGCCAAAATCAACTTTTCACTCGCAACCAAGCTACATAAAAGTCGATCCAAGCTGGCCCGCCGGTTAAAGGTCGGAAGCAGAATACTAACGTTAGGATGTTGTTGCACGGAACGCCCAGGCTCTTCCCAAATATTCTATTTTTTGGCGATGGCGACGGTCCCGTGGTGCACAGTTGATTGCATCATTCGCCACACAGTCTCTCATTTTTTTAAAAAATCAGAAATACATTGGACCACCGAACCTTGCATTGCTTCTGTTAACTCCGGATAAATCGGCAAGGCAAGTGACTCTCGAGCCGAAGCCTCACTTTGCGGGAAGTCACCCTCACGATATCCCAGATGCTTGAAGCACTCCTGTAGATGCAACGGCACTGGGTAGTAGATCTCCGCTCCAATGCGATGTTTCTTTAAGTGCGCTATCAACGCGTCGCGTTTTGTTTCGCTCACGCGAATCACAAACTGATTATAGATATGCCGGACTCCCTTTGCTTCCGACGGAAGTAAAACCTTTTCTTTGTCGCCGTTCAAATTCACATCACGGCCTTCAGAATCCAGACCCATTGCAGTAAATAACCTTCTGTAGCTGATAGCTTTGTTTTGCCGGGCTGCAGTCCATTGATCTAAATATTTAAGTTTAACCCGCAGGATTGCCGCCTGAATAGCGTCGAGGCGAAAATTTCCGCCAACCAGCTTATGAAAGTATTTTGGCTCCGACCCATGGCTGCGCAAGAGCCGGACGCGTTCGGCAAGTTCCCCATCATTCGTCGTGACCATTCCAGCGTCACCAAAAGCTCCAAGGTTCTTTGAGGGGAAAAAACTCAAACATCCTAAATGCCCCATCGAACCAGCGCGGCGTCCGTTATGTTCAGCGCCGATGGCTTGCGCAGCGTCTTCGATCACAGAAAGGTTTTTCCGGCGCGCTATCTCTATAATCGAGTCCATGTCGGCCATTTGTCCGTATAGATGGACAGGGATAATCGCGCGACTCCTTGGGGTTACAACCGATTCGACTTTTTCTGGATCCATGTTGTACGTCAGCGGATCGATGTCTACGAATACCGGCCTGGCACCTAATCGTGAAATCGAACCCACCGTCGCGAAAAAAGTGTACGGCGTCGTAATGACTTCGTCACCCGGTTTAATATCGATCGCCATCAGGGAAGCGAGCAACGCGTCGGTGCCCGATGACACTCCCACAGCGTACTGGCACTGCGAATATTTCGCAATCTCTCCCTCAAGGGACTTCACTTCCGGACCAAGAATAAAATATTGTGACTCAATCACTCGTTCGATCGCAGACCCGATTTGGTCGCGGATCGCGGCGTATTGAACATGGAGATCAAGTAACGGGACCCCAGTTCGGTTTCTAGCGGGATGTCTATCCATAAATTAGCATGTAAAGAACTTATACCTTCACAACATCGATGGGGTAAATCGTCACATGCCAACTCATCTGAATTTCCCGCCGGGCCCTTCTACGTGAACGCCTGAGCCTCCGACTATTTTCTCTTTCAATGGGCGCGAACGAAAATGTGGTTGTACACATTAATACCCCTACGTTTATTAGAGTTTCCCGATCTGTCTTTGTTGGAAAACCTGAATCCAGAAGTGGCAAAGACATCTATTACCTGATCGCAATAATCTTTTCTGCCAATGTCCAATTCGACAAGGACCGATTTAACCCGCTTGTCACTAAGGGTGTCCTTCGCCCCTTTGACAATCTTACCCTCGATGCCATCGACATCGATTTTGATGTGGTTGGGAAATAGCGGATGAAACTGTTTAATAAAATCGTCAATGCTAAAGCCAAGCATCGCTTGGGAGAAACAGGGCACGAAGGTTCTGTCCTGCCAATCCTTGGCTTCGCCGAAACTATTCGACGCTGCGCCTACTTGAGTATTTCCCATGTATAAAACATCTAGATTCGTTGTATCTGCAAACGCGATGCAGTATGCCGAGATTTGTCGATCTTTTTTATTGATTTCAATGTTTCGGCTCAGGAGGTGATAGTTACTAGCAGAGGGCTCAAACGCCAACACCCGGTGTCCTTTGAATGCGGCATACAAGGAGTAAACCCCGACATTCGCGCCAATATCCCATAACGTATCGCCGTTTTGGAAACTCTCTATCCACGCTATAGTTTGCGGTTCTTTCGTCAATAACGTGCGCGCCCGTGACACAGGAATTTTTCCTGGGCACCAAAACTTGATGACGCCAAAAGCAGTCTCTCGCTTCATCGTCGGCACCAGGTCCTCCGCCAAGTGAGCCGCAATCAATGTAGCTCTCTTGCGGCCGAAAATCTTTATGCTTGCCTTGAACAGACGGGTCGCACGATTTAGCGTTTTTTGTCGTGGTCTCATTTCGATACGCTAGTCACTAGTCATGCGAACAAGAAAAACGCATCCAGAACGAAATTTTGCTTCGCTTGTTGCCGTTTTTCTCAACGACTAGGGATCAATTTCAATATTATTTAAACATTATCAAGTTTCTAGATTACAATCATCGGGACCTGGGACTTTCTCGAACAATTTGGATTCCGATCAACGGCCGCGTCAAGCAAGCCGGCGGTCGAACACCGGCGATAATGTAACCCACCCCAAACTCTCGTTAAGTTTACTGCGCAAAGCTCATAGGTACAGTGAAAGCTACGGTCGGCGGAAGCATTATTAACGATTTAAACCTGTACCTGCATTGAGTCAGCCAATGCAACCGTCTCGAGGCCATCAACCGAGTCTCTTCTCATACTTTTCTCTTTGCGCGGTCATCGAAAAGTTGCTAGGGTCACCGTCGTTACAAAACACCTCAAGCATGTGGAGGCGGTATGAAAAAAGGACTCTCTGGCGTGTCATTGGTCATTGTTCTTACAGCCTGTGGTGTAGTCGATCCAAACGACGAAGGAAGCGCTCGGCGCGCAGCGGAACGCGAGTGTCATCAGTTGGCGCGAGAGAGGGGCTACCGCGATGCTTTGACAGATTCGATTGACCGTCAAGGTGGAGGCGATGAGTGGATAGTCGTGATTGCGCAACATGTGGTCGGTCCAAATCCTACGATGCGCTGTGTTTATAATGCCCGGACCAATAGGGCACGGGTAGAGCGATAACAAACTGCGGTCGGCAATCAGTCTTAGCCCTAAACACATGACACCTAAACAGCAAATTTTCGCGGCAAAGCTTCCCCTTGGATCGAATGAAAATGTGGTTCAACATATTAATACCGTTACAGCAGTCAGGTTTTGCTGGCCTATTTCGTTGTCCGCCAATGCGCCAATAGACGCTCGACGGTCCCGCGGAGGTTGAGACGATAAGTCAAATAGTGACTCCGCCGCGGAAGGAATCGTTTGCCTGCTACCTGAAAGCATGTTGGTTCAAAAAATCAATGGGCGCTAGGAAGCCGAAAGCCCTTTTTCGAGGCGACCACGACTAGAGCCGGCCCCCAGAAGATAGGTGTGGCCCCAGGTTTCCCGCTCGGAAAGAAAAAGACATTTTTTCGCGCTAGCAAGAAGACATCCCTGCTCGTCAAAGGAACTTACATTATAGGAGCCGGTTCGTCCCGCTTTAGTCCTCAATTCAGACGACCTCAGGAACGGTTATCCCTAGCCTATGCAAGACGACACTTGCAGCACGCGTTCCCGAATGGCCGTCCAGGCGAAAACACAATTCTTCACGTAACCGACTGCGTCCGCTTGCATCTATTGACGGATTTTCGAAGTACGCACTCACCGCCTCAGCTAGCTCTTCCGCTGAGCGGACCAATCTTAATCCTTTTGTTTCGACCAATTTGCGATAGTGACTATTGCCAAAGATATCGTCGAAATAGACGCTGCGATCGCCTTGCTTTCCCCGACCAAAGGCAACAGCGATTACCGGCTTATCTAAGACAGCAGCATCGATCGCCATCGTCGATGCGATATTCACCACCACGTCGGAATAAAAAATTGTTGACGCCAGATTGACCATGTCGGCCCAGGAGGGGTCCCAGCCATCGTGAAGCGCCGAAGTCCTGCCCGGCCTTTGAATCGTCACATTCGGACGATTTGAAAATCGTAAATAATACTTTTCACGAAGCAGTGCTGAGGTGATGGGATGCAACCTTAGCATGACCTGCACGGAATCGCTAAACCGCTTTTGCTGCAACGTCTGATAAACGGTTTCGAAGATATCA
>WNGI01000982.1_pt1 | contig 22859 bp, 18 predicted proteins | sample 5400621 | NCBI WGS metagenome assembly WNGI01 (sample SAMN13153374, study PRJNA577476) | soil metagenome | isolation source: 20 cm soil or saprolite under Garry oak tree replicate 1 | place: USA:California | collected 2016-06-15
ATTGGAAAATCTTCGCGCTGATGCGCGCCCCGGCTCTCGGTTCGCGCTAGCGCCGAACGGACCACCACTGCCGCGGTCGTGAGCATCGCACGCAGTTCGAATCCATCTTGTATATCGAGATTGAACTTGCTCTCGGCGCCGATCCGAAGATGAAACAAATCTTCTCTTTGCATCTCTTCGATACGCGCCAGCGCCGCAGCCAATCGGTCTCCAGTGCGAAACGGCCCCGCCTTCTCCCACATGAGCTTTTGCAGTTCCGCTTGCAGCGCGATCGGCGCGATACGAGGATCGGCGGAATTTCCGCGAAATCCAGTCAAGCGGTCGAGTGTCTCGTCTGCGAATTTCTCGTCCCACTCGCCAATTTTTTCACTTGCGCTGGCGGCGGCGGCACCCGCTCGCTCGCCAAAAACAAATGCTTCGGTGATCGCGTTGCCCGACAGGCGATTCGCACCGTTGGAGCCGCCGACGGCTTCCCCAGCAGCATAGAGTCCATCAATCCTTGTGCACATATTCGCGTCAACGCGAATTCCACCCATGTGATAGTGTGCCATCGGTCCGACTTCCACCGGCGTTTTCGTCAGATCGATACCGTTGCCGAGCAAGCGGTCGATCACCGGGCCGAAAGCGCTGCGCAGATCGCGCTCCGGAATATGTCGAAAGTCGAGATAGGCGCCGCCGTGCTGCGTGCCGCGACCCGATTCGACTTCTTTTAAGATGGCGTAGGCCGCGACATCCCGGGTGGCATTGTATTCACCGGAATCCGTGCTGCCGTAGCGATCGATAAATTCTTCGAATCGCCCGTTGAGCAGTTTGCCGCCGACCTTGTAACGAAACGGATCCCACATGATCGGATCCATGCCGACGAGCCGCGGCGCGAGATGGCCGATGGGAAAAAATTGCACGAACTCCATATCGATCAGCTCTGCGCCCGCCCACAATGCCAGCGCATAAGCCTCGCCGCCCATGTGAGTTGACGCGCTGTTGCGCTCAAAGAGTTTCGTCAGTCCGCCGGCGGCCAGCACGATGGCATTGGCTCGAATCGTGAGCAATCCGCCGTCCACGAGATTTAGGGCGACCGCGCCAATCGCGCAGCCGTTGCGAACGAGGATATCAATTACCGCGAGATTGCTGACCCGGCGAACTGCCGCCATCTCGCTCGTTTTCCGTCTCAGCGTCGCGGCAACGGCGGGACCCGTATTGAGAAAGTCAACGTAGCAGCAGCGCTTAACGCTATGACCGGGCGCCATCTCTTGTTTGATGCGACCGCTTTCCCGGGCCCAACGCGTGCCCCACCCTTCCATTTCGAGGATGCGCTTCGGTCCTTCGGCGCACACCAGCGCGGCAAGTTCTTCGTTGCAGATACCGCGGCCGGCTTTCAGCGTATCTTCGAGATGCAGCGCGACGGAATCCGGCTCTTGCTGCGCCAACGCGGCAGCGACGGTCATCTGCGCCATCACCGTTGCGCCGCCGCGCCCGACTTGGCCTTTGTCGATGAGAAGCACGGACGCGCCGGCGCGCGCCGCGGCGATCGCCGCATACATGCCGGCCGCGCCGGCGCCGATGACAAGCACGTCTGTGGACAGTTGGGGCATAAGGAATTTGTTACCGCCTCGCTGGCTTCGATCAATCGAAGTCAGCCCGCTGCGCTTTGCTCTCCACTCTTTTGCAGTTCCTGAAGCGCTTGCTTCGCGGCTTCCTGCTCGGATTGCTTCTTGCTTTTACCTGCGCCTTTTCCGAGAACCTTGCCGCCGACGGCAATTTCCGTAACGAATAGTTTTTCATGGTCGGGACCCATCTCGGCAACGATTCGGTAAATAGGCGGAGCATGAAACAGCATCTGGCTGATTTCTTGAAGTCGGGTCTTGTAGTCGTGCTGACCGAGGGTTTTGGTTGTGAAATCGGCTGCGAAAAAACGTTCGACCACTGCTCGAGCGGATTCGTAACCGCCGTCCTGATAGATGCCGCCCAGGATCGCTTCAAAAGTGCCGGCGAGGATCGATGGTTTATCGCGCCCGCCGCTTAACTCCTCGCCCTTGCCGAGCCGTAACAACGGACCGAAATTGAGCTTGGCCGCTTTCTCTGCAAGCACGGCGGAGTTCACCAGCGCCGCGCGCATTTTTGACAACAAGCCCTCGCTCTTTTCCGGATTTCGGCTGATCAATAGATCGCTGACCGCGAGATCGAGCACCGCGTCGCCGAGAAATTCCAACACTTCATTGTGGCCTTCGCTTTTTTTACGCTCGTAGGAAACGTGGGTGAGACAGCGTAGCAACAGCGCGGGATCTTTAAAGCTGTATCCCAGCTGCGTTTGCAAGAGATTGAGCTCAGTGTGATTTTTCACGCCGCGCCTATTGTGAATAAGCGGCAACAAGACCGACGCCAGGGGAGAATCTGGAATCCGCGTCTGAAATAAACCCGGTAAGCCAGCCGCTGTCCAAACCGGTAAGCTCGACACTCACTTCGCGGTTGGAACAATCGCTGCTGCCGCGCACATTGACCGGCAGATAATTTCGGCTAAAGCCGCGTCGTAGGCCGCTCGATCCATCGATTTTCTCTTCGACCAACACGGAAACCCGCCGCCCGATAAAACTCGCACAAAATGCCATTTTCTTTTGCGCACCCAATTCGCGCATGCGCCGCGCGCGCGCTTTTTTTACCGAACCTCCGATGTGATTCGCCAGCGTCGTCGCCACGGTGCCGCGCCGCAGCGAATAGGGAAAGACGTGAAAGTAAGTGAGTGGCAAGGAGGCGAAATATTCCAGAGAACTGTCGAACTGAGCGTCGGTTTCACCGGGAAAGCCGACGATGATATCGCTGCCCAGCGCCGCTTCCGGCAACCGATGGCGCACGCCCTGGAGCAAGTCACGATAGTAAGCTCGATCGTAATTGCGCCGCATCCGCTTGAGAATCTCGTCATCGCCGGCCTGCGCGCAGATATGCAGGTGCGGGCAGATGATTTTGGAAGCGGTAATCAGATCGATCAAACGCTCCGGCACCTCGCGGGGGTCGAGGGAGCTCAACCGTAGCCGGGAAATCAGTCCGCTATCGGTGATCATTTCCGCCAAGGCCGTAAGATCTATCTTGGGATTTAGATCGTGGCCATAGCCGCCGAGATGAATGCCGGTAAGAACGATTTCCTTGTATCCTACGTCGGCCAACTGGCGCACTTGTTCCATCACCTCGCCCGGCGGCACGCTGCGGCTCAGCCCGCGCGCCGTCGGGATAATGCAATAGGTGCAGGAATAGTTACAGCCTTCCTGAATTTTTAGAAACGCCCGCGTGTGACCCGGCAGCGCCCGAGTGCCAAGCACCGGCACGCCGCGCTCCCGCTTCACGTCGCTCACGGCAACCTTCGTCGAACCCTCGGGCGCGCTCTCAACGAAGCGCAGCAAATCATCGAGACGATTCAGACCAACAACATAATCAACGCCGGAAACTTCAGCGACCTCCTGCGAATTCACTTGCGCATAGCAGCCCGTGACCAGCACCTTCGCCGCGGGGTTTCGTCGCTTCGCCCGACGCACCAACTGACGCGCTTCCCAGTCCGCTCTATCGGTCACGGTGCAGGTATTAATCAGATAGCAATCCGCAAGCTCATCGAACGGCACGAACGAATGCTTCTCTTCCAAACGGCTCTGGATCACCGCGGAATCATATTGGTTGATTTTACAACCCAGCGTCGTAATCGCGATACGCATATCTTCGCTTTGCTCAGAATTTCAGATTTCAAATTTCATATTTCACAGGCAGCCGCGTAACGTTTGAAATCTGCAATTGAGACTTGTCATCGCGCGCACGACGCGCCTAGCGCAGCGCGCGCTCGATCCATCCACCACCGAGCAGTTTATCACCTCGATAAAATACCGCGGCTTGCCCCGGCGTCACCGCTGGAAACGCTTCTGTGAAACGTACTTCATAGACGTCGTCTGAAGTCTTGCGGATGCTGCATGGAATCGCCGGCGCGCGATAACGAATCTGCACTTCGGCGTCGATGCCGGTATCCATCGGCGCCTCGATCCAGTTAATCGACCGCGCACGTAACCCGGCACAGCTCCGTTCATTCTTCTTGCCGACGACCACGCGCTTTGACTCATCATCGATCTCGACGACATAAAGCGGCTCGTCCGCGGCAATGCCCAATCCTCGGCGCTGCCCAACGGTAACCGTGTGCACCCCGCCGTGCCGGCCGAGCACCTTGCCGGTCCGATCGACCACAGTCCCGCCGCCAAGCTCGTCTTCGTCGGCGTAGGCTGCAACCAGCTCTTTGTAGTCGCCGAAGCAAATATCTTGGCTCTCCGGCCGCTCAGCCGCGGGCAATCCAAGCCGGCGCGCGCATTCACGCACTTGTGTCTTTTGCATCTCGCCGAGTGGAAAAACCGTGTGCGCCAACTGCTCCTGCGACAGCGCGAACAAAAAATAGGACTGATCCTTGCCGCGGTCGGCGCCGCGCAGCAACGACGCATGTTGCGTTCGATGGTCGCACACCACTCGAGCATAGTGTCCGGTGGCGACGTAGTCAGCGCCCTGCTCCTTAGCCCATCGAAGCAGCGTGCCGACCTTAAAGTCGCGGTTGCACGCCACGCAAGGATTCGGCGTGCGGCCGTGGAGATAATCCCGAGCGAACGGTTTTACCACCGTTTCGGCAAACTGGCCGCGCAGGTCGAGCAGCGTGTGCGGAATGCCAAGATGCTCGGCAACTTCTCGGGCGCCCCGGTGATCGGAGCACACACGCGGACCACGATTCCCCTCCCACATGCGCAACGACACGCCTTGAACGTCGCAGCCTTGCTCCACGAGCAACGCCGCCGTTACGGAACTATCGACGCCGCCGCTCATAGCGACGACGATCTTATGCTTTCGCGCATTCATGGCGTCCGAAAACGTTTTGAACTTTTTAAACGGCTTGAACGATTTGAACGACTGTCCGGCCATTGCCTAGTGCCTTCTTCAAGTTCCGGTATTCTTCAGCAGTTCTTTAATTCTGCTCAGCTCTTCGCTTTCCTCGGCGGTCTTTTCTTCCAGTCCGCCTTGGCGATCCGTTAACTCGTCGACCCGCTTTTCCAATTTCTCTATATAGTCGGCGAGGCCGCCGATCGCCTTGGCGACAAGGTCAGGCAGGTCAGCCGAATTAAGGTCGATGATCGCTTTACCGGCTTCGGTATGTCTCGGCTCTGCCTTCACAACTCTCCCTGGGATCCCGACCACCGTGGAATGCTGTGGCACGGAGGTGACCAGCACGGAGCCAGCCCCCACCCGGCTATGGCGACCGACCGTTACCGGCCCGAGAACCGCCGCACCGCTGAAGATTGTCACCGAGTCCTCGATCGTGGGGTGGCGCTTAATCGGCTGCGTCGAAGTGCCACCGAGGGTAACGCCCTGGTAGATCGTCACGTCGTCGCCGATCTCACTCGTCTCGCCGATCACCACACCCATGCCATGATCGATAAAACAGCGCCGGCCGATTTTCGCTCCAGGATGAATCTCGATCCCCGTGAGGAAGCGGCCGACATGACTGATGAAGCGTGCCAGCGTCGTGAGCTTTCGCTGCCAGAGCCAGTGCGCGAAGCGGTGGATCAGGATCGCGTGAAAACCGGGATAAGCAATCGCCACTTCCCACGTCGAGCGCGCCGCCGGGTCGCGATCGAACACCGCCTGGATATCTTCTTTAAGCGTTTGCCACATCCCGAATCGGCATAAGGTAACGGCATTACGCAACAGTAAGAGAGACAAAGCTTCTCCCGCTTTTCTATTGCCTTTTGCCTACTGCCTAATGCCTCCTCTTCTAACTCGTCCGATGCCTCGCATCTTTATAAAGCTTGTAGTCGATGCCATCGACCAACGCTTGCCAGCTTGCTTCGATCACGTTGTGCGATACGCCGACGGTACCCCAGCGATCTTTGCCGTCGCCGGACTCGATCAACACCCGCACCATCGCGCCGGTGCCTTCGCCCGAAGAGAGCACACGGACTTTGTAATCCAGAAGCTCGACTTGCTTGAGCGCTGGATAAAACTTGGTGAGCGCGCGGCGCAGCGCCTGATCGAGAGCGTTCACTGGGCCGTTGCCCATCGCAGCGGCGTGCTCCATCACGCCGTCTACTTGCACCATGATCGTCGCTTCGGAAATCGGCGCTTCGCCTTCTTTACGCTTTTCGTCGATCACCCGAAAACCGACGAGGTTGAAATTCTTCTTTTTCTTCCCCAACGCTTCCTGGATCAGCAGCTCGAACGACGCCTCGGCGGCTTGGAACTCGTAGCCCTGCCCCTCCAGCTCCTTGGTGCGTCGCAAAATATCTTTGACGGCATCGCCGGCGTCCTCGAGGTCGATACCGTACTCTTTGCCTTTGTAAACAACGTTGCTTCTGCCCGAGAGATCCGAGACCAAAACTCGCTGGTGGTTACCGACCAGTTCCGGATCGATGTGCTCATAGGTCTCGCGGTTCTTGAGCACGCCGGAAACATGCAGCCCGCCTTTGTGCGCGAACGCGCTGTCGCCGACGTATGCCTGGCGCTTGTTCGGTTGAATGTTCGCCAGCTCATAGAAAAGTTGCGACACTTCCCGGAGCTTTTTGAGCTGCGCCGGCGTGACGCATTTTTTTTCCATCTTTAATTGCAAGTTGGCGATCACCGAAATCAAGTTGACGTTGCCACAGCGCTCGCCGAAGCCGTTGATCGTTCCCTGCACTTGTGTCGCGCCCATTTCCACCGCGGCGAGCGTGTTGGCGACCGCGAGTTCGCCGTCGTTGTGGCAGTGAATACCGAGCGGTGTCTTGATCACCCGATTCACGTGCGCGAACGCGTCGCGAATATCACCCGGTAATCGCCCGCCGTTGGTCTCGCAAAGCACGATCCAATCTGCGCCGCCGTCCTGCGCCGCCTTGAGACACTCCAGGGCGTAGTCAGGATTGGCGCGAAAACCGTCGAAAAAATGCTCGGCGTCGAAAATAACTTCGTCGACGCGCTTTTTCATGAAAGCGATGGAATCGGCAATGAGTTCCAAGTTGGCCTTCTGGCTGATGCGCAGATCATCGCGCACATGCAGATCCCAAGTTTTGCCGACGAGCGTCACGGCGGGCGTGTCCGCTGCCAAGAGCATCTTGAGATTAATATCTTGCGACGGCTTGGCACCAAATTTTCTCGTCGTGCCGAAGGATGCGACTTTGGAGTTCTTGAGCTTGAGCTTTTTAACTTGCTTGAAAAAGTCGGCGTCGCGCGGGTTAGATCCCGGATATCCGCCCTCGATGTAGTCGACACCCATCTCGTCAAGCTTCGCCGCGATGCGAAGTTTGTCCTCGAGCGTGAATGAAACATCCTCCGCCTGGCAACCGTCCCTGAGAGTCGTGTCGTAGAGTAAAACGTCCTTCATGCCGTTCCCTGCTTGTCTATAAATGCGCCGTGCAACACGCGCACCGCGAGCTCCGTATATTTCGCATCGATAACCACCGAGATTTTAATCTCCGAAGTGGAAATCATCTCGATGTTAATGCCTTCGGCTGCCAACACCTGGAACATCTTCGCGGCAACGCCCGCATGCGAGCGCATTCCGACGCCCACCACGGAGATTTTGGCAATGTCGGTGTCGACCCTGACGCCCTTGGCATGCACGGCCAGCAAGGTTTTTTCGACGATGCCGAGCGCCTTTTTGTGATCGGCCTTGGGCACGGTGAAGGTCAGATCCGTCGTGCCATCTTCGCTGGCATTCTGTATGATCATGTCGACAACGATGTGCGCGTCCGCGATGGGGCCAAAAATCTGCGCCGCCAGCCCGGGCTGATCGGGAACGCGGACCAAGGTGATCTTCACTTCATTCTTGTCACAGGCCACACCGGACACTAACACATCGTTCATACTCTCCTCCTCGTTGATCAGCCAAGTGCCTTCGGCATCCGAAAAAGTCGAACGCACATGCACCGGCACCGAATAATTCTTGGCAAACTCCACCGAGCGGATTTCTAAAACTTTCGCGCCGGTGCTCGCCAGCTCGATCATCTCGTCGTAGGAAATCCGCGCCAGCTTGCGCGCCGCCGGGCATATGCCCGGATCGGTGGTGAAAACGCCTTCGACGTCGGTGTAGATTTCACATGCCGCGGCATTGAGAAACGCCGCCAACGCCACCGCGCTGGTGTCCGAGCCGCCGCGCCCGAGCGTCGTAATATTGTCGTCCTCATCCACGCCTTGGAATCCGGCGATGACGACGACTTCGCCCGCCTTTAACGACTGCACGATCTTGGTCGAATCGATGCTCAATATGCGCGCCTTGCCATAGGCGTTGTCGGTCTCGATGCGCACTTGATGTCCCAAGTAAGAGCGCGCCGGCTGGCCGATCTCCTTGAGCGCGAGCGTCAATAACGCCACGGAAACCTGTTCGCCCGACGCAAGCAGCACGTCTTTTTCCCGCTCGTTGGGTATCTCTGAAATCTCGTGAGCCAGTCCCAGCAACCGATTAGTCTCTCCCGCCATGGCCGAAACCACGACCACCACATCGTTTCCCGCGCGCTTGGCGGCGACGATTTTTGCCGCCACCCGCTTGATGCACTCGATCGATCCGACCGACGTGCCGCCGTATTTCTGAACCAGTAACGACACTCGCCTAATCCCTTGTGTCTGAAGTCCGACGTTGAACCTTTGAACTTTTGAACTTTTGAACGCCTGATTTCTTAATCAATTGGTCGACAATTGTTTCATACCGCTCGCCATGAGCGATAAATTTCAACTCCCGCTTCGACCCGCCGGCGTGCGCGATCCGCACTTCGAGGTATGCGTCAACTTCCTGCGCCGGCAGATATTCAAACCATTCGATCAGGCTGACGCCGTCGGCATACAGATACTCACGCAGATTGAGCGCCTCGATCTCTTCCTGTTTGCCGACGCGGTACAGATCGATGTGGTAAACCGGCAACCGCCCTTGATACTCGTTGATCAAGGTGAACGTCGGACTGCGCACCCAAGCCGCTTTGCCGACTTCAATGCCTGCGCAGAAGCCGCGCACAAAGCAAGTTTTTCCGCTTCCCAGTTCACCGACCAAGCCGATAATTTCCGCGCCTTGAATCAGCTTTGCCAGTTTTCGCCCCAGGCTCATGGTCATACGGGCAGAAGTCGAAAGAGTAGTCCACGAACCCATCGCCACCGGGCCCCCAAGTAGAAGTAGTATATTTTTATCGAGAATTCGAGTCTAAGGGCGCCGCGCCGCGAGCGCGCTTAGACCGGCGGGGAGACCTTGAATGATATCCGACGCGATCAGTCCGATCTCGCCATTGTCGTCGGCAACTCGATCGGCGACAAAACCATGCAGATAGACGCCAAGGTTCATGGCATCCTGCGGCGAAAGACCTTGACCCAAAAGCGCGCCAAGTATTCCCGCCAGCACGTCGCCCATGCCGCCGCTCGCCATCCCGGGGTTGCCGGTCGGATTGATGAAAACTCTTCCCTCGGCAGTGGCGATCACGGTGCGCGCGCCTTTGAGAACCAGATGGCAGTGGTTCGCCACGGCGAACGATCGCGCGACTTCTACGCGATCGGCGTTGACGGCCGCAGTGCTTTTTCCAATCAGTCGCGCCATTTCGCCGGGGTGGGGCGTCAGGACGGGCGGTCTCTTCGCATGGCGCAACCGGTCGATGTCCAGCGCAAGATTGTTAAGCCCGTCGGCATCAATGACCCACGGCATGGCTAAATTTCTGAGCAGCCAGCGCAAGCTGTTTTGCGTCGTTTCATTGACGCCGATGCCCGGCCCGAAAATCAATGCGCTCTTTCGTTCCAGCAAACGCCGCCAATCTTCGTCGCTCAGCGACGTCATCTCTTCGGTGTCGTTATCGCGCAGCGGCTCGGTCATGACCTCGACCAGCGAGCTGGCAAAAATATTATTCAGCGAACGCGGTGCGGCCAAGGTCACCAATCCAGCGCCGCTGCGCATGGCGGCGCGGCAAGCGAGAATGGCCGCGCCGGTCTTGCCGCGCGAGCCCGCCACGACGAGCAGATGGCCGTAAGTTCCCTTGTGCGTGTCGGGCTCGCGGCGCGGCACCAACCCGCGAATCGTTTCACGATCCAAAAGCTCGGTCTTAGGCGCGACTTCCGCGACGGCCTCTTCCGCAATACCGATATCGGCGATTGCGAGCTCGCCGATAAACTTTAAGCCCGGGTAAATCACTTCCCCGAGCTTAGGAAATCCGAGCGCCACCGTCATCTCCGCTTGAACGGCAACACCCAGCGGCTTGCCGTTATCCGTATCGAGGCCGGAGGGAATATCGATGGCGACGATAGGCAAGCCGGAGGCGTTGAACAAGGTGATCGCGTCGGCAAACAATCCGCGCACTTCGTTTTTCACTCCGGTGCCGAGGATGCCGTCGACGATCAAACCGTTCTTGCTGATTCGTTGGCTGAGCGAATCTAAATTGCCACCGGAAATCTCGCTCACCTTGCCCTTGAGCTTGAGAAAGACGCGCATATTGTGCGCCGCGTCGGCTGAAAGATCGTCCTGGCGCGCCAGCAGCGCCACCTCGCAGGGAATGCGCTTTTTCTTAAGCAGACGCGCGACGACGAAGCCGTCACCGCCGTTGTTGCCTTTGCCGGCAACGATCAACACGCCTTGCTTAGCGTTACGCGAAAAGCTTTTTAGAATAGCCTGCGCAATCGCTTCGCCGGCGCGCTCCATCAGCGCCAGGCTCGGCACGCCAAACTTTTGGATCGTCAGGCGATCCATCTCGCGCATCTGTTCGGCGGTGACAACGATCATAAACCGTGGACGTGTTCGTGACTCGTGGGGTTAGCAGGCTCGGTCACAGATCGCGTCAAAAACGAACACGATCACGATCCACGAACACGTTTAAACAGCTCTTTCATCTCGCTGACGGCTTGGCTGATGCCGACCATAATGGCACGGGCGATGATGCTATGGCCGATATTGAGCTCGACGATTTCTGCAATGTTCGCGATCGGCAGGACGTTTTCGTAATCGAGCCCATGACCGCCATGCACTTCGAGTCCCAGGCTTCGCGCCAATGCTGCCGCGCGAACGATCGATTGCCGCGCACTTTCTCGCGCTGCCGCGCTGGCGTTGCAGTACGTGCCGGTGTGAATTTCGACAGCATAGGCGCCAACTTCTTTGGCGCTCTCGATTTGCGCCTGGATTGGATCGATGAACAGGCTCACATGAACGCCGCGGTCTTGCAGACGTGCCACGGCGTCTTTGATTCTGGTGCGATTCATAACCGCATCGAGGCCGCCTTCGGTCGTCAACTCCTCGCGTTTTTCAGGCACAAAACAGGCGTCGTCGGGCCGAATTCTTTCGGCGTACGCCACCATCGCCGGCGTCACGGCCATTTCCAAATTGACCTTAGTTTGGCTTTGTGCGCGCAGGCGTTCGACGTCCCGCTCTTGAATATGCCGTCGGTCTTCGCGCAAATGTACGGTGATCCCGTCGGCGCCGGCTGCTTCGGCGAGCAGCGCCGCCGCGACGGGATCGGGAAGCTCGGCGCGACGCGCCTGCCGCAGCGTCGCCACGTGATCGACGTTGACTCCTAATCGAATCATCGGCTACTTGCCGACCTCCGCGTGAATCTCATCGGCGATGGCCTGCGCCATGGCGCGAATTTTTTTCTCGTCTTCGCCTTCCAGCATCACTCGCGCCAGCAACTCGGTGCCGGAATAGCGCACCAACACGCGCCCACGCTCCGCCAACGCGCGCTCGACTTCGGCGATTTTTTGGTTGACTTTTGGCATCGCCGTAAAATCTTTTCGCTCTTTCACGTGAAGATTGAGCAAAACCTGCGGCAGGCGCGTCATGACACCCTTGAGCTCACTCAATCGTTTGCGCGTCTCGACCATCAAAGCGAGCATTTGCAGACAGGTGATCGCCCCGTCTCCGGTCGTGTTATGATCCAAAAACAAGATGTGGCCGGACTGCTCGCCGCCAAGATTAAAATTGCCCGCCACCATTTTCTCGACCACGTAGCGGTCGCCGACCTGGGTGCGCACCACCTCCAGCCCGGCGTTGCGCATGGCCAATTCCAGCCCCAGATTGCTCATCACCGTGGCGACCACGCCGGCGCCTTTGAGGGTACCTTTTTGTTGCATGTCCAAGGCTGAGATCGCCAGCACCTGATCGCCGTCGAGAATATCGCCGGTTTCATCGATGAAGATCGCCCGGTCGGCGTCGCCGTCCAACGACACGGCGAAGTCGGCACCTTCGTGCAGCAAAACTTCACGCGCCGTTTCCGGATAAAGCGCGCCGCAGCGCCGGTTGATGTTTTCGCCGTCCGGTTGGACGCCGATGGGCAACACTTCGGCGCCGAGCTCAGACAAAACTTCGGGAATGACTTTGTAGGCCGCACCGTGGCCGCAATCGACGACGATCTTTAAGCCCTCCAAGGTAAGGTGGCGTGGAAAACTATTTTTGAGAAACACGTTGTAGCGGCCCACGGCGTCGGACAGCCGAAAAGCCTTGCCGATCTCTGACGCGGTCGGCCGCGACGCGTCGGTCACGCCGCTAAAGATCATTTCTTCCATGCGCGCTTCGACTTCGTCCGGCAACTTAAAACCATCCCAGGAAAAGAATTTGATGCCGTTATCTTGGTAAGGGTTGTGCGACGCCGAGATCACTACGCCCGCGTCCGCCCGCATGCTCCGGGTTAAAAATGCCACGCCGGGCGTCGGCATTGGCCCGACCAGCAGGACATCGGCTCCCATGGAGACAATGCCGGAGGCCAAAGCAGTTTCCAGCATGTAACCCGAGAGACGGGTGTCCTTGCCGATAAGAATCTTGTAGCGGTGTTTATCGCCAACGCCGTTCTTGCGTGAAAACGACGGCGGCGCAGCGCGGCCCGATGCGTCGGTCGGTTTCGACTCATGCAAGACTTTGGCGATGGCACGGCCAAGTTTGAGCGCTATTTCCGACGTCATCGGCTCTTGGTTGGCGACGCCGCGAACACCGTCAGTGCCAAAGAGGTGGCGTTTGGCTTGCTGTTTTCTCATTTCCGGCTGACTAGTCATTACGGCGCGCTCCTTTGCGTGAAAAACATCACTCGGCTGGCTTTGCGATCCGAACGCGAAAACGCTGCGGCTTTTGCTCGACAACTTTAATCTCCGGAGGGAGATTAAACAACAACGCAATGCTGTGTTCCCCTGCGGACATACCGTTTAGATTTAAATAGACATTTTCCGAAGTCAATTTAAATTTTTCAATCACGCTCTTGGGCCCGGAAAGCCGTAAACGGACCGATTGCGGAGAGACGGTATAGACGCCTTTGAAATCTTTCGCCTGGATCCCGCGGTCAAACTCTCGCACCGCTTGTTCTTCCTCGATAGTGACGACGACTTCCACTTGGTCGGGGGCGATGGCGAGAGGTTTACCGTCATTGGACAAGCGAACTTTGCGCTTGATACTGCTCTGGCCATCCTCGACGTCCACCGGCACCGTCTCAATCGCTGCCAATCGTCGAACCTCTTCCGCCGGGCCTTGCACCGAAACGCTGTCCGGCTGGACGGCGGTCTGCACCACCCGATAGCCTGTGGCCGGCTTGCCGGATAGCCGCGCCGCCACGGGCAATGTCCGTTTGACCACGGGTTCCAGGCGCAGGTGAATCACGGGCGGTGTAATTCTCCCGACGCTGATACCGCGGGGGATATTAAAATCGTTGGCCGCCAGTGGATAACTCGATGTGCCGGATTTGGCGCGGTCGAGATCTAGCAGCAGTTTAAGGTTTTCCGGATCGAGCGTCGAAACCAACGTGCGCGGACCCATGAGCCTGAGCACCACGTAATCGATCCGGTTATCCATGACCATCAGATCGGATGGGATGTTGCGAAACTCCACCGGCACTTCGATCGCTCGCTCAGTATCCCGATGGCCCGCTAACCACAACCCCACGGCGATCGTCAAGGCCAGCCCCTTGAGACCGAGATTGCTGCCCGCCAAAGAAACAATTTTTTCCCAGAGCTGTTTCATCCTTTGACCAGATCCTGCAACGCCGAGCGCAGCCTGGCGCGGTCGATGTTTTCTGTCACGTTGCCGCCGATCACGAGCGCTGCCGTTCCTTCCTGCTCAGAGATCACAATCGCGACGGCGTCGGTTTCTTCGGTCACGCCAAGGGCGGCCCGATGGCGCGTACCCCAGGTCTTTCGCAAGTTGGGATTGGTGCTCAGCGGCAAAAGACAACGCACCGCCGTAACCCGCCCCTTTTGAATCACTAGCGCGCCATCATGAATCGGCGAATGTGGCAGGAAGACGCTCTCGACGAGCTCCCGGCTTACCCGCGCGTCGAGGCGCGTGCCGATTTCCATATATTCGTTCAGGCCCACTTCACGCTCGACCACGATGAGACCGCCCACATGCCTCTCGGCCAGCGATAGCGCGGCTTGAGCGATTTCCTCGATGATGTCTTCGCGCCGCTGCACCGTGCGGTCCGCGGTGACAAAAAGCGGCGCGGTGCCGACTTGCGTGAGAGCGCGGCGGATATCGCTTTGGAAAATCACAATGATGACCAGGATGATCGAGCCGAGAAAGTTATCGAGAATCCAGTTGAGCGTAAACAAGCCGAGCGCGCGCGATGACACATAGGCGACAAGAATCACCGCCAGGCCGATGATCATCTGCATGGCACGGCTGCCGCGCACGATTTGTAGAGAGCGATAGACGAGAAACGTGATAATGCCGATGTCGACCGCGTCCTGCCAACGTATCTGCCGGACTAGTTCGAACATCGGCTCACGCTTGCTTTTGACGGAATCCGTAGCGGATGGCGTCCGCGATCCGCACGGCCTTGGAAGTTTCTGCCACGTCATGGACACGGATCATATTCGCCCCCGCCAAAACCGCCGCCACTGCCGCCGCCAAGCTTCCCTCCAGACGTTCGGCGGGCTTTTCCAAATTCAGGAGCTTGCCGAGAAAAGCTTTGCGGGAGGCACCCACGAGCAGCGGTTGACCCAAGGCGGCGAGCACCGGCAAGCCGCGCAAGAGTTGTAAATTGTGCTCGACGGTTTTGCCAAAGCCAATGCCGGGATCAATCACGATCATGTCCTGCGCAATTCCGCCATCCAGCGCTTCGTAAAGCTGCGCCGCGAGAAAATCTCTCACCTCGCGCACCACGTCGGCGTACCGCGGCTCTTGCTGCATGGTTCGCGGCGTGCCCTGCATATGCATCAGCACCACAGGCACTTTCTCCATTGCGATCAGCGAAGCCATCGCCGGATCGAAGCGCAGCGCGCTGATGTCGTTGACGATATCCGCGCCGGCGTCGAGCGCGGCGCGCGCAATATTCGCCTTGTAGGTGTCAATGGAAATCGGCACGCTTACTTCCCGGCGCAAGCCACGCACCACCGGCAACACGCGCGCCAACTCTTCGTCTTCCGAAACCGGCTGAGCGCCCGGGCGAGTCGACTCGCCGCCGACGTCGAGGATGTCCGCGCCATTTTGCGTCATTGCGATTCCGTCGGCGATCGCTTTAACCGGATCGTGCCGCAGTCCACCGTCGAAAAACGAATCCGGCGTCACGTTGATGATACCCATGATCAAGGTGCGCCGGGCAAGATCGAGTTTGCCGCGGCGGGTAAGCAGGTAGCCGCGCCCGCTCGACGCCAATGGCGCAAATAGATTCCCCGACATGTTCAAGTCCTGTGTATTCTGATCGGCCATCAAGCTCCCATCTTAACAAAGTCACAACACTGGTCGGGCCTCGCGGCAACTCAACTCGCTCGGCATTATCTCTCGAACCAAAGCAGACCGGTTATCGGGGGAGAATGAACGTGGATGGGGAACGTAGAGTTTTCGGAGCCGAAGGCTCCGGGCAAGGAAAGGCCTAGGCGATAGCCGCGGCGGCCGAAGCGAGCGGGGCTCCACCGTTCCCGCCGAAATCTCTGACGATCGCGTCGATCTCGGATCCATCCAGAACTTCTTTTTCGAGCAGCGATTCAGCAACTTTATGGAGGAGCCGCAGATTCGTTTTCAACAGGTCTTTGGCCTTGTGATAGCTGTCTTGAATGATCCGTCTGACCTCGGCATCGATCTCGATCGCGGTGCTCTCGGAGTAATCCACCTTCTGAGTAAAGTCTCTCCCTAAAAAGATCTCTTCCTCTTTTTTCCCGAACGTCATCGGACCGAGCTTTTCACTCATGCCCCACTCGCACACCATGCGGCGCGCCAGATCCGTCGCCTTTTCGATATCGTTGCCGGCCCCGGTCGTCATATGGTTGAGCACCAACTCTTCCGCCACTCGGCCGCCGAACAGGATCACCAGGTTATTGAGTAGATACTCGCGCGGATACGTGTGCTTCTCATCCATTGGCAACTGCTGCGTTAAACCCAGCGCCATGCCGCGCGGGATGATGGTGACTTTGTGAATCGGATCGGCGCCCGGCAAGAGTTTCGCCACCAGCGCGTGTCCTGCTTCGTGGTAGGCGGTGTTGCGCTTTTCTTCATCGCTGATGATCATGCTGCGCCGCTCGGCGCCCATCATGACTTTATCTTTGGCAAGCTCAAAGTCGCGCATGTCGACTTTTTCTTTGTTGTTTCGCGCCGCGAGCAGTGCCGCCTCGTTGACGAGATTTTCCAGATCGGCGCCGGCAAAACCGGGCGTCGAACGCGCGAGCACGCTGATATCGACGTCCGTCCCAACCGGCACTTTACGCGTGTGCACCTGGAGGATGCCCTCACGTCCCTTGATATCAGGTCGGGGCACAACGACGCGCCGATCAAATCGCCCGGGCCGGAGCAATGCGGGGTCCAATACATCAGGACGATTGGTTGCAGCGATGAGAATAACGCCTTCGTTGGCCTCGAATCCGTCCATCTCAACAAGTAATTGATTTAGCGTCTGTTCACGTTCATCGTGACCGCCGCCGAGGCCTGCGCCGCGATGGCGCCCCACAGCATCTATTTCGTCGATAAAAATGATGCATGGAGCATTCTTCTTGCCCTGCACGAAAAGATCGCGCACCCGGGAGGCGCCGACGCCGACGAACATTTCGACGAAGTCCGAACCGCTGATACTGAAAAACGGCACGCCGGCCTCGCCGGCGATGGCTCGGGCCAACAAAGTTTTCCCTGTGCCCGGAGGACCGACAAGAAGGCAACCCTTGGGAATCCGGCCGCCTAGTTTGGTGAACTTTTTGGGATCCTTGAGAAAGGCGATGATTTCCTGCAGATCGTCTTTTGCTTCATCGACCCCGGCAACGTCGCTGAAGGTCACCCGATGCTGATTTTCAGTGAGCAGTTTCGCCCGGCTTTTGCCGAACGACATCGCCTTCCCGCCACCGACCTGCATCTGGCGCATGAAGAAGATCCATACGCCGATGAGCAACAGCATGGGGAACCAGTTGAGCAAAAGTACCATGTACCAGGGCGAATCTTCCTCGGGTTTAGCCGCGATCTTGACTTTTTTCTCGCGCAAAGACTTTACCAATTCAGGATCATTAGGCGCGAAAGTTCGAAAACGCTCGCCGTTTTTGTATTCCCCCTGAATATTATGGCCTTGAATGGTAACCTTCTGCACGTCACCGCGATCGACCGAGGTCATGAACTCACTGAAAACAATCTCTGGTTCGCGGCCGTGTTGTTTATTGAACACGCTGAAAATGGCCAGGAAAATCAGTGCCAGGACGAGCCATAGAGCAATATGTTTTGATGACTGACTCAACCGTTCCTCCAAGGTTTAAGAACGAAAAAAGTCTAACATACGCGACTACTTCGATCAATCGTTAAGTCTAGATAGGGATTGCCTTTATATGAACCGCCGTCACGGTTTTTTCCGACACACGAGCGGTCTCGCTCCTGCCGTAACCGGGAATCCAGAGAATTTCTTCCCCCATGATCAAAAGCGGTAATTTGGCCCTGATTGACAGCGGAACGCTATTTTCAATGAACAGGTCTTTGATTTTTTTATGCCCGGCCATGCCGAGGGGCTGAAATCGATCGCCATGACGGAAGTTTCGCACCCATAACGGCGCTGTCAAGCAAGAGGCATCGAAAATCGCCTCTGTCAGGTTGGCTGGCAACCGCGCCTGAGACGACGGCACGCACCGGCTAGTGAATTCCATGCGGCTCTCGGCAATCCGCATCGTGGTGCCGATTTCAAAACTATAACTGTAGCAGAACCGTTTAAATCCCCGGGAACTTTTCTCCAGCCGCAGATCTTCATACTCGCGAACGACCTCCCACCCGCTGGGAATCGACAGACGGCATTGTGCCGGACCTTCCCCGATTAGACGCAGCAGTGCCTCGATGTGAGCGAAATCGAGGCCGCGCAGATGACCGCGCGCCTGCTCGATCCAATGACGCAGAATCCTCCGTTGCAGCGCCTTAGGTTGTTTAAGCAGGTCAATTCGATTCAGCCCCATGCCATCGCCGACGACGTGATAAGTCCTGCGGGTCAACTCGTCCAAATAGGCATCTTCATCACGGAGGAGTTGCCCCTGCTGACTCAGCCTCGCCGAAAAACCACTGCCGACCCGCTGTTGAATCTTCGGCATTAGCTCCGAGCGAATCCAGTTACGCAGAAACGTCGGATCCTGATTGCTCCGGTCAACTCGGTAAGTGAAGTTCCGATCTTTCAAATATTCGAGGACTTCGGATTTTGCGACATCGAGCAGCGGCCGAATCACGGTCAGCGTACCGCTCAATTCGCCGCCAGCGATCTGGAGTTGCTGCCGCGGTGACATCCCACCCAATCCTTTCATCCCGGCACCCCGCAAGAACCACATCAACATCGTCTCTGCCTGCTCGTCCTGCGTATGCGCAGTTGCCACTTTGTTGAGATTGCGCGCTCTAACCGTCTCGGCAAAAAATCGATAGCGCTCGGCGCGCGCCAATGCTTCGAGATTGCCCTTGCCGGCATCAGACTTCATCCGTGGCAGATCAATCTCTTTCAGGTGGAACGGAAGTTTGAGCTTCTCTGCCAAATCGGCCACGAATCGAGCGTCTTCCCTCGCTTCTTCACCGCGAATCCCATGCTGTAAATGAGCCATTTCCAGATACAACTGAAATTCGACTCGAAGCTCGTAAAGCAGGTGTAGTAGCGCCACCGAATCAGGCCCACCGGAAACGGCAACGAGAATGCGATCTCCGCAGGACAGCAAGCAGTGTTGGATTGCGTAGTTTCTTAGGTTACGTTGAACGAGCATGGCGTTCAGATGTTGAGCTTCCCCGCGTATCCCGTCATCTCGACGTATCCATCACCGGTCACGGGTTTGTTTCTAAATTTTCCTTTGATTCCAACCGCCCCCTCCCAATATGTCACTCGGGTGCTGCGGTTGGTGATCAACTCCTGATCGTGAAATGCGGGCAGGATGTCCAACTCGATCTCCTCAGAAGGAATTGTCACCTTCCACTTCATCGGATAATTGGCGCCACTTTTCTGGCTCTTCCAGCGATCCAGCACCTCGACGCGGTAGTCCCGTAGATTAATAGGCTTGGTCGCGCCGTTCGCGCTCACCAGGGTGCCGCTCGAATACGGATCAACTGATCCGTCTTTCCGGCGCATGAGATAAAGCATCAATTCTGTATTATTATCGAGCTGGATGCTGAACCAATCCCAACCGACTTGATCTTCTCCCAGCTGATTGCTGCCGAACTCGTGATCCATCCAACTGAGGCCGCGGACTTTCTCGTTCTTGCCGTCAATGGCTAGCTCGCCTTCCGCTTGCATGCGGGTCAGCGAATAGTAATACGATGCGCGGCCTTCGCCTTCGCCTTTTTGACTGAGGCCGTTTTCACCGTGCAGCGACGGTGCTTTAACTGCCTTGAGAGAAAGCCGGAGCCGAGTTCCGCGGTCGTTGACTTGAATCAAGTGATTCCTCTCATCCCCTACGACTTTCCAGTCTTCGTTCCAAACTAAATAGCGATCAACGGCGGCGCCCGCCTTGTCGCCGTAGCCGCGCCCGCCGGCATTGCCGGCAATTCCACGATTGATCCGCTCACGAAATATAAATTTCTTCGCCGCAATATCCGAGAGCGCAAAATGCGCCATGTACAACTCAGTGAACAGCGGCGGCTCCTTTGTTTCCTTCTGCCGGTCGCGCACGCCGAAACGAAAAAAGGTAACTTGATAGCCGTATTTTTTGCCGCTATCGGTTTCTAAATGACCTGTGTAGTACCACCATTCGGTTTTGAAGTCGGGATGGGAATAGTGATCGGCGGGAAACGTCAATTTTCGCCCGGGCAAAGCGAGTTGATAAGTAAAGCCAACGACGAATAAATAAATACCCATCAACGCCGCGGCGATCATTGCAGACCCGGCGAATCTACGCTTCGCTTTGTTAATTTGCACTGCCATTTCGACTAGTGTTATAGGGAGCCTATGGAAAAACAGTATACGCGCGAAACGCTGCTCACAACAGTGAGTGAATTGCAACGGAAAGTCGGCGCTGAAAATCTTTGCATTATTGACGTGCGCCCCGCGGAAGATTACGCCAACGGGCATATTCCTGGCGCGACGCACTTCGATCTCTTCGGTCTGAGCCTCATCGATACCAGCGACGCGCCGCTCAAAGCTTTTATGTTCATGATCCATCATGTGCTCGAGTTGCGCGGTGTGAGCGAATCAAAAGAAGTGGTTTTTTACGAAGACAATTCCGGCATGCGCGCGGCACGGGGTCTATGGTTTCTCGAATATTACGGTCATCCGAATGTAAAAATGCTCGACGGCGGGTTTCAAGCCTGGAGAGCCGCTGGCGCGCCGGTCACGGCCGATGCAGCAACGCCAAAAGCAGCGAAGTTCAAAATCACGGAACACCGCGATGTTTTAGCGACCGCCGACGACGTGCTCCACTCGCTGCACAAGAAGGAAACCACCATCCTCGACACGCGCAGCGAAGGCGAATATCTCGGCACCCATGTGCGCGCGGCCCGCGGCGGCGCGATTCCTGGAGCGATTCATATCGAGTGGACGGACAACATCGCCGCCGACGGCAAATTCAAGTCCAACGAGGAACTGAAAGCAATGTACGATAAGGCCGGCATTACGTCCGACAAGGAAGTGGTGTCCTACTGCCAGGGCGGCTATCGGGCGGCGCATAGCTACGTCGCGTTGCGCGTGCTCGGCTTTCCGAAAGTCCGTAACTATATCGGCTCCTGGAAAGAATGGGGCGACCGCGCGGATCTGCCGATCGAAATTCCCAAGTCAGCTAAATGATCTTACGCGGATGCATTTATTTCCTTCCTCTGTTCGTCGCGCTGTCTACCTTGCCGAATCTAAGGTTGGCAGCGGCAGCTGATCTCAAAAAAGTCACGTTCTCCGACTCGGCGGTGAGCATGACCTGGTTTCCCGTAAAAGTCGCGCTCGAAAAACGGTTTTTCCGCAACGAAGGACTGGAACCGCAGCTGATTCAGATGAACGGCAACGTCGCCACCGTGGCTCTAGCCAATGGTTACATCGATTTTTCATTGAATATTTCCCCCGTGCTCAACGGCGCGATGCAGGGGTTGGGGACGAAGCTCGTCTCGGCGCTGAATTCCCGTCCGCTGTTTGCGCTCGTCGTGCGGCCGGAGATCAATTCGCCGGCTGATCTCAAAGGTAAAATTTTCGCCGTTGCCTCGTTTGGCAACACCCAAGCGATCCTTACGGAAAAGCAGTTGCAGCACTTGGGACTGAAAAAAGGGGAGTATCAGTTGCTGGCGATGGGCGCGACGCCGGCGCGGATCGCCGCTTTGGAGAAAAACATCGCGCAGGGAAGCTTGATGCCACTGCCGAGCAATGTTCAGCTCGAAAATAAAGGCTGCCGCCTGCTCGGCAACACCGCGGAAATTGTGATCCATCCGATCGCCGGTCTCGGCGTCCACGAAGACAAGATCAAGAAGGATCCCGACCTGATCAAACTCGTCATTCGCGCGTCACTGCGAAGCCTGCAACTCTTGCAATCGAATCCAAGAGAGACGGTTAAGATTCTTATGAACTGGACGGGTGCCACGGAAAAAGACGCGCTCCGCTCGCTGGAGTTGGCCAAGCCAGGTTTTAGCAAGAACGGTATGTTGACCGACGACGATCTCGGTATCGAATGGAATTTCATTCAGCAACAGACCAAGAAGACCAACGTCCCGGTTTCCATTGCGCATGACATGACTTTATTGCGCGAAGCGCAGCGCGAGTTGGGAATGTGACGGTGAAAATAGCACGTCGACACGTGCCCGCCGATGCGTTCGTTCCAACGCTTTGAACGGAGCGAAGCGTTGAACGACTTGAACATTTTGAACGTTAGAATCAACCTCAATCAATCAGGACAAGGAGATATAACATGCGCACACTGGATCTTTTGGCGAGCGACTCGTCACACCTGCCCTTTCTCTACGTCTTTAAGGAATCCAAAGTGATGGAAAAGTACGGCTATGAAATCGATCTGCACATTGTCGGCGGCGCCAAGGCGCCGACCATGGCGCACCGCGCCAAGCTCGCGCTCGCCGGCGAAATCGATTTTCTGAGCGGCCTGCATCACGAAACCTATCGCGAGCGGGCCAAGGGCGAAAAGCGCCTGACTTATTTGGCACAGGCGCAGAACAATTGGGACGATCGACTGGTGGCGCTGCCGGAAATCAAAAGCGTGGAAGATCTAAAAGGCCGGAAAATCGTTTGCCACTCCAAGGCGCCCTGCGTGTCCGGCAATCTGCGCGCGGTGTTGGAGACTTGCGGGCTCAAATCGGAGGAGATCAACATGGATGTGATCGATGACACATCGGGCAAATTTCTGGATTTTGTCGACGAAATCACTTCCGGTAAAGCCGTGGCGGCGCTTGTCGATATGCCTTTCGATCTTTACGGCATAAAGAAAGGCTTGCATGTCGTCGATCTGCCGGATCGCCCGGTGATTCACAACACGACACTGTTGGCGACGAGCGATTACATTAGAGACAACGAAGAAACGGTCAACGCTTTCATCAAGGGCTT
>WNGI01010177.1_pt1 | contig 22855 bp, 19 predicted proteins | sample 5400621 | NCBI WGS metagenome assembly WNGI01 (sample SAMN13153374, study PRJNA577476) | soil metagenome | isolation source: 20 cm soil or saprolite under Garry oak tree replicate 1 | place: USA:California | collected 2016-06-15
TAGGGGCGCCGGCAGCTCCGACTTGCCCATCAGGTAGAGATCGACGCCGCGCGCGGCGGAGCGGCCCTCCGCGATCGCCCACACGATCAGCGACTGGCCGCGCTGCATGTCGCCGCACGTGAAGACGCCGGGCACGCTCGTCATCCAGCGCGCGTCCCGCCAGACGTTGCCGCGCTCGGTGAGCGTGACGCCGAGGTCGGCGAGCATCCCCGGCTTCTCGGCGCCCAGGAAGCCCATGGCGAGCAGGACGAGCTCGCACTCGAGCGTGAACTCGCTGCCCGGCACGCGCTTGAAGTCGAGGCGGCCGCCCTCGCGGACCATCTCGACCTGCACCGCGTGGAGCCGGCGGACGCGCCCCTCGGCGTCGCCCGTGAAGCGCTCGGTGGACACCGAGTAGACCCGCTCGCCCCCCTCCTCGTGCGCGCCGGACACGCGGAGGATGTTCGGCCACTGCGGCCAGGGGTTGTCGGGCGCGCGCGTGTCGGGTGGCCGTGGCAGCAGCTCGAACTGGTGGACCGAGACGGCGCCCTGGCGATGGACCGTGCCGAGGCAGTCGGCGCCGGTATCGCCGCCGCCGATGATCACGACGCGCTTGCCGTGGGCCGTGATGAACCGCTCGTCGGGGATCGCGTCGCCCTCGCAGCGCTTGTTCTGGAGGGTCAGGTACTCCATGGCGAAGTGGATGCCGCGGAGCTCCCGCCCGGGCACGCGGAGGTCGCGAGGCTCGCAGGCACCGCCCGCCAGCACCAGCGCGTCGAACTCGCCGCGCAGCGCCGCGACCGGCACGGTCACGCCGACGTGGCAGTTCGTCCGGAAGGCGATGCCCTCCTTCTCCATGATCGCGAGGCGCCGCTCGAGGATGCGCTTCTCCATCTTGAACTCGGGGATACCGTAGCGGAGGAGCCCGCCGATCCGGTCGGCGCGCTCGAGGACCGTGACCACGTGCCCCGCGCGGTTCAGCTGTTGGGCGGCGGCGAGGCCCGCGGGCCCGGAGCCGACGACCGCGACCTTCTTCCCGGTCCGCACGGCGGGCGGCTCGGGCACGACCCAGCCCTCGTCGAAGGCCCGCTCGCTGATGCGTTCCTCCACGGCCTTGATCGTGACCGCGTCGTCGTTGATGCCGAGGACGCACGAGCCCTCGCAGGGCGCCGGGCAGAGCCGGCCCGTCCACTCGGGGAAGTTGTTGGTCGCGTGCAGGCGCTCGCTCGCGTCGCGCCAGCGGTCCTTGTACACGAGGTCGTTCCAGTCGGGGATGATGTTGCCGAGCGGGCAGCCCTGGTGACAGAACGGGATGCCGCAGTCCATGCAGCGCGCGGCCTGCTTCTTGAGATCCTCGACCGGGTAGGGAAGGTAGATCTCCTTCCAGTCGCGCAGCCGCTCCACCACCGGGCGGGTCGGCCACTTCTTGCGTTGGATCTCGAGAAAGCCGGTGACCTTACCCACTCGGGGTTCCGACGAGCTCGGCGAACGTGGGCTCGCGCCCCTCGGCGCGGGCGTGCGCCTCGGCCGCCAGGACGCGCTTGTAGTCCCGCGGCATGACCTTGACGAACCGCGGCTGCAGGCCGAGCCAGTCAGCCAGGATCTTCGCCGCGTAGGTCGAGCCGGTGTGCTGGACGTGGCGCTCGATGAGGCCTCGCACCAGCCCGATGTCCTCGGCGCGATCGAAGGGCTCGAGGTCCACCATGCCGAGGTTGCAACGGCGCTTGAAGTCGCCGTCCACGTCGAGCACGAACGCGATTCCACCCGACATGCCGGCGGCGAAGTTGCGCCCCGTCCGGCCCAGGATCACCACGCGACCGCCGGTCATGTACTCGCAGCCGTGGTCGCCGATGCCCTCGACGACCGCGTGGACGCCGCTGTTTCGCACGGCGAACCGCTCGCCCGCGACGCCGCGCACGAACGCCTCGCCGCTGGTCGCGCCGTAGAGGGCGACGTTGCCGATGACGATGTTCTCCTCGGGCACGAAGGTGGCGCGCGCCGGCGGGTAGACGCAGAGGCGCCCCCCGGAGAGGCCCTTACCCCAGTAGTCGTTGGCGTCGCCCTCGAGCGTGAAGGTGATTCCCCGCGGGACGAATGCGCCGAACGACTGACCCGCCGAGCCGGTGAAGTGGACGCGGATCGTGTCGTCGGGCAGGCCCGCGCCGCCCCACCGGCGCGTTACCTCGTGGCCGAGCATGGTGCCGACGGTGCGGTGCACGTTCCGGATCGGCAGCGAGAGCTCGACGCGCTTCTGCCGCTCGATCGCGTCGTGGCACTTCGGGATCAGCAGCGTGCGGTCGAGGCCGCGGTCGAGGCCGTGGTCCTGGCTCGTCACGCAGTGCCGCGCCACCTCGGGCGGCACGTCGGGCTGGTGGAAGATCGCCGAGAAGTCGAGCCCGCGCGCCTTCCAGTGGTCGAGCGCGGGCGTGAAGTCGAGCCGGTCGGCGCGCCCGACCATCTCCGCGACGGTCCGGAAGCCGAGCTCGGCCATGTACTCACGCATCTCCTCCGCGATGAAGCGGAAGAAGTTCGTCACGAACTCGGGTCGCCCGTTGAACCGCTTCCGGAGCTCCGGATCCTGGGTGGCGATCCCGACGGGGCAGGTGTTCAGGTGACAGACGCGCATCATGATGCAGCCCAGGACCACGAGCGGGGCCGTGGAGAACCCGAACTCCTCGGCGCCCAGGAGGGCGGCGATCGCGACGTCGCGGCCCGTCTTCATCTGGCCGTCCACCTGGACGACGATCCGGTCGCGCAGCTTGTTCAGGACGAGGACCTGCTGCGTCTCGGCGAGGCCGAGCTCCCAGGGGACGCCGCCGTGCTTGATCGAGGTGAGCGGCGAGGCGCCCGTGCCCCCGTCGTGCCCCGAGATCAGGACGACGTCCGAGTGGGCCTTGGCGACGCCCGCCGCCACCGTCCCCACGCCGACCTCGGCGACGAGCTTCACGTGGATCCGTGCCGAGGGGTTCGCGTTCTTCAGGTCGTGGATCAGCTGGGCGAGGTCCTCGATCGAATAGATGTCGTGGTGCGGCGGCGGCGAGATCAGCTGCACGCCGGGCGTCGCGAACCGCACCCGCGCGATCCACGGGTACACCTTGGGGCCCGGGAGCTGGCCGCCTTCGCCGGGCTTCGCCCCCTGCGCCATCTTGATCTGGAGGTCGTCCGCGTTCACGAGGTACTCGCTCGTGACGCCGAAGCGCGCGGAGGCGACCTGCTTGATGGCGCTCCGCCGCCAGTCGCCGTTCGGGTCCCGCCGGTAGCGCGCCGAGTCCTCGCCGCCCTCGCCGGTGTTCGACTTCGCGCCCATGCGGTTCATCGCGATCGCCAGGGTCTCGTGGGCCTCCTGGCTGATCGAGCCGTAGGACATGGCGCCGGTCGCGAAGCGTCGGAGGATCGCCTCGACGGGCTCGACCTCGTCGAGGGGGACGGGCGTGGGCGCCGGCCTCCAGCGGATCAGCCCGCGCAGGGTGGCAAGGTTCCGGCTCTGCTCGTCGACGAGCTTCGTGTACTCCTTGTAGACCCGGTACTGGCCAGCGCGCGTCGCGTGCTGGAGCTTGAAGACGGTGTCCGGGTTGAAGAGGTGGTACTCGCCGTCGCGCCGCCACTGGTACTCGCCGCCCCAGTCGAGATCGGCGTGGCCCACGGGCCTCACAGGAAAGGCGCGCTCGTGCCAGCGGCGGACCTCCTCGGCGAGGACGTCGAGGCCGATGCCCGAGACGCGCGAGGCCGTGCCGGTGAAGTAGCGGTCGACCAGGTCGCGGTTCAGGCCGATGGCCTCGAAGATCTGGGCGCCGCAGTAGCTCTGGAGCGTCGAGATCCCCATCTTGGCCATGACCTTGAGGATCCCCTTGTTAAGCGCCTTGATGTAGTTCCGGACCGCCTTCGCGTGGTCGATCCCGGTCAGGATGTCCTGGCGGATCATGTCGTCCAGGGTCTCGAAGGCCACCCACGGGTTGACGGCGCCGGCGCCGTACCCGATGAGCAGGCACATGTGGTGGACCTCGCGCGCGTCGCCTGTCTCGAGGACGAGCCCGCAGCGCGTGCGCTCGCCCCGCCGCACGAGGTGGTGATGGACCGCGGCGGTGGCGACGAGGCTCGGGATCGCCGCGCGCTCGCGGCTCACGCCGCGGTCGGTCAGGATGATGATGTTGTAGCCGTCGGCGATCGCCTGGCTCGCCAGCCGCTGGAGCTCCTCGAGCGCCCGCTCGAGCCCCGCCGCCCCGTCGGTCACGGGCCACAGCATGGGCAGCGTGATGGACTTGAAGCCGGGGGCGTTGACGTGCGTGAGCTTGGCGAGCTCCGCGTTGGAGATCACGGGGTCCCTCAGCACGATCTGGCGGCACGACGCGGGCTCGGCCCCGAGCAGATTACGCTCGGGCCCGACCGTGGACTCCATCGCGGTCACCAGCTCCTCGCGGATCTGGTCGAGCGGCGGGTTCGTCACCTGCGCGAAGAGCTGCTTGAAGTAGTCGTAGAGCGGCCGCGGCCGGTTCGACAGGACCGCCAGGGCCGTGTCCGTCCCCATCGAGCCCACGGGCTCCTCGCCGTTCTTGGCCATCGGCGCGAGCAGGATGCGGAGGTCCTCGTGGGTGTAGCCGAAGGCGATCTGCCGGTTCAGCACGGCCGCGTGGTCGGCCGCCGGGAGCGGCTGCTCCGGCAGATCCTCGAGCCGCAGCGAGTTCTCCCGGAGCCAGGTGGCGTACGGCCGCTCGGCGGCCAGCTGCGCCTTGATCTCCTCGTCGTCGATGATGCGCCCCTTCGCGGTGTCCACGAGGAAGATCCGGCCGGGATGCAGGCGCCCCTTGACCAGGATGTTCTCGGGCGGGATGTCGAGCACGCCGACCTCGGAGGCCATGATCACGAGGTCGTCCTTGGTCACGGAGTAGCGCGAGGGCCGGAGCCCGTTCCGGTCGAGGACCGCGCCGATCACCGTGCCGTCGGTGAACGCGATCGAGGCCGGCCCGTCCCAGGGCTCCATGAGGGAGGCGTGGTACTCGTAGAACGCGCGCCGCTCCGGGCTCATGGACTCGTGGTTCTGCCAGGGCTCCGGGATCATCATGAGGATCGCGTGCGGCAGCGAGCGCCCGTTCATCACGAGGAACTCGAGCACGTTGTCGAACGTCGCCGAGTCGGAGAGCCCCTCGCGCGTGACGGGCAGGACCTTCTTCAGGTCGTCGCCGAGCACCTCCGAGCGGCAGAGGGCCTCGCGCGCCCGCATCCAGTTGATGTTCCCGCGGAGCGTGTTGATCTCGCCGTTGTGCGAGATGTACCGGTAGGGGTGCGCGAGCGGCCACGAGGGGAAGGTGTTCGTGCTGAACCGCTGGTGCACGAGCGCGAGCGCCGACTCCACGTCCTCATCCCCGAGGTCCGGGTACATGGCCTCGATCTGGTCGGCGCTGAGCATGCCCTTGTAGATCAGCGTGTTCGAGCTGAGGCTCGGCAGGTAGGCGAACTTGTTCTCGGGGATGTCGAGCGCCGCCACGGCCCGCTCGAAGAGCTTGCGGATCACGTAGAGCTTCCGCTCGAAGCGGGCGTGGTCGGCCACGCCCGCGCCCCGGCCGATGAACACCTGCTCGATGTGCGGCTCGACCGAGCGCGCGGTGGCGCCGAGGAGGCGGTCGTCGGTCGGGACGGCGCGCCAGCCGAGGAGCCGTTGCCCCTCCTCCTCGACGATCGAGTGAAGGAGGACCTGGACCTTCTGGCGCTGGGTGGGATCGCGCGGGAGAAAGACCAGGCCGCAGCCGTACTCCGTCGGCGGGGGCAGGGGGATGCCGAGGCGCCCACACTCGCGCCGCAGGAACCGGTCGGGCATCTGCAGCAGGATGCCGGCGCCATCGCCCGTGTTGGGCTCGCAGCCGCACGCGCCGCGGTGCAGCAGGTTGATGAGGACCAGGAGCCCCTGGCGGACGATCGCGTGGGACTTCCTGCCCTTGATGTCGACGACGAACCCGACGCCGCAGGCGTCGTGCTCGTGGCGTGGATCGTAGAGGCCTTGGGCGGGCGGCGGGCCGGGCGCCTTCGCCGTCGGCGTTCCGCCTCGAGACTCCCTCATGACCGCATCCCCTTTGTGAACAGTTGCACGATAATATTCGGAATTGGACTATTAGTCATCCGGAAAAATTTGTATAGTATGTATCAGCACTACTGATAGTAGTGTCTGGGCATGCATCTCGAGACGCTGCGCCTCTACTGTGACATCGTGCGGCTCCGCTCCTTCTCCCGCGGGGCCGAGCAGAACTTCGTCTCCCAGTCGGCGGCGAGCCAGGCGGTCCAGCTCCTCGAGGCCGAGCTCGGCGTGGCGCTCATGGACCGGACGAAGCGCCCGCTCGTCGTCACGCCGGAGGGCCAGACCTTCTACGAGGCGTGCCGGGGCCTCCTCGAGTCGTGGGAGAAGGTGAAGGCCGAGGTGGCGGTGGTGAAGGCGCGCGTGGACGGGACGGTGCGCGTCGCCGCCATCTACTCGGTCGGGCTCCACGACGTGAGCCGCCACATGCAGCGCTTCATGTCGCGCTATCCCGAGGCGCGCGTCCAGCTCGAATGCCTGCACCCGCACAAGGTGGTGGAGGCGGTCCTCGAGGGCGAGGCGGACGTCGGGATCATGTCCTACCCGCCCGCCGATCGGGCGCTCTCGATCGTGCCGCTGCGCGCCGAGCCGATGGCGTTCGTCTGCCACCCGAGCCATCGGCTGGCCCGGCGGAAGCTCGTCCCGCCGGCCGACCTGAGCGGGGAGACCTTCATCGCGTTCGATCCGGGGCTCACCATCCGGAAGGCAGTCGACCGCGCGCTTCGGCAGCACAACGTGAAGGTCAACATCGTGATGGAGTTCGACAATATCGAGACGATCAAGCAAGCGATCATCATCAACGCCGGCGTCAGCATTCTGCCGCGCCACACGGTCCAGAAGGAGGCGGGCATCCGGACGCTCGCCGTGGTCCCGCTGGCGATCCCGGATCTCGTGAGGCCCGTCGGTATCATCCACCGGCGGCAGAAGCCGCTGACGCCGACCGTGAGCCGGTTCATCCAGCTTCTGAAGGATGCGAGCGAAGAGCCCGCCGCGACGGTCACGGCGCGCGGCCGAGCGCGGGCGCCGGCGGGTGAAGTCCTGTAGGATGGCAGGTGGGGTGAGCGCAGGGACGAAGGGGGCAAGCTATGGGCGAGTTTGAAGACCAGTACACGGCGGAGCTCGAGGGCGAGGTCAAAGAGACCCGCGGGGCGCTCGTCAACGACACGATCACCGTGCTGTCGCCGGCCGAGCCGATCTGCCTCCGGGAGACGGCCACCGTCCACGAGGCTGTCCAGACCATGCTCGCGCGCCGCCAGGCCGGCGTGCTGATCACCGACGCGGAGGGCCGGCTGACCGGCATCTTCACCGAGCGCGACGTGCTGACGCGCGTCCTCGGGCGGGACCTCGACGCGCGGAAGACGGCCCTGGCAGCCGTGATGACGCGCAACCCGGACGCGCTCTCGGTGCGCGACAAGCTCAACCTGCCGCCCGGTGAGCGGCTCAAGCGGCCCCACGCGATCGACGCCGGCTGATGGCCACCACCAGGGGAGGGGTCGGCTGGCTCGACCAGAGCCGCAGACCTTGCCCGGCCGGTGGGCCGTCTTATAAGATGGCCCGGTCTGCTGCAGTTGCCGCACGCCGACCGGGGCAGACGGCCTCAGCCGGGATTCCCGAGAGCCCGATGGTGGTGGGGAGTGTGCGCGCGCCAGGCGAACGACTGAACGGGGAGAGAGGATTCGATGAGTGAGACGGCGACTCCCGCCACGGGTGTCTCCAAGTCGCTGAAGGAGCTCGATCGCGCGGTCATCCGGTTCGCCGGGGACTCGGGCGACGGCATGCAGCTGACCGGGGAGCAGTTCACGACGGAATCGGCGTGGGCGGGGAACGACATCGCGACCCTGCCGAATTTTCCCGCCGAGATCCGCGCCCCGGCGGGCACGCTCTTCGGCGTGTCGAGCTTCCAGCTCCAGTTCGGCAGCCAGCGCGTCTACACGCCCGGCGATCGGCTCGACTGCCTGGTGGCGATGAACCCCGCGGCGCTCAAGGTGCACGTGGGCGACCTCAAGACGGGCGGGCTCCTCATCGTCAACACCCAGGCCTTCGACAAGCGCAACCTCGACAAGGCCGGCTACGCGGCGAACCCGCTCGACGACCCGACCCTCGCGGAGCGCTACCGCCTGCACAAGGTGGACATGACGGCGCTCACGCACGAGGCCATCAAGGACCTCGCGCTCAACACGAAGGAGAAGGACCGGACGAAGAACTTCTTCGCGCTCGGCCTGGTCTCGTGGATCTACACGCGCCCGCTCGAGCCCACGCTCGAGTGGATCCGGAAGAAGTTCGGCAAGACGCCGTCCATCGCCGAGGCGAACACGCGCGTGCTGAAGGCGGGCCACGCCTTCGGCGAGACCGCCGAGATCTTCGGCGAGCACTACGCGGTCGAGCCGGCGGAGATGGCGCCGGGCCTCTACCGGGCGATGACGGGCAATCGCGCGCTTGCGTGGGGCCTCCTCGCGGCGGCGCAGCGGTCCAAGGTCCCCCTCGTCTACGGCGCGTATCCGATCACGCCAGCGAGCGACATCCTGCACGAGCTGGCGCTGCACAAGCGCTTCCGCGTGCGGACGATCCAGGCCGAGGACGAGATCGCGGCGGTGACGTCGGCCATCGGCGCCTCCTTCGGCGGGGCGATCGGGGTCACCGGGTCGAGCGGTCCGGGCGTCGCGCTCAAGGGCGAGGGGATCGGCCTCGCGGTGATGGCCGAGCTGCCGCTGGTCATCTTCGATATCCAGCGTGGCGGGCCGTCCACCGGGCTGCCGACGAAGACGGAGCAGGCGGACCTCATGCAGGCGCTCTACGGGCGTAACAGCGAGTCGCCCGTCGTCGTCCTGGCGCCGGCCACGCCGGGTGACTGCTTCTACATCGCCTACGAGGCCGTGCGCATCGCGGCGAAGTACATGGTGCCGGTCATAGTGCTGAGCGACGGTTTCCTGGCCAACGGCTCAGAGCCGTGGCTCATCCCGGACCCCGCGACGCTGCCGCCCATCGAGATCGGCTTCCGGACCGAGAAGGACGGGTTCTTCCCGTACCTGCGCGACCCGGCGACCCTCGCGCGCCCGTGGGTGCGCCCCGGCACGCCCGGGCTCGAGCACCGGATCGGCGGCATCGAGAAGCAGGACGTCACCGGCAACATCTCCTACGACCCGGAGAACCACGACCACATGGTCCGCACGCGCGCGGAGAAGGTGCGCCGCGTGGCCCAGGAGATCCCGCCGACGTCGATCAACGGGCCCGCGACCGGCGACGTGCTCGTCGTCGGCTGGGGCGGAACCTACGGCGCGATCACGGCGGCGGTCGAGCGCACGCGGGCCGAGGGCAAATCGGTCGCCTCGATCCACCTGCGCCACATGAACCCGCTGCCGCCGGACCTCGGCCACATCTTGCGCGAGTACCGCAGGGTGCTCGTGCCCGAGATCAACAGCGGCCAGCTCGTGCGCGTCCTGCGCGCCGAGTATCTCGTGGACGCCGTCGGCTTCAACCGGGTGCGGGGCCTGCCGCTCGCGAGCGAGGAGATCCACGAGGCCATCAACCAGCTCCTGGGGAGTCAGGCATGAGTCCAAGCGGCGCCGACGCCAAGGAAGCCCCCAAGTACACGAAGAAGGACTTCGAGTCCGACCAGGACGTCCGGTGGTGCCCCGGCTGCGGCGACTACGCGATCCTGTCCGCGGTCCAGAAGGCGATGCCCGACCTCGGCATCCCGAAGGAGGACATCGTCTTCATCTCTGGCATCGGCTGCTCGAGCCGCTTCCCGTACTACATGAACACCTACGGCTTCCACACGATCCACGGCCGGGCGCCCGCGCTCGCGACCGGCCTGCGCCTCGCGCGGCCGGACCTCAAGGTGTTCGTCGTGACGGGCGACGGCGACGGGCTCTCGATCGGCGGCAACCACATGCTGCACGTGCTGCGCCGGAACGTGAACGTCACGATCCTGCTCTTCAACAACCGGATCTACGGCCTGACGAAGGGGCAGTACTCGCCGACGAGCGAGCTCGGGAAGGTCACCAAGTCCACGCCGATGGGCTCGGCCGACCGGCCGGTGAACCCGCTCGCCTTCGCGCTGGGCTGCGGTGCCACGTTCGTGGCGCGGACGGTGGACCGCAACATCCCGCACATGGAGGAGACGCTCAAGCGCGCCGCGCATCACCACGGCGCCGCGTTCCTCGAGATCCTGCAGAACTGCAACGTCTACAACGACCTCGCGTGGAACGTGATGTACGACAAGGAGCAGAAGGTCCAGTACGAGCTCCGGTTGCAGCACGGCAAGCCCCTGCTGTTCGGCCCGGCGGACGACCGGAGCGCCGTCATCATGGACGGCGTCGTGCCGAAGGTGGTGAAGGCCAAGGACGTCCCCGAGAGCGCCCTCTGGACCCACGACGAGCGCAACGTGAACGCAGCCAAGCTCCTGGCCGACCTCTTCGCGCCCGACTTCCCGATCCCGGTCGGCGTGCTCGCCGCCGTCGAGGCGCCCGTCTACGAGGAGCTCATGCTCCAGCAGGAGCAGAAGGCCATCTCTGACCGCGGTCCCGGCGACATCGCCAAGCTCCTGACCTCCGGAGACACCTGGAAGATCTCCTGATCCCCCCGGATCCGCTGCCATGCCTCTGAGCCCCGGCCTCGTCGGGGACCTCCAGCGGATCCTCGGCCCCGAGGGTCTCGTGCTGTCCCACGAGGGACGGCTCGTCTACGAGTGCGACATGCACACCTTCTACAAGGGCGCGCCGGATGCGGTCGCGCTCCCGTCCACCACCGCCGAGGTCGTCGCGATCGTCCGGCTCTGCCGGGAGGCGCTCGTGCCCATCGTGCCGCGCGGCTCGGGCACCGGGCTCATCGGCGGCGCCATGGCCCCGTCCGGCGGCGTGATGGTGGGGCTCAACCGGATGAACCGAATCCTCGAGGTGGATCTGCCAAACCGCTGTGCGACCGTCCAGCCCGGACTCATCAACCTCTCGCTCACGAAGGCCGTGGAGGCGCGCGGCTGGTTCTTTGCCCCGGACCCGTCGAGCCAGATGGTGTCGTCCATCGGCGGCAACGTCTCGACGAACGCGGGGGGGCCGCACTGCCTCAAGTACGGGATCACCAGCAACCATGTCCTCGGCCTCGAGCTGGTGACGGGCAGAGGCGAGCTGGTGACGCTCGGCGGGAAGGTGGCCGACCGGCCGGGCTACGACCTCACCGGCGTGGCGGTCGGCTCCGAGGGCACCTTCGGTCCCGTCACCGCGATCACGGTCCGGCTCGTGCACGTCGCCCAGGCGGTGAAGACTCGTCCCCGCGGCCCTCGAGATGCTCGACGAGCTCATGATCCGCGCGATCAACGAGGGAACGGGCGCGGGCTACCCGAAGGACGCCGCCGCCGTCCTCCTGATCGAGCTGGACGGCCCCGCCGAGGAGGTAGAGGCGCAGGGCGAGCGCGCCGCCCGCATCTGCTGGGAGCGCGGGGCCCTGGAGGTGCGCGTGGCGCAGGACGCCGCGGAGCGCGCGCTGCTCTGGAAGGGCCGGAAGGAGGCGGCGGGGGCCGTCGGGCGCCTCGCGCCGACCTACCTCCTGCAGGACGCCGTCGTGCCGCGTTCCAAGCTGCCCGCGATCATGCGGGAGCTCGGCGCGATCGGCGCGCGCCACGGCGTGCAGATCGCCAACGTCTTCCACGCGGGCGACGGCAACCTGCACCCGCTCATCCTCTACGACGACCGAAACCCGGATGAACTCGAGCGCGCGAAGGCGGCCAACGAGGAGCTACTCCACGCCTGCATCGCGATGGGGGGCACCGTCACGGGCGAGCACGGTGTCGGTCTCGATAAGGCGAAGAACCTGCCGCTTCAGTATGGAGATGCCGATCTGAACTTCATGTATCGCTTGAGGGGTGTCTTCGACCCCCAACGGCTCATGAACCCGAAAAAGCTCTTGCCGGCGCACCCGGCCTGCGGCGAGGGGTGGAGGCCCCCTCGCCCACGCCTGCCCGAGGGCACCTGGATCTAGCGTGAGCGCGGTCACCGGCACGGTCGGGAGCGCGCTCGCCGCGATCGTGGGGGCTCCCCGGGTGCAGGAGGGTGAGGCGGCGCCCGCGAGCTTCGCCCTCGACGGAGCGAGGCCGCGCTGGGTGGTGAGGCCCGAGACGCTTCTCCATGTCAGCCAGGTCCTCGGACTCGCCTGGGACGCGGGTCTCGCCGTGGTGCCGCGCGGGTCGGGGAGCGCCCAGGAGCTCGGGCCGCCGCTGGCCAGGGTCGACATCCTCCTCGACCTCCGCGGCCTCGACCAGGTGCTCGAGTACAACCCCGACGACCTCACGGTCACGGTGCAGGCGGGCGTGACCGCCGCCGCGCTCGCGGCTCGGCTCGGCGCCCGTCGTCAGTTCCTCCCGCTCGATCCCCCCGGCGCCGAGGCGCGGACGCTCGGCGGCATGGCGGCCACCAACGCGAGCGGCCCGCTCCGCCTGCGTTACGGCACGCTGCGCGATCTGCTCCTCGGCGTACGGTTCCTCCAGGCCGACGGCGTCACGACCTGGGGGGGCGCCCGCGTGGTGAAGTCGGTGAGCGGGTACGACGTGCCCAAGCTGATGGTGGGCGCCCTCGGCTCGCTCGGCGTCCTCGGCGAGCTGACGTTGCGGCTCCACCCGCTGCCCGACGCCGAGCAGACGTGGCTGGTGCCGTGTCGGGACGTCGCCACGGCCCAGGAGCTCGTCCTGCGCCTCCTCGACTCGACGCTCCAGCCGAGCCGCGTCGAGCTCTTGAACGCTCCGGCCCTCGCAGTCTGCGGCGCCCCGGGGAGCGCCGCGGCGATCGCCGTCTCGATCGGGACGGCGGAGGCCGCGGTGAAGGCCCAGGGCGAGGCGCTGGGCGGGCTCGCCCGCGCGGTGGGAAGCGCCGTAGCCCGACCCGCGGAGGGCTTCTGGGCCCGCTACGCTGCGGCGCTCGCGCCGGAGGAATCGGTGAGGCTCGGCGTCGCGACGCTCGCGTCGAAAGTCGCGGAAACGGTCGGTGAGATCGAGCGGGCCGTCGCCGCGTCGCTCTCGGGGGCCGCGCCGACGATCGGGGGCTCAGCCCCGCTCGGGAGCCTGCGCGTGTCGCTGCCGCCGGCCGAGCCGGCGAGCGTCAAGGCGATCGTGGAGCGTCTCAGGGCCGCCGTCGCCCCCGCCGGCGGCAGCGTGACGGTCCAGCGCGCGCCGCGCGGCGTCCGGCTGGCGGTGGATCCGTGGGGGCCCGTGGAGCCCTCCGCCTTCGCCCTCATGCGCGCGCTCAAGGAGGAGTTCGACGCCAGGCGCGTCCTGAACCCGGGCCGCTTCGTGGGCGGGCTCTGATGGAACAGACGCTCGGCGCCTTCCGCGGCCCCGACGCGCCCGATCTCGACGAGCTGCGGACGTGCGTCCACTGCGGCATCTGCCTGCCGCAGTGTCCGACCTATCGGGTCCTCGGCGAGGAGATGGACTCGCCACGCGGACGCATCTACCTGATGCGCGCGGCCGCCGAGGGCCGGATCGGGTTGACGCCGACCTTCGCGCATCATCTCGATCTCTGTCTCGGCTGTCGCGCCTGCGAGACCGCGTGCCCGTCGGGGGTCAAGTTCGGCTCGCTCCTCGAGGCGACGCGGATCCAGCTCCGCCGCCACGGCCCGCCGCCCCGGCACCGGCGCCTCGAGGACGTGATCCTCTCCGTGCTCCCCGAGCCCGCGCGCCTGGGCGTGGCGCTCGCGGCCTTCAGGCTCTACCGGCGGAGCGGGCTCCGCCGCCTCGTGCGCGCGACGCGCGTGCTCCGCCCGTTCCCCCGCCTCGCCGCGCTCGAGGCGCTGCTCGACGACGTGCCGGCGGCCGAGTCGCTGCCCCCGCTGATCCCGGCGCGGGGCACGGCGCGGGGGCGCGTCGGACTCCTCACGGGCTGCGTCCAGCGCCATCTCTATCCCGGCGTGAACCGCGACACGGCGAGGCTCCTGGCGCTCGCCGGCTACGAGGTCGTCGTCCCGCGCGCGCAGGGCTGCTGCGGCGCACTCGAGCTGCACGCCGGACGCGCGGAGGCGTTTCGCTCCCGCGCCCGGGCGCTCGCCGCCGCGTTCCCGGACGACCTCGACTTCGTCGTCGCCAACGCCGCGGGCTGCGGGTCGGCGATGAAGGAGTATGGCCGCTGGCTCCCGGCGACGGCCGGCTTCGCCGCGCGCGTCCGTGACGTCGCCGAGGTCCTCGTCGAGGCCGATCTGCCCCTCGGGCCGCTCCCTCTCACCGTGACCTACCACGACGCGTGCCACCTGGCACACGGCCAGCGGGTGCGGCAGGCGCCGCGGGCGCTCCTGCGCCGCATCCCCGGGCTCACGCTCGTCGAGCTCGGCGACAGCGACCTCTGCTGCGGCAGCGCGGGCGTCTACAACCTCCTCGAGCCCGCGCTGGCGCGGGAGCTGCTCGCGCTGAAGGTCGCGCGGATCGTCGAGACCGGCGCGCGCGTGGTCGCGACGGGCAACCCCGGCTGCCTCCTGCAGATCGCGCAGGGCTGCCGACAGCGCGGCCTGGACGTGACGCTCGTCCATCCCGTAGAGTTGCTGGCGAGAGCTGTGGCAGTGCGAGCCGCAGAACGTCGCGGGGCTGGGGCCCCGCCGTCCGAGGCGAGCGAAAGATGATGATGGCAGTGCGAGCCGCAGGGCGTCGCGGGGCTTCTGCCCCGCCGTCCGAAGCGAGCGAAACCGACTGATGCGCATCAGGGTTAGGGACCACGTGAAGCTCCAGCCGGACCGGATGGCGAAGGTGGCGCTCGCCGCGACCGAGCGCGCTCTGCTCGACCTCTATTGCGTGGCGCCGGGCCAGGCCCAGAAGCCCCACACCCACGGCGAGCAAGACAAGATCTACTACGTCCTCGAGGGGCGCGGGCGCTTCCGCGTGGGCGGCGAGGAGCAGACGCTCGAGGCGGGGGACGCGACCGTGGCTCGGGCGGGGCTCGAGCACGGTCTCGTCAACGACGGCACGGCACCGCTCCTCGTGCTCGTCGTCGTGGCGCCGCCGCCGCCGCACGCGTGAGCTGATGGCGCGGGCGCTCCGGGCGTCGCTGATGGTGACCTGCCTCGGCGACATGTTCTTCCCCGAGGTGGGCGTGAGCACCGTGCGCCTCCTCCGGCGGCTCGGCGTGAGCGTCGACTTCCCGGCGGGTCAGACCTGCTGCGGCCAGCCACTCTTCAACTCGGGCTACCACGCCGGCGCCGCGCGCGCCGGGGCCCGGATGGTCGAGCTCTTCAAGGACGCCGAGCACGTCGTCGTGCCGTCGGGCTCGTGCGCGTTCATGCTGAAGCACGAGCTCCCCGGCCTCCTGCGCGACCGGGCGGCGCGCGAGGCCGCGGAGCGGCTGGCGGGCCGGACGTACGAGCTGTCGCAGTTTCTCGTCAAGGTGCTCCGCCGGACGGAGTTCACGGCGTCCGTCGCCGGGCGCGTCACGTACCACGACTCCTGCCACCTCCTGCGGGGCCTCCACGAGTCGGCGGCGCCGCGCGCGATCCTCCGGAACCTCCGGGGCGCCGAGCTCGTCGAGCTACCCGCCGCCGACGAGTGCTGCGGCTTCGGCGGCTCGTTCTCCGTGCGGCTGCCCGAGGTGTCCTCGCAGATCCTCGACAAGAAACTCAAGAACGTCGAGTCGACCGGCGCCGCCTGCGTCGTCGCCTGCGACGCGGGCTGCCTCATGCAGCTCGGTGGCGGGCTCAGGCGCCGGGGTTCGAGCGTGCGCGCGGTCCATCTGGCCGAGCTGATCGATGGGGAGCGACGATGAGCGAGGCCGACCTCTCCGTTCCGTTCCGCCAGCGCGCGGGTGGCGCCATGAAGGACGCGCACCTGCAGGAGGCGCTGACGATCGCGACGACCAAGTTCATCGACCTCCGCCGCGAGGCGTTCGCCGACTTTCCCGAGGGCGAGCGCCTGCGCGACCTGGCGCGAGAGATCAAGGAGGCGACCCTCCAGAGCCTCGACCGGTACCTGGAGCAGCTGATCGACAACGTGGAGCGGCTCGGCGGCCACGTCCACTACGCGACGACGGCCGAGGAGGCGCGTCAGGTGATCCTCGACGTCGCGCGCCGCACCGGCGCGCGGATGGCCGTCAAGTCGAAGTCGATGGCGACCGAGGAGATCCAGCTGAACGAGGCCCTCGAGGCGGCGGGCATCACGGCGGTCGAGACGGACCTGGGCGAGTACATCATCCAGCTCGCCCACGAGCGCCCCTCACACATCATCGCGCCGGCGATCCACAAGACGAAGGGCCAGGTCGCGGAGCTCTTCGCCAAGGAGCTCAAGCGGGAGGTGGCGGCCGACCCCGAGGTGCTGACGCGGCTCGCGCGCGGCGAGCTGCGGGACAAGTTCCTGCGCGCCGACCTCGGGATCACGGGCGCCAACTTCGCGGTCGCGGACACGGGCAGCGTCGTGCTGGTGACCAACGAGGGCAACGGGCGGATGGTGACCTCGCTGCCCCGCGTCCACGTCGCGGTCATGGGAATCGAGAAGGTCGTGCCCTCGATGACCGACCTCATGGTGTTCCTCCAGATCCTGGCCAAGAGCGCAACGGGCCAGAAGCTCTCCGTGTACACGACGCTCGTCCGCGGGCCGCGGCGGGCGGGGGAGCTGGAGGGCCCCGACGAGTTCCACCTGGTGCTCCTCGACAACGGCCGGATCCGCCAGCTCGCCGGCACGCTCCGCGAGGCGCTCTACTGCCTGCGCTGCGGCGCGTGCCTCAACGTGTGCCCCGTCTACCGCCAGATCGGCGGCCACGCCTACGGCTACACCTATCCGGGGCCCATCGGCATCCTGTTGACGGCGATGCTCGACGGCGCCCCCGCGGTCACGGACCTCGCGCACGCCTCGTCGCTCTGCGGGGCGTGCGCCGACGTCTGCCCGGTGCGCATCGACATCCCGAAGATGCTCGTCGAGCTTCGCCGGGAGCTGGACGAAAAGAAGCTCGCGCCGTGGACGGAGCGTCTCGCCTTCGGGATGCTCGCCCGGGTGCTCGCGAGCCCGCGGCTCTACCGGTGGGCGAAGCCGGTCGCGCGTCTGCTCCAGCGACCCTTCGCCCGGAACGGCGTGATGCGGAGCGCGCCGCTCTTCGGCGACTGGACGCGGACGCGCGACCTCCCCGCCGTCGCGCCGGTCACGTTCCAGGAGCGCTGGAAAGATCTGGAGCGGGAGGGCCCGTGACCTCACGCGTCGAGTTCCTGTCACGGATCCGCGGGGAGATGGCGAAGACCCGGGGCCTCTTTCCCGCCCGGACCGCCCCGAGGCCCGCCGAGCCTCGCGCGGTCGCCGAGACGCTCAGGCGCGAGCTCGCCGAGCGGTGGCCGGCCGCGCTCGAACGCTTCCGCCGGGAGTTCGAGCGGGTCGGCGGCGTGTTCCACCGGGTCGGCGCGCTCGGCGACGTGCCCCAGGTCGTCGCGGGTATCTCGCGCGAGCGGGACGTGCGGCGCCTCGTCGCCTGGGACGCGCAGGCACTCGGTGGCGACCTCCTGTCGGCGCTCGAGGCGCGTGGCCTCGACCCCGTCGCGATGCCTCCGGGCGAGGTGCCGAGCGGCGAGCGCGCCTGGCTGCGTCGGGTCGTCGCCCAGGCCGACCTCGGCCTCACCGGCGTGGATCTCGCGATCGCGGAGACCGGCACGCTCGTGGTGCGCTCCGGCGCCGGCCGCCCGCGCTCGACCTCGCTGCTCCCGCCCGTGCACATCGCGGTCTTCGACCGGACGGCGTTGATCGAGTCCCTCGGTCAGGCCGGCGTGTTCCTCGAGGCCTGGCACCGGGCGGAGGCGCCCGGCGAAGGCGCGGTCGTGAGCTTCATCACCGGGCCGAGCCGGACGGCCGACATCGAGCTCACACTCACGCGCGGCGTGCACGGGCCGAAGGAGGTCCACGCGATCTTCGTCGAGACGCTGATCCATGACTGAGCGCTACTTCACGCCGGCCGACGTCGAGAAGCTGATCCCGGCGCTCACGCGGATCATGGACGAGGTGATGCCCGCCTACCGGGAGGCGAACGCCGCGCGCGAGCGCCGCGAGGCCGAGCAGCAGCGGATCGCGGTCTCGGGCGGGGGCGTCGTCGACCGGGCCGCGTGGCGGGCGGACACGGAGCTCGCGGAGCGGCTGACGCAGCGGGTGCGGAAGGGCGTGGACCGGATCCTGAGCCTTGGCGGCGCGCCGAAGGACCTCGGGCTCGGCCTGGTGGACTTCCCGCACCTGCGCGAGGGCGCCGAGGTGAACCTCTGCTGGAAATACGGCGAGACCGAGATCCGTCACTGGCACGGCCTCGACGAAGGCTATGCGGCGCGGAAGCCCCTCTGATGGCCTACGCCGCCGTCCTCTTCGACCTCTTCGACACGCTCGTCCGCTTCGACCGCGAGCGAATGCCGACGATCCAGATCAACGGCCAGACCGTGCGCTCGACGGCCGGCCACCTGCACGCCCTGCTCGCCGCCCATGCGCCCCAGATCGGGCTCGAGACCTGCTACGAGGCGCTGGTCGCGAGCTGGCGGGAGGCCGAACGGCTCCGCGCGATTGACGACCGCGAGGTGCCGGCACCGGTCCGCTTCGCGCACTTCTTCGGCTACCTCGGCCTCGACGCCGCCGCGCTGCCCCCGGGGCTCACCCAGGCGCTCATCGACGCCCACCGACACGAGCTGGGGCGCGCGGCCGAGTTCCCGGCCCATCACGGGCCGCTGCTCAGGAAGCTCGCCGAGCGGTACCGGCTCGCGGTCGTCTCGAACTTCGACTACACGCCGACGGCCCTCGACATCCTGGGGCGCGCGGGTGTCACCGAGCTGTTCGGCGCCGTCGTCGTCTCGGACGCGGTGGGGTGGCGGAAGCCGAAGCGGGTGATCTTTGACGAGGCGCTCCAGCGTCTCGCGGTCCGCCCGGAGCAGGCGCTCTTCGTCGGCGACCGAGCCGAGATCGACGTGCTCGGGGCCCAGCGGGCCGGCATGCACGCGGCGTGGATCAACCCCGAGGCCGCGGCGCTGCCGCCGGGGATCGCGCCGCCGACGTACGAGATCCGCGACCTCGGTGAGCTCGCCGGCATCCTGAAGGTCGATCCGGACGTCTAAAGCGCCAGGGAGGTGAGGGCGGCACATGGCTACGACGCGCAAGGTCATCATCATCGGGTCGGGTCCCGCCGGGTACACGGCGGCCGTCTACGCGGCACGCGCCAACCTGGCGCCGCTCATGCTCACGGGCATCCAGCCGGGCGGCCAGCTCATGCTCACCACGCTGGTCGAGAACTACCCGGGGTTCGTCGAAGGCATCCAGGGTCCCGAGCTGATGGAGACGATGAAGAAGCAGGCCGAGCACTTCGGCACCGAGATGATCGCCGAGGACGTGACGGCGGTCGACTTCTCGAAGCGGCCGTTCGTCGTCAGGGCGGGCGAGCGGGTCTTCGAGTCCCACACGGTGATCATCGCGACCGGCGCCTCGTCGAAGCTCCTCGGCCTGCCGGCGGAGTCGAAGCTCATGGGGCGCGGCGTCTCGACCTGCGCGACCTGCGACGGCTTCTTCTTCAAGGACCAGAACATCATGGTGGTGGGCGGCGGCGACTCCGCGCTCGAGGAGGCGCTCTACCTCTCGCGGCTCGGCCGGCAGGTCGACGTCGTCCACCGGCGCGCCGCGCTCCGGGGGTCGAAGATCATGCAGGAGCGGGCCTTCAAGAACCCGAAGATCAAGTTCCTCTGGGACACGATCGTGCACGACATCCTCGACGTGGCCAAGGGCAAGGTCACGAGCGTGCTCCTGAAGAACCTCAAGACCAACGCGCGCGAGGAGCGCCCCGTGGACGGCCTCTTCGTGGCGATCGGCCACCAGCCGAACACGCAGATCTTCCGCGGTCAGGTCGAGCTGCTGCCCAACGAGTACATCAAGGTGAAGCCCGGAACCACCGAGACGAGCGTGGCGGGCCACGGCTTCGCCGGGGCGTCCCCGGCCACCCCGGGGGTTTGGGGGCCGCCCCGTGTTCAACGAGGCGCCAGTATCGGCGGCCACGCCGCGGGTCAGCGGAACGAGTCCTGGAGCAAGTCGCTGTGGCCGGTCTCTTCGAGAAACTTCCGGATACTGCGGAGCGAGGTGACGAGTGTCTGCCCCGGGACGGGTACGTCGATGTACCATGACGTGTCCCCGCCCTGGGAATTGAGCCGCGCCGTGCTGTAACCTTCCACGACCCCGATCAGGCTACCGGTCCGCGCCTCATACACGCCGGCGCCACTCGCGCCGTAGCTCACCGAGGCGTCCACCATTAATCGTGAGTCTCGGTCGCGATCGGCGGGACCATCGAAATCTGTCTGGCTGACCACGCCGCGGGCGAGCGTCATGCGGCTTCCCCACGGAAAGGCGACGACCCAGGCCCACTCACCCAGAGCTGCCGGGCGCCTCACGCTCGCCGGCGTGCACCGATCGCTCTCAGCTTTGAGCAGGGCAAGGTCGAGGTTGTCCGTTTCGCTTTCGACGAGCACTGCGGCGCGAACCTTGGTTTCCCGGCCCCTGGAGGCGCCGAAGACCACGTAGACCCCCTTGCCGCGGGCGGGGCCCGAGAAGGTATGGCCGGCGGTGAGCACGAAGCACTCCGTGCCCGAGGTCGCCGGACGCGTCGCTATGATCACCCCTGAAGCCGCCCGGAATCGTCGGCCTTCCTGCTGCTCCAAGATGACCAGGACCGCGGATGGAAGAATGCGCGCGAGGATCTGCTCGTCCGTCGGTTGCCACAGGTTCACGACCCTGCAGCCGGCTCCGAGCCAGACCACAGACATGCCCAGCGCCATTCTGCTGATCGCGCAAGTGACCAAAGCCAGTCGCATGGCGCGAACCCCCGTGTCGCTCGTATCATAACGCTGCAGCAGGCCTCGGACCGCCGTCACCGCGACGTTGGCTTCATCGCGTAGGGGAATTCACCGATGTAAACCGTTCGGCGTCTCTGTCAGCCTCGTAACGCTGACGGCGCGCGCCGCCGCGTGCCGCCGAAGGGGAATGTTGTCCAAGCCTCGGGTTTCCAACATCTTGTCAGCGCGACACGCTGCCGACTTCTGGCACTGGCGTTGCTATAGCTGTGACTAGTCGGCAGTCGATGCCGAGGCTGCGACCGCATGTCGCTGGCGATCGCAGTGCGACATAAGATCCTACATAGGAGGTCCGGAACATGTTGAAGCCCGTCTTCGCAATGTGCGTGCTGACGCTGGTCGCCGTACTCGCCCTGGGAGCCGTCGCGTGGGCAGGGAACGTCGAGGGCCAGATCCAAAGCGTGGATCCGAGCGGGCGAGTCGTGACGCTCGACGACGGGACGACGCTGACCATTCCCCCGACCGCGAGGGTGGACCGAAACGCCCTCAAACCCGGCGCCACCGTCAAGGCCAGCTTCGAGGAAATGGGCGCTGACAAGGTTGTGACCTCGATCCAGGTGACTCCGAAGAAGTAACCCGTCGGGTCGCGCAACCACCCGAGGCCCGGAGCGTGGCTCCGGGTCTCGGGCGTCTGCTGACGCGACCGTCAGACGACCCACCAGCGCGCGACGTCGCGCGCGAGCGCGGCCGCGTCCGGATAGAGCGCCTCCGCTTCGCGCACGGCCGCGTCCGCCTCCTCCTCACGCGGCAGGAGGTCTACGCGCGGGATCGCGAGCTCGTAGACCGAGAACGTCGAGGTCGGCAGCACGGTCTGGAGCGCGGCGACGTCGGCGTGGCGATGGCGGAGCAGCGCTTCGTACACGCGCTGGTACACGAGCGGGTCGTAGGGCGGTTCGCCGTCCCCCGCGTCGACCGGTATCCCGAGCGCCTGCGCCACGCCGACGAGCTCGCGCCAGAGCGCCCTCAGGACGGGCGGCGGCGCGTCCTCGCGCTCGCGGGGGTGGAGGGGCCGGGCGGCCCGGCGCTCGCGCTCGGCTTCGAGGAAGCCTCGCACCGCGGCGGACGGCACGGCGATCACGAAGCGGCACGAAGCCGCCGCGAGGACCGGCTCGGTGGCGTCGTCCATCCGGCGGGCCAGCTCGATCAGTCGGTTGCCGACCAGCGGCGCTTCGCCGATCAGCGCGTGCCGGGGCGCCGCGCACCGGCGCTGCCACTCGAGCAGCGCGCGGCGCGCCCAGAGCCCGACCGCCTTGCGGACGACGGCGTGCGTCACTCCGTCGGCCATTGGATAGCGCCGGCCCGCGGGGCTCGCCTCGAACACCGGCCGCGCCACGTCCCACTGGAGGAGGTGGATGACGCGGCCCGCACCGGCCGCCAGGTGCGCGAGCTGGTGGATCAGGAGACTCTTGCCGGTGCCGGGCAGGCCGGCCACGAGCACGATCCGCGCCGAGCGCGCGAGCCGCTCGAGCTGCCCCGCGAGCGCTCGATCGGAGGCCACGACGAGGTGCGGCGCGGCGTCGCCGCGGGGTGGCGGGTGCGGCTCGCTCAGGTGCCGACGCGGAGCGTGGCGGAGAGATCCCGGAGCAGCGCGATCGTCGACAGGTAGGACAGCCTGCCGGTGCGCGGGTTCTCCGACGGGACGTTCTCGACCTCGACGGAAAGCCGGCCGAACTCGCCCTCGACGGTGATCCGGTGCATGTTCATCTTTTGGCCCGGCACGGCGAAGAGCCGGAGGTGGGTCTTCTCCGGTCCGATGCCCGCGAGTGAGAGCGCGGCGAGGACGTTGACGTTCGCCGGGAACGCGCGGCAGGCCTCGGTCGCGGGGCCCTCGAAGATCAGCGTCTCCTTGGTGATCGCGTCGAGGTCGATCTTCCGCTCCTCGATCCACGGCGCGCCGGCGAGCCCGCGGGGCGGCTTCCGCGTCTCCATCGTGACCGAGGTGATCGCGCCGACCGAGGCGCCCTTGACGCCGTCGAGGCCGGCGATCGCCGCCGACGGGACGAGGATGCG
>WNGI01000983.1_pt1 | contig 22851 bp, 23 predicted proteins | sample 5400621 | NCBI WGS metagenome assembly WNGI01 (sample SAMN13153374, study PRJNA577476) | soil metagenome | isolation source: 20 cm soil or saprolite under Garry oak tree replicate 1 | place: USA:California | collected 2016-06-15
CGGCGTTGCCGGCATCCTGGTCGCGCCGATCACGACCGCCGACGCGAATATGGGACTCATCCTGGGGATCAAAGGCTTCGTCGCGGTCGTGCTGGGTGGGATGGGAAGCGCCCGCGGCGCGGCCGCCGGTGGGATGGCTATCGGCCTGCTCGACAGCGTCGTGCGGGGCATCCTTCCCGCGGGCTGGGGGAACACCGCCGTGTTCGCCGTGCTCGCGCTCGTACTGCTGATCCGGCCGTCCGGCCTCTTCGGCGCGCCCGGTGCTCACCGCGCATGACCCGGCCGCGCGCGATCATCCTGCTCGTCGGCCTCGCCGTCGTCGCCGTCCCCTCGGTGAGCCCGAACAACTTCTGGGTGTTCTTCGTCGCTGGGATCGGCATCAGCCTGATCCTCGTCGCGTCGCTGAATCTGGCAATGGGCTTCACCGGTCTGGTCTCCATGGCTCACACCGGACTCTTCGCCGTAGGCGCCTACGTCTCTGGACTCCTCATGGTCAAGGCAGGGTGGCCCTTCTGGTTCTCGGCTCCGGCGGCCGTGGTCGGCGCCGCGGCGATCGGTGCACTCATGAGTCTCGCTGCGCTCCGCGCCGCGCACCTGTACTTCGCGATGATCACCCTATCCTTCAACCTCATCCTCCTCGAGATCGCGATCGAGGCCGACTTCATCACAGGGGGATACGTCGGAGTCCTGGGCGTCGGGCGTCCCTCGCTCTTGGGTCTGCGTTTCGGACTGGGCGAGTACTTCTATCTCATTTGGATCGTTGTCGGCCTATCACTGGTCTTTGTCCGCAACGTCGTGCAATCGAGCTTCGGAAGAGCGTTCATTGCGCTCCGTGACAGTGAGGACGCCGCGGCGGCGCTCGGGATTCCGCCATTCCGCACCAAACTGCTCAGCTTCACGCTGAGTGCGGCGCTCGCAGGGTTGGCGGGCGCTCTCTTCGCGTCCCTCAATGGTTTTGTCAACCCGGCGCTCGCCGGCCTCGAGAGCTCGTTGAACCTCTTCATCGCGATGCTGCTGGGCGGTGTGGGCACGCTCGCCGGACCGCTCCTCGGCATGTTCGCGCTAACGGTCGTGCAACAGGCGATCGCGCCGATCGCGTTGTATCAGGCGCTCATCTTCGGCGCGATCCTCCTTCTTTCGATGGTGCTGACCCCGACCGGCCTCGTGGGCACGTGGGAGGGCACCCGCTGGGGACGCCGAAAGGTCGGCGGTCCGCCCCCCGCGGCGCGGGAGGGCTCGGCGCGCATTCGCGATCTGCTCGACGTGCGGCCGACCAATGGGAATGGTGCGGATGTCTCGGCGCTCGAGGTGCGGGGTCTTCGCAAAAGCTTCGGCGGGATCAGGGCCCTGAACGGCGTCGACCTGGACGTGCGGGCCGGAACGATCCATGGGCTCGTCGGGCCGAATGGCTCCGGAAAGACCACCCTCGTGAACGTCGTCGCCGGCTACTACGCGCGCGACGACGGTGAAGTCCGTTTCTTCGGACGTCCGTGGCGCGGTCAGCGGCCACACCAGGTGGCCCGCGCCGGCCTCATCCGTATCTTCCAAGCGGCCCATCTCTTCGGCCAAACGACCGTCCTCGAGAACATGCTGGTCGGACTGCACCTCGCCACGCGGGTGCCTCTTCCTGCGGCCGTGCTCCGGCTTCCGACGTTCGGACGCGAGGAGCGCGACCTGCGCCGCATCGCCACGGATTTCCTCGGTGCCGTCGGACTCGCCGACCTCGCCGATCGGCAGGCCTCGAGCTTGTCGCAAGGCCAGCAGCGGCTGCTCGAAGTCTCCCGCGCTCTTGCCGCGCGCCCGCGACTTCTGATCCTCGACGAACCGGCTACCGGACTCACCGCTGAGGAGCTCGAGCGCCTCGCGCGTCTGGTCCGTGAGGTGCGCGCATCGGGCGTCACCGTGCTGCTCATCGAGCACAACATGTCGTTCGTCATGGGCATCTGCGACTGGGTCACGGTCCTTGATGGTGGGGAGCGGATCGCCCACGGTCCGCCCTCGGATGTGCAGCACGACGCCCGCGTCATCGAGGCCTACCTCGGGACAAGCCGAGTGGCGTCGTAGTGCTCCGCGTTGACGACCTCGTGGTCGCGTACGCCGGAGTGATCGCGCTCCGGCAGGTGAGCATCGTTGTCGGCGAGCGCGAGTTCGTCGTCCTGCTCGGCGCGAATGGCGCCGGAAAGACGACGCTGCTCAAGATGATCTCCGGTCTCCTCCGCGCCAAGGGTGGCGGCATCGCCTTCGCGGGCGCCCCGATCCATCAGCTACCGGCCCACGCCGTCGCGCGGATGGGAATTGCACATGTGCCCGAAGGACGGCAGGTCTTCGCGACACTCACGGTGCTCGAGAACCTCGAGGTCGGCGGTTACCAGTGGCGCCGCGATCATCGCGTCTTCGGCGACACGCTCGACGGCGTACTCACACTCTTCCCGCGGCTCGCTGAGCGGAGGCAGCAGCTCGCCGGGACGCTGTCCGGCGGCGAGCAGCAGATGCTAGCCATCGGCCGTGCCCTCATGTCGCGGCCGAAGCTCCTCATGCTCGACGAGCCGTCCCTGGGACTGGCGCCACGGGTGGTGCAGGAGGTCTTCGATTTCCTCGGGCGCCTTCACCGTGAGCAGGGTCTCTCGATACTCCTGGTCGAGCAAGCGGCAGCGCTCGCCCTCACGTTCGCCGAGCGCGGCTACGTTCTGGAGAACGGCCGTGTCGCGCTCTCCGGACGCGGCGACGAGCTGCGCGCCGACCCGCGTGTTCAAGAGGTCTACCTAGGGGCAGGCGCGCGAAGCTGACGTGAACGGATACGCGCTCCTTCTGACGGTGCACGTCCTCCTGCTCGTGTTCTGGCTCGGGACCGACATCGGGGTCTTCCTGGGAAGCTTTCGCCTCAAGGACCCGCGGCTCTCGCTGGAGGCGCGACTGGAGATCGGTCGTCTCACAGCGCTGCTGGACATGGGTCCGCGGACGGGCGTCATCCTCTCGATCCCCACCGGCCTGGCCCTCGCGTACTTCGGTGGCTGGGGCCGCCGCGATCTGGCGCTGCTCACGCCAGTTGCGCTCGCGGTCGTGACGGTGCTCAGTCTGGTATGGCTGGCGATGGTCTGGCGATTCTTCGCGCTGCAGCAAGCGAAAGCACGAGGTCGCGAAGTGACACCGGGCGAGGCGCGCTTCCTTCGCCTCTGGCGACGCGTGGACCTGTGGTGGCGCATGGTCCTGGCCGTCGGCATCGCGGGCGTCACACTCGCGGCCCTGGTCGGACGAGGTCTCTTCGGCGTCGGCTGGCTCGACTGGAAGGTTGCGGCGTTCGGGTTCATCGTCGCGTGCGGGATCGCGATCCGGCTGGCCGCGGAGGATCTCCCCATCGCACTCGGAGAGATCTCGCGACGCGGTTCCACTCCAGAGCGGGAGCGACGTCTAGCGAGCGCCCTGAATCGCGCCTATCCCTGGGTGCTCGCCATCTATCTCACTCTCGTGGTGATGGCCTACATCAGCTTCGCGAAGCCCGCGTAAGCGTCAGTCCGAAGACAACCTCGGGTGTGCGGCGCCGCTGCCGCTAGCGGCCGCGGCCGTCCCAGGGACCCGCGCGTTTCGAACGGACGGGCTGGTCCACGGTGATAGGAGCGCGGTCGGTACCCGGCTTCCAGTTCACGGGAGTGCCGTCGGGCTCGGTGTAGATGTTCTCGAGCTGACCGTCCGAGCGGATGATCCAGACGGTCCCGGCCGGATAGGCCTGGAAGAAACCATGCTTCACGCGCGGCGGCCGGTAGAAGTACGTGTCCACCTCGAGCGCGCCGAAGTTGTAGTCCATATGGCCGCGGATCGTGTACGCCTCCTCCACGACCGGATGATGCGCGGTGCGATGGTCGCGCCATCCCGGCTGAGCCAGAATTAGACGCGTGTAGGCCTTGGTCTTGGGATCCATATAGAGCAACTTGATCATCAGCTTCGCCCCGTCGGAAGGCGGGCCGGCGACGAAGATGTCGCCCCACGCCATCTTGTTCGTGTCAACCCAGGTGATGCCCTCGTTGATGTCCTCGCCCTTTTCGCGGACCGCGCGCCAGGCGAGCGGGTTGCCTTCGGTGAAATAGAGGACGCGCGCGCCGTGCGTGGACTCCCAGGGACCCGCCGCGGTCCCGGGCTCGGCGCGGTAGTAGTGATGGGGCAGGAGCTGGAGCCCACCCACGCGGAGGTCACCGCTCAAGAGGTAGTGCTCGACGAAGGTGTCCGGGTTGGCGCCGCGCTCGCGTCGCCATCCTGCCGGCAGATCCAGCACCGCGGAGATGGCGTGGTTCTGGGGGCTCTCGCTGAGCGTGATGAGGCGCGCCGGCTTTTCCGCGCCCGGCAGCTTCAGATCCTTGGCTGGCATATCCAGGACGTGGACGAGCTCTACGTGTGGCCGAGGTGCGAATGACATGAGCTTTACCTCGCTTTCGGGATTCTACGCATCGGTGGACCAGCGCGGCGACCGCTTCTCGCGATACGCGGTGAAGCCCTCGGTCGCGTCGGGCGACTGCTCGAGATAAGCGAAGAAGCGGTCGATCTCCAGGCGGATTCCGTCGGCGAGGCCGAGCGACGCACCGTCGTTCATGGCGCCCTTGGCCGCCGCGAGGCAGGCGCGCGACTTGTTTCTGAACTGGCCGACGAGCTCCTCGACCGCCGCCGTCAGTTCGGCGCGCGGCACGGAGCGAAGCACGAGCCCGTACTCGGCCGCTCCGCGTCCGTCGAGCCACCGCGCCGTGAGGATCAGCTCTCTCGCGCGCTGCTCACCTAAGCGTCGTGGCGCGCGCTGCGTCGCCCCTCCGCCGGGCATCACTCCGAACTGAGTGTGGTTGTCGCCGATGCGGGCTTCATCTGCCGCGATCGCGAGATCGGAGGCCAGGATGATTTCGAATCCGCCGGCGCGCGCGAGACCGTTCACCGCCGCGACCACGGGGACCGGCAGGGCCTCCATCCGCAGGAGCACGGTGTTGAGGCGCTCGAGGAAACGACGAAAGTAGCTGTGATCGCGGAATCCACGGTCGAGGCACGCCAGGTCCATGCCGACGCAGAACACGTCGCCGCGTCCCTCGAGGACGAGAGCGCGGATCGTCTGATCCGCTTCGACCTCCGTCAGCACCCGATCGAGCCCGTCGACCATCGCGTCGTCGATCGCGTTAAGCGCAGCCGGCCGGTCCAGCGTGACGTAGACCACGCGATCCCGCTTCGCGACGTGCAGCCCATCGCGGGATGCCGCGCTGTCCGCTCCGGCCACGCTCAACTGGCGCCGGCCTCCGCTGTCGGTCGCCCCAGTCGATCACGCAGCTCGCGCTTGAGGATCTTTCCGGCGGCGCTTCGCGGGAGCGCGTCGACGTACACGATCTCTTTCGGGATCTTGAAGCCGGCAAGGCGTCCACGGCAGAAGTCGATGAGCTCCTCGCCCGCGGGCGGTGGCGCACCACGCGCGACGACGATCGCGGTGACGCGCTCGCCCCAGCGCTCGTCGGGCCGGCCGATGACCGCGACGTCAGCCACCCGTGGGTGCCCGTGCAGCGTCTCCTCCACCTCGCGCGGATAGACGTTGACGCCACCGGTGATGATCATGTCTCGGATGCGGTCCACGATGTACACGTAGTTCTCGTCGTCGACCACCGCCACATCGCCCGCGGAGACGAAACCGTCTTCCGTCGTCGCCGCGGCCGTCGCCTCGGGGTCGTCGAGGTAGCCACGAAAGACGAATGGCGAGCGGCTGTACAGCTCGCCCGGCTCGCCGACGCCGACACGACGTCCCGCCGCATCCACGAGGCGGATCTCGGTCATGAACCACGGTGGCCCGACGCAGCGCTGCTTGCGGAGCTGGTCCGCCGGCCGGAGATTCGTGACGATGCTCGCCTCGGTCGATCCATAGAGCTCGTGCAACCCGACCCGCGGGAGCGCGCCGATCGTCCACTCCTTCAGCTCCTGAGGCATCGGCGCGGCGTTCACGTAGATCACCTCGAGGCTGGAGAGGTCGTGCGCGCGCAGCGCGGCTTCGCCGAGGGAGCGCACCATCTGGAGATGCGTCGGGACGAGAAAGACCGCGTGCGGACGAAAGAGCGCGATCGACCGCAGCAGCGCCTCGGGATCGAACGAACGAAGCATCGACACCGAACCGCCGGTGTGCACGGCGGCGTAGGCGAACGCGAACCCCGCGCCGTGATACATCGGCGCGACAGCGACGGTCCGCCGGCCGGGCCCCAGGCCCCACTCGAGCGCCGTGCAGTAAAAGGTCAGCGATCGCGAGCGGTGGCTGATCATCACGCCCTTCGGCTTGCCCGTCGTCCCGGCCGTGTAGCAGATGGTGAACGGCTCTGTCTCCTCGATGGCCGCACGTGGATCGACCGACGGCGCCCGCTCCAAGGCACGCTCGTAATCGGTGCCGATCGAGGTACCCGAGAGCGAGAGCACGTGAGGTATCCGGCATGACTCCACGCCGGGTGCGACCGCGGCCGCGATGCCGTCATCGAGGATCACGGCCTTCGCGCCTGAGTGGGTGAGGATGTAGGCGACCTCCGGCGCGGTGAGCCGCGGGTTGATCGGCACCGATGGGAGTCCGGCCTTGGCCAGCCCTGCTGCGACCTCGGGGTACTCGAGACGGTTCCCCAGCACAATCGCCACGCGGTCCCCGGCGCCGAGTCCCGCGCCGAGCAACGCGTTCGCTAGTCGGCTCGACCGTTCGTCCAGGGCGGCGTAGGTGAGTGAGCGCTCGCCGTCCACGACCGCGACCGCGCGTGGTGTCGCCACTGCGAACTCGCGGATGCCGTTCGCGATGTTCAGCTCCGCGCCACTCCGGCGAGTCGGCACCTATCCCTCCGCGAGCAGCCCGAGTATCGCCGTCTGACTTTCGCGGGTCACCTCGGGCGGAACATGATGCGTGGGCGGCGTGAGCTTGACCACGTCGGCCAGGCCGCCGTATTCGCGGAGACGAGCACGGATCTGGTCGGGCGTGCCGACAAGAGTCAGCGCGTCGACGAGCTCATCGGGACATGCATCGATCATCCCCGGCACATCCCCCGCGGCGAAGCGGCTCTGGATCGCCTTCGCGGCGGGAAGGAAACCATGGAAGTCGAAGAAGTCGTCGTACGTTCGCACCGTCGCGTAGAACGCGACGAGGCCCGCGGCGAGGCGACGCGCCTGGCGAGGATCGCTGCTCGGGAGGCAGCACGCCGATGCCATGACCGTAAACCTCCCGCGGTCGCGTCCCGCGCGGCGGAGCCCATCGCGGATCCGCGGAAGTGCGCGCTCTTCCAAGTAGCGGGGAGAGCACAGCTCGTGCGCGATCCAGCCATCCGCGATCTCGCCGCTCAGTCGAAGCATTGCCGGCCCCATGCCTCCGATGTATATGGATGTGTCGGTCCGGTCTGGGGCGAACGGACGCTGGAAGCCGCGCATACGGAGCCGCTCGAACTTTCCCTCGAACGTGATCGGGTCTCCCAGGCAGACCTCGGCCATGAGCTTGCGCACGAGGGTGACCGTTTCGCGCAGGTGCGGCGCTGGAGGCAGGTAGGGCCGCGCGTGCCAGTCCTCGTTCAGCCGCCGCACGCCGGCACCCAGCCCCAGAATGAAACGGCCGCCGGAGAGCTCGTTCAGGTCAAGCGTGGTGAGTGCGGTGATCAGCGGACTGCGCACGAAGGCCAGCGCGAGGGCGGTGCCGATCGGAATTCGCGACGTGCCGACCGCGATCGCCGCGGCTTGCACGAAGGCGGTCCGATGCATCTCACTCACCCAGAGCGAGTCGAACCCACGCAGCTCGGCCTGCGCGGCTACCGCACGGAGCTCCGCCATCGACTCACCCCATGGACCGAACGCGAGTCGGGGCATCACGGGCCATACTCCACTTCGATCAGGCATGTCGCTCAAGCGCCGAGCGCCGGGTGATCTCGCGCGCCCGCAGGCTAAAGGTCTGACAAAGGCGGGTCAAACATCCGTGCCGACGAGCAGCCGCTTCGAGCCACCGTGGAGGACGATCACGATCGATGACAGTTCGCCTCCCGTCGGCTTCGCGCGTCTTGACGGCGACCGCGCCAGCGGAGCGTTCGCAGCGTTGGTGCGGTTCCCTGCCGGATGGACGCGGCCCAGTACAGGCCGTTACGCCGTGGACGAGGAGCTCCTGGTGCTCGAAGGCGAGTTCCGTATGAGCGGGGTTGCCTATGGGGTCGACGACTACGCGTACCTTCCGGCCGGGTACGAGCGTGCGGAATCGACCGCGCCGCGGGATGCTCTCGTCATCGCCTTCTTCGGCGGGCCGGCCGACTGGAGTCGCGTTCGCGACCCCGGACCCGCGCGCGCGCTCGTTCGACCAATCGCCTGGCGCGAGGTGGCGCCGCAGCAGTCACCCGTCGCGGGGCGCGCGCGGCCACTGCGAGTGGCGGACACCGAGTCCACATGGCTCGTTGACGGACCATTCGAGCCGGGCGCACCGCACGACATGCGCGTCCAGCTCTTTTCGCTGTCGACGCGTGAGTGGGCCACCGTCGAGCCCGGCGGGCCGATCCCCGCGCTGCGGCTCCCGTGTCTTTGTCGGGTACGACGGGTGAGCGCGACTGGCCGCCTCGTTGTCGAGGTTGACCGCGATTTGTCAGACGTTTAAGGTGGCCCGCGCGGCTCCTTCAAGACTCGCATACGAGGTCGTCGCCGATCGGCTGCGCAAGATGATCTTGGACGGTCGCCGGTCGACAGATCGCCTACCGACTGAGGCCGAGCTCTGCGAGCGGTTCGACGTGAGCCGCAGCACGATCCGCGAAGCCCTGCGCATGCTCGCCTCGCAGGGGCTGATCACGACAAGCCGCGGAATCACGGGAGGCAGTCGGATCGCCCAGCTGCGCCATCAGGACGTGGGCGACCTGTTGACAGTCGGCCTCACCGCGCTCACGCGCACAGATGGCTGCTCCGTCGCCGAGCTGCTGGAGGCCCGGGAGCTCCTGGAGATCCCCGCCGCCCGGGCCGCTGCCGCGCGACGTCGGCCGGAGCACCTCGAGAGGATGCGCGCGGCCCTCCGGCAGGAAGGTGAGCGCGACGCGCGCCGCGTCTTCGAGGTGCATCGCTCGTTTCATGCCGCGATCCTTGACGCGACTGACAACCGGCTGCTGCATCTCATGACCGAGCCACTGTTCACGATTTTACAAACGCGCTTCCTTCGCGACCGAGCGACGCCGAGCTTCTGGAGCCAGGTGGCCGCAGACCACCGCGCGATCATGCGCGCCATCGCGGCCGGCAACGGCGACGCCGCCGCAAAGGCGATGGCGTCGCATCTCAGACGACTACGCGCGACCTACGAACGCATCGATGCGCTCGCGGTGAAGCCGCAGGCAGCGGCGCGGCGGAAGGTCTCATGAGACCTCTCGAGGATGTTCGCGTGGTCGCCATCGAGCAGTACGGGGCCGGGCCGTTCGGCACGTTGTACCTCGCCGACCTCGGCGCCGAGATCATCAAGATCGAGGACCCGCGGACGGGTGGGGACATCGGCCGTTATGTGCCGCCGTACCAGGAGGATGCCGACAGCCTTTTCTTCGAGACCTTCAACCGCGGCAAGAAGAGCATCGACCTCGATCTGTCGAATCCCGCAGGGCGGTCGGTGTTTCTCGACCTGGTGCGGGTCTCGGACGCCGTTTACTCGAACCTGCGCGGTGACATCCCCGCGCGCCTCGGGATCCGCTATGAGGATCTTCATGAGGTCAATCCGCGGATCGTGTGCTGCTCCCTCAGCGGGTTCGGGATGACGGGTCCGCGCCGCGCCGAGCCCGCGTACGACTACATCCTCCAAGGCCTGACGGGATGGATGAGCCTCACCGGAGAGCCTGACGATCCCCCGACGAAGACAGGACTCTCGCTCGTGGATTACAGCGGCGGCCTGGTGGCGGCGCTCGCCGTCGTCGCGGGAATCCACTCCGCGCGCCGCGATGGCCACGGCCTCGACTGCGACCTGAGTCTCTTCGATGTGGGCATCAGCTTACTGACCTACATCGCGACGTGGCATCTGAACGGGGGCTACGTACCGACGCGGACTGCGCGGTCCGCGCACCCGTCGCTCGTTCCCTTCCAGAATTTCGAGACCGCGGACGGCTGGATCGTCGTGGGCTGCGCGAAGGAAAAGTTCTGGCGGCGTCTGACCGAGGTCGTCGGCCGCCCGGAGCTCGCGACCGACGCCCACTACCGTGACTTTGCCGCGCGGCGCGCGAACTCGGCTGAGCTCCTGGAGATCCTCAGCACGATCTTTCGCTCCGCACCGTCGGATGACTGGCTCGCGAAGCTCGCTGAGGCGGGCATACCGAGTGGACCCGTTCGCACCGTCGAGCAGGCCCTCGCGGAGCCGCAGGCGACCGCACGAGGAATGTTCATCGAGACCAGTCACGACCGTTTCGGCGCGGTAAAACAGATCGCAACCCCGATCCGCGTCGGCGAGAGGTCGCCGGAGCACCGCCGTGCGCCACATCGGAACGAGCACGCGGCGGAGGTCCTTGGGGGTCTGCTGGACTACGACAAGGAACGCATCGGACATTTGGCCAGGGCCGGCGCATTCGGTGCCCCGGGCGCCAGGGAGATCGCATGATGCCCACAGCATCCGAGCGCTTCGTGCGATGGGCATGGGCGCTCGACCTCGGAGATCTCCCGAGCCAGGTGCGACACGCCGCGTGCCGCCACACACTCGACGGTCTGGGGACCGCGCTCGCGGCCTCCCGGCTCGGCACGGCGCCTTACGCGAAGACCGTGGCGGACCAGATGGGCGGACCGCAGGAGGCGTCGATCGTCGACGGCGGGCGCGTTGCCGCTCCGGTCGCCGCGCTCGCGAACGGCATCCTTCTCCACGCGCTCGACTACGACGACACGCACGCAGAATCGCTCGTGCACCCGACCGCCGCTGTCGTGCCCGCCGCGATCGCCGCGGCCGAGCACGCCGGCGCCAGCGGCGCCGAGTACCTGACCGCCTGCGTGGCCGGCTACGAGCTCGTCACGCGTCTTGGTGCGGCGGTCCGCCATGGGTTCCACGCACATGGTTTTCACGCGACCTCGGTCTGCGGTGTCTTCTCTTCGGTGCTGGTCGGCGCGCGGCTCTGGAATCTTCCCGCGGACACTGCGGTCGCCGCGCTCGGGATCGCCGGTAGCTTCGCCTCGGGAAGCCTTCAGTTCCTTCAGGACGGATCCGCCACGAAGCAGCTGCACCCTGGCTGGGCGGCGCACGCGGGCCTGATGGCCGCACGACTGGCGGCAGCGGGCGCATCCGGTCCAGCTCGGATCTTCGAAGGAGCGAACGGCTTCTTTCATGCGTACGCAGGTCAGAACGTCGATCCGGAGGTCGTGGTCGCGGATCTGGGTCATCGCTGGGAGACGACACGCATCGCGCTGAAGCCGTACCCGGCATGCCAGCTCTCGCACGCGTCGCTTGACGCCGTGCGGCTCGTCCGCGATCGGATCGGCTCGCTCGACGCAATTGAGGAAATCACTTTCGAGATGCCAAACGAGAGCGTGCCGATCGTCTGCGAGCCCATCGAGATGAAGCTTCGGCCGCGTACCGCGTACGACGCGAAGTTCAGCCTCCAGTGGTGCGCGGCCACGCTGCTCATCGATGGGCGGCTCGATGTCGAGTCCTTCGCCGAGGACCGGCTCGCTCGGCCCGAGGTTCTGCGGCTCGCCGCGCGGGTCCGTCACCGCGCGTATGTGTCCGGCGTCGTGGCCGCGAGCGCGCCAGGGCGCGTAAGCGTCCGGCAGCGAGGCCAGCCGGACGAGCGCGCGGAGGTCCCCGCGAGCACCGGTACGCCCGAGTCGCCCCTTTCGGATGAGCAGCTGCGCGAGAAGTTCGTCGAGAACGTTGGTGACGCGACGCGCGCGCGCGAGATCGCAGAGATGGTCTTCGGCCTGGAAGATGTCGACGACATCGGGAGGGTGGCCACACTGCTGCGTTCGCGGCGGCCGGTTGTCGCATGATCGCCGCGATCCGTCCCGAGCGCTTCCCGTGGTTCGACTACTCGCGCTATACGTTCTCGCTCGGGCTCGATCTCGGCGGCGCCGCGCTGCTCTCCGGCCACTCGGCCTCCGAATACGATCCGGACGGCAAGCGGATCGTAGTGAGAGGCGGCCTGGCCGACCAGACGCGAACCGCGTACGCCAAGATCGAGGCGATCCTGACGGCCGCGCGGTTCACCCTCGGCGAGATCGTCCGGGTCGTCGAATACGTCACCACGCGCGGGATCGCGGACTACGGCGAGGCGGAGCGCGTGCGCCGCGAGATCCTCGGTGACACGCACCCGGCGGTGAATACCGTCTGCGTCAACGGGCTGCTGCGTCCCGAAGCCCTCATCGAAATAGAAGTCGTGGCGGCGAAGCAGCCGACTGTCGCCGCCACCGCCGTGGATGGAACCGTCTACCTCTCCTCGCAGCTGCCGCTCGACGACGCGGGGCGTCTCGTCGGTGATGGGGATGTGGTGGCGCAGACGCGCGCTGTGTATGAGCGTGCGGGACGCGCTCTCCGCGCGGCCAATCTGGGTTGGGACCGAGTGACGAAAACCGTCGAATACATTGTCCCGGCCGCGATGCCGAGCTACCGAGAGACCGGACAGGTACGTCGCGAGCACCTCGGCCCCGTGTATCCGAGCGCGGCGGGCATCGTCATGGAGCGGCTCGCCCGGGCCGATGCGCTCATACAGGTCGACTTCATCGCGAGCCGGAACCCGCCGGTCGCGGTGAACCCCGGATGGGCGCGGTATGCGAAGCTCACCTACAGTCCCGCCGTCCGCGCCGGCAATGTCCTCTTCATGTCGGGACAGGCCGCGCTCGACCCCGCGACCGAACGGGCCGTCGCGCCCGGCGACATCGTCGCACAGGCCGAGTACACGTACGACAACATCCTGACCGTTCTGCGCGCCGCCGGCGCCGGTCCCGAGAGTCTGGTCAAGACGGTGGAGTACGTCACTCGCGAAGGTCTCCAGCGCTACCGTGAGACCGCGGGAGTTCGCTCGCGACTGCTGAGGGAGCCGTATCCCGCCTCGACCGGCATCGTGTGCGATCGCCTGCTTCGACCGGAGTTTCTGATCGAGGTCGACCCGCTGGCGATCATCCTCTAGGCGGCACGGAGTGCCGCCGCTGCTGACCGAGGAGATCCGCGCGCTGATCGGCCTCGAGGCCTCGTTCACCGCGCCGGAAGAGCTCGGTCGCGCCGCGATTCGCTACTTCGCGATCGCGATCGGCGACGAGAATCCGCTCTACGTCGACGACGAGTACGCGCGCGCTGAGGGGTACCCCTCCGTCATCGCGCCCCCCACGCTCGTGTGCGAGACGAACCAATACATGAGCGGGCGCCCGAACGGGGATGGCTACATCGGGCACCAGTGGCCCCTGCCCCTGTCGGGACTCCGCGCGATCCGCGGAGGGAACGAATACGAGTTCCACCGTCCCCTTCTGCCGCATCACCGGATCACCGCGAGGTGGCGGATCGCCGACATCCAAGAGAAGCTGTCCAGTCGAGGGACACCGATGCTCGTCGTCGTTTCGGACGTCGCCTATAGCGAGCAGTCCGGAGAGCTCCTCGCAACGAACCGCGAGACGACGATCTACCAGCCGCGAGAAGGGTGATGAGACCAGAGCCAGGCGAAAAGCTCCCGGCCCTCGAGCAGAGGCTCGACCTCGTTGATCTGGTCATGTACGCCGGCGCGACCTGGGACTGGTACCGGTGGCATTACGACGCGACGGCCGCCGCCGCGGCCAAGCTCCCCGCGCCGCTCGTCGATGGGCAGATGCTTGGCGCGCTCCTTGCGCGACACGCGCTGACCTGGGCAGGCCCGCGCGCGCGCATCCGGCGGATGCAGTTCCGGTTCAAGTCGATGGTCTTCGCGGGCGACACCATTCGCTGCGAGAGCGAGGTCACCTCGGTGGCGCGCGCGGACGACGGGCTCGTCGTATCACTCGCACAGCGAGTGCTCGTCGGCGACCGGGTCGCCGTTGACTCGGCCACGATGGAGCTGCGGACTCCCCCGTGAGTGCCGATGTCGCGATCGTCGGCGTCGCTGAATCCGATCTCGGGGTGACCGGCGCCTCGATCCTCCACCTGCAAACGCAGGCGATACTGGCGGCGCTGGACGACGCGGGGCTTGCGCTCCGGGATGTGGACGGTCTGTGCACGAACGGCCTCTCCCGATTCTCCACGACTCAGCTCGCCGAGTACCTCGGCATCACGCCGGTGTGGACGGACAGCACGTTCGCCGGCGGCGCCTCGTACGAGATCTTCGTCGGCCGCGCGGCCGAGGCGATCCGTGCGGGCCAGTGCGAGACCGCGCTCATCGCCTACGGCTCGAACCAGCGTTCGGCTCGCTCACGCCGGCTCGACGGCTACGCCGAGCCGCATACGCCGGAGGCGCAGTTCGAGGCGCCGTATGGACCACTCAACCCGATCTCGCTCTATGCGCTGGCGGCACGGCGGCACATGCATGACTTCGGGACGACATCCGAACAACTCGCCGAGGTCGCGGTCGCCGCGCGGAGCTGGGCGCTACTCAACCCGAAGGCGTTTCACCACGATTCGGGACCGCTCACGGTGGACGCGGTCCTCGCCTCGCCGATGGTGAGCTCCCCTCTGCATACGCTCGACTGCTGCCTGGTCACCGACGGCGGAGGGGCCGTCGTCTTGACGACGCTGGAGCGCGCCCGTGCCCTTCGGAAACCGCCGATCCAGTTGCTTGGCTACGGGGAGGCAACCACCAATCAGGGCATGTCCCAGATCCCGGATCTCACCACTACGGGTGCGGTCGCTGCGGCGCGCCGCGCCTTCGTGATGGCTGGGCTGGGCCCGGCCGACATCGACGTCGTACAGCTTTACGACTCGTTCACGATCACCGTGCTGCTGACCCTCGAGGCGCTCGGCTTCTGCGCGCGCGGAGAGTCCGGTCCGTTCGTCGAGGATGGCCGGCTCGGGCCGGGTGGTGACTTCCCGATCAACACCTCGGGCGGTGGCCTGTCGTACTGCCATCCCGGCATGTTCGGGATCTTTCTCGTCATCGAGGCGGCGCGGCAGCTTCGCGGCGAGGCGGGACCGAGGCAGCTGCCGCGGGCCCGTACCGCGGTCTGCCACGGGACCGGCGGCATCCTCTCGACGCACGCCACCGTCATCCTGGGACGAGCGTGACCGCCGAGCCGGGGACAAGGCACGAGTTCGACGCCGAGTCAGAGGCGTGGTGGGCGGCCACGCGCGAGCGACGGCTTCTTGTGCAGCGCTGCGAGCACTGCGGGCACCACCAGCACTATCCGCGACTCCTCTGTATCGCGTGCGGCGGGACGGATCTGTCGTTCGTAGGCGCGTCGGGGAAGGGCACCCTGTACTCGTTCACCGTCGTGTACCGCCCGCCCTCGGCCGGCTTCACGCCGCCCTATGTCATCGCGCTCGTCCGACTCGCGGAGGGCCCACTTCTGCTCACCAGGATCGTGGACTGCGAACCAGCGCTGGTCGTCTGCGATCTACCCGTCGAATTGCGCTGGCAGCGGCTGGAGGACGGTCGCCACCTTCCGGTGTTCGCTCTGGTGGCGATGGGGAACCACTGAAGATGGACTTCGAGCTGGGCGAAGAGCACATGGCGCTGCGCACGCTGCTCCGCGACTTCGTGCGCCGAAGCATCGCGCCGGTGGCGAGAGAGTGGGAACACTCCGGGCGATACCCGACGGAGATCGTCGACGAGATGAAGACGATGGGCCTCTTTGGGATGCTCGTGCCCGAGACGTACGGGGGCACCGCGATCGATGCTGTGTCTTACGCGATCGTATTCGAGGAGATCAGTCGCGGTTGGATGGGCATCGCCGGCATACTCGGCAGCCACTCCCTCTCCACCCTGCTCCTCGCGCGTTATGGGACCGATCCGCAGAAGCGGCGGTGGCTGCCGGAGCTCGCCACCGGGTCCCGCCGCTCCGGCATCGCGCTCACCGAGCCGGGAGCCGGCTCGGACCTGCAGGGCATCACCACATCGGCGCGGCGCGACGGTGACACATACGTCGTCCGGGGCACGAAGATCTGGATCACGAATGCCCGGCACGCTGACCCGCTGGCCGTCCTGGTGAAGACCGATCCCGCCGCGCAGCCGCGACACCGCGGCATGAGCCTCCTCATGGTGGAGGCGGGCACCGACGGGTTCGCCGTCGGTCGGGACATGGACAAGCTGGGCTACAAGGGCACCGAGTCCTGCGAGGTGATCTTCAACGACGCGCGCGTTCCGGCCGAGAACCTGCTCGGCGGCGTCGAAGGAAGCGGCCTGAAGCAGGCCCTGGCCGCGCTCGAGTTCGGACGGATCAACATCGCCGCGCGCAGTGTGGGCATCGCTCAGGCCGCGCTCGACAAGTCACTCGACTACGCGAGGCAGCGGCACGCGTTCGGACAACCGATCGGGCAGTTCCAAGCGATACAGCTCAAGCTCGCCGACATGGCGACGGAGGTCCAGGCAGCGCGGCTGCTGACCTGGTGGGCCGCGTCGCGGGCGGACGCGGGGAAACGTACGGACATGGAGACCGGGATGGCCAAGCTCTTCGCTTCGGAGGTGGCGATCCGGTCGGCCCTTACGGCGATGCGTGTTCACGGCGGCTATGGCTATTCGACCGAGTTCGACATCGAACGGCTGTACCGGGACGCGCCGCTCATGGCCATCGGCGAGGGCACGAACGACATCCTGCGAACGATCGTCGCGCGCGCTTTGCTGCGCGAGGATTGACGTTGCTCATCCCTACCAGCGCAACACCGTTCCTGCACACGGAACGCGCGACCCGCGGCCTACACTCCGCCCTCGGGGGCTGATGCGCTATTACGTCTTGCGGCGTCTCCTGCTGACCGTGCCCGTGCTCGTGGGCGTGACGCTGCTCGCGGCGGGTCTCATCCGGCTCGTCCCAGGCGATGCCGTGCTCGTCAAGCTCGAGGAGTCAGGGCATGTCTCGGATCTCGAGGCGGCGCGGCGCGCTCTGGGTCTCGACAGATCCTTTCCTGAGCAGTACGTGAGCTGGGTCGCGAACGTTCTTCGAGGCGACTTCGGGACCTCCTTCATCAGCGATCAGCCGGTTCTGCCGCAGCTGCTCCGCGCGCTGCCAGTGACCATCGAGCTTGCCGTGCTCTCGCTCGTCGTCGCTTTCTGCCTCGGGGTGCCCGTCGGCGTGATCTCGGCCGTGCGAGCTGGGTCGTGGCCGGATCATATCGGGCGGGTCGTGAGCATCGCGGGCCTCTCGATGCCGAGCTTCTGGATCGGCACGCTCGTCCTCCTGTACTTCGCGATCTGGTTCCGCTGGATACCGCCGATCACGTACGTCCCCTTCCTCGAGGACCCTTGGCGCAACCTTCAGCAGTTCGCCGTACCCGCGGTCGCGCTCGGCGCTCATTTCTCGGCGGTCGCCATGCGGATGACCCGCTCGGCGATGCTCGAGGTCGTCCGTCAGGACTATGTCCGCACCGCTTATGCGAAAGGTCTGCGCGAGCGGACCGTGCTCGTGCGGCACGCGCTCAAGAACGCGATGGTCCCGGTGGTCACGATCCTGGGCGTCCAGTTCGGGTATCTGCTGGGCGGTACCGTCCTTATCGAAACCGTCTTCGCGATGCCGGGTCTCGGCCGGCTCACGCTCGACGCGATCACGCAGCGCGACTATCCGCAACTGCAGGCCGACGTTCTCGTCGTCGCGCTCATGGTGGTCACCGTGACTCTGGTCGTCGACCTCTCCTACGGGTGGCTCGATCCGAGGATCAGACATGCCTAACGTCCGGAACACCATGGCCGCAACAACGCTGTGGCTCGGCGCGCGCCCGCTGGGCGCATTGTCGATCATCCTCATCGTCGCTCTCATCATGCTTGCGCTGTTCGCACCCGCTGTGACGCCATACGACCCGTTCGCGCAGGACCCGTCGGTGCAAGCGAAGGCGCCAAGCGCCGGGCATCCGCTCGGTACTGATTACCTCGGCCGTGACGTCCTCAGCCGCGTGATCGTCGGTGCGCGGCCGTCGCTGGGCGTCGGTCTTGCCTCGGTCGCCCTCGCGATCGTCGCCGGCTCCGCGCTGGGGTTGGTGTCCGGTTACATCGGCGGCACAGTCGACCTACTGCTGCAGCGCGCTGTCGACGTCCTTCTGACGCTGCCCGGCCTCGTGCTCGCGCTCGCGCTCCTCGCGATCGTCGGCGCCGGATTCGCCAGCCTCATCACCGCCATCGCGGTGGTGCTTTCGCCGGGAATCGCGCGGGTCGTCCGTTCCGCGACGCTCGTCGTGACCTCAACCGGTTACATCGAGGCGGCACGGGCTATCGGCGCGCGCGATGGCCGCATCATGTCGCGCCACGTGTTGCCGAACGTGCTCGCGACGATCCTTGTCCTGGCATCGCTCAACCTCGGCAATGCGATCCTGTTCGAAGCCGCGCTGTCGTTTCTCGGCCTGGGCGTGCAGCCGCCGCAGCCATCGTGGGGGAACATGCTGAGCGGGCCGGCACGCGCGTACTTTGAGGTCGCGCCCTGGATGGCGATCTTCCCCGGCATCGCGGTTTCGCTCGCGGTCCTTGGCTTCAATCTGCTCGGAGACACCCTGCGCGACGTATTCGATCCACGACTCAGGGGCGTGGCATGAGGAGGAATGGCGACATGAGACTCGTACCGAACGCACGCGCGCTTGCCTTCGTACTGGTGACACTTGTCGCGCTCACAGCGTGCGCTCCGGCACAGGCGCCGACCGCAAGCAGCACGGCGTCTCCGGCACCGCAGCAGCCCTCGGTCAAGCGCGGGGGGACGGCCACGATCGCCTTCAGTGTGGACCCCAACCACTTCGACCCCCACCGCGGGACGACAGCCCAGAACTTTGTCTCGCTTGTCTACGACGGGCTGACGCAGTTCAAGACCGGTCCAGACGTGCCGCCGGGGACGCACATCATCGAGCCGGCGCTCGCCGAGCGCTGGGAGATCAGTAGCGACGGAAAGACGTACACGTTCTTCCTGCGGAAGGGCGTCAAATTCCACGACGTGCCACCGATCAGCGGCCGCGAGATGAATGCCGACGATGTGGCCTTCAGCTTCGAGCGGATGCTCGCGAAGGATCCGGAGAATATCAAGGCCGATCTCTTCAACGTCATCACAAAGGTCGACGTCGTCGACCCGTACACAGTCCGCGTGACGCTCTCGCAGCCTTTCGCTCCGTTCCTCGCGAACCTCGGCACGGTCTTCGCGGCGATCGTTCCGAAGTCCGACCTCAACTTCAAGACCGTCGCCATCGGCACAGGGCCCTTTGTCCTCAAGGACTTCCAGCGCCAGACCAGGTACAACTACGTGAAGAACGCCAGCTATTGGAAGAACGGCGTAGACGGGAAGCCGCTCCCGTACCTGGATGGGTTCGTCCAAGTGATCATCCCCGACGAGGGCGCGCGGACGTCCGCGCTCAGGGCCGGGCAGCTCGACTTCACCGACTTACTCGTCGACAACCTCGCCCAGCAGCTCCTGCAGTCCAATTCCGCGCTCGTCTCCGAGAAGTTCCCGGGGAACTTCAGCGTGATGACGCGAATCAACGTGAAAGAAAAGCCGCTGGACGACGTCCGCGTCCGTCAGGCCATCTCTCTCGCGCTTGACCGCCAGGCAATCGCGAACGCGCTTGGAGGCGGCGTCGGCATCGTGAACGGTCCTATCCCGACGGCACTGACAGACTGGGCCGCACCGGTTGCCGAGCTCCCGAACTTCAAGCAGGACGTTGCGAAAGCGAAGCAGCTCCTCGCCGCGGCCGGGTACGCCGATGGGCTCAAGCTCACCGCGGTCCTGCTCCGTAGCCCGCAGAACCGCACGATCATGCTCGAAGCGATGCAGCAGCAGCTCAAGGCTGTCGGCATCGACCTCCAGCTCCAGTTCGTGGAGTCCGCGGATCTCTCAAAGCGTCGGGTCGACCGCAACTACCAGTTGATGGGTGACAACCTCACGCCGAGTGCCGAGCCGGACACCTACACGTATGTCGAATACCACTCGAAGAGCTCAGGCAACGTCGGCAACTACAGCGACACCGCTCTCGACGCCCTGCTCGAGAAGGAGCGCGGGACGACCGATCCAGCCCAGCGCAAGCAGGTCCTGCGGGATATCCAGCTCAAGCTCGCCGAGCTCCAGTTCATCGTCACGACCGGCGACCCCTACTACCACAGCGTCTTTCAGCCATACGTCAAAGGCTTCCGATTCTCATTCGTGAACCAGCGCATCCCGATCAAGTACGTGTGGCTGGACAAATGACCACGGCGACGGAGGGGTGGGCAGCGACGGCTTTCGTCGATGCCCACCTGCCTCGCTTCCTCGACGAGCTCGTCGACTACTGTCGCATCCCGTCCTGGGGCGGACACGATGCCGGCATGGCGCGTGGTGCAGGGTGGCTGCGCCGCAAGCTCGAAAGCATCGGCTTCGCCGTTGAGGTCGTCCCGCGTGAAGGCTCGCACCCGGTGGTCTGGGCTCGCCTCGCGCGTCCCGGAAAGCGGAAGGTCCTCTTCTTCAATCACTACGACATCGCGTCGTATACGGCAGGCGTGGCTGCCGATCCGACCATCGATCTTGCGCCGCGCCTCGAAGGCGACCGCGTATGGTCGCGGGGCGCGGCCGACGACAAAGGCACCGGGCTCTCGCGGGTGCATGCCGTCGAATCAGTCATTGCCACCGGTGAACTCGATTGCGACGTGACCTTCCTTATCGAGGGAAAGAAGCAGGTCGGCGATTCGACGCTCCCGCCTTTCGTCGAGTCTCACGTGCGGCCGCTCGCGCCTGACGTCGTCATTTGGGAGACGGGCCCGAAGGACGAGCTCGAGCGGCCGACCATGAGCCTGGGCGCGAAGGGCTACCTTTACCTCGAGATCACCGCGACCGGCGCGAGCCGGCCCCTGTTCAGCCGTATGAACGTCTTCTCGAATCCAGCGTGGGACCTAACCTGGGCTCTTGCCTCGCTGAAGGACCGCCAGGAACGCGTCACCGTCGATGGCTTCTACGACGCGGTGCGGGCCCTCCAGCCGGATGAAGAGCGAATGCTCGACGACCTCGTCACGCCCGATCAGCAGAAGATGCCCGCCGACTACGGCCTCCACGGGTTCGTCCTGGGCGAGACCGGCCGCGCCGTGATGCGCCGCCTCTACGCGACACCGAGCCTCACGATCTGCGGTCTGGACGCTGGCGAGATGGGGCCTGGAGTTCGCCTGGCCGTCCCGCAGACCGCGCGCTCCAAGCTCGAGTTTCGGCTCGTCGCGGATCAGGAACCGTTCGCGGTCCTGGAGCTCCTCCGGCGCCACCTCGAGCGCAACGGACTCGCTCACCTGCAGCTCGAAGTGCTCGGACACAGCACGCCGTACCGCTCACCGCTCATGGACCCCTTTGTGCAGGCGGTGCAGCGCGCTTCCCTGCGTGTCTACGGCCGGAGAATGGTCGCGAAGCCGAACTCCACGGGCATGTCTCAGAAATACCTGTTCAAGCCAGCGCCCACCATCGGAATCGGCGTTGAGTACTGGGGCTCGCGGATGGAGGCTCCGGATGAGCACATCAGGATCGCCGACTATCGCGACGGGATCCTCCAGATCGCGGCGAGCCTCCAGGAGATCGCGAAGATCTAGGCGCGCCGCAGTCGGACGAGCAGCTCCGCCATCGCGATCGTGACACCGAGTGCGTCGAGGATCGGCGTGTCGTGGATGCTGCGCACGCCCTGCTGCCAAAGGATCTCGGCCATGATCGTCTGACCCGGGATGATGGACTCGGCGCCGCGGGCAATGGCGCGCTCTGCCGCGTTCGTGAAGGCGTCGACGAGCCGATCGGGATGGTCGAATGCGTCGACAACGCCGCCGTAGTCGGTGTCAACTACCTCGATCGGCACCGCGCGCGAGGCCAGACCGAGGCGCGCTATCTCGCGCTCGATGATCTCGGCGATTGCGCGATCGAAGGCGACGACGCCGAACCGCTCACCGACCATGCACGCGACGTGCATGGCGGCCTCGCCATAGCTCGCCACCGGAATGGCCACTGCGGCGCGCGCCTCGCGAAGCCCGATGTTCTGCACGATCGTGATCGCTGCGGCGTCATAGCCCTCGCGTTCGGCGCGCCTGATATTTTCGACGACCTGCACCAGGCCAAGTGTCACGAGCGAAGGGTCACGGGCGATGTCGGCCGCGGTTCGGTGAGGGGTGTACGTGCCGCGCGCGAGACCGTGAAGGTCCACTGTCACGCCGGGCGACGCGACGGCGCGCACGTGATGGGTGAGCGCCTCGACGTAGACCGGTAGCGTGTCTAGCTCAACGAAACCCTGGTGCCAGATCCGCACGGGGCGACTTTAGATCGGCGTCAGCTTGCGAAACATCACCAAGCTCACGACGGTGGGCGACGTCGGCTTCGCGATCAATCCCGCCCTCGTGCACGGCCAGGATGCCGGCGCCGCGACGATGGGCCTGGGCGCGGCCCTGCACGAGGAGCTCGTCTACGACGGTGCGCAGCTCGCCAATCCGAACGTCGTCGACTACCGCGTGCCGCGCTTCAGCGACCTGCCCGACGAGATGACCCATCTGCTCGCGGAGCGGCGCGACGGATCGGGGCCGTACGGCGCCAAAGGCGCCGGCGAGGGCGCGGGCAACACCATCGGCGGGGCCGTCGCCTCCGCGCTCGGGCGGCTTCTGGGTGTCTTCCCGCACGAGCTGCCCGCGACGCCCGAGCGAGTCTGGAGGCTGATCCGCGAGGCGGAACACCGCGAACCGCGAGAGCCATCTTCAAAACCAGTTCACACTCGAAGCGATGCTGACGCGTGAATGATCCGAACGCTGATGGCGCTCGACGCGGCGACACTCTTCATCGCATCGGCCATCCACTTCGGTATCTTCGGCGCGATCGATCCCTTCGAGGCGGCGGCGCTGCCCGAGGCGGTCA
>WNGI01002035.1_pt1 | contig 22848 bp, 13 predicted proteins | sample 5400621 | NCBI WGS metagenome assembly WNGI01 (sample SAMN13153374, study PRJNA577476) | soil metagenome | isolation source: 20 cm soil or saprolite under Garry oak tree replicate 1 | place: USA:California | collected 2016-06-15
TGGTGGACTGCAGGGAAAGAGCCGTATGCGGATCCTCGCCTCAGCCCTCGGGGCCTGCCTAACCCGGCAGGCAGGTTTCGCCGCGGCGCGACCTGCGGCAAGTGGCGGACTCTGGCAGGAGATACGCGATCAGTAACGACCTTTGTCCCTGAAGCGGGATGATCCGGGAATTCTTCCTAACCCTGGTTCAATCGGCGGCATTACAACATACTTGAGCAAAGGATTATTCGGCAAAAAGGCAGCGCCCAGAGTGACGGCTGAGCCGATGCCGACCGGCAGCCATTTTCTGATGGACTGTCCGACGCGCGATCGTTTAATGCGGGGGATATCCCGGCCAAGGGTCTGAACAAGCGATTCAATTCTTGCCGCCAGCTCTGGCACCTGACGGACCTCATTGATTTGAATCAACTCACCCAGGTCCCGTAGATACCTGATTTCTACAAATTGCGAGTCGTTGAGATCTTCGATATCTTGGGACTATTCCACATTCGGCAAGTCGCCCGCCGAAGAGACGACCTACCACATGGGTGAAACTCTTAATTATAATAGGAGCGAGAAACTGGCAGGAAAATGGAAAGAAGAATCGGGGCCTGATCCTCCCTACATTTTCCCCAGCCTGCGCACGCCCGGACGGCCGATCGGCGGCGTGAAGATTGTGTGGAAAGCCACACTGCGACGAGCGGATGTGCCGCATTTTCCGATTTACGACCTGCGCCATGCTTTCTGCACACGGCTAAGTTGGGTTGCACCGGACGCCATAATTCAAAGGGCAATGCGTCACACTAGCCCCGAGACAAAGCGCCGGTATCAACTCGGCATGGTCGAGCAGGTTCGTGAGGCGATGGAGAAGGCAAACCAGCAGGTGTACGGCAAGCGCGTCACCGTCCAGGTGACTGATGAATGGTGAGAATAGAAGTTTGCAACTGACTGAAAGAGAAGGATGATTTGGCTCCCCGGGCTAGATTCGAACTAGCAACCCTTCGGTTAACAGCCTTGATACCAACTTAGTCACAATTTGCCGGAGCCGAGACAGATCGAGGGGATTCAGCAAGTTCTGATCAAATGGGACTAACTAAGATTCACCTTCTCTTTTCAGTTTTCACTACGATTTGCCGCCATTCATCACCATTCACATGACACCTGCATGACACCGCGCCTTTGCGCAGAACCGAAGCATCTTCGCCTCCTGAAAAATGGACGCCCGACGAAACCAGGCGGCACCAGAACCGCCAATTCAGGTGGGCAAAACTGCGCTGTTGTCACACGCGATATGGCGGGCGGGATGATCGCCGCTCATCCCTTCTCAAAGTTCCTAGACCGCCGATTGAGCGTCGCCAATAGGGACCCTGGCAGATCATCCAAAAATTGCGGTGGTTCATTGTACCAGGAAGGCTGCGTCGAGGGTGAATTGGGAATTGTCGGGGGTTTTGAGTGTGATTTGAGCGGCTCCTTTCTGGACACCAGTTGGAATTGTGACGCTCAGGGTCGACGAGTCCACTAACGAGGCGCTAGCAGGTGTTCCGTTCACATTTAGCGATGTGCCGGTGACAAACCCCGTGCCGCGAACGGTTACCACCGTTCCAGCAGGGCCCGAGGCCGGCGTAACGCTGCCGATTCCCAGCGGAACCGAATCAAGGTCCACGACAGTCAGCCCGGATCTAGTCAGTAAGAAAATCTGGTCTCCTGTTGGTGTAATCGCAATGACTTTTGAAGGGGTAGTCGGAACCACCTCCGTCGGGCCTCCGAGAATCGGCTCCGTCAAGAGTACTCGTTCACGCAATTGACCGGTGCGAGCGTCTATGATGTCCACACCCGCGCCGTTTACTGCATAAAGTAGAGCACCACTCCGGTCCATTTGAAGGGAGGGCCCCTCTTGGATCCCTTGTATGTCCGGAAAGTTGACCTGAGCAGTCATGTTGAGGCCAGAATCCACTAAATAGGGAAATGGAAAACTTAAGCTGTCGGAAGAGCTGTCGACCGCTAGAACGTTGCCGTCTCCCGATATCGCAACGTTGTCCCAGAACTGGCCCTCAACGAGATGAACCTGCCAAGTATTCGATGCCGCGTTCCAAGAAAGCAACGGCCCCCCGCTGTTGTTGGAGGTGGCTTCCAGCACCACGGTTCCTTCCGCGGATGCTTGAATGTAGTTATTGTTCAGATTGACGATGCTGCCGGCTGGCAGATTGGGGTTCGTGATCTGCATGCTGGAAAGGTCAATGTCGTAAATGGGCGTACTGCCGCCGCTGAGAGCATTTCCGACAGTGAGGGTGACGAACGCGTGATTGGTGCTGGTTGTCGCAATCTGAAAGGGGCCTGGGTTACCGGATAGTGGGGCGGGGGGCACATTGAGGGCAATGGCGCCAACACTGGGACTATCCGGATTGATGATCGCGACGGATTGATCGCTCTGGTTCGCGGCGAGCAGTTTGGAGCCGTCCGGCGTCAAGGCAAGACCGAGGGTCAGCCGAGTTCCGCTCTTACTGGGAACAGCAATCGGCACCCCAAAGCTGTGTGATGCCAAGGAGAACACATCGATGTGGTCAACCGCACTCAAATACACTTGGTTACGATGTGAGTCATAGAGGATGTAGAGAAAGGTGTCCGCCGAAGGGTAGTCCACCACACTCTGGACGTAATGAAACGCCTTAGACAAGGTAGCGGTTCCAGTTGGGGATGTAACCGTGATGTCTTGGGCACCCGTTGTGCCGTTTGGTACCGCGACAACGAGATGCTGAAGGGGGAAGGGATAGCCAATCTCTGCAGGAACGAGCACCTTTTTTTGAATCTGACCTGGAGACGGTCCGACACTCGCTTGAATGCTGGCCCCTGCGATATCTATGGAATATCCGTACCCGAACAAATCTGCCAGCACGCCGCCTTTTGGGTCTGCGGCAAAGGTGCCGTACTGCACCGGAAGTGATCCGTACGCGAACCCCTGAGGCATAAAAGCCATGACGCCATCTGCCTCAATGGCCTTTACATTCACCGGACCTGGTGTTGCCGAAGGAGGAGCCGTTGCAGCCAATTGCCCAGCACCATTAAAAAGGTTCGGATTCAACGCCCTCTGGACGTCAAAAAATACATCGGGCACGGAGTTGAATATGCCCGTTGTGAATTGTGTCGTAGTGGGCTGATTCAATGGTCCTTCATCAGGAGTGGCGATGATAAAGTCGGAAACCACCTGTGGATTCTGAAAAGTGCGGAAATCGGTGGCGTCCACGATCCCAACACCATGATCAGCCACCTCAAATATGAGACCAGTTGAGTCACAGGCCATAGGCATTCCACTTGCACCGCCGACCGCGTAAGCAATCTGCGTGGAGAGATTAGCTGCGATTCCAAGCAGCTGGAACGTGCTCGCGTCCACGGTAATCAGTTTGGCCCCACCGGACTGTGATGGGTAGGCTAAGTACAACAACTTTCCGTCCAGGCTGTAAACCCCGGACACCGGCAAGGTGTTCGGCGCGCAACAGTCGGGAACGTCCACTGCCCCCACTTGCTGCATTTGCAGATTAAAGAACCGAAGAAGTGGAGTCCCACCGGCAACTACAAACTGTAAGCCGGTCGGATTCAGAGTCGCGAATTCGAATTGAACTCCGGGCACAGGCGTGAATTGGTCGGTCGCGGAATCGTACAGAGTGGCAGTGCCTCCTCCCGCGACAAGCAGCTTCGAATGGTCGGCTGAAGTGGATACTAGCCCGCCGCCCCCGGAGTCTGATCGCATTGTAGATGCGCCAGCGACTGGATCCCATTCCACAAGTCCAACCGATTGATTAAAGGTGCCAACGTCACAACACGCCGGGAGCGAAAAAAGCAAAACCTTCCCATTTGCAACCTGAAACGCCTGGGCCGGCGCCACGAAACCGAACCCTCCACCGAATTGCGGATTGGGGATCTGAGGGATGGTATCTCGTCGCACCACCTGCAGAGTCGTCGTGTCAATCCAAGCAACGACTCCGACTTGCGTACCCACCAGGATTTTCGCTCCATCCGTGCTCAGGCTCAACCCGAGTGCGCCAGAAACCGGAATGCACTTGACGACCTGCTGGGTTGTGACCGGAATCACATCCACGCAGTTCAGATCGATGGCGCTGGCAAAGATCAACTGGTGCACTTGGTCGTACACGACAGCCATTGGCGTATCGTCGGTCCGGACAAAAGAAGTCCTGTTGTTTGGGAGCCCCGGCGGACCCTGCGTTACTGTAATCGTAGCTTGGCTAGAGGAATTCAGGCCGCCGCTCGACCCCTTGAAGATCACAGTCGAAGCTCCAAGTGCCGCAGTGGAAGATGCAGTAAGGGTTACGGACTGCCCGCCCGTAGTCATAGAAAAAGGAGCAGCCGGGGACAAGGTCACTCCACTTGGGAGGCCGGTTACGGAAACTTCAATCCCCTGGTTGAACCCGTTCATGGCGTTCACAGAGAGATTCAGCGTTGCGCTCTGTCCGGCCCCAATGGACTGGTTTTGCGGGCTTACGCCGATCGAAAAGCTGGGTGATGGAGCGGGACCAATCCCCGATGAGCTTGAACCCCCGCCACAGGACGCTAAAAGAAGCGCGAGTAGTGATCCGGCAAGAGGGACAATACGACCTCGAAACCATCTCCACCGGAGATTTAAGCTGCCCATGTTCTTATTGCCTTCGAACCAGTCTGAGATTGAGGAGCCTAGTAACTAGTAGCAATACTTAATTTTGGACACGGAGGATAGCCTTATCTTCAAAGTAATGTCAATTCCTGGAAAAGAGAACGGCGCTTCCCTGAACGAAGCAATCTCGATGAAACATGATTCAGACGGATCCCCTTCGCGCTATCCTTAATCTTGCAATTACGCTCGATTAGCCGCTATTCGCATGACTTGGGAATACGGAACATAGGCGGCTAACAAGTCTTCGTTGATCGCCCAACATGTTCAGGGCACCGGATTTTCTGCGCCCGCGCCCTCAATCGGGAAGGAATCCACTTCACCACAAACTTCACGCCTACATGACACTATGATTTTCTGGAAGCAAATCGTGAGAACGCAACTTCAATAAACGCTTGAATGAAAAAGAGTTGGCTCCCCGGGCTAGATTCGAACTAGCAACCCTTCGGTTAACAGCTGGGGGGTATAAAACTCTAAGTGCCGCGTTTGGTGTCGCTTACGAGCCTTATCGCTGTTTATCCTGCCCTTGAATTGGACGGAAGTTGGACGGAAATTCCGTCAATTGGACCGAAGAATATACGCGAGGCGAGAGCTTCGTGCGAGCGACACTCGTTCAAGGGACTCTGGACATGCTCGTTCTGAAGACGCTGGCGCTCGAAGCAATGCATGGATACGGCATTACCATCCGAATCGAGCAGATGAGCAGGGGCGTCTTCCGGTTGAACGCGGGCTCGTTATTTCTCGCCATTCAACGATTGGAGAGGGACGGGTTAATCGAGAGTGAATGGAAGCCAACGGAGAACAACAGGCGAGCCAAATACTACGCTCTGACACAAAAGGGACGAAAGAGACTCGATAACGAAACGCGAGAGTGGGGAAGGCAGGTAGCGGCGATCGCCAGAATTTTAGAAGCATCTTGAGGGGTTTGCTATGTCGTTGCTCCGAAATGTTACACGCGGACTCCGATCATTGCTCCGAAAGGAACAAGTCGATCAGGAGTTGAATGAGGAACTCGGGACTTACCAGGAGATGGCCGCCGAAGAGAAGATGCAGGACGGGATGAGCCGCAAGGATGCCCTTCGCGCTGTGCGCCTGGAGCGAGGCAGTCTCGAACTTACGAAGGAAGTCGTGCGTTCTGGCGGTTGGGAATCTTTCGTGGAGACGTGCTGGCGTGATTTGCGTGTCGCCTCCCGAACCCTACGCAAGTCGCCCGGATTCACGGTTGTCGCCGTTCTGACTCTCGCCTTAGGTATCGGCGTGAACACGGCCATTTTCAGCGCGCTGAACGCCACAATCTTTCACCCCCTCGCGTACGAAAACCCTGAGCAGCTCGTGATGGTGTGGGGCGTGGAACCAAAAGGCTGCTGCAGGCACGGTGGAATGGTGTTCTCTTCGCCGAACTTTTTGGATTTCAAAGATCAGAACCGAGTTTTTGAGAAAATGGCGGCGTTTGATGGAACTGAATTCACGATCACCAGCCTGGAGAATCCGCAAAGGATCCACGCGGGGCGAGTCACAGCAGATTTCTTCACGCTGCTCCGCGCGCGACCAATGTTGGGACGCACATTCCTTCCTGGCGAAAATGAGCCAGGGCGCGATCACGCGGTAGTGCTGAGTTACGGGATATGGCAACGATGTTTCGGCTCAAACTCGAATGTTGTGGGCCAAACGATTCGACTGGACGCAAATGAATATGCGGTCGTTGGCGTCATGCCTCGCGATTTCGACTTTTCTATCCCTAGTTATTACGGACCAATGGACGTATGGGTCCCGATTGTTCTCAGTCGGGACAACTCCGAACGTAAACACAATTATCTCAACGTCCTCGCAAGGCTCAATCCAGGCGTCACGGTGCGCCAAGCTCAAGCCGAAGCGAACATCATAGCTGCCCGCCTGAGGCGCGAATACTCAAGTACGACCGAGCAAAGTAATGCCCCTTCTACGACGACTGCCGAAACGAACGAACACTCCGCTGTAATATTGGGAGCGAAGCTGGAGCCATTGCGTGATGAAATCTTTGGAGACGTAGGGTTACCGCTGTTAATTTTGTTCGGTGCTGTGGGCTTCGTCCTCCTCATCGCGTGCGCCAATGTGGCAAATCTTCAATTGGCACGCGCATCTGCGCGACAGAAAGAAATCGCCCTTCGAACAGCACTCGGTGCAAGTCGCGGACGCGTTGCGCGGCAACTGATTACCGAGAGTGTGCTTCTGGCTCTCGTTGGCGGAGCTCTGAGCCTCCTCCTAGTTTTTTGGCTGATCAAACTACTGACAGGACTGTTGCCCGCCGGCATGCCTCAAGGAACGTCCATCACGATCGATGCCAACGTGCTTCTGTACTCGTTGATGCTCTCGCTGGCAACGGGCTTGCTGTTTGGTCTCGCGCCAATTTTTCAGGCTTTTTCACGAAGTCCGAGTGAATCGCTTAAGGAGGGCGGGAAAACCACTGCGACCGGCGACGGTGGTCTCCGACTGCGGAGCCTCCTCACGGTCTCCGAAATCGCCCTTTCTATGGTGCTGCTTATCGGAGCGGGGCTCTTGACGCGCACCTTCGTCGGTTTGCTAAATGTCAGGCCGGGGTTCGAGACTGAGAACATTCTCACCGCCAAGGTGTCTCTACCGAAGTATTCTTACGCAGATTCCCGGCAACAGGCTGACTTTTACACTCGGCTCCTGGAAGCAATTGCGACCCTGCCTGGGGTCAAGGCGGCGGGTGCTGTTAACGATCTTCCACTCGGTGCTGGCCGTGATTCGGACGAATTCACTATCGAACGACGCGGCTCAAAAGACATGTCAAGCTCGACTGGGAGCAGTCAAGACCGCCTCATAAGTCCAGATTACTTTCGGGTGATGAACATCCCGCTCATCAAAGGACGCACATTTACGAAGGCCGATGCCAGTTCAGCGCCTCCCGTCGTCATTATTAGTCAGAGCTTCGCGCGACGGTTTTTCCCAAGTGAAGACCCTCTTGGTCAGCACATAACATTTGCAGACCCGGCAGCAACAGCGCCCTGGCCAACAATCGTGGGAGTTGTGGGAGACGTGCGGGACCTCGCATTGGATGCAGATCCTGACATCGAGATTTACGCGCCCTATCAACAGAACGTCTTGCCGTACAATCCGCTTCCGTACATGAGCCTTGTCGTCAGGACTGTAGGAGACCCGAGCAGTCTCACCTCCGGGGCGTTGGCAGAAATTCACGAGCTCGACAAGAACTTGCCTCTCCCAGAGGCCGAACCAATGACCGCTGTTTACTCGGCGTCAATCTCAGCGCGACGCTTCAATACGCTCTTACTCAGCATTTTCGCTGGCATTGCTACAGTTTTGGCGGCTATCGGAATTTACGGCGTCATTTCGTATTTGGTGACGCGACGCACGCACGAGATTGGAGTCCGAATAGCGCTAGGGGCAGAAGCACGGAACATACTTACGCTAATCGTAGGTCGAGGCCTTCTGTTGGCGATCTTCGGAGTGGTCATTGGTCTAGCCGGAGCACTTGCGGTTACACGCGTACTTGCGAAGATGCTATTCGGCGTAACGACAACCGACCCCGCAACTTTTGTAGGCGTCTCTGCACTGCTCATTGGAATAGTGCTGGTCGCCTGCTATGTGCCGGCGCGCCGGGCGATGCGTGTCGATCCCATGGTGGCCTTGCGCTACGAGTAGGAGGCTACGCATGTCCTTCTTACGCAACATTACAAAGGGCCTCCGATCGTTGTTCCGAAAGCAACAGGTCGACCGAGAGTTGGATGAAGAGCTTCGCGCCTATCAGGAGATGGGCGCCGAAGAAAAGATGAAAGACGGGTTGAGCCGCAAAGAAGCCCTTCGCGCAGTCCGCTTGGAGCGTGGAAGCCTCGAAGTCAGTAAGGAAATCGTTCGCTCTGGCGGCTGGGAATCCTTTGTGGAGATATGTTGGCAAGATTTGCGCTTTGGCCTCCGCATGTTGCGGAAGTCTCCCGGCTTCACCCTCGTCGCCACCCTCACGCTCGCACTTGGTATAGGTGCAAACACGGCCGTTTTTAGTGTGGTCGAAAGCATACTGCTCATACCTCTGCCGTTCCGAGATTCAGACCGGTTAGTTGCCATTTGGGCCACCCAGAAGAGCCAACCAGCCAGAATTGGCGCTTCCATGCCGGAGTTTGAAGACTACAAAGCCCAAAGCCACTCGTTTGAATACCTCGCTAATTTCTTGTCGGGTTGGACTTATACCTGGACAGGGCAGGGCGAACCGCGCAATGTGAATTGCACGGCCATTTCTTACGACTTTTTTCCGATGTTGGGAATCAAGCCCTACCTGGGACGCCTGTACACGCCCGAGGAGTATCACGTGGACGGCGTACAGGTGGTCATTTCGGACCGTTTTTGGACGGAGCAACTCGGCAGTGATCCCCATGTTGTTGGGCGGGTCCTAAACCTGGATGGGACGGGCCAAACCGTCATCGGTGTGATGCCGCCAGTGCCCGATCTCTTTCCAGAGACCGATATTTGGGCAAAGATAGAGCCGGATTTCCGGTGGATGCGTATCAGAGGCAACAAGTTCTTGGATGTTGTGGGACGGCTTAAACCTGGAGTTACATCCGAGCAAGCCGAGCAAGAATTGACGGCGATCTTGCAACGAGGACCAGGAGAGTCCCAAGAACTTTCGGTGCATTTGATCCCACTCAAGGATGAACTCACGGGAAATGTCAGATCGCAGCTGCAGCTCGTGATGGCTGCAGTCTCGCTCGTTCTGTTGATCGCTTGTGTGAACGTGGCATACCTGCTGCTTGCCAGAAATCGAAAGCGGCGAGCGGAAATTGCGGTGCGAGTGAGCCTAGGGGCAGGCAGAGGCCGCCTGATGAGGCAATTCATTACGGAAAATCTAGTTCTCGCAACTCTCGGAGGCGCTACCGCGATAGTACTTGCGCTGGCCAGCGTCAGGCTTTTCGGGCGCGTAAACACTCTTCCTCGAAACGCATCCATCGGCGTCGACGCCTACGCTCTGTTGTTCGCTTTTTTCATCACGGCCTTCACGGGGTTGCTGCTTGCGCTAGCGTCGTCCACCGCGTCCTCCAACCTCGACGTGATCGCCAGATTGAAAACAGAGCGGAAGGGTAGCGCTTCTATCGCAGGGCAGCGTTCCAGTTTGCTACTGGTTTCTGAAGTTTGCCTGGCGGTTGTGCTATCCATTGCAGCCGGCTTGCTCTTACGAAGCTTCGAGCAGGCTGAACATCTCGACCCCGGCTTCCTCCCTGACCATCTCCTGTCCACATATTTGCGCACTAACGATTCGCGCGATGCGCGGCTCTTTTTCCCTCAGTTGGTAGAACAGACAGCTGAACTTCCGGGCGTGAGTGCGGCCGCGTTAGGGAAGTGTATGCCCGGCGTATATGCACCCTCAGCCACGCTGATTTTTGGAGACCGGCCAAATGACCCAATGAACGCTCCGACCGTGGAGGCTTGTTGGATCAGTTCGGAATTCTTCAAAGCGATTGGTACCCGTCTCCTTAATGGGCGCTTCTTTACGGTGCGCGATGATGCGAGCGCGTCTCCCGTCGTGATCCTGAATCAAGCATTGGCGGAATCCTACTGGCCGGGACAGAATCCAATCGGCAAGCAGATCGGCGTGAACTATGTCGGAGCAGGTCGGAACACAACTAGTGCCCCGCGCCTTCGTGAGATCGTCGGGATTGTGGCAAATGTAAAACAGAAAGGATTGGACTTGCCGGTTGAGCCGGCCGTCTACACACCTTACCTGCAGGATGAAACGAACCATGCCTTTGCGGGCTTCAATCTATTCGTTAGAACCATTGGCCCACCCACTTCGCTTGCGGGAACGGTTCGCGCATTAGTCCATTCGGTTCGAGCAGACCAGCCGATTGACGTCATGCAGACAATGAACGATGCCTTGCTCCGGGCACTCGCACCGCGCCGGCTGAGCCTGGTTCTAGTCACTTCGTTCGCAGGTTTGGCCGTGCTCTTATCGGCGATTGGAATCTTTGGAATGATTGCCTATACCGTTAGCCAGCGCACACACGAGTTTGGTGTGCGGTTGGCCTTAGGTGCAAAACCGCAGGATGTCCTGCAACTCGTCCTTGGCCAAGGCTTCAAGGTCGTGACAGCTGGTGTCTTTGTTGGTGTCGGTGCGGGGTTCGCAATTACGCGATTCATGCGAAGCTTGCTCTATGGCGTAGGTCCGACTGATCCGCTGACGTTCACTGTCGTTGCGGTCTTGTTCGCGCTAGTGGCGCTCGCGGCCTGCTACATACCTGCCCGCCGTGCTTCCCGTGTCGATCCGATAGTGGCCTTGCGTTACGAATAGGAAACTATTCATGTCCTTACTGCGAAATATAACGACTGGGCTTCGATCACTGTTCCGAAAGGAACAAGTCGACCGGGAGTTGGATGATGAGCTTCGCGCCTATCAGGAGATGGCCACCGAAAAGAAGATGAAGGACGGGATGAGCCGCCAAGAAGCCCTTCGCGCAGTCCGCTTGGAGCGTGGAAGCCTCGAAGTCAGCAAGGAAATCGTTCGCTCGGGCGGTTGGGAATCCATAGTGGATACATTGTGGCGCGACGTGCGCTTTGGCGCTCGCACGCTGCGCAAGTCCCCCGGCTTCACGGCTGTCGTAGTGCTTACTTTGGCACTGGGTATAGGCGCAAACACGGCGATCTTCACGCTCATAGATGCGGTGATGCTGAAGTCGCTGCCTGTTCCGAACCCCGCGCAGCTCTATCGGCTGGGTGACAACAACAATTGCTGTGTTATGGACGGCACACAACAGAACGGCGGCAGCTTTGTTCTCTATTCTTATCAGCTTTATGAGGACCTTCGCGATCACACGCCTGAATTCACGGAGCTCGCCGCGTTTGAGTCCCACTTGTCGAATTTGAGCGTCCGTCGCCACGGCGGTTCCTCGGTCGAGCCCTATAGAGGCGAGTACGTTTCAGGGAATTACTTCAAGATGTTTGGTGTCCGCGCTTTCGGGGGTCGCCTCCTCGCGCCACCGGATGACTCGCAAAGCGCGCCCCGGGTCGCGGTGATGAGCTATCACACTTGGCTGCAGCACTTCGGGCTTGATCCATCGGCAATCGGCTCGACGTTCAATATCAATGGCGTCCCCTGCACTATCGCAGGTGTGGCGCCACCCGGATTCTACGGCGACACTCTGCGGGGCGATCCTCCTGACTTCTGGCTGGCTTTGGCTGCCAACGACGAGGATCGCTGGCTGTTCGCCCCTGAATTTGAGTGGCTTTATGTGATCGGGCGATTGAGACCGGACGTCGTGCCGGAGCACGTGCAAGCTCGGCTCACGGGGGAATTGCAGCAGTGGCTCAACGCTCACCGCGAAATCATTCCGGAGCGCGACCGAGGCGACATTCCGAAGCAGCACGTCCATCTCACTGCGGCACCAAGCGGCGTGGACTGGATGCAGACGGACTACGCTGCCGGCCTGCACCTTCTAGTCACCATTGTAGCGTTGGTCCTGCTGATTGCCTGCGCGAACATCGCTAACTTGCTGCTGGCTCGCGGATCGGCCAACCGCTCGCAGACCGCGGTCCGGTTGGCCCTGGGCGCGCCACGAAGCCGGGTGATTCAGCAGATGCTCATTGAAAGTGTTTTGCTGGCACTGGGAGGCGGAGCGGCGGGACTTTATGTAGCCTACGCAGGGACGCATGCCATCCTGCTGCTTGCTTTTCGCGGGGCCAACTATGTTCCTATTGATGCCCGGCCTTCCCTGCCTGTGCTCGGTTTCTCCATCTTTCTATCGCTGGTGACAGGTATCGTGTTCGGGATTTTACCCGCATGGACAGCGTCGAAATCCGATCCCCTCGATGCCCTGCGCGGAGCGGGCCGTTCCAAGGGCGATCGCGCTTCGTTGCTGCAGAAGCCTCTGGTCATCGCACAGGTTGCATTCTCGATTGTGCTCTTGATCGCAGCGGGCCTGGTCACGCAAAGCCTGCGTAACCTCGAAGACCAGAAGTTCGGCTTCGCGACCGAGGGTCGTTTGATCGTAAAAATAAGTCCATCACTAGCCGGTTACACGGTAGATAAGCTTGCAGGGCTTTATGAAAGGCTTGAGGAGGCGCTGCCGCGAATCCCCGGCGTTCTGAGCGATAGCTTGTCCTGGTACACCCCTTTGGACGGCGACAACTCGAATGAACGCGTCTACATTGAAGGAAAAGCACCCGATTATCGCTGGACGGCGCCTTCCTGGGACCGGGTTGGTCCGCACTATTTTGAAACCATCGGAACGCGCTTGCTGCAAGGGCGCACCATCGATGAACGTGACACACCCGGTGCCCCACGCGTTGCCGTTATCAATGAAACGTTCGCGCGCAGATTTTTCCCGAATGAGAATCCCATCGGGCAGCACCTTGGGATGGGAGATGTGAGTCATAGCGGCGACTTTGAAATTGTCGGCATCGTCGAGGATGCGAAATATCAGGACACGCGCGGGCCTGCTTACGCTACGTTCTTCCTGCCGTTGCTGCAAACCCCACCCGGAGGGCCCCTTGCCGGATGGGTCTATGCCATTGAGCTGCGCGTGGCAGGCAAACCGCAGAACATCGAGCCAGCCGTACGGAAAGCACTTGCCGAGGTCGATCCAAATCTCCCCGTCCTCAGCGTGATGAGTTTTGGCGAGCACGTGGCGCGCAACTTCAATCAAGAACGACTCATCGCTCGGCTTGCGGAGCTCTTCGGCCTGCTGGCGCTCATCCTGGCTTGCGTGGGGCTGTACGGTGTAACAGCCTATGCGGTTGCACGCCGAACGAATGAGATCGGCCTTCGCATGGCCCTCGGCGCCGATCGCCGGAGCGTACTCGGCTTGGTGTTGCGCGCTGCGCTGACCCAGCTCGGGTTGGGGCTGGCCATCGGCATACCAGCAGCGCTGGCAGGAAGCTACCTGCTTGCGAACCAACTCTATGGTGTCGAGAGTTATGACCCAATCATTCTAGGCCTGGCTGTCGTAGTTCTTGCCGGCTGCGCGATGTTTGCAGCATTTGTTCCGGCACGACGGGCTTCGCGCATCGATCCCATAGTGGCTTTGCGTTACGAGTAACCCATGGCTCTCGGAGAGCCACAACGAAGGATGAAAATAGCCGCTCACTGTTGAGCCAATCTTTTCAATGAGATACGCGGCTATTTTCATAGGAGGAGTAGGAGGCTACGCATGTCCTTCTTACGCAACATTACAAAGGGCCTCCGATCGTTGTTCCGAAAGGAACAGTTCGACCGAGAGTTGGATGAAGAGCTTCGCGCTTATCAGGAGATGGCCGCCGAAGAGAAGATGAAGGATGGGTTGAGCCGCAAAGAAGCCCTTCGCGCAGTCCGCTTGGAGCGTGGAAGCCTCGAAGTCAGCAAGGAAATCGTTCGCTCTGGCGGCTGGGAATCGTTTGTAGAAACGTGTTGGCAGGATTTGCGCTTTGGCCTCCGCATGCTACGCAAGTCTCCCGGGTTCACCCTTGTCGCCGTTCTAACGCTGGCGCTTGGCGTAGGTGTGAACACGTCAGTATTCAGCGCGTTCGATTCTGTTGCGCTGAAGCCGCTCCCGGTGAAGGATGCGCACGACGTTGTGAGACTGCAAAGGTGGTTCGCCAGCGGGGCGATGGGCGACGTCCAATACGACTTCTCCTATCCGGAATATCTCTATTACCGTAGTCAGAATCACGCTTTCTTAGGGCTAATCGCGGCAAGTTGGCCTAGACAGGCACTCGCAACAGCGCCATCCGGATCAGAGACCGGGTCCACAGCACCTCACGAGCTGTTGCCTTTGCAGTGCCAGCTTGTGTCGGAGAACTACTTTTCGGTCCTCGGAATCAGAATGGAGTTCGGCCAAGCATTCGCAGGAGGCGAGGAGCGGGCTCCCGGCTCGAATCCCGTCATTGTCCTGAGCTATCCATATTGGCGGGGCCAATTGAATGGGGACCGTGAAGTCATCGGTAAGGCTTTGGAAGTCAACGGGACTTCGCTGACGGTCATCGGAGTCGCGCCGGAGGATTTCATCGGGACGGGTAATCCGCCAGAAGTGCCTGACTTCTGGGCGCCGCTGGAAATGCAAACGCAATTAGAGCCGCAAAATGACTGGCTGCACGAACCATCGAATCAGCCGCTGCAAATCGTTGGCAGGCTGGCTCCGGCGACGAGCATCGATCAAGCGCAAGCGGAAACGGAAGTTCTGATTCGGCGGTTTGAGCAGGACCACGTAGAGAAGGACCAAACCATCGGGCTGACGCTGCATAGGGCGACGTACTTTGGCGTAACAGACGAGCTTTGGTTCCGAGCATTCGCTGCCGGATTGATGGCGGTGGTCGGTCTCGTTTTGCTCGTGGCTTGCGTCAATTTGGCAAACATGTCGCTTGCGCGAGGCGCCAGCCGGACGAAGCAAATCGCCATGCGCCTTGCACTCGGGGCGGGTCGCGGCAGGCTAGTTCGCCAATTATTGACGGAGAGCATGTTGCTGGCGCTTATGGGGGGCCTGGCCGGCCTTTTGTTGTCCATGTGGGCGGCCAGGTTGGAATGGATCGGCCTGGCACGGCTCATCCATGTCTTGCGGGGGAGCCGGATTTTGGTTGCGCCTCTGACGGTCGACATTCGCGTCTTCCTATACACGCTTATAGTCTCGCTTGCGAGCGGGGTGTTATTTGGTCTCTGGCCAGCATTGCAATCTTCGAAGGCTTCCGTCAGCGATGCGCTAAAGGCGGAAGGAAGCGGTTATGGACAGCCGCCGAGCCAGTCACGCTTCCGCAGCTTTCTCGTGGGCGGGCAAGTAGCCGTATCGATGTTGCTGCTCATCAGCGCGGGGCTGGTGTCGCGGGGTGTAGCGAAGGCTCAAGGGGCGAAGCCCGGGTTCGAGACGCGCTCGGTGTTTCATTTATCGTTCAGTCTCGGAAATGATCCCGGCAAGGCAACAATTCTAAAGCGGCAAATCATGGCGCGCCTCCAAACGCTTCCCGAGATTTCAGAGGTCGCGTTAGCTGATCGCCTTCCCTACGCGGGCACATCCACGCGGCCACTTCTTGTGGAGGGGAACCACGCAACGGCGAAAGGTGCGCCTCATGAGATCTTGATCAACTACGTCTCGCCCACATTCTTTGCGGCGTTAAGCATTCCGGTCGTCCGGGGAAGGAATTTCACGCCGCAAGAAGCGGACGCCAACATTCCGGTGGCGATTGTGAGCGAGGCTACCGCACGCAACGCGTGGCCAGGGGAGGATCCGGTTGGAAAGCGTCTGAAGCTGGACTTAAGATTCGATGGCAAATGGAAAGAATTCGAGGTCGTTGGCGTGGCCAGGGATGTTCGTTTCACCAACATTTCGCGCATCGACCCCGCATACGTTTATCTTCCCGGCGATCCGTCTCAGTCCAACGGTTTGTTAATTCGGGCGGCGCGAAGCCCACGAGACACTCTCGCAGCTATCCGCACATCGCTTGAAAGTTTCGACCGAAGCCTGCTGCCGACATTGGGATTCCTGAGCCTGGACAATTTCATGCACTCGCAAGAGTTTGTCCCACAAGCCGCCGCGATTCTGACAGCGATTTTGGCGTTTCTTGCTGTAGCTCTCGGTGCGGTTGGACTCTACGGAGTCATGGCCTTCGTCGTCACGCAGCGGACACGAGAGGTCGGAATCCGCCTGGCGTTAGGCGCGTCGAAAAGCGATGTTCTCCGGTTGCTTGTTCAGCAGGGAATGCTGCCTGTGATCGGCGGCGCGGGCTGTGGCCTGGTTCTTTCAGCCGCCGTTTCGGGGGTGTTGCACGCAGTTTTAGTTTCTCCCGGCATGCCGGACCTTCTCTTTGGCGTGAGCGCGTTTGATCGGACGGTTTATGCCGGATTGACTGCATTGTTGGCAGGGGTCGCGCTGCTAGCCTGCGCAGTGCCGGCACGCCGCGCCATGCGGGTCGACCCGATGATTGCAATTCGTTGTGAGTGATGAGGCATGTCTTTGTTGCGAAACATAGCGAGCGGCCTACGATCATTGCTCCGAAAGGAACAGTTCGACCGGGAGTTGGATGAGGAGCTTCGCGCTTATCAAGAGATGGCCGCCGAAGAGAAGATGAAGGATGGGTTGAGCCGCCAAGAAGCCCTTCGCGCAGTCCGCTTGGAGCGTGGAAGCCTCGAAGTCAGCAGGGAAATCGTTCGCTCCGGCAGCTGGGAATCTGTTGTGGACACGTTGTGGGGGGATTTTCTCTTCGCTTTCCGCCTACTCCGCAAGAATCCAGGTTCGACTGCAGCCGTCGTCATCGCATTGGCCCTGGGCATTGGCCTGAACACGACGGTATTCACGTTTGTGAATGCTCTGCTGCTCCGTCCGCCCACAGGTGTCAAAGCACCTGAGCAACTGCAGGAGGTCTGGATACACAATCCACGGGATTCCGGCGCGCAGGGCTATCTCCCATTGAGTTATCCCGACTACGTCTACTACCGCGATCACAACCAGTCCTTCGAGGAAATGCTCGCGTACGATTTCGAACCGCACCTAGTCATCTGGAACAAGTCCGGCGATGGTCAGACGGTGTTCGGTCAGATTGTTTCAGGCAATTTCTTCTCCTCACTCGGCGTGAATGCTGTGCTGGGCCGCACGATCTCAGCGGAAGATGATCAGACAGCCAATCCTCAGCCGGTGGTGGTGCTTGGTTATGCCTTTTGGCGCCGATACCTCGGTTCTGATTCCACGATTCTCGGAAAAACCCTCATGCTGAATGGCGCGAACTACAGCGTCATCGGAGTAGCGCCAGCGGGTTTCACTGGTCTCTTGGTGGGCTTCGAGCCGGACTTCTGGGCCCCCACTGCGATGGTCGAACAAATCACAAGGGACAAAGGACGACTTAGCAATTGGGGCGTACATTCGCTCATAGCCATTGGGCGCCTGAAACGCGAAGCCAGCATAAGCGGGGCACGCGCCGAGGCGGGCGTGCTGGAGCATCGGATCGAGATGGATCATCCCGACCTGAAAAGGAACTATGACGCAACCGTCTTCCCGGCAACCCTCATTCCGGCTCCTTTCCGCGTTTACGTCAGGGCGTTTACGGCATTGCTCATGGCGGTGTTTGGATTCGTTCTTCTTATCGCATGTGCGAACGTGGCCAGTTTCCTGCTTGCGCGAGCGACCGGACGAACACGAGAAATGGCCGTTCGCTCTGCTTTGGGCGCGGCGCGGAGCCGACTGATCCAGCAAATGCTCGTCGAAAGCACGCTGCTCTCCAGCCTTGCAGGATTACTTGGATTGATTTTGGCCTACTTCACGGCGCCGCTCCTGCTCGCATTGAAACCCGCGAGCTTGCCCGTCACGCTCAGGCTACCCATCGACTGGCGGGTCCTCGTCTTCACATTGATCGTATCGCTGATCTGCGGTATCGCATTTGGCCTGACGCCGGCCCTCCGCAGCGCGTCGGCCCCGGTGGCTTCGAATCTTAAGGACGAAACTCAGCCAGCCGGTCTGCGCAAGTCCAGATTGCGCAGCCTGCTCATCATCGGTGAAGTCGCTACATGCACAGTGCTCCTCGTCTGCGCTACCTTGTGCGTGAGAAGTCTCCGGAACGCCAGTTCGATCAATCCCGGCTTTAACACGCGGCATGTGATCGCCGCGACTCTCGACCCTGGAAGCCTGGGCTATTCTGAGGCTCAAGTGCGCACCTTTTATGAACAGCTATCCGAGCATGTTCGGGCTTTTCCTGGGGTAACGGCGGCCAGCTTCACCGACCATCGCCCCTTGGACCTGCGCGCGAGCACACTGTCCTCAATCCAATGCACCCCGAGTCAAACAAAAACGATGGGATACCAGTCGACATACTGCGGGTTGCGCCCGACTACTTTCAGACTATGGGTATTCCGCTGTTGCGAGGTCGCGACTTTATTTCTTCCGAGGGCGTCGAAGGAAGCGGTGTGGCAATCATCAATGAGGCCTTGGCCAAACGGCTCCGGAAAAACCAAGATCCATTGGGCCAACGAATGACATTTTTCGGAGAGAAGTCGAGCACCGAGGTCATTGGAGTCGTCCCTACTGGAAGGTATCGAACCCTTGCTGAGGATCCCGTACCTGTAGTCTTTCGACCTCAACTGTGGGCGAGGCGTGCGCTCGTCGTGCGCACTTCGGGTGACCCGGCAACTTTGTTAGACAGCATTCGGAGCGAAATTCATTCCGTGGACCCCACTATCGCCCCAACGGATTTGGAAACCATGCAGCAATATATGAGCCTCCCTCTCTTTCCTGCCCGGGCCACGGGTCTCTTACTCGGCGTGTCCGGATTTCTAGCGTTGGTCCTAACTACCATCGGGCTGTTTGGGGTCATTTCTTACATCGTTTCCCAACGCACTCACGAAATCGGTGTGCGCGTTGCCCTGGGCGCTCGGCGCAGCGACATTATGAACCTGGTCATCAGACACGGCTTGCTTCTAACTGTAATTGGCCTGCTCATCGGCCTGGGGATCGCATTTGGAGCAGCGCGCCTTGTTTCATCCTTGCTCTACGGGGTCAGCCCGACTGATCGGGCGACCTTCTTCGGGGTGGCAGCGGTTTTGTGCGCGGTGACAATCCTCGCGTGCTATCTCCCCGCGCGGCGGACGATGCGCGTCGATCCCATTGTGGCTTTGCGTTACGAGTAGGAGTACGCAAGTCCTTGTTGCGGAACATTAGAAACGGGCTTCGATCATTGTTCCGAAAGGAACAGGTCGACCGGGAGTTCGATGAAGAGCTTCGCGCCTATCAAGAGATGGCCGCCGAAGAAAAGATGAAGGATGGGATGAGCCGCAAAGAAGCCCTTCGCGCAGTCCGCTTGGAGCGTGGAAGCCTCGAAGTCGGCAAACAAATCGTTCGCTCTGGCCGCTGGGAATTTTTTCTGGAGACCTGCTGGCAGGACTTGCGCTACGGCTTACGGGCCTTTCGGCGCAACCTCGGGTTCAGCATCCTAGCTGTTCTGGCATTAGCTTTTGGTATTGGGGTCAACACCACCGTCTTCACCGCTCTCGATGCGACGGCGTTCCGACCCTTACCCGCCAAAGATCCGAATCATATCGTGCGGGTCGTCCGCTGGATTCCTCAAGGCTATGGCGGCACTCTGTTTTCCTTTCCTGAATATGTCTATTACAGAGACCATAATGACGTGTTCTCAGGCTTGGCGGCCGACAGTTGTTGTTACGACGTCGTCTACGGCGGTCGGCAGGACACAAGTGCAGTGTCCAAATCGTCCTTGGTGAACGCGCGCCTTGTTTCGCAAAACTACTTCGAAGTGCTGGGCATCAATGCAGTGCTTGGCCGCACCTTCCTGCCAGAGGAGGACCAGTCGGAGAAGTCCAATCCCGTGGCCGTACTCAGTTATCAATTCTGGCGACAACGAGTCAGTTCCGACCCGAACATCCTGGGAAAGTCCCTCCTCTTGAATGCGACGCACTTCACTGTGGTGGGCATCGCGCCACGCGATTTCATTGGCAGTGGGGACCCTCCCGCCGTTCCCGATGCATGGATTCCGTTGGCGATGGAACCGTACATCGTGCCAGGAAGTCACTGGGTGAACGATGCGAATGCTTACAACGTTCGCATGGTGGGCCGCCTAAAGCCAGGCATGGCGCTCAAGGAGGCGCAGGCGGTACTGACGGTCCTTGCCCAGGAGCTTGCCCACACACCTCCTGCCCAGGAGAAGCATCAGACCGGCAGCACAACACGCCTTACTGTGAAGCGAGCATCTTTTCTTGACTTTGGGGGAACGGGCTCCGAGTTTGTGGTGTCGGTTACGCTCGCGCTCGCTGCCGCCGGCATAGTGCTGCTCGTCGCCTGTGCCAATGTCGCCAATTTATTGCTCGCACGCGCTATGGCGCGACGGAGGGAAGTGGGCGTCCGTCTGGTGCTGGGCGCAGGTCGTAGCCGGCTAATTCGTCAATTGATGACCGAGAACGCGCTCATCGCCCTTTTGGCCGGGATCGTGGGCCTCCTTTTGTCAACATGGGCCTGCCATGTTCTGTGGTTCTCTATCCAGCAGTCGCTTCAGAAGTTCTACCCGCCTGATCTGTTGGTTCGTGTGGACCCAGACGTTCGCATCCTTGGCTACACTTTTTTATTGTCCCTGGCGGCCACATTTGCCTTCGGGCTAGCGCCTGCACTTCAGGCTTCGAAAACCGACCTGACGTCCGCCGTGAAGCAGGACGCTGGCATTGTTCCTGGGCAGAGGCGAAGTTTGCTGGGATTGTCTCTGCGGGAAGCACTAGTTCTGGCGCAGGTGAGCCTATCCCTTATGCTTCTCGTCGCTGTGGGATTGCTCGCCAGGGGTCTGCAGCGATCGCAGGCGATTGACCCCGGCTTCGAGACCAAAGACTTGTTAGCGGTCGATGTGGATTTCCCTGCACTTGGGTATGGCAGCTCAATGGCCTTGTCACTTCGCCGCGAAATGGTCGAACGGCTGGGTGCGCTGCCTCAAATCAAGTCAGCCTGTTTCGCCTCCGAAGGATGGACTTCAGTCTCTCTAGAATCTGCGCGCAGCCTTCCGTTTGTCCCCTACACGGTCATCTCGCCAGACTACTTTCGGACGCTTGGCATTCAGCTTGTTCGTGGCAGGGACTTCGATGAAGCTACGCAAACCGGCGCACCAACGGTTATCGTCAGCAACGCTACTGCGCGGCTGTTGTGGCCCGGCGAAGATCCTATCGGTAAACGGCTGAAGGCCTCGGGTCGATCATCGTCTTATGCAGAAGTCATTGGTATTGTCAGTGACGTTCGGAGTGCCAGACTCCTACAGGTTGATTTCGCTCATCTTTACTTTCCCATCGATCCGACCGACCAATCTCTTATACTCTGGGCTCGCACTCGCAATAATCCAGAAAGTACCCTTGGGTCTATTCGCGACGCATTGGGGACCCTGGACAAGGGACTGCTTCTTGCCCCGACGCATTCGATCAATGACCTGTTGTGGTTGCAGAGACTGCCCGCGTTAATCGGCACTTCAATGGCAGCAATACTTGGGGTGCTAGCTGTTCTATTGGCAGCAGTCGGCATCTACGGCGTGATGGCTTACCTTGTAAGCCAAAGAACACACGAGATTGGTGTGCGCATGGCCTTGGGCTCCGACAAAGCGGATGCCATGGCACTCGTGCTCAAGCAAGGAATGCGACCCGTGGCAGTGGGCATCATTCTGGGCTTCGCCGGCGCCGTGGCGCTATCTCACGTCTTGTCGTTTCTTCTGTTCGGGGTTAGCCCACTTGATCCGTTGGCATTTTCAAGCGCAGCTGCATTTCTTATTGTCGTGGCGGCGCTTGCGGCCTACTTTCCGGCGCGGCGTGCGATGCGCGTCGATCCGATGGTCGCTCTGCGTTACGAATAGTTCGCACCGTTCAACTGACTGCAGTCCGCTCTTCATCCCGACTGTCACTGATTTCCATAGCTGCCCTTTTCTGCCGCTCATTTTCTTGGGCACGGCTTCGGGCCAATTCCTGCGCCCGGCACATTCGCGCCTTCTGCTTTTCCGTCTCCTCCCAAGAAATCTTCTCAAACCCCTGTCGTTCGCCAAAACTCCGGCCGAACGCCAAGCTAGCTGCTGTAGCATTGTTACGCCGACCCTTTGGCGAGGAACAGGACTTGGGTTTCGAGCTTCCGGCCGAAATCATCGTCATTGGACGGAAACTCGAATCTGCGAGCGTTTTAGAAGTGGCTGTAAATGCTTGAGAGGGAAAGGGTAACTGGCTCCCCGGGCAAGATTCGAACTTGCAACCCTTCGGTTAACAGCCGAACAACCAACTTCATCAGAACTTGCCGGAGTTGGCCATAATCGAAGGAAATCAGCAAGTTGCGACTAAACCCGATGAATCCTTTTCTCCTTCTTTGAAGTTCCTGGTCTACGGTTCCGGTGATGTAAGCAAGCATGCGAGCCCAAATCATTCCAGAGCCTCTCTAGACTTGATCGTCGAACCCGGACTGTACATGGCTCTGGAGGTTTCAGAAACTGGCTGTGCCAGAAAATTGTGAGACCGGAAACCAAGCCTTTTCAATGCGTGCGGGAATTTTGACCATACGGGGTTCGCTACTGAACCACATGCTTGATAAACAGCGACCGCGGAGAATTGAAATTCCAGAGGGCTGGCGCACGGCGGCGGAGTGTCGATGGCGGCGGAAAAAGGGGCCAAAACAGCGGTGGTCTGGTTACTTTTCACTCTGCCCCTTTCCCTCTTGGAAGGGGGTGTTCTCTCAGAACGGCCCGCAGCGGTCAAGGGCGCGCCGGCGTTGCGCGGCGAAGCGAACCCTTCACGG
>WNGI01001060.1_pt1 | contig 22846 bp, 21 predicted proteins | sample 5400621 | NCBI WGS metagenome assembly WNGI01 (sample SAMN13153374, study PRJNA577476) | soil metagenome | isolation source: 20 cm soil or saprolite under Garry oak tree replicate 1 | place: USA:California | collected 2016-06-15
GGCGCGCGGTGGGCTCTTACCCCACCTTTTCACCCTTACCCTTGGATAAAGGGCGGTCTGTTTTCTGTGGCCCTGTCCGTCGCCTTGCGGCGCCCAGGCGTTACCTGGCAGTCTACCCTGTGGAGCTCGGACTTTCCTCGACGCACCCTGCGTGCCGGTGCACCGCGACCATCGCACCTCACCGCCACCCCGCGCCAAACTTACGAGTGTGGGAACGGTTAGGGCAAGGCTAGCGCGCGAGGCGGCGCAGCGCCTGGGCGACGCTGTCGCTGGCCCCCCGGATGGGCGGGCCCCTCCCCTCCCCGGCGGCCAGCCAAAACCCATCGTTCTGGCCGAAAACCAGCGCTTTCAGCCCCGGCAGGTTGCGCACGCGCACCAGGGCTGGCGGCAGTTCGACGGCGTGGACCGCGTTGAGGCCGCGCGCCCGGTAGGCGGCGAACAGGCGGCGAGTGCGCGCTTCGGGCGTGAAGAGCAGCAGCGGACGATCGGGGAGGGAGAACCCACGCATCAGCCCGAGTGAGAACCAGTCTCCCGGGGCCTCGCGCAGCCGGAACGCGAAATAGAGACCGGGGCGCTCCTTCAAGATGCGGTCGCGCAGCCCGCGCGCACGCTCCGCGACCAGGTCCTCGAGCGCCTGATAGTACGACAGGAGCAACCCCGCCTCGAGCAGCGTGCGATACCGCGCGGCCACCGGAATCGAGTCGAGCGCGCCGTGGCGCGGGAAGCGCGCGAGCGCGTCGTGCCACGCCGCGTCGCAGAACTCCTGACCCATGGAATAGCCGACGGACGCGCTACGCGGCGACAATGATCCGAGATCGAGAGCCAACGCCGGCACCAGCTGCCGCAAGCCCGCGGCGAGACGTGCGAGCGTAACGTGGGCGGGGGCGACCCTGGAGTTCCAGAACGCGGTGTCGAGCGCGCACCAGGCGCCGAGCGCTTCGCCGCGCGCGCCGCGTGACGAATCAGCGGAGCCACCAGTGACCCGCGGACCCTCGTAATCGAACGCCGGGATCCAGGCGACGCTCGTGGGCTGGAGCAGGTTGACGGCCTGGCTCCAGGCGCGCCGTACCGCGGCACGCTCCTCCCAGGGGTGGTGGACGGAGTCGGCGACCGTCTCCGCGCCAGCGTCGCCCGCCAGCAGGTTCAACCCCGCCTGATCGAGGAAGCTCACCAGCGAGTCGAGGGCGCCCTCGCGGCGGACGAGCTGGGGCGTCCAGAGCGCCCGCATGCCCGACTGGCGGATCCAGTCCGGGATGCCGGTTGCGCGGGCCGTGTCCCGGTCGGTCGCTCCTGGAAGGGGATCGGTGGTCGCGCCGGGCGGCGGCTCACGCCGGGGCGGTTGCAGCTCGACGGGGGTCGGCGCGCCTGAGAGCATCGGTGGCGAGCGGCGGTCCGCCGGCGGCACGTGCGCCCACTCCGCCGGGCGGCGGGTCCAGCGGGCGAGCGCGGTGAGAAAATCGGCCGTTGCTCCCAGGGCATCGAGCTGGAGTAGCGGCATCGTGGTGGGCGCGGGCTGGGGTCCGAGCGACCCGAGCGCGTGACGACTCACGACCACGACCAGACCGTCCCCGACGCGGCTCGCGGCGGCGATCGGGGCCTCCGGGCGGGGCGTCAGGGCCTTCGCCGCGCGCACAAAGGCCTTGCGGCTCCCGACCGCGATGACCTGCGTCGCGCGCTTCACTTCGAGCACGTGGTTGCGGTCCAGGGGGAACCGATCGTACACAGAGCCGAGTGGGTCGTCGCCCACACGCCGCCCCTCGGCCCACGGCTGGGCGCGCGGCGTGGTGGGCCGCGCCGTCGTGTCCTCCAACAGCGAGTCGGTGATGACGATCCCCGCGCCTTCCGACGCGAGCCAGCGGTTCGCAATCCAGCGATCGAACCCGCCCTCGCCAGCCGCCGGGTAGCCGAGCACGACGACGCCGCCACGCGACACCCATTGATCGAGCAGGGCGAGGTCGCCGGCAGTGAGGGCGTCCGACGGCCCCTGAGGCTCGCGCCCGAGCAGCAGCAGCAGGGTGTGATAGCGAGCGAGGTCAGCCGTCGTGAGATGGGGATAGAAGCGGCGGTACTCGACGGTATACCCGGCGTCGCGCCACGGGCCGGCGGTGCCGTCGAGCAGCGCGGCATCAGACAGCGTGAGATCCAGCACCAGGGCCCGTCGCGCCTGCGGCTGGCACGCCGCCAGGAGGAGCGCGGCGGCGGCGAGGACCCGGCCGCTCACGGCGCTTGGAGCGCGAAGGGCCGGAGCACCTCACCCAGCTCCGCGGCCGTCTGCCACCGTTCGGCGGGCGCTTTGGCGAGGGCTCGGGCGACGGCGGCGGCGAGGGGCTTGGGCACCTCCCGCCGCAGCGAGCGGATGTCGGGGGCCGCCTGATGCTGTTGCATGTCCAGAACCGCGGCGGCGCTCGCAGCCGAGAACGGCGGCCGGCCGGCGAGCGACTCGAACAGGACCACGCCGAGCGAGTACAGGTCGGTACGCCCGTCCACTTCCGGCGCGCCGGCCGCCTGCTCCGGGCTCATGTACTGCTCCGTGCCGACGACGAAGCCGCTGCGGGTGACGCGGTCCTCGCCCGACGTGGCGATCGCGCGCGCGATCCCGAGATCGACCAGTACGGCTCCCCTGCCCGACAGCACGATGTTGTCGGGCTTGATGTCTCGATGCGCGATCCCGTGCCCGTGCGCGTAGTCCAGCGCCTCGAGCACGTCACAAGCGACGGTGACCGCCTGCGGGATGCCCAGGCGTCGCTCGCGCCGCAGCACCTGGCGGAGGCTTTCGCCCTCGACGTAGGGCATGACGAACCACAACAGGTAATCCGATTCGCCGCTGTCCAGGAGGCGCGCGAGGTGCGGGTGGTCGAGCCTGGCGGCGTAGCGCATCTCGCGCAGGAAGCGGTCGGCCGCTACGGAGACCGAGAGCTCGGGGTGAAGCACCTTGATGGCGACCCGCCGCCCCGCCTGGTCGGCGGCGCCGAAAATGGCCGCGTTACCGCCACGCCCGACGGCGGTGATCGCGGTATAGCGATCGCCCAACGCCTGGCGCACTCGCTCGATCAACTCGCGTCCCGCCATAGTCTCTGTTCCCACGGATGATGGTGCGACGGCCGGATCGGGTTAAGAATAGGAGTGACGTCGGAGTCCGGCCAGGGAACCGGCTAGGGCAGGGTGTCGGCGCCGAGCCGCGCCAGTCCGCGCCGGGCGGCGGCGATGTAGGGCTCGAACCTGGGATCGCCGCCCGAGCCCACGCGGACCACGAACCGGTACGCGGCAATGGCGGCGCCGCGGTCGCGGGCGTGCTCGGCAGCGTCGCCGCGCGCCACCATCTTGTCGAGGACGTCCGGCGTCCGCCAACTGCGCCCCGGGTCGGTCTGCAGCACGACCTGCGTCCGCGAGAACCAGAGGGCGCCGCCGGCGGCGAGCACGACGGCAAGGGCGGCGAGGGCGAGCGCGAGCCGCCGCGCGCGGCGGGGATTGGGGGTCTGCGGGACAACGCTGTCCATCGGTACCTCGGAGTGTTTGGGCCCATTGCGCGGCGCGATGGCGCCGCCCCGGGTTGAGCCGCTGTTGACGGCGGCGGGTTATGGTAGGGCCGCATGGTCACGATCTGCACGGTGCTGCCGCCCCCGGAGCGTCCCCGCGTCGATGCTGCAGGGGACGGGTCCTTCACAGCGCTCCACGTCGACTCGTTCCGCGACGTGCTCCACGCCGCGCGTCGCCGGCATGTGGATGCGCTCGTCATCTCCGTGCACCGCTGTGATGGGCCGGAGCTGCCCGTGGTCGCCCGGTTCGTCCGTGAGTTCCCGGCCATCCCCGCCGTGGCGCTCGTGTCGCGGCACGACCATGCGGCGACGGAAACGCTGCTCAAACTCGGCGCCACCGGCGTGCGGACGGCCGTGGATTGCACAGCCCCCGGAGGCTGGCAGCGGCTGCGCGACCTGCTCGGGCATCCCGTCTCTCCCGTGGCCGCACTCATCCTCGCCCGGGTCCTGCCGGTTCTGAGAGATGTGCCGGGCGACACGCGGGGGTTCTTCGAGGCGCTCGCGCGGCTGGCCCCCGTGCTCACGACGGTGCGCGGCCTCGCGCGGCATCTGCGCATCGGGCCGAGCACGCTGATGTCGCGCTTCCGCCGGGCCGGATTGCCGTCCCCGAAGGGCTACCTCGCCGGCATGCGCCTGCTGCACGCGGCGTACTTGTTTCAGAACCCCGGCCTGTCGGTTTCCGACGTGGCCTACCGGCTCGACTACTCCTCGCCACAGAGCTTCGGCCGTCACCTCAGGGCGATGTTAGGGGTTACGGCCGGGGAGTTCCGGCGTCGCTTTCCCTTCGAGGTCGCGCTGACCCGTTTCGTCGATCTGCTAGTCACCCCGTACCGGGAAACCCTGCGCGCGTTTCACCCCATCAACGCGGGGATCTGGGACCAAGGCCCGAACGCCGCTCGCGTTTCCCGGGCGGGGTGATCAGTCCGCCGCCGCGCGCGCCGGGCGCTCACGCGTCTCGGGCGCGCGCGACAACACTGAGAAGCGGGCGATGCTGTCTCGCAGGCGCTCAGCCAGCTGCGCGAGCTGTTGCGAGGTCGCGGTCAGATCGCCCATCGACGTGATCTGTGCCAGCGTCGACGCGGCGGCGCCGTCCGCGCTCTGCGACGACGCGGTCGAAATCGTAGCCACCTGCTGGAGCGACTGGGCCAGCGTCGCGAGGCGCTGAGCCTGGTTGCGTGACACTTCGGCCGTGGCGTTCACCAGGTCACCGATAAGCTGCACTCCCTGCTGCAGCTCCTGCAGCGCGCTGTCCGCCTCGGCAGCCACCACGCCGATGTCCCGCACCTTCGCCTCCCCGGATTGCATGGCGCGGCCCGCGGCATCGATGCCGGCGCGCAGGTCCGACACGAGCTCCGCCACCTCGCGCGCCGACTTCCCGGCTTCGGCCGCGAGCGTCCGGACCTCATTGGCCACGACGGCGAAGCCCTCGCCGTGCTGTTCGGCGCGCGCAGCCTCGATCGCGGCGTTCAGGGCCAGCAGGTGCGTCTGGCGCGCGATCCGAGCGATGGTCTGCGCGAACGCGCCGATGCGTTCCGACATGCCCGACAACCCCACGACCGTGGAGGCCGTCGCGCGCACCTCTTCGGCGACAGTGCGCAGCGTCTGGCTCGCTCGTGCCACGCGCTCGCGTCCCCGCTCCGCCGCGGCCACGAGGCGGGCGGCGTCCGCCTGCATCAGCTCCGCACGGACCCGCAGCGACTCCGCCTGATCGGCCGCCTTGGCGCTCTCACCCCGGGCTCCATCGGCCATCGCACGCTGGCCGCTCAGGTCCGTGGCCAGCTGTTGCGCGGTATGGGTCACGGCGTCCGAGGTCGCGTGCAGCTGCTGCGCCGACGCCGCCAGCTGCTCCGCAAAGGCCGCGACTTCGTCCGCCTCCCGCTGCACCGTCGAGATCGTTCCGCTGATCTCGTCCAGCATGCGGTTGAGGCTTTTCTCGAGGAAGCCCAGTTCGTCTGATTCCCCTGCGGGCGCGCGCACGGTGAGCTGCCCGTGCTCCGCCACGCCCATGACGCCGCGAGTGTGGCGGATCCGCTCGATGAGACGTGCCGGGATTCGCTTCAACGCCATGGCGACGGCGATGAACACCATCGTCTCCAGGTATGTAGCGGCGCCGAGGCCGGCGTCGCTCCGATACAGGACGTGGTGCAGCTGGCTCGCGGCAAGGTAGACGAGCGCCGAGATCAGCACGAGGAAGTCGCCCACGGCTTGGCCCTGGTCGAAGGCGTAGGGGAGCACGGCGATGAAAAAGGCCGCCACCAGGCCGCCGTGGCCGAACCACACGACCGGCACCCCGACCAGCAGGGCGTCGAGCAACGCGAGGACGTAGATCAGCCACCAGCGATACCAGCCTCGCTCGCTGATGATGCCCGCGACCGCGTTCAGCACGGCGACGGCGCCCGCCACCAACACCATCGTCGTCGGGTGGGTCGGGACGACGCCCGCGATCCACCCGAGCGCACCGAGGAGAAAGCCGGCCCCCACCATCACCCAGCGGCGCCGATGGGCGCGCGCCACGGCTTCGAGATCGCGCAGGCGCTGCTCGACTCCGGCGGAGTCGACCCTCCAACCCCGCACGCGCGCGGCGAGCGACTTCCTGGTGGGAGCGAGGTCTTGTGGCGTGGTCATGACCCTCCGAGCCCGAGGTCGCGCCCGGTGACCAGGGCCTCCACCTCGTAACCGGCCTGCTGCAACGCCGCCCGACCGCCCTCCTCGCGGTCCACGACGGCCAGCACGCCGAGCACGCGGCCGCCTTCGGCGCTGACGGCGCGGATGGCTTCCTGCGCCGAGCCCCCTGTGGTGATCACGTCCTCGACGACCACGACGGTCGCGCCGGGGACGAAGCACCCTTCGATGCGCCTCCCGGTGCCGTGGTCCTTGGCCTGCCTGCGCACGGTAAATGCGTCCAGGGTCATGCCGCGGGCGCGTGCGGCGGTGGCGATGGCATAGGCGACGGGGTCGGCGCCCAGGGTCAGCCCGCCGACCAGCTGGGGGGTCCAGCCGCGCGCGGCCAGACGGTCCAGGCCCAGAGCACCGATCAGGGCGAGCCCCTCCCCAGACATGGTAGTCGGCCGGGCGTCGATGTAGAAGGACGAGTGCCGCCCCGAGGCGAGCACGAAGTCACCGCGGCGCACCGAGCGTTGCAGCAACAGCTCGCGGAGTTGGGCTTTGAGAGTAGTAGTCATTACTACTACTATCGTATCATCTCTGATCCCGGACGATTCGCCGAAATGCGCTCCACAGCCCTCCCTGCGCCTCGGGCGCAGCCGCGACACCAGCCGCCACGTCGGCGGCGAACTGGGCGACGGTGGGCTGGCGTGCCGCAGGGTCCCGCGCCAAGCCGCGCATCACCGCGCCCTCGAGCGCGGCGGGGAAGGCGCGACCCGGCACTGCCCGCCCGAGCGGCGTGGGCTTCTCGTTGAGCAATCGCTGGAACAGCTCGCGCTGCGTGCGGCCGCTGAAAGGGTGCCGGCCAGTGAGAAGGTAGTAGGTGATGGTCGCCAGAGAGTAGATATCCGCTCGGCCGTCCACCAGCTCCCCTGACAGGGCTTCGGGCGCCACGTATTGCAGGGTGCCCACGAAGAACCCGGTGCGCGTGAGTCGCTCCTCGGACGGCAGCTGCGCGTCCCGGGCGATCCCGAAATCCAACAACTTCACAGTCCCGGTCGCCGGGTCGAACATCACGTTCTCCGGCTTCAGGTCGCGGTGGATGATGTCGGCGCGGTGAGCAGCGTCGAGCGCGGCGGCGAGCTGCGCCACGACGGTGCCGACCTGCGGAGGAGCGAGAGGCCCGGCCCGGTGTACCACGTCGCCCAAGGGCTCTCCCTCGGCCCACTCGAGGGCGAGGTAATCCAGGCCGTCCGCTTCCCCGTAGTCGTATGTGCGCACGACGCCCGGGTGCTGCACCCGTGCCCCGTACCCCGCCTCGCGCAAGAAGCGCTTGACCGCCGTGGGGTCGCCCCTCAGCCCGGGCCGCAATACCTTGAACGCGCAGGGCCCGCGCTCGGGGTGGGCGGCCCGATAGACGTCCGCCGTGCCGCCCTCGCCGACCCGCTCGAGGAGGCGGTAGCCGGCGATGGTGCGGCCGGCGAGGTTCTCACTGAGCATGGGAGTGCGCGAAACTAACGCCCACATTTGAGGTTGAGCAAGTGAGACGAGGTTCTGCACTCATCGTCCTGGTCGCGGTGACGAGTGCCTGTGGGCCGTGGCAGCGAGCCGGCACCGAGCCGCACCCTCGCCCCGACACGACCATCCCGCAGCTGTTCGACGCGCGCGCGATTTACCGCGGCATGGGGTTTCTGGTCGGCCCCCCACCGCTCGGTTTCGTCGCCTCCGTTCGCTTCCTGGCCCGGGCCACCCCCGATTCGACGCTGGCCGTGTTCGCGATGTCCCTCGCGAACCGGGCGCTGAGCTTCCGTCGCAGCGGTGATGAGTTCGTGGCCGAATACCACGTCGACGTCGGATTCCGAACGGAGAGCACCACGGTCCGGGAGATCGCGCGCGACGAGACCGTGCGGGTGCACCGCTTCCAGGAGACACTCCGCACGGACGAGAGCATCATCTTCCAGCAGTTCGTGGCGTTGCGGCCCGGAGCCTACACGGTGCACGTGGCCGTGCGTGACCGGAACGGGCCGGCGTTCTCCGGGGACGACGTACTCGACACGGTCCCACGGCTGGACGGGGGGACATTGGGATCGCCGGTGGCGATCTATCGCGGACCGGGTCGGGCGGGGCTGGACGCAGTGCCGCAGCTCGTGGTGAATGCGCGCGCCACGCTGCCGTATGGAGGGGATTCCCTGCGCTTCTACGTCGAGGGGTACGGGCTGCCGCCGGGGACGCGCGTCGCGGCCCGCGCCGTCGGTCCCGACTCCCTCGAGCTGTGGCACGATACAGTGGCGCTCGTAGGGGACCGCGCGCTGGAACGGGCGGAGCTGGTGATCGCGCCGGGCGCGATGCCGGTGGGCCGAGCCGAGCTGCTGGTGGAGGCGGTCGGAGCGGGGGCGCGAGTACGAGCGCCGCTGCTCGTGAGCCTGTCGGACCAGTGGGCCATTACCAACTTCGAGGAGATCGCCAGCCTGCTGCGGTACTTCGATCGGCAGGATCTCGTGGCCAAGCTGCACGCTGCGTCGCCCGAAACTCGTGCCACCCTGTGGCACGAGTTCTTCAAGGCGACGGATCCGGTGCCCCTCACGCCCGAGAATGAAGCGTTGGATGAATATTTCGGCCGACTCGGGATCGCGAACGTGCGCTTTCAGGAGGCGGGTGTGCCGGGCTGGCTGACCGATCGCGGGGAGGTCTTCATCACACTGGGCGAGCCTGACGACGTATTCGACCTCGGGTCCGAGGTCACGGCATCCGGCGCGCGCGGCGTACGCTGGGAATACACGGCGCTGCGGCTCACGCTGTATTTCCAGGACCAGACGGGCTTCGCGCAGTATCGCCTCACACCGGCGTCTCGCGCCGAGTACCAGCGTGTGCTGGCGCAAGTGCGGCGGTCGCGGTGAGGGCGACCGCCGCGGTCCTGCTGCTCGCGACGGCCGCGTCCGGCGCGGTCGCCCAGGACGACGGGCTGGTGGCGCAGCGTGCGGAGTCGCTCCGCCGCGCCGGACGCCCGTGGCACGCGGCCGAGCTGCTGCTGTCGGCTGCGGCCCGGGGGCCCCATCCGAACGCGAGCTTCATCGTTCAGGGGGCAGAGGCGGAGCTGGCGGCCCGCCGCTACGACCGGGTCCGCGGCCTGTTGGTGGGGCAGCCGTGGCTCGAGGACTACGAGCACGGCGAGGCCCTCGCCGTGTTGGCGCAAGCGGAGGTTCAGCTGGGCTCGTACGCGGCGGGGGCGGCGCATTTCGAGGACGCGCGGGCGCGGGCCAGTGGACCCCGGGCGGCGATTCTCGCGGTCCGCGCGGGGCTCGCCTGGGAGCAGCTGGGCGAGCGCGACTGGGCGGCGCGGGCGTACGCTGCGGCGCGGGCCGGCGGCCTGGCGGCGATCGACGCATGGCTGCGGCTTCGCGAGGGCCGGGTGACACGGGACACGGACCTGGCCTTCCGCTTGCTCGCCGATCTCCCCCTCCCCGAGGCGCGCGACGTCCCGGCCGCGCGGGCGCAGGCCCTGCTCACCGCCGGAGACACCCTCCACGCGCTCGAGGCTTTCGCCCAGGCGGGCCGGGGTCTCGACGTCGCGCGTATCGCGCTCGCCGTGCGCGATACCGCCCGCGCCCGGGACGCCGTGTTCGCGCTGATGGCGCGCGCGCCGGAGAGCGACGACGCCGCGGCCGGCGTGGGCCTGGCACTCGCCGCCGTGCCGCCGCGGACCGCGTCGGAGCGGGTCGCGCTGGCCCGTGCCATGAAGCCCCACGGCGCCGCCGCGGACGCCACGGTGCAGGTCGAGCGGGCCACGCAAGCGGGGGACTCGAGTGGCCCCACTCTCATCCTGCTCGGCGAGCTGTGGGCCGGCGCTGGGCGCTATCGCGACGCCGAGCGGGCGTACCGGGCTGCGGCGAAGGATCCCGCGGTGGGAGCGCTCGCCATCTATCGGCGGGGGCGGGTCCTGCTCCGACTCGGAGACCCGGGCGCCACGGAAGCGCTGTCGGGGTTCGCGCAGACCTTTCCGACCGACACAGCCGCGCCCACCGCGCTGTACCTGCTCGGAGATCAGCTGAGCGATCGGGGAGACTGGCAGGGCGCGGCTCGCTGGTTCGCCGAGCTTGCGGGGCGCTATCCGGTCGACCCGCGCGCGTCGCAGGCGCGCTTCCGCCTCGCCGCCGAGGCGACGCTGCGTGGCTTGGCGGACAGCGCCGCGGTGCTGTACCAGGCCGAGGTGGTCGCCGGGGGACCGCAGCGGCTCGCCGCGCGGTTCTGGCTGGGCCGGCTGGCGCTGGCCCGGGGCGACAGCGCGGGCGCCCGCACGCTGTGGACCGGCCTCGCCCGGGACGACTCGGTCGGATACTACGGCTTGCGCGCCCGCGCGGCGGCGCACCTGCCGCCGCTCCAAATCGCCGCGCCGTCGGGTCTGCCTGCTCCGCCGGCGGTGGCGCTCGGGCTCGCGCGTCTCGACACGCTCGTGCTCGCCGGGCTCGATTCGGAAGCGGAGGCCGAGGTGAGGCACGTGCTGGCGCATCCGCCGGCCGAGCTCGAGGGCCTGCTGGCGTGGAGCGAAGGGCTCGCCGCCCGCGGGTGGGGACCCGCCGCAGTCCGTCTCGCGTGGCAGGCGACGCTCCGCGGGCCCAACGACGCGCGCGTGCTACGCGCGATCTTTCCCTGGCCGAATCGCAGTGCCGTCGAGGCGGAGGCGCACGAATTCGGCGTGGACCCCCTGCTCCTCGTCGCGTTGGTACGACAGGAGAGCGTGTTCGATCCCGAGGCGCTCTCGCCCGCGGGTGCGCGGGGCCTGGCGCAGCTGCTGCCTGGTACGGCCGCGTTCACCGCCCGCGGCCTCGACGTCACGTTCGATGCCGAGTGGATCACCGTGCCCGACCTGAACCTCCACTTGGGCGCCGCGCACCTGGCGGAGCTGCTACGGCGCTTCGGCGGGCGCGTGGAGGCCGCAGTCGCGGCGTACAACGCGGGCGTGCCTCCGGTGCTGCGCTGGCTGGGGCGGCCGGGCGGCGACGATGCGGACACGTTTCTCGAGCTCATCCCCTACCAGGAGACGCGCGGCTACGCGCGCTCCGTGCTGCGCAACCGCGAGCTGTATCGCGCCCTGTACACGCGCCCAAACGATTGACGGGTATGCGGTTAGCGGTTCCTTGACAAGGATTCTTCCACTCCGCAAATCTATCGCGCCCGGCGATCGTCGGGCGGCGTACTGCGCCCTACGTGGGACTCTGCAGGAGGCTGATCGGATGGCCAAGGGAAAGGTGAAGTGGTTCAATGACGCCAAGGGATATGGCTTCATTGAGCAAGAAGGTGGCGACGATGTGTTCGTCCACTTCTCGGCGATTCAGATGGACGGCTTCAAGACGCTCGCCGAGGGACAAGTCGTGGAGTTCGAAGTGAAGACTGGCGACAAGGGGCTGCACGCGGCGAACGTGGTCCGGGTGTAAACGCTATCCCACGCCATTCGTTCCGCCCCGCTCGGGACTTGCTCCGGGCGGGGTCGTCGTTTGCGCGCTGTTATCTTCTGCCATGCCCGCCGCCCCGAGCGCCGCGCTGTTCCTCGTCGACGGCTATGCGCTCATCTACCGGGCCTTCTTCGCCATGATCGCGCGCCCCCTCACGACGAGCCGCGGTGAGAACACCTCGGCCGCCTGGGGGGTCACGAACTTCCTCATCCGCCTGCTCACGCGACACCACCCCGACTACCTCGGGTGGGTGCACGACATGGGCGTGTCCTTCCGGGAGCAGCGCTACCCGGACTACAAGGCGACGCGCGAGAAGCTCGACGAGCAGCTGCAGCAGGACTTCGATCGCTCCGTGGAGCGGATCAAGCAGATCCTCGCGGGGTTCCGCGTGCCCGTCCTCGGTGTGGAGGGTTTCGAGGCCGACGACGTCATCGGTACGCTCGCCACGGCCGCGGCAACGCGCGGGCTGCGCGCGGTCATCGTCTCGGGCGACAAGGACTTCTACCAGCTGATCGCTCCGGGGATCGTGCTCCTCAATCCTGGCCGGGGCGGGCCGGCCGCGGTCGAGGAACACTGGGTCGACGAATCCAACGCGAGCGAGCGGTTCGGCGTGTCCCCCCAGCGCGTGGTGGACTTCCTCGCCCTGGTGGGAGACAGCTCCGACAACGTCCCGGGTGTGAAGGGGGTGGGCGAGAAGACGGCGCTCGAGCTGCTACAGCGCTACGGCGACCTGGACGGCGTGCTCGTGCACGCTTCCGAGATTCCGGGAAAGCGGGCCCGTGAAGCCGTGTCGCAGTACGCCGACCTGGCGCGCCTGTCACGCGAGCTCGTGACGATCCGGCGGGACGTTCCCGTGCCGCTCGACCTCGACGCGCTGCGGGTCCGGCCCCCCGACACGGCGCGCCTGACGGAGCTGTGCGCGGAGCTCGAGTTCCGCTCGCTGATTCCCCGGCTCGAGCAGCTGGCGACAATTCCCGCAGCGCCGACGCGTGTCCCGCAACCGGCTCCCTCCCCCTCCCCCTCCCCCTCCCCCTCCGCCCCTGCCCCCACTCCCTCCCCGTCTCCCGCGCCCTCCGCCAGCGAGCCGCGCCTGGTGGACGAGCCGGGGCAGCTCGCCGCCGTCATCGCCGAGTGCCGGGCGGCGGCGATGCTCGCGCTCGACACGGAGACGACGTCGCTCTTCCCGTTGCGCGCGGAGCTGGTCGGGATGTCCCTCGCGATCGGAGCCGGGCGGTCCTGGTATCTGCCGTTCGCGCACGTCGCGCCGGACGGCGAGCTGGCAGGGGGGGTGGCGCCACGCAACTTGCCCGCGCTGGCAAGCGATGCGATGCGCCCGTTACGCGCGCTGCTCGAAGATCCCGGGGTGCCGAAGGCTGGCCACAACATCAAGTACGACTGGCTGGTGCTGCGGCGGGCGGGCGTCGAGCTCGCCGGCGTCGCGTACGACTCGATGCTCGCGAGCTTCGTCCTGGACCCGGGACGCCGCTCCCACGCCCTGGACGAGCTGGCGCGCGACCGCCTCGGAATCACGCTCAAGACGTACGCCGAGCTGGTGGGCAAGGGGAGGTCCGAGCGTCCGTTCGCAGCGGTGCCGCTCGCCGATGCCGCCCGCTACTGCGCTGCCGACAGCGAAGCGGTGTTGCTGCTGCGTGAGGCGTTCCAGGCGGAGCTCGCCGATCACCAGCTTCTGCGGCTGCTCGAGACGATCGAGGTTCCACTCGTGCCGGTGCTCGTGGGGATGGAATGGCACGGCGTGCTGATCGACCGGCAGCGCTTGGGAGAGATCTCCCGCGCCTTCGGGAAGGAGCTGGTCGAGCTGGAAGGGGCGATCCAGCGGGCGGCGGGCACCGACTTCAATCTCAACTCGACGCCTCAGCTGCGGAGCCTGCTGTTCGAGAAGCTTCAGCTCCCGATCCTCAAGCGGACCAAGACGGGGCCGTCCACCGACTTCGAGGTCCTAGAACAGCTCGCCGCGATGGGCCACGAGGTGCCGAAGCTGCTGATCGAGTACCGCGAGCTGTCGAAGCTCAGGTCCACGTACGTGGACGCCCTCCCGGGCTACGTGAACGCGACGACCGGGCGCATCCACACGAGCTTCAACCAGACCGGCGCGGCCACGGGCCGGCTCTCGAGCTCCGACCCCAATCTTCAGAACATCCCCGTGCGGACTCCGCGCGGTGAGGCCATCCGCCGCGCGTTCGTGGCGGCGCCCGGCGCGGTGCTGCTGACGGCCGACTACTCGCAAATCGAGCTGCGCCTGCTCGCCCACCTGTCGGGGGACGCGGCGTTCGTACAGGCGTTCGAGCAGGGGGGCGACATCCATCGCCAGACCGCGGCGATCATCTTCGGCGTGCCGCAGGACCAGGTCACCCCCGAGATGCGCGCGCGCGCGAAGACGATCAATTTCGGGACGATCTACGGTCAGGGGCCGTTCGCCCTGTCCCGCCAGCTCGGCATCACGCAGGAGGAAGCGAAGGAGTTCATCCGCGAGTATTTCGCCCGGTTCTCGGGCGTCCGCGCCTGGCTCGATCGTACCGTCGCCATGGCCCGGGAGCACGGCTACGTCGAGACGATCTTCGGCCGCCGCCGCTACGTGCCCGAGCTACGCGATCGTAACTTCAACATTCGCGCGTTCGGGGAGCGCACTGCGACCAACTCGCCACTCCAGGGGTCGGCCGCCGATCTCATCAAGATCGCCATGATCCGGATCGACCAGGCCCTGGCCGAGCAGCGCCTGGCAGCGCGGATGCTGCTCCAGGTGCACGACGAGCTGGTGCTGGAGGTCCCCGAGGCGGAGGAGGGAATCGCGAGCGGGCTGGTAAAACGCCATATGGAGGCAGCCGCCGCGTTACGCGTTCCCTTGGTCGTAAGTGTCGGTGTGGGCAGGAATTGGGTCGATGCCAAGGGGTAAGCATGGCTCTTGCACCACAGGGGCAGAGTGCCCAATACTTGGGCGTCGGATTCCGGTGGGGTGTCGGCCCGCGGCTGTCCGGCGCGCTTTCGCGCCCAAGGGGGTAGGCCGTTGCAGTCACGACGCGGCTTCACGCTGATCGAGTTGCTCATCGTGGTGGTGATCATCGGGATCCTGGCGGCGCTCGCCATCCCGAAGTTCTCCAACACGCGCGAGAAGGCGTACGTGGCGGCCATGAAGTCCGACCTCCGCAACCTGGCGACCGCGGAAGAGGCGTTTTTCTACGACAGTGCGAAGTACGCCACCAACTTCGGGCAGATGAACAACCTCGCGCCGACGATCGGGGTCACGATCACGGTCAACGAAGCGACGAAGCAGGGGTGGTCCGCGACGGCCGCCAGCACCAACACGCCGAGGCAGTGCTACGTGTTCTCGGGCACGGCCGCCCCTGTGGGGTCCGCAACGATCGAGGGCAATATTTCCTGCTCGTAGGGCCACGCTACCGTGAGTTCACACGCCGCCGCGAGGGGATGTGCTTCGCCCTCGACGGCGGCGTGTGGCTTCACCGGCACCGGCTGTACGGGGAGGCGATGGCGCACGTCGTGAGTGCCGACCGCGACCGGCTGCTCGTCGTCGGCCGCGAGCTGGGGTTGCGGCCGGAGTGGCTGCAGTACAAGCCGTTGAAGGATCCGCGGACGGGCCAACGGGTGCCGGCGTGGCACTGGGATCTGTGGGGGGATCGGCTCAGGCGATTGGACGTCGAGTGAATGCCTGGGCGCTAGGCGTCGGGGAGTCGCTCCACCTTGGGCGCGCGCACCCCGGGCCACCAGTTCCAACGTCCGGCGATGTGCATGATGGCGGGGACGAGCACCATGCGGATGAGCGTGGCGTCGAGCAGCACCGCCGTCGCGAGGCCGAAACCGATCAGCTGGACCGCGAGCACGCGGGCAAACGCGAACGTGCCGAATACGAGGATCATGATCAGCGCCGCGCTCGTGATGGTCGACGCGGTCGCGGACAACCCCTCCATCGTCGCGTGGTCGTTCCGCCCGGTCTTGTCGAAGACCTCCTTGACGCGTGTCAGCAGGAAGACCTCGTAATCCATCGACAGGCCGAACACCGTCGCAAACACGAGTACCGGTGCCACGCCCCAGATCGCTTCGGTCGGGCCTTCGAGCCCGAACAGGCGGCCGCCGTAGCCGTGTTGGAACACGAGCACGCTGAGCCCGAAGGCGGCGCTCACCGAGAGGCAGTTCAGGAGCACCGCTTTCAGCGGGACGAGCAGGGAGCGGAAGGCGACGAAGAGCATGATCGCCGTGATACCGAGGATGAAGCCCACGGTGCGCGGCAGGCACCGCAACAGCTCGAGCTGCGCGTCCAGTGAGCCAGCGGCGAAGCCCCCCACCAGCACCTCCGCGCCGGAGAGCCCGCGGATCCCGTGGCGCGCGATGGCGCGCGCCCGCCGTGCGATCTCCATCATGCCCGTGAGCGTGACCGTGTCCCCGGGAATCACGTCGATCAGCGTCGTGCGGTTGTCGGCGCTCAGGTAGGCGTCGAAGAACCTGGGATTGCTGCTGCGCACGGCGTGGGCGTCGCTGTAGTAGATCGCGAGCTGCAGCGTGGACATCCCGCGGCGGATGCTCGCGACGCCCCGCACCTGCTTGACGCGCGGGCTGCGGGCGAGGGAGTCCGTCAGGACTTTGAGCCCGGCAAGGCGGCGGGCCGAGAGCGCGGACTCGCCTTCCGGGAGCTGGATGACGAGGCGGGTGGGATAGACGACGCCGCCTGCCCCCATCTCCTTGAGCTCGGCCAACCCTTGCCCGGATTCAGATTGCGGCGGAAACCAGTTGGTCGCCGGCAGGCCGAGGCGAATCTGGGTGAGCGGAGAGGTGAGCAGCGCAATGCCGATGCCACCCGCCGCGACGGCACGCCACGGCCGGTGTCCCAGCCACCGGGCCCAGCGCTCCCACCCGGTGGGCGCGTGGAAGCGCGCGAGCGGCCGGGCGAGCCGCCGGGGGCGGTCGATGTTCCGGCCGAGGAAGGCGAGCGTCGCGGGGAGAAACGTCGTCGCGAGCAGCACCGCGACCGCCACCACGAGCATCCCGCCGGTCCCCACCGACCGGGTGTCCGTCATCGGCGTCGTGACTACCAGACCCAGGAAGCCGACGATGACGGTGATGCCGGACGTGACGACCGCCGACCCCGCGGTTTCGATGGTGCGGGCCGCCGCGTCGACCGGGGTCAGGCCTCGGTTCAGCTCCTCGCGAAAGCGGGTGACGATGAGCAGCGAGTAGTCGATGCCGACGCCGAGCCCCACCATCGTGGTGATGTTGAGGACGAAGACGGACATCGTCTGGTAGCGCGCCGCAATAGTGACGAGGCCGAGCGCGATCGTGATCGCGAGTACGCCGATGACGACGGGCAGCGTCGCCGCGACCAGCGCGCCGAACGCGACGACGAGGACGACGAGCGTGAGGGGCAGGACGCGCGCCTCCGCCTGCTCGGTATCCTCCGCGCTGATTGTGCGGACGTCGTAGTCGAGGGCGGGGTTCCCCGTGACCTTCACGTCGAACCCGTTGCCCTGAGGCAGGCGCCTCAGCGTCTCGGCGATCGTTTCCCGGAGGTCGGGAATCAAGTCCTCCCCGCGCACGGCGCGGAGCGCGACGATGAGGAACGTGGTATGCCGATCCGCGCTCACAAAGGTCGACTCGCCGATGCTCCGCAGCGAGACGATCTGGCTCACGTAGGGCCGCCGTTCCGTGGCCCCTTTGAGCGAATCGAGGACGGCCGCGAAGCGCGGGTCGGTCCACCGCACGGGGCCGTGGACCACGACCGCAACGTATTCGGCGAACGGGCTGGGGAGCGTCTGTTGCAGGATGTCGGAGGCGCGAGCAGCTTCCGTTGGTCTCGTGGATCCGCCGCGGACGTCGAGGACGCGCTGGACCCGCGCAGCCCGGGGCGCGAACACGACGGCGAGCGCCGCCCACGCCGCGATCACCCAGCCGCGCCAGCGAATCAGGGGTTTCGCGGGTAACGCGATCACCTAGCGTCCAAGCATAAGCAGGCCACAATCATAGAGACGCCGGCGAGGCAAAGCTAGCGGCTCGACGGCGTGGCTCGGCATATTGCGCGCATGGTCGAGCGCAGAATGTCCGCGCTCATCGCGGGACTCGCGGTGTTGCTGATCTGTGCGGTGTTGTGGGACGCATTCTTCACGCCGTCCCGCTCGCGCCGGGCCGGCGCCAGCGTCGCGGGCGCCACGGCCCCCCAGTCCGAAACGCCGCCCGCGCCCCCGCCCCGCGCCGACTCCGCCGCCCAAACGGCACCGGCGCCGACGGTCCTGACGCCCGGCGCGCCCACCAGCCAGCTCAGCTACGTCGATCAACTGGCCCACGCCGAAACGCGGCGCCGCCTGCGGGCGAGCGCCGGCTACAACTACCTGAGCGAGGTCGTCGCGGAAAGTGAGGACTCAGGCTTGCACCGCTGGGACGACCGGGTCACGCGTCGCGTCCGCGTCCACTTGCCCGCGGGGACCGCTGCGAACTTCCAGCCTTCGTTCCTGGATGCAGTCCGCAGTGCATTCGCGGCGTGGGAGGACGCGCGCGTCCCCGTCCGCTTCGACACGGAAGCGGATTCGGGGCAAGCCGAAGTGCGGTTCCGGTGGAAAGTGCAGTTCGACATCGATCGCACGGGCCAGACCGACCTCAGCTGGGATCAGGACGGCCGCATCCAGTCCGGCGTCGTGACGATCGCGACGTTCGACCCGAAGGGGCGCCCGCTCTCGCCAGACGACGTGCGCGTGGTCGCCATACACGAGATCGGCCACCTGATCGGGCTGGACCACTCCTCCGATTCCAACGACATCATGTTCGCGAACACGCGCGTGCGCGAGCTGTCGCCGCGCGACATCCGCTCGGCGCTGATGCTGTATCAGCTGGCGCCAGGTTCGGTGCGGTGAGCGCGCGTAGTCTGGTGGACGGAGGCGCTGCGAGTCTCGCCCAGGCGCTGGACTCCCGCGCGCGCCCCGGGGAGCTCGTCGAGCCGCTCGCGGAGGGTGCGGTGCGCTGCTTTGCGTGCGGCCACCGGTGTCTGGTGCGGCCGGGCCGCCGCGGCATCTGCAAGGTCCGCTTCAATCGGGACGGCACGCTGCTCACACCGGCGGGGTACGTGGCCGCGCTGCAATGCGATCCGACCGAGAAGAAGCCGTTCTTCCACTGCCTCCCGGGCAGCGACACGCTGACCTTCGGGATGCTGGGCTGCGACTTCCACTGCGGCTACTGCCAGAACTGGCTCACCTCGCAGGCGCTGCGCGACGACGCCGCCGGCGTGCTCCCGAGCGACGTGACGCCGCACGCGCTCGCCGAGCTGGCCGTGCGCCAGGGTGCGAAGCTCGTGGGGTCTTCGTACAACGAGCCGCTCATCACGGCCGAGTGGGCCGTGGACGTCTTCAAGGCGGCCAAGGGACATGGCCTCAAGACCGCGTTCATCTCGAACGGCAACGCCACACCCGAGGTGCTCGACTACATCCGGCCCTGGACCGACTGCTACAAGATCGACCTCAAAGCGATGGACGAGAGGCGCTACCGCGAGCTGGGCGGGGTGCTGCAGCATGTGCTCGACGCGATCCGCATGGTCTACGAGCGGGGGTTCTGGCTCGAGCTGGTGACGCTCGTCGTCCCAGGGTTCAACGACGACCGGGAGCAGCTGACACGAGCGGCGGAGTACATCGCATCGGTGTCCCCCGAGATCCCGTGGCACGTCACGGCGTTTCATAAGGACTACAAGATGACCGACCCCGACGACACGCGGCCCGACGCCCTGATGCGCGCCTGCGAGATCGGGGCGGCGGCGGGTCTGCGGTTCGTGTACGCGGGGAATCTCCCGGGGCGTGTGGGCCGCTGGGAGCACACGTACTGCCCCGACTGCGGCGATCTGTTGGTCGAGCGGCATGGGTACGTGATTCGCCGGCAGCGGGTCGGGGCCGACGGGCGGTGCGCGAGCTGCGGGCGGCGCATTCCGGGCGTGTGGTGCTAGCACTGGTTCTGCTGCTGCAGACGGGGGCCGCATTGCGTCCCCCCGCGGCGCGGTTCGACGCACCCACGTTCGACCCCCTCGTCATGGACGGTATCCGCGCCGGTGCGTTTCCGGGGGCGGCACTCGTAGTGGGCCGGCGCGACACGGTGCTGTTCGCGAAGGGATACGGGCACCTGACGTGGTCGGCATCGAGCCCGGTCGTGGACGCCGAGAGCACGTTGTACGACCTCGCGTCGCTCACCAAAGTCATCGCCACCACCACGGCGGTGATGCTGCTGGTGGACCGGGGCAAAGTGCGCCTCGACGCGCCCGTGGCCGCGTACGTCCCCGAGTTTCGCGGCGCCGGGACGGCGGGCGTAACGGTGTGGCACCTCCTGACGCACACGTCGGGGCTGCGGCCGACCCTCCCACTGTATCGGGACGCCGTGGACGGCGCGGCGGCCCTCGGACTGGTGCACGCCGCGATCCCTGAGGTTCCCCCCGGCACCCGCGTGGTCTACAGCGACCTGAATGCCATCCTCCTGGGCGAGGTCGTGCAGCGGGCCGCCGGTGAGGCGCTCGACGCGTTCACGGAACGCGAGGTGTTCGCGCCGCTCGCGCTGCGGCAGACGACGTTTCGCCCGGCGGCTCGCCTGCGCGCGCGCATCGCGCCCACGGGACTCTGGCGCGGGCATCCCGTCGCGGGAGTCGTGAACGATCAGAACGCGGTGCGACTGGGCGGCGTGGCCGGCCACGCGGGTCTATTCGCGGGGGCACGCGACGTCGCCCGTTTCGCGCAGTTCATGCTACGTGACGGCGCGCTTCTCGACGGGCGTCACCTGGTACGGGCGGAGACGGTGCGCGCGTTCACGACTCGCGCCACGCCGCGGGGACGGGGAACCCGAGTGGAAGCACGGGCGCTTGGGTGGCAGGCGCTGCCCACGGGGGAATCCGTGAGCAGCGCGGGGACGCTGTTCGGGCCGCGCAGCTTCGGCCACACGGGGTGGACTGGGACGTCGCTGTGGATCGATCCGGATCGGGATGTGTTCGTGGTACTGCTGACGAATCGGGCCTTCGCGCCGCGGGCGCGCCGCCCGTTTACCGTGTTGAAGGAAGTCCGTGGGCGCGTCGCCGACGCGGCCGCTCGCGCGTCCGATGCCCACTGACCGCGCGACCCTGATCTACGACGGGGCCTGTGGGTTCTGCCGCGACGCGGTCGGACTCGTCGGCCGCTGGGACCGGGAGCACCGTGTGACGCTGGTGCCGTTCCAGGACGAGGCGAAGCTCGCCCAGTTCGGGCTGCCGCTGCCGGCGCTCGCGGCCGCGATGCACCTCGTGCTGCCCGACGGCCGCGTCTTTGCGGGAGCCGACGCCGCCGCGGCGGTGCTGCAGCTGCTCCCGGGGAAGCGCTGGCTCGCGCGGGTGTTCGCAGTGCCTGGAGTGTTGCCCGTGGCGCGGCGTGTGTACGCTTGGATCGCGCGGCGGCGGCACTGTCTGGTGCGGGGCGCGGCGGTCGAGTAAGCTTGGCTCGGAGCAGGAGGTGCGCGTGACGACGGCGGCGATCAACGAAGCGGGCGTGCGGGAAGCCTTGCGGCAGGTGAAGGACCCTGAGCTCGATCTGAACATCATGGACCTCGGCCTCGTGTACGACGTCGACGTCGAGGAGGGCGACGTTCGGATCAAGATGACGCTGACATCACCCGGGTGTCCCGCTGGGCCGATGATCACCAACGACGCCTATCGGGTGCTGCGTGGTCTCGAGGGCGTGAAGGACGTCAACATCGACATCGTGTGGGAGCCCTATTGGACCCCAGAGCGCATCGACCCCAAGGTGCGCGCGGCGATGGGCCTTTAGGAAAGCGCCGCCAGCAGTCCGTCGCCAAACACCTCGACCTGCCAGCGCCGGAGGCCGTCCACCAGGGCAAGCCCGGCACGGTCTTTTGGGCCGGCGCGGGCGACGGCCTCGAGGGTCGCGCGCCCGCACAGCACACCGGGATCGAGCGCGAGCTCGGCGGCAACGCGGTTGCGCACCGCCTTGAGCCGCTCCACGCGTCCCTCCAGGTCCGGGTCCCTGGGCGTACGGGTCGCGCGTTGGATGCGGGGCAGCGCGTCTTCCGCGAGCGCGAAGGCGCGACCCACCGCCTCGAGCAGCGCAGTTTCGTAGCGCGCCGCGAGCGTCGCGGGCAGGCCGTGAGTCTGCATCAACGCCGCCCGCGTCTGGGGAAGCGCGCGACTCACGGCGAGCAGGGCGTCGTTGCCGATGATGCGGAAGGTCGCCTTGTCCTGACGCGCCGCGAGATCGTCCCGCCAGCCGTGCAGCTCCCGCAGCGCCGCGAGCTGTCGGCCGGTGAGCGTCTTCGCCCCCTTGATCCGCAGGTACGCGTCCGGCGTCCCTCCATCCGATGCACTCCCCCCAGTCCAGCGTAGCGCGCCGAGGCGCTCGAATTCCTCTTGCGCCCAGGCGACTCGCCCCAGCTCACGCAGCCGTGCGAGCAGCGCGTCGCGTAACGCCGGGAGATGTCGCGTGTCGGCGGCGGCATACGCCAGCATGTCCGCCGGGAGGGGGCGCTGCGACCAGTCCGCCTTCTGGTGCTCCTTCGCGAGCTTCACGCCGACGTACTTCTCGAGCAATGCGGCGAGGCCGATCGCGGGCTCGCCCGAGAGCTGGGCGGCGATGCGGGTGTCGCTCAGGTTGGTAGCGCGGAACCCGTAGTCGCGATCGAGGATCCGGAGGTCGTAGTCCGCGTCGTGGAACACCTTCTCCACGGCGTGGTCTGCCAGCAGCAGTCCGAGGCCCGGGTGGAGAGCTGCACGAGATAGATACGGTCGTGGTACTTGTGGAAGCTCGCCGCCTCGGTGTCCACAGCGACGAGCGGCTCTCGGCGAAACGCCGAGATTGCTTTAGCGAGGGCCTCGGGACTACGAACGTAGCTATCCACACACTGTCATGGCGGTGTGGAAATCTACGATACTGCTGCGATACTGTTGTGATACTGTAACCACGTCCGAGGTCACTCCTCCTTCCCTAGCTGGTCCAGACCCGCTGCTATTTCTTCGAGCGCTCTGGCGAGGGTGCGGTAGAACTCGGCGTCGGCAGGTTGGGCGGGGCCGCCGAGCGGGTCGCCCGCGCACTTGCGCGCGGCCCGCGCCGCGTGGCGGATGTAATCCGTGGCAACGCGCATCGCTGGTCTCGGTGAAAGGAGAGTCGTTGGATCCGTCGCTCGTCACCGGAAAGATACGTGCGGCGCTCGGCGCTTGTGGTTTCGGGCGTTGGCCGACCCCGCTCGAGTTCGCGGCGCCCCTCGCCGCCGCGGCGGGGCTCGAGGCGCTCT